>Ga0172380_10003785_pt1 | contig 20264 bp, 18 predicted proteins | sample Leawe162metaG_FD_119747 | JGI IMG/M metagenome (GOLD analysis project Ga0172380, IMG submission 119747) | Leachate microbial communities from a municipal landfill in Southern Ontario, Canada - Leachate well 162 metaG | ecosystem: Engineered > Solid waste > Landfill > Unclassified | place... | reverse complement strand
TGGTCTCAAATCAACAACAACAGGTAACACCTTGTGTGACCTCGAAAAGACAGTTCTTCTTGAAAAGATTGTGTTCCCAGAGCCTGTTATCTCGCTCGCTATTGAGCCAAAGACAAAGCAGGATCAGGAAAAGATGGGTATGGCTCTTCAGAAGCTTGCTGAAGAAGATCCAACATTCCGCGTTCACACCGACGAAGAAACCATGCAGACAATTATTGCCGGTATGGGTGAATTGCATCTCGATATTATCGTAGATCGCATGAAGCGCGAATTTAAGGTTGAAGCGAATGTAGGTGCTCCTCAGGTTGCGTTCAAAGAAGCAATCCGCGGCACTGCGGAAGCTGAAGGTAAGTACGTTAAGCAGTCTGGTGGTCGTGGTCAGTTTGGCCATTGCTGGATTAAAGTTGAGCCAAATGAAGGTGGTAAAGGCTTTGAATTCGTTGATGCTGTTAAGGGTGGTGTAATTCCAAAAGAATATATCGCGCCTATTGAAAAAGGTATCAAAGAAACCATGCAGCGTGGTGTTTTGGCTGGCTACCCAATGCTCGACATTATCGCGACTGTGTACGATGGTTCATACCACGAAGTTGATTCATCTGAAGCTGCGTTTAAAGTTGCAGGTTCGATGGCGTTCCGTGAAGCATGTACCAAAGCAGGTCTTATGCTCCTCGAGCCAGTTATGAAAGTTGAAGTACTCACACCAGAATCAAACATGGGTGATGTCATCGGAAACATTTCATCAAAGCGTGGTGTTGTGCGCGAAATGCGCGACCGCGTTGGCATCAAAGTTGTGGACAGCGAAATTCCACTCGCTTCGATGTTTGGTTACGCAACTGAACTTCGCTCAATGACTCAGGGTCGTGCATCATACTCAATGGAATTCAGCCACTACGCTGAAGTTCCACGCAATGTTGCAACCGAAGTAATTGAAGGACGCAAGAAATAAAGCGGTTAAAAGCCGGAATATAAAGCCGCCCGAAAGGGCGGTTTTATATTTATGAAAAGTTAGCCAAGGTTTGTTTTAAGTGACAGTTTTTGCTTAATTAATTCTTCTTTGCTACTAAAATGTATCCAAGCGGGTAATCTGCAGGGGTATACTTCTTTTTAAGAAGGTGTGCGGTTGCTGTCCAGATCTTATCCAATAGTTGGGACAACATACGCGTCGGGTATTCTGTTATGAGCTGCAACTTATTTGGAATTAATCGGCTGAGTAACATATGTCGCGCGATAAAAACACCGCTTCCGATCGGTTTAATGGCGATATGTGAAAATCCTGCCTCGCCAAACATTGAACGAAGCGCGTCTTCCGAAAATCTATAATAATCTCGCGGAGATGGATGTATCGCCATGATGTATGGAATTGTTACGACTACAGTTCCTCCGGGTTTTAAGATGCGATAAGTTTCGCTGATTAGTTGATGGGCGTGATAAATGTGTTCAAGAACATTTATGAGCAGTGCGCCATCATACTTATTTGACTCAAATGTGAGCTTATTTTCAAGATCGGCAATAAAATCGGGGTTTGAATTTTTATCAAGATTAACGCTTAAACGCTTAAAATTTCCTTTAAGAAAACCAGCATATTCTGCGCGACCTGTGCCGCCAAGATCGATGACATTTCCAGAGAGTTCATGTTCTGTTAAGGCTTCATGGGTGAGTTTTCGAAAAATAGTTTGCATAATTTAGTAAAATAATAGCACATATTTGAATCAAGGACTACTGAAAAAGAGCTGGCAGCATCATAAGATCAGTAGCCTTATTTACATGATTATGTTAAGATATCCTAAATAATTTTTAGATATGCAAACTATCCTTAATTACGAGGATTTGATGAAAAAAGTGACTGAATGGTCAGGTCAATATATGGCTAATAAGCCATTTCCTCATATTGTTCTTGATAATATTTTTGATGAGAAAAAGCTTAAAGATGCCGTTCGAGAATTTCCACCTGTAGATGATCCTCGTTGGTTCTCGTGTCCGGAAATTAAGGGTGAACTACGTAAAAAACAAGCGATTTGGGATTTTCTAAAAATGCCAGACCAACTCGCGCTCATTAGTATGGAACTAAACGCAGGCCCATTCGTGCAATTTTTGGAGAAATTAACAGGAGTGGAGCCGCTCGTTGCTGACCCACATTTATATGGTGGCGGGCTCCACCAGGTTGGTCCGGGTGGTAGCTTAGGAGTTCATTGTGACCATAATATAAATCCTCGCGTATTATTGTATCGACGCGTAACAGCCATCTTATACTTAAATGACGATTGGTCTGAGGAATATGGTGGACAGATTGAATTGTGGTCATCTGATATGAAGGAGTGTGTCGTTAAAGTTCTGCCGTCATTTGGAAGAATGGTAATTTTTTCAAATTCAGAAACATCGTTTCATGGACATCCTGATCCGTTGAAATGTCCGGAAGGCATGACGCGTAAATCAATTGCTGCATATTTTGATTCAGTTAAGCCTCATCCATCGCACACCGAGGAACACCATCGGGCATTGTTTCAGACAAGACCGACGGAAAATTTAGTTTAGAATGACTATATTTTAGTGTTTGCTTTTAGAGAATTGTTGTGATAGTTTTAACAAAATTTATGATTAAAAAGTGTTGGGATCGTTGCCGAATGTTATCTAAAAAAGTTATATCTCGCAGAGTAGTTATTTGCGTTGGTATCTTAGGGGTAATTTTTCTAATGGGTGCGTTCTCATCTTTATATCAGGTTGGCACAGCTTCCTGGGTGCACGCGGTCCTTTATAAGGGGAAAGTTTTGTTTGGCATGACTAAAATTGAGGGAGTTGAAGGTGGAATAGAGATAAGCTCGTCGCGTTATGATTTTGTCACGGTTACAAAAGGGTCTAAAACTGGCGTGTACCAGGTTGCAACCACAGACGGCAAAAATGTACTTGCAGTTGAGCGTAATACGGGATTTTTAGTAATGTTATCACCGGAAAAAGACGGGTATATTGAGAAGGTTTTGTCTGAATCAATTTTTCCGAAGCACATAAGTGGAGAGGTTTTGGTTAATGCTGCAAAGGGGATGGCAAATTCCAATCCACCAATTATCATGGATTTGCATTTTGGTCTGAATAAACTCATGTATTCGTTGGTTGAACAAAAAACAGATGCGACAACGTCTCAAAAGTGTCAGGCGCTTGTGTTGTATGAAGTACCTTTTGTGTTGCCGGCCCAGGTAATGGGTGATGTGATAGAGCGTTTTCGTACACCATGTAGTGCTGATACGACAAATGCGGTTATGTGGGCGGGGAGAATCGTGACAAATAAAAAGAATATCTTTCTTTCGGTAGGTGAGCAGCGATATGATCGCAGTGGGTTTCCAAAAGCTGGGCTTTTTAAAGAGAGTGACATGTCAGTGCACAAAACAGTTTTCGGAAAAATTCTGGCGTTTGAGCCGATAAAGTTCACGTACACGATTTACTCTACAGGACATCGCAATGCTCAAGGATTGTTTTGGGATAATGAGCGTTCACAACTTCTATCTTCTGAACACGGCCCAAACGGGGGCGATGAAATTAATGTCATCGTGCAGGGTAAGCACTATGGTTGGCCAACGGTATCGTATGGGAAACCTTATAGCGAACGCTATCCAACAGGTATAAAGGAGATTCATGGAGCCAAGAATCCACAAACAGGTGTTGATCTCATTCCTGAACGTAAGGGGTATTTTTCAGGCACACACAATGGGTTTACAGCGCCGCTGCTGAGCTGGATTCCAGGTGTTGGAGTTGGTAATGTTTTTCGTGTCTCAGCAGAATCTCCATTGAAAGATTGGCAGGGTGATATATTGGCCGCGACTATGGGGGAAGGTAGTTTGCATCGCTTGAGATTGGTGAACGGGGCAGTCGTGCTCGACGAAGACATTAAAATAAATCAGCGTATCCGCGATTTTATTGTGCTTTCAAATGGCCATATTGTAGTTGGGCTCGATGTGGGGTCCTTATTAGTTCTTAAGGTCGCCGAACTTTGATAGATTCTTATAGCTATGACGCCGCAAAAAAAAATAGTAATTTTGGGAGCAAGCGGCATGGTTGGTCGGGAGTTTTTAGATTTGTGTGAAAGATTATCGCTGCGTGATGTACTTGCTCCAGGTCGCAATGAGTGTGATGTTGTTAACTTTGAACAGGTACGTGATTATCTTTCAGTTCATACGCCTGATGTAATTATTAATTGCACAGGAATTGTTGATTTAAATGTGTGTGAAAAAAAACCTGAATTTGCACATTCAGTTAATGCTGAGGGTCCGCGAAATATTGCTCAGGCGATGGTAGATCTACAAATGACTGAGGCGATTATGCTGCATGTGAGTACGTGCTACGTTTTTGGAAATGATAAGCAGGAGTATTTTGAGAGCGATGCTCCTGGGCCACTGAATATGTATGGAAAAACTAAATTAGCGGGCGAACAATTTATAGAGTCTATTTTGAGAAATTCTAACATTGCGTATTACATTATCCGCACATCATGGATTTATTCACAATACAAAGACACCTTTGTTGATCTGGTTGTTAAGACGTTGCGTGGGGGTCAATCTATCGAAATTGTGACAGATCAATTTAACACGGTTACATGGGCAAAAGATTTGACAGGTGCCTGCGAAAGCTTTATATTAAAGCCTGATATTTTTGAATCAGGTGTATATCATGTATGCGCCCAAACAGAGAGATCTCTGAGCAAAATGGAGATAGCTTTGGCTTGTGCAGAGGTGTGTAGTCTGCCAGAGGAGTTGTTGATTCCTGCAAAGAGTAGTGATTTATTGATGGATACTCGGCCACGCAGTGCATTTTTAAAGACTTCAAAAAAAATAATACTCCCGCGGTGGAAGGATTCACTACTTGATTATTTGATTGAACGGTATGGATAGGTCGCGCCGCATAGGTGACACATAAAATATGTTACGACGTCATATCGCAATAACTATAATCGCTGTTCTATCTGGTGCGAGCGTTGTTTTGCCATTGCTTCATTCTGACAATACGTTGCAAAAAAATGTGCCCGCGGCGCAGTCGTTAAAAGTTTTTTCTCCGGTGAGTGATGATGAGAGTTATTATGCATCACGCATCGCCGCTGTGATGCGGGGAGACACACATGCGCGTGACCCGTATTTTTTTTCTGATCTTCCGGTTACACTACCATTTGCCGCAGAGTTATTAGTCGGCAGCATCGGTAGATTTTTTGGAATGTCCCTCGCAACGGTAATTCGTCTCATCGATTTTCTTTCGCCTCTATTAATTATGATTGGTGTTTATGTGCTACTACTCATAGCAACAGCACATCGTTCAATTGGAATTGTTGGTGCGACCATTGTTTCTGCGTTATTATTTCCAGTTCTGACGCGCCCCATCAGCCCCCAAATAAACCTACTAGTACTGATTGCAGTTCTGTGCGTGTGTGCATATGTCATGTTCAAACAATCACATCGTATACCATCGGCGATCATTGGCTCGATTTTGTTGGGCATGCTTGTACGAATGTATTTTTATTACTGGTCATTCGTTGCGGTACTATTTGTTATTCTGATTGCATGGTGTGTGTATAAAAAAGATATATCACGCGCACGACTTCTGGGGGTCATATTGTGTGGAGGATTGATTATCGGTGCACAAACTATAGCAACAAGTTTTGCCTTAAGTACAGATTCAGTTGGGAGTGAGATATTATTCCGATTCGGAGAGATAAAAACGCATCGTCCATCAGGTCTTGTCATGGCCGCGTGTGAGTCTGTATTAATTATTGCGTGGAGCGCATTAGTTAGATGGAAAAAAGTTGATATTAATCAGGCAGCAATTGGAATTATTTTTCCATTCGCTGCATTTGTCGCGAGCAATCATCACATAGTTACAGGGTCTAATATTTTATTTTCGAGTCATTATCAGCATCCTGCACTACTTGCATGCATTGTTAGTGGTGCGCTACTTGTGTCTCAGTATTCAGGTCATCGGTTTTTTAAAAACGTTATAATTATGGGGAGTGTGGTCGCTCTTGCGGCATTAAGTGTGAGCGCATGGAAGTTATCTCTTTATTGGCGAATTCCGACACCTGAGGCTCAAACAATTGCACGCTTTACCCCTGTGTTTGAGTATTTACGCGCAAACAAGAAGGGTTCAGTTTTTGTATATAATAAAGTTGCCCGGAATTGGATGTCGGCATATGCGGGCGTTCCTGTTGCGAGTGCGCCTTATGCATTTATGTATCCAGTAAGTAATAAGGAGCTTATTGATCGGTATGTGGCGGTTCATTATGGCGATGTAATTACCCGCGAACATTTGGTGAGAGATCAATTGGAGCTCTGGGGGCAGCATTATCTTGTGGTGAGCGGGCATAGCCGGTTTACAGGGGGGACTTCGGAGCAAATCCCGGTGGAACAGATTATCGCCGCGCAACAGCTAGCGCAAAAAAACGGTTTTGCTCAGTCCTTGTCACAGTTTGGGGTGCGTTATGTGGTTGTTGATGACAGTGAGGATCCTCAGTGGCTACACCAAGAAGCAGCGAAATTAGTGCTTGTTATGAGGATTAATGAGTTTTCTATCTATAAAGTAGAATAAATTAATGCTCGACATTATCGTGACTGTATTCCCATGAAAGACGGTGAAAAATATAGTGCAGTGACTGACCAATATAACGTGATTACATGGGCAAAAGATTTGACAGAGTTGTGTAAAAGTCTTATATTGTCAACTACTACTACGGCCATATCTGACGCTATACATAAACATAATCGATCTGCGAGTGTCTTTTTAAAAACAATAAAACATACGAGAATTTCTGACTGGAAAAATTCCCTCAGAACTTATTTGGGATAAAATTATGGATAAAAAAGCTTTAATTATCGGAATTACAGGGCAAGACGGTTCTTATCTCGCAGAGCTTTTATTGTCGAAGGGGTACGAAGTTCATGGCTTAGTGCGTCGATCGAGTACGTTTAATCGGTCCCGTATTGAGCATATTTTATCTAGTATAAAACTTCATTACGGTGATTTGACGGATAGTCACAGTCTAACGCGAACACTTGCAACGATTCAGCCGGATGAAATTTATAATTTGGGAGCGCAGAGCCATGTTCGGGTGAGTTTTGATATTCCGATTTATACAACTCAGACCGTTGGTTTGGGAGCTTTGTATCTTTTAGATACGGTAGTGAATCTTAAGTTGAAGACAAAAGTCTATCAGGCATCGTCCTCTGAAATGTATGGCAAAGTTCAACAGGTTCCACAAACTGAGAGCACACCGTTTTATCCACGAAGTCCCTATGCAACTGCAAAAGTTTTTGCACATTGGACGATGGTAAATTATCGCGAAGCATATAATGTATTTGGGTGTAGTGGTATTCTATTTAACCACGAGTCTCCGCGTCGAGGAGAAAATTTTGTTAGCAAGAAAATTACCTCGGCTGTTGCAGAAATTGTTGCAGGCAAGCGTACAACAATTGCGCTTGGCAATCTCGAAGCAAAAAGGGATTGGGGATACGCCCCTGAGTATGTCGAGGCAATGTGGCGAATGATGCAAGAAGAAACTCCGGATGATTTTGTGATTGCAACTGGTGAAACGCACAGTGTGCGTGAGTTTGTTGAAGAGGCGTTTCGTCTCGTCGGAATTACGGACTGGGAAAAATATGTTACGATAGACGAAAGATATTACCGACCAACAGAAGTTGATTTATTAGTTGGTGATGCGAGTAAGGCAAAGCGTGTACTCAATTGGGAGCCTAAGGTTCGTTTTAAAGAATTAGTTAAAATAATGCTCGACGCTGACCTTGTGGAGCAAGGTGTTGTGCAAAAACCGTAGAACTATGAAACGCTATCCAACACAAATCGGCGTGGGCTGTGCACAAATTACAAAAAAAGAAATTGCTTACGTAAATGAAGTTTTGAAAAATCAGCGTCTTTCGTATGGCCCATTTACTAAAAAATTTGAAACATTGTTTGCAGAGCTTCATGATTCAACGCATGCGCTGATGGTTAATAGCGGCACGAGCGCGCTTCGTATAGCTGTTGCAGCCCTTAAAGAAATTCATAAATGGAACGATGGAGACGAAATTATTTGTCCTGCGTTGACCTTTGTAGCGTCTGCAAATGTTATTGTCATGAATTCGCTTACTCCAGTTTTTGCTGATGTTTCATCTCTTAATTACAATCTCGATCCTGATGAGATTGAGAATAAGATTACCAAGAAAACGCGCGCAATCATGGTTGTGCATTTGTTTGGTCAGCCGGCAGAAATGGAGCCGATCATGAAAATTGCACGGAAATATAAGCTTAAAGTCATTGAAGATTCGTGTGAAACAATGTTTGTTAAATACAAAGGCAAACCCGTCGGATCGTTTGGGGATATTAGTTGTTTCTCTACATATGTTGCACATTTTATCGTGACTGGTGTGGGTGGTTTGGCGCTGACGAGTAATAAGCGTTATTACGATTATATGCGTAGCCTTGCAAATCATGGTCGCGAACTTTCTTATGTAACAATTGATGATGATAAGAATTTGACGCCGAAACAGTTTGAACACGTTGTTAAAAATCGATTCAAATTTCTCCGACTTGGCTATAGTTTTCGTGCGACTGAAATGGAAACTGCGATTGGTCTTGCACAGCTTGAGAGAAAAGATGATATTGTACGCAAACGAAAAGCAAATGCTTTATATTTATTGAAAAAACTAAAACCGCTAGAAAAGTTTTTGCAATTGCCATCTTGGCCGGAATATAGTGATCATGGATTCATGATGTTCCCAATTGTTGTTAAAAAAGGCGTTGCGTTTAAGCGCAATGAATTAGTAATGTATCTGGAACTCGCTAACATTGAAACACGTGAAATGGTTCCGCTTATAAATCAGCCAGTTTATACAAAAATGTACGGAAATTTGGAGAGTAAGTTTCCTGTGGCTCGATGGATAAATCACAATGGTTTTTATATTGGGTCGCATCAGATGCTTACAAAAAAGGATCTCGATTTTATATTGGAAACCCTTTTCAATTTTTTTCGTGAGAAAAAGTTAATTTGATATGAAGGTCTTTAATTTGTCGGTAGTTTTGCCGACGTATCAAGAGCGAGAGAATCTTGCAATTTTAATTCCGCAAATTGAAGATGTTTTTTCAAATGAGCTTCTCGAAATCATCGTGGTTGATGACAATTCGCAGGATGGCACAATTGAACTTATTGCAAAATTAAATTTAAAATATTCAAATATTAAACTTATCACACGGCCTTCGCTCCAAGGAATTGGTTCTGCTATACGTCGTGGTTATGATGAGGCGTTAGGGGATTTTATATTGTCATCAGATGCTGATCTATCCTTTACGGTGGGTGATATGCGGGTATTGTATAAAAAAATAAATGAGGGTTTTGATCTTGTGACAGGTTATCGACATGGGGGTGGAAGTTATGAGCGTGAGAAAATCTCGGTCAAAGTGAAATACTTAATAAGTAAATTCGGAAATAAATTTGTTCATTATGTGAGCGGTTTAGGTACGCGTGATTTTTCTGCAAATTTTAGAATTATTCGGAAAGATGCATGGAACAAAATTGAAACATGTGAAAATACAAATGCGCTACTTTTTGAAATGATAATTAAGTCGTTTCGTAAAGGTTTAAAAATTACCGAAGTACCCATTTCATTTACGGAGAGACGCTTCGGATCTTCAAAACTGAATTTGTGGAAAGAGACACCAAAATTTTTGATAAAATTTATTAAGTATTCCTTGGAGCGTTAAAAGGTTGTTTGATTTTTTTTTGCGTAATCGTTTTCCGTTTGTGCAGTAACTTGACATTTTTCCTTTTTTTTGCTAGTCTTAAGCACTAAGACAAAGCCTTGTCTTGTAAGGAGGGTCCTTGAAAACTCAGAAACTGTCAGATTTAGAGGCGTTATTGCTGTTGGCGCAGCGAGTTGCAACCGACACTGTCAGTGTCGCTGATGTTGCCTACGTTGTTGGGCAGACCGCTGCAAACGCACCTTCGGTGCTCCTGCGTGCGTCTATGCTTTACCACGACGGCGTGGTATCGCGCATCGCGATTCAGCGGGGAGGTGAAGGTTTCGGCTACTTTGGATTCAATAACTCGCGGCAAATACTCTTCGCCAACAACGTTCCGTGGGACAACATTGTCCCGATGGACATTCAGCCGAGATTCGAGGCGGCGAAGCAGGTCAACACGCTGACCGAGATGATCAGTCTCGTCACGTTTGTTCAGAGCTACAAATGGAAATCGCTGATTCTGGTTGCGCCGCATTTCCACCAGTTGCGCGTGCTCTTTTCCGCGGTGACCGCGCTTGACCAGGCGTATCCTGAGCTGAGGGTGGTTAGTTGTGCGGGAGTTCCGCTCATGTGGGACGAAGAAGTTGCCCATTCGCAGGGCACGACCTTCGGAACGCGAAGCGAGATTTTCGTCGGAGAAGTCAAGCGAATTCTTTCCTACCAGCAGGGCGGCAAACCGTTTCCGCTTGTCACTGCACATCGCGCGCTCGAGTACATTGAGCAGCGCGATCGGAGGTAAATCATGAGTGAGCGGCGCCTTGGGCTACTGGTCATTGACATGAACAAGGGCTCGTTTCGGGAGGACTCGCGCGGCGGCAGGTTGCATAACTTGCGCGCAGGACTCACGGCTTCCATAAACGAGCTGGCCGCTGCGTTCCGGGATCGTGGACTGCCAGTGGTCTGGGTTACCCAGCGATTTAAGGACGATCTGAGTGATGCGCCGACGTTGCAGCGCAAGAGAGCCGATCGGACGTTTGCTGAAAGTTCGGATGGCTGGCAACTGCTGCCCGAGCTTGACGTTCATCCGAGTGACCTTACAATCATTAAACGCAACTACAGCGCGTTTTTTGATACCAACCTGTGTGCTGAACTACAGAGGCTGTCGGTTACAGGCTTGGTCGTGTGCGGCGTCAACACATACGCATGCGTTCGTTGTACCACGATCGATGCGTACCAACATGGCTTTGACCCCATCTTTTGGGCGGCGGACTGTCTCGCATCGTCGCTCCCCCATTTCGAGGAAGATGCAGCTCGGTACATGATAGGCGACGCTCCAGGCCGAGGAAGTCTCGTTCAGGGACTACTCGCAAACAGGGAGGTACTAGGACAACTGGACGCGTAGGCTTCGTTTCACCGCATAACCGCTCGCGAATTGTCGCAGCGGTTATGCGGTTTTTTCTTGACTTTGTTTGTGTGTTTGATAAACTATCAGCATTAAATTTATGTGTAGTATTGCGGGGGTCATTCATGGTACGGGAGTTGAAAAAATGATTGAGGCTCAGCGTCACCGAGGTCCTGATGATGCGGGTTTTTATAAAGATCGAGATATTGAGCTTGGAATGGGTCGACTCAGTATTATTGATTTGGTTTCCCCAGGACTTGCGCCCTATCAGGAAGATGAATTTATTTTGTGTTATAACGGAGAAATTTATAATTATATAGAATTACGTGCAGAACTCATTCATCTTGGCTGGGCTTTCCGCACAACATCTGACACAGAAGTTTTGATGAAGGCGTGGCGGCAATGGGGTGTCCGGATGTTTGACAAGCTCAATGGAATGTTTGCGTTTGCAATTTATGATAAAAAACAAAAAAAGCTTTTACTCGCGCGCGATATTGCGGGTGAGAAGCCGTTGTATTATTTTCATAAAAATAATACATTTGTTTTTGTGTCAGAGGCAAAAGCTCTTCATGGCGTTGTTCCGCTTGTTCATCGAACAGATCGGTTTTTTGAAGCGTTTCAGCATGTACATGTCGATACGTTGTGGGAAGGTGTAAAGATGCTTCCTCCTGCACATTATTTGTTGTACGATTTGAATAATGATACATTTTCGATTACTGAATATTGGAATTTTGTTCCACGCACGATAGATCGCTCAACTGCATATGAAGAACTGGAGGCGCTGCTTGAAGATTCGGTAAGAATTCGCACACGAAGTGATGTTCCTTATGGCCTATATTACTCTCGTGGCGTTGATTCAAGTCTTATTTCGCTATTGCATGAGTTTTCAGAAAAATTCTATTTTGATAACTCGCTTGATTGGAAAGATGATTTTTTTGAGTCTCTTGATAAAGTTGTCCATCATTTAGATTTTCCCGTCGGCTCATTATCTTCATATCCTTTGTGGAAACTTGCGAGTTGGGCAAAAGAAAAGGTGACTGTCGTACTGTCGGGTGAAGGTGCTGATGAAATTTTTGGTGGTTATGTGCGATATTTGCCCATTGCACGAGAGTGGGAAATGCGTAGTCGATTTCCATCATATAACTCACATTTGTTTGGAAAATATTTTAGATACTTCTCATATCTCGATGCATACACAGCACTTACTGCACGTAATGATGATCTTGAATTTGTTCGTGAAACGCTAAAACCATATTTCGAAAAGTTTGAAGACCCCATTACAGCAATGGGATTTGCTGACTTTAAGTTAATTATGCCAAGTTTGTTGCAAATGGGAGATCGCATGGCAAGTGCACACAGTCTTGAAAATCGATGCCCATTTCTTGATCGACGTATAATTGATTTTGGTTTTAGCCTTCCTCCCGACATGAAGATTGATGGACTTACTCAGAAAATAATGTTGCGAAAAATTTTGGAAAAACGAGGAGATCTCGGTCCGCTTCTTGATGAAAAACGAGGCCTTACTGTTTCGTTTAATAAATGGTTTGGGGAGGCCGATTGGGATCGGAGTCGGTATTTTTCTTTGCTTAAGGAAAAATGGCGAGGTAGATATCATCCTTAGATTGACATGAGTTGGTTTGGACTATATAATTAAACACATAAAATTCTATGCGCGTACTTATAACAGGTGTTTCGGGATTTATTGGTCCTCATATTGCAGAGGCGTGTTTGAAAAAGGGTTGGGATGTTCTCGGTGTCGATCTTGTCGATTTTGATTATAGTTCAATTGCATATAATTTCCACACGCCGCAATTTGTTTTTGAAAAAAGAGATGTACGTTCGCTCACATCCGATGAACTTGCGGGTATTACCTATATATTTCACCTAGCATTTGTAACTAACATTCCGAATTCAATCAAAGATCCACTTACAACAACGCTAGATAACGTTGGAACAGAAGCGTTTTTGTTTGATCTTGCAAAGAAGATTGAGGTAAAGAAACTTGTTTTTGCAACAACAGCGTCTTTGTATGGCAACAATCCAACGCCGTGGCGCGAAGATATGCCTCCGTTTCCGATTGAGCCATATAGCTGGCAAAAACTCTGTGGTGAGTACGCTTTAAAAACATGGAGTTCTTGCTATGGTTTGCCAGGAGTTGGCCTGCGCTTATTCCAAGTATTTGGTGAAAATCAACGCAAAGATACGGCAATGGCTGCATTTTTTCGTGCACGTAAAGAAGGTAAGCCAATTACGCTCACGGAGACGACAGCACAGTCTTCGTTTCGTAGTGGTCAGCGCGATTTCATTTATGTCAAAGATGTTGCGCGTGCATTTGTTTTGGCAGCTGAATCAGAAAAAACCGGAAAGGGCGAGATTATTAATATCGGTACGGGTAAGGTTACAACAATGGAAGATGTTGCAAAAACGATTGGAGGCGAAGTCATCTTTATTCCACGTCGTGGTTTTGAAGTTGAGCGTCATGAGGCAGACATAACTCGAGCGCGCGAGCTTCTTGGGTGGGAACCTGAAGTAGAGATTATTCCGTGGCTGACAGAATTTGTAAAAACACTTTAATTTATTGTTAAAAACAAGAATATGATGGCAATTAAAACAATCAAAAATGAAACGTGTCGCATGTGTGACGGAACAGAATTTGAACTCGTTGTTAATTTGGGTGAGCATCCCCTGGTTAATAGTTTGATTCGCAAAGTAGATCTTGATAAGACTGAGCCAATGTTTCCGCTTGTAGTTAATCGTTGTAAAAAATGCGGACTCGTTCAGATGACCGAACTTGTTGATTCTGAGGAAATTTATCGAAATGTTGACTATCTTTTCTTCTCGTCAGACATGCCAACGCTTTCAGATTACTTCCGTGAGTTTGCAGATGATCTTAAGACGCGCTTTATTACAGATAAAAACGACCTCGTTGTTGAAATTGGTTCAAATGACGGTGTAATGCTTGAACATTTGAAAGATTCGGCACGTATTTTAGGTGTGGATCCTTCGGCAAATGTGGTGCTTCGTGCTTTGAAGAAGGGAATTCCAACTATGTCTGAATTTTTTTCAGAGCGCATGGGTAAAATGGTTGCACACGAATGGGGTAAGGCAAAGGTTGTGATGGGAAGCAACTGTATCGCTCATTTAAATGATTTGCGCGGTCTCGTGCGGGGTGCTGAGGCGCTTCTTGCAGATGATGGCGTGTTCATCGTTGAGGCAAATTATTGGGGTGGCATGGTTAAAAATGTTAATTACTCCCTGATTTATCACGATCACTATTCGTTTTTCTCACTTAAAAATTGGCAAGACTTTGCGCCATTGTTTGGGTTAAAAGTATTTGATGCTGTGGTTACTCCGGCTCAAGGTGGTTCTCTTCGTTTGTTTATGGATCGTGGAGTACGTCCTGCAACTGAACGATTAGCAGCTCTTCAAAAAGAAGAGGAAGACACAAAGCTTAACACTCTTGAGACATGCCAGAAATATAATGAAAATGTTTGGGCGGTTGCAAAGAAATTGCGAGCAACTCTAGAAGATTTGAAAGCCCAGGGTAAAAAACTTGCGGGCTATGGCGCAGCAGCAAAAGGATTTACGATTATGCGCTGTTCGGGTATTGATGATAAATTTCTTGATTATTTCGTTGATGACTCTCCAGCAAAGCAAGGCTGGTATACACCGATTGATCATATCGAAATTATTTCGCGTGCTGAAGCAGACAAGCGAGCACCTGATTACTTCGTAATTCTCGCACCAAATTATGCAAAGGTAATTCTTGAAAAAGAAAAAGCATTTCATGATGCGGGTGGAAAATTTGTTGTGCCGATCGGGGGTATTGACATCCTGTAGGAAGTCGAGGTTAATCTGTATGCAAAGCTTAGGTGCACAGCAATCTGCGCGCGTGTGTTTTTTCGGGGATTATGATCCAGCACATAACCGTACGAAGATGCTTATTGAAGGATTGCGTGCACGCAGTGTTTCGGTAATTGTTTGTCATACTACCATACGGACAAAGAAGAAATATTTACATCTCTGGAGGCAGTTTTTTAAGATGCGTTCAGAGTGCGATGTTGTCCTTCTTGGATTTTCTGATGACAGATTCATGCCACTTGCTGCGCGCATCATCACTTTTGGGAAAAAATTGGTATGGGATACTCAGTTTTCGGTATACGATAATTGGGTATTTGATAGAAAATTAGTTACCCAAGGATCGCTTAAAGCAGGATATCATTGGTTTTTGGATTGGCTGAATTGTCGATTGGTTGACAAAATAATTCTTGATTTTGATGCGCACATTAATTATTTTGAAACAACATTTGGTGTGTCACCGCGGCGATGTATTCGTGTGAACGGAAGTGCTGATACTTCTGTTTTTTTCCCATTGCCTAAGCCTATCTCCGATGGCTTTTTTCGAGTTGAATATCATGGAAAGTATATTCCTGTACAAGGAGTTGATACTATCGTGCGTGCAGCAAAGCTGATTGAGTATGATCCAATGGTTAAATTTACTTTAATTGGAGACGGGCAGGATTATAAAAAAATTCGCGCATTGGCTGAAGAGCTTGATGTCAAAAATATAGAATTTTTGCCGTTCATGCCACTTAAAAATTTACCAAAATATATTGCTGAGGCTGATGTCTGTATGGGGATGGTCGGGGATATACCTCGGGTTGAGAGGCAGATACCTAATAAATTGTATGAAGCTGCTGCAATGGGGCGTTTTGCAATCAACGCGGACAGTGCTGCAGTTCGAGAAATTTTCGTTGACGGTGAGGATGTCATTTTAATGAAACGTGGCGATGCTCAAGATTTGGTTAATAAGATTCTGATGCTCAAAAATAATCCTGAGTTGACTGAGAAGCTTTCTCGAGGAGCGCTTAAAAAATTTTGGGAGAAATGTTCCCCAGAATGTGTGGGAGACCAGTTGTGTGGTGGTATTCAGAATAGGAGGTAATCAGATCTTGACCGCTTATTCTATGGCTGTTACACTCCTATAAAAGAGATTTTTATTGTGCTATCGCGTAAACATCAACACTGGACACTCATATGTGTGGCATAAATGGTTTCAATTTTGTTGATCGTGAAATTATCGATCGAATGAATACTGTTACAAACCACCGAGGCCCTGATGCTACGGGTGTATGGATTGGTGATACTGTCTCGTTTGGACACAATCGGCTTTCTATTATTGATTTATCGCCTCGCGGAACACAACCGATGTGGGACGCAAGTCACGAGGTCGTGATCGTGTTTAATGGTGAAATTTATAATTATAAAGAATTGCGATCAGTTCTTGAAAATGAGTTCAAATTTAATTCGGATAGCGACACCGAAGTCATATTGAATGCTTATAAGAAGTATGGGACGGATTGTCTCGAAAAATTAAATGGTATTTTCGCATTTGCGATTTATGATACGCGATCGGATCAACTTTTTTTTGCTCGAGATCGGGCAGGTGTAAAACAATTTTATTATTATTTTGATGGAGATCGCTTTATTTTTTCATCAGAAATCAAAGCAATTTTAGAGCACAATATTCCACGTGCTGTTAATAAAGAAGCGTTTAATATTTTTTTTCAGATACTATATATTCCAGAACCTATCACGATGTTTGAATCCATAAAAAAATTATCTTCAGCGCATTTTGGTATTTTAAAAAATAAGTCTTTGGAAATTCATCAATATTGGAATTCGACGAATAACCAGACTGTTGGTTCTTACGATGAAACGGTTGAAGAAATAAAGACGTTATTTTGCGACAGTGTTCGTCGTCAGATGATTTCAGATCGACCTGTTGGAGTTTTTTTGAGTGGAGGACTTGATTCGACTGCGGTGCTTGGTGCTGCAGTTGAAGCTGCCTCAGGTTCGATTAGGACTTTTTCTGTCTCATTTAGCGATTCAAAGGCTGAAAAATTTAATGCAGACGCAGATTTAGCAAAAATGACAGCGGCTTTTTATGGAACTGAACACACAGAACTGGTGGTTGGACCTCGAGATGTGTGGAATAATATTTTGAATATCGTTTGGCACTTAGATGAGCCAAACTTTAACGCAACTTCATCTGCTATTTATTTGCTATCGCACGAAGCAAAACAATCAGTTGCTGTTGTATTAGGTGGGGATGGTGCAGATGAATTGTTTGGTGGATATCCACGATATTATTACAGCAGATTATTTGGACCGTTTTTAAGAAATGAGCGCAGGGTTTTGAGGTTTTTATCCCAAAAAGATTCGCACCTCTCGAAAATTATTTCTCATGATGTTTATAAGCCTAGTGCGGCTGCATCAAATTTTCATGCCAGGTACTTTTCTGATAAAAAGATGGTTTTTAGTGATTTTGAAAATTATTTCATGAAAATTGATCGAGAAGGGTGGCTCACTGATGAATCATTGATGCGTACAGATAAGATGTCAATGGCCGCGGGGCTTGAATTACGAGTCCCAATTCTCGACCATCGTCTTATTGAATTGGCTGAAAAAATACCAGAACATTGGAAGTTTAATCTGTTACAAAATCCAAAGAGTTTTCAGGGAAAAAAAATTTGGAAGGACGCTGTGAGGTGCTATTTACCGGATCATGTTCTGAATCAGAAAAAACGTGGATGGTTTACACCAATGTCAAATTGGTTACGACACGATCTCCGAGGACCTGTTTATGAAGTTTTGCTTCGCGCACAAGCAAATACTAGTTTTTTTAATGCTTCAGGAATCGAGGTAATGTGGCAGAGCCATTTAACCGGAGAAGTGTATAATCTCAATAGTATCTGGGCAATTGTTATGTGGCAATTGTGGTATGAAAAGTTTATTACAAAAAGCGATCGTTAATTAATTTAGTGTATATTTATTCATATGAAAATAGGTGAATATTATATTAATAGATATTCAAGTGATTCAGTGAATAAGCGTCGCGCAGAGATGGAATTATTTTTGAGGTATATAAAATTTAATCAATTAAATAAGGAAAGACTGTAAAAAAAGCCGATAATAAAGTATTCATCAAAAGATTTGTTATGATAAAGGTGTATTGCGGAAAACTTATTGAGGACAAAATGATAGACATTCCCTTATTACTTCCTTTATTCAAAAATACCATAAGAAAAAATGAATTTTTTTTTCAAATTGCTGCTGGATATATTCAAGAGCAGATTTTTGATTTTGTTGATTCTGTTGCAGACGCTGATTTCTTATTATTACCGTACAATTATTTTGACGCACGATTACATAAAACATATTTTAACTATTTTCTTGATCTTGCAAAGCAGTCAGGAAAACGCGTAATCGTTTTTGATTATTCTGATTTTCATGAAGAAGTGGTGATACCTCATGCAATTGTTTTTCGAACATCATTATATCGAAGTGATGATAGGAAAAATGAGTATTCAGTCTCACCGTTTGTAGAAGATTTATCGGATACCGTCGGGCTCATTATTAGGCATAAGGGTGATCGAGTAAAACCGGTTATTAGTTTTTGTGGATGGGCGAGTAATGCAACAAAAATAGCAGCCTTAAAAGTTTTGTTTAGAAATTTGTTTTGGAATTTGCGATCATTATTCACCATGAACCGATTTTTGCTACTTAGAAAAAAAGGTCTATATTTTAGAATTAATGTAATATCAAAGCTACTTAAATCTAATAAAATTATTTCAAATTTTATTATCAGAAAAACATATTCTGGACATAAAAAAACAATTGGAATGGATTATGAGCAAGCACGTAAAGAGTATGTCTCAAACATGCTTGATTCTGATTTTGTTTTAACTATAAAGGGTGATGGGAACTATTCTCAGCGTTTTTTTGAAGCCTTAAGTGTTGGGAGAATACCATTATTCATTGACACAGACTCTGTTTTGCCGTGTGAGGATATCATTGATTATAATAAATTTATTTTGCGTGTTGACTATAATCGATTGAAAGATCTTGATAGTATTGTCTCAGATTTTTTTAGGAATTTATCAGAAGATGAGTTTGTCGAAATGCAGCAAGCTGCCTTTATTGCGTTTAAAGAGCATCTTCGTGTAGATGCATTTATAAGACATATCGTTGAAATACTTAAAAAAAATAAATACTAGTAGCGTCCCAAAACAAGACCGTTACAGGCAATTTCTCGCGCAACAACGGTGTGGTCGCGCTTGAGTACACGGGCTGTATGCCACCAGCCATAAATCCGGCTAGGGTGGTGCACTGAGTATAGAATGCTCCTTTTTATCTAATCACTTGACATAGTCGCGCAACCTAGCTACAATACTGCCGTATCCTAAAGTCGTGTATGTCGCGAGCAGAACGTTGGAAAATCAAGGAAGTGGTGTGAAATTGTGCGTAGATTATCCCCACTTGCATGCTTTTCTAAGTTCTGCTATAGTACTGCTCACTTTGGAACAATCATTTTTTCCCTTAATTAAGCCGAATAAAGTCATATGGCAAAATTCGAACGTACAAAACCACACGTTAACGTTGGCACAATTGGCCACGTTGATCACGGAAAGACAACATTAACAGCTGCAATCTTGGCAGTAGCTGCAGCAAACGGATATGCGGCAACCCATAAGAAGGTTGACGAAATCGATGGCGCTCCAGAAGAAAAAGCACGTGGAATTACAATTTCTACTGCTCATGTTGAATACGAATCAGCATTGCGTCATTACGCACACGTTGACTGTCCAGGACATGCTGATTATGTGAAGAACATGATCACAGGTGCAGCTCAAATGGACGGTGCTGTGCTCGTGGTATCTGCAACTGACGGTCCTATGCCTCAGACTCGTGAGCATATCTTGCTCGCTCGTCAGGTTGGTGTACCACACATCGTTGTTTTTCTTAACAAAGTTGACATGGTATCAGATCCAGAACTTATCGACCTCGTTGAAGAGGAAGTTCGCGATCTCTTGAAGAAATACGAGTTCCCTGGCGACACAACTCCTATTATCCGTGGTTCAGCTCTTAAGGCTCTTGAGAACCCAGGTGACAAGGACGGTGCTGCAAAGCCAGTTCTCGACCTCCTCGCAGCTCTCGACAGCTTTATTCCAACTCCAGAACGCGCGACAGACAAGCCGTTCCTCATGCCAGTTGAAGACGTGTTCTCAATTGAAGGCCGTGGAACAGTGGTAACTGGTCGTATCGAACGTGGAATGATCAAGATTAACGAAGAAGTTGAAATCGTTGGTCTCGGTGAAAC
>Ga0172380_10003784_pt1 | contig 20264 bp, 19 predicted proteins | sample Leawe162metaG_FD_119747 | JGI IMG/M metagenome (GOLD analysis project Ga0172380, IMG submission 119747) | Leachate microbial communities from a municipal landfill in Southern Ontario, Canada - Leachate well 162 metaG | ecosystem: Engineered > Solid waste > Landfill > Unclassified | place... | reverse complement strand
CGCAGTTGAACTCGAGCAGCACCAGCGCGCCGTCGAGCGGGATGCCCCTTATTTTCTCGATATCTTCGTTCGACCCGCGGCCCACGTAAACCAGCGGCGCGGAAAACTCCTTTTCCCGGAAATTGCCGGGGCGGAACATGGTCGGGTGCATGGCGCGGATGCGGACCGGCGGTAGGTTTGAAAGGGAAATGGTTGTCTCGCCCGGCACGAAGCAGGAGGCGTTGAACTTTATCTCTCCGTGCGCGAGCCCGGAATCGGCGAAGAGCTTGCCGATTTTTTCCTCCATCGCCAGGTTGCCCGGCGAGCCCGGGAAGCGCACCTCGGCGCCCTTGAGAAATTCCCGCAGCTCGCCGGCCAGCTGGCCGGACTCCGCCGGCGTGACCCAGGGCTCGCCCTTTGCGGCAGGGTCCGGCGCGGCCGGCGCGCTCCGGGAAAACCCGGAGAGCATGGCCGCGCACAGCAGAACCGGCATGATCAAATTTTTAATATTGCACCGCATTATCTTATAACAATCGAAATTATCCTGCGCTTCACGAGCAGTTTCAGGAATTCAACCACGCTCAAGGTCGCTTCCCGCCGGTTGACGCGGTATTTTTCCAGAAAAAGGTTTATTATTTCAAGCGCGCTGCGGCGGCTGTCTATCAGCCGGAAAACATGGCCGCCGATCTCGTCCAGCCGCACGTTGCGCTCAAGCACCGGCGGCTGAAAGCGGGCCAGAAGACCGCTCCCGCGCCTGACCTTGATGTTTATGACCGTCCTCCCGGACTGGTCTTCCCGGAAGGTGATGTTCTCGTTCAGGACCGGAACCCCGTCCAGCGACTGCCGGCGGTCAAGCTGCGTTTTTTCCTGCCGTTTTATCAAGCTGAAAATGACAGTTTCTCCCCTGCTTGCCCGGCGCATGCCGGGCGAATCAAACCTGCTGGTCGTCGATCGCGCCGATACTGATCTTCACGTTCTTGCGCTCCTCAAGCCGGTCAACCTTCCCGTCGCGGATCCACAGGATGCGGTCCGAGACATCCAGCATTTTCATGTCGTGGGTGGCCGAAATAATGGTGATGCCCTCGGTTTCCTTCAGGTGCACCAGCAGCTCGATCATCTCGCGGCCGGTGTTGACGTCGAGGTTCGCGGTGGGCTCGTCGGCCAGGATGATGACCGGGTCGTTGGCGATGGCCCGGGCAACCGCCACGCGCTGCTGCTGGCCGCCGGAAAGCTCGTAGGGGCGGTGGAATATCCGGTCGCCCAGTCCGACTTTTTTTAGAATTTCAACGCCCTTTTTGCGCGCGTCATCGGCGCTCATGCCCGCGAAGAGCATCGGCAGGGTGATGTTCTCCAGGGCCGTCAGGACCGGGAGAATATTGTAAGTCTGGAAAATGTAGCCGATCTTGTGGCAGCGGATCCAGGCCAGCTCGAATGAGTCGAGCTGGGCAACGTCGATCTCATCTATAAAGACCATGCCCTCGGTCGGCGAATCAATTCCGCCGATCATGTTGAAGAGGGTGGATTTTCCGGAGCCGGAAGGGCCCATGATGGAAAGGTACTCGCCGCGGTAGACATCCAGGGATATGCCGTCGAGCGCCCTGGTGACGGTTTCGCCGCTCCCGTAATGGCGCTTCACGTTGAGCGCCCGGATGACGGTGTCGCGCTGCGAAGAGATTTCACTGGCGGTATCGGAAGTTTGCTCCGGCATGATTCCAGTCTATGGTTACCGAGTCAAAACAGAATTCGGAATTCAGGATAAACTTTCACAAAGTTATTCATTATTCAAGCCGATGCAAGGATAATTTTAGATTATTTACCGGACCCGGCGTGAAACGCCGGGCTGGCGCAGGCGGCAAAACGGGGCGCGCAGGCGCCGCGGTCATTCGCCGGAGGCCTTGGCCGGCTTGGGAGAAGAGACAGGCGCGCCCTCGGCCGGATCGGCCACGACGCGGAAGCCGAGGTTGACGTACTTGTAGGTGGGCTCGTAGGCGCTGTTGCGCGAGGTGCTCAGGAAGAGCGGCATGCTGTCGGCCCAGGAGGCGCCCTTCAGGACGTTCATCGCCGGCATCTCCGCGTCCTTGTCCTCGCACCACTCCCAGACGTTGCCCCCTACTCCGTAAAGCCCCCAGTCGTTTTCCCCGCTTTTCCTGACCGGCGCCGAGACGCGGTGGCCGTCGTTGTGATCGAGCATCTGACCGCCCGGGCTCCTGTTTTCGCGGCCGAAGTAATTAAAGCGCTTCGACGGCGGCCAGGCGCCCCACGGATATTCGCTGCCGGTGCCGCAGGTCGCGTAAGTTTCCCACTCCCTGACCTTCGGCAGGCGGAATTTCAGCTTGCCGGCCGGGGTTGCGCCGTGGTTCTTGTTGAGCCAGTCGCAGAAGGCGTGCGCGTCGTTCCAGCTCACGTTCACCGCCGGCTGGGAGGCGTCGTTGAGGTTCAACCCCTCGTGCGCGCCGCTTGAATGCTGGGGACGGAAACAGCGGAACTCGGCATTGCTGACCTCGTATTTGCCCACGAACATCTTCAGCTGCTCCACGTACACCAGGCGCAGCTTGACGTCCGGGCTGAGCTTGACCACTACCGTCCGGCCCTGAGCCTTGAACTGCCCGCAGCCGGTTTGGAAGAGCGCGAGGGCGGCCGCCGCCAGGCAGGATGAAAACAGAACCAGCTTGCGGTGAAATGACATGGTTGTTCCTCCGTTGTTTGCGGCGAGCAGGTTAAAGACTGGAAAAAAACACGGCATCCGCAGCCGGCCGGGAGAGCTTCACGTATCCTGCACCTGGATGCGGACCGTGGCGTGCTTCATCGCTTCCAGGTTCACGTTCACGTCCATGGGTATGACCCCGCTGAGCTTGCTTTCAAGCAGCTTGCCAAGCGCCGTCCGCAGCGAGTCGTTTTCCTTGCGCGTGACTTTGACGCACGGCATCCCCTCCGGGAGCAGCAGCTGGGCTTTAAGGTGGTCGGCCTGCGAGAGGATGATGAAAGGCTTGCTGCAGTTGGGGCAGCGCCCGCGCTTGCCCACGTCCGTGTCGCGCAGCCAGAGCTTCTGGCCGCAGGAGGGGCAGCTGATCTTGAAATCAAGCTCGCCCTTGTCGCGCAGGTAAAACACCCCGACGGGGATGGAGGTTCCGGCCTGGGTCAGGTGGTGGTACATGTTGCGGATCTTGTCCAGCGAAAGCACGTCGAGGAAGCGCACCAGGATACCCACGGCGTGGGCCTTGCTGACGCGCTCCTTGAAGGTTGAGTCCTCGTCGGGATCGCCGACAAAAACATCCATCGCCACCTCGTGGCTGCCGATCGTGAGCTTGCTGACTTCATCCGCGCCGAGGAACTCGTCGGCCAGGTCGCGATAGACGGCAATTATCAGGACGTTGTAAGTTTTCGCCTGGGTATTATCGCTCATGGGTAAATCACCTTATGAATTTGCAGGTTACAAAGTCTTTATTTATAATTCAGTGTAATCGCGCTTATAAAATAAGCAACATTAAATTTCCGTTTTTTTTCCGCGCGCGCGGCCGATCTCGCGCTCCAGACGCTCCAGCGCCTCTTCCCGCGAGCGGCATTTTCCTTCCAGCTGGGCGTCGTAGACCGCCTGCTTGAGCCGCCCCACCAGCGGGCCGCGCGGCACTCCCCGCGCGATGATGTCTTCGCCGCCCACCAGGGGCGGCGGCAGCACCGGCTCAGCCTTGAATTCTTTTTTGAACTGCCCGAGGAAATCGTAGTTCTGCATGTCGCCGTGGCTGGCGGCGCAATCAAGGCGGTGGAGTTCGAGCTCGTCCTCGAAGGTGTCCTCGGTGACAAAACGGCGCAGGGTGGATTTTCTCATCCGGCGCACGTCCATGAACCGCATGTGGTTGCCGATGATGTAGCTCACGGCCCTGATCTCGGCGAGGGGCAGGCGCAGGCGCCTGAGGATGGCCTCGGCCATCTCGGCCCCGCAGGCGGCGTGGCGGTTGAAGCGGATGCGGTCCGCGGCCTTCACCGCCGTGGCCGGCTTGCCGACGTCGTGCAGCAGCACCGCGTAGGCCAGCCGCGCGCGGCGGGCCTCGGGGCGCGGCGGTGACTGCCGCATGGCGTCGAGCATCATCACGGTGTGCGTCCAGACGTCGCCCTCGGGATGGAACTGGGGCGGCTGTTCCTGGCCGCGCATGGCCTCGACTTCCGGTAAAATCTCCCGGAGCAGCCCCAGCGCGCTCAGAGTTTCCAGGGCGCGGCCGGGCCGCTCTGCCTCCAGCAGGATCCTGGCGAGCTCCTGCTGTATCCGCTCGGCGCTGATCCGGCCGATGCTTGCCGCCCGGCGCCGGATGGCTTCCGCGGTGGCGTCTTCAATCCGGAACCCGAGAACCTCCGCAAAGCGGACCGCGCGCAGCATGCGCAGGTGGTCCTCCTCAAAGCGCTTATCCGGTTCGCCCACCGTGCGTATGATTTTGCGAGCAATGTCTTCCCGGCCGCCGGCATGGTCCCGGATACTGTTTTCCACCGGGTCGTAAAACATGGCGTTGATGGTAAAGTCGCGCCGGGCGGCGTCTGTTTTTTCATCGGCAAAGGTGACCGAGCGCGGATGGCGGCCGTCGTCATATTCGCCGTCGGTGCGGAAGGTTGCCACCTCATACCAGGTTTCGGAATCATCCCCGGTGGGCTTTATCCCGACCCGCACCACGCCGAATGCCTTCCCCACCGCCACCGAGCCTGGGAAAAGCCCCAGGACGGCTTCCGGTCGGGCGTCGGTGACGACGTCGAAATCTTTCGGATCGCGGCCCAGGATCATGTCGCGCACGCAGCCGCCGGCAAAAAGCGACTGGAAGCCGCCCGCGCGCAGGCGCAGGACGATCTGTTTCGCCCCCTCGAAGAGCGGCGATGGCGGGCTGTTCCGGTTTGCATTCATAAACTGAAGGCGCGTGGCAGCAAATCGCGCAGTTTAAAGTCCCTGGCCAGGGCCGGCCGGGAAGCCGGCACCAGGATCACGTCGAAATCAGGCCCGCAAAACTCGGCCAGAACCTGGAGGCAGGCCCCGCACGGGAACACCGCCCCCGCCCCGGGCGCAGCCACCGCGATGGCCTCGAAGCGCCTGTGGCCCGCGGCGACGGCCGCGGCCAGGGCCGTCCTTTCGGCGCAGATCGTAAGGCCATAGGAGGCGTTTTCAATATTGGCCCCGGTAAACACCACCTTGCCGCCCGAAACCATCAGGGCCGCCCCGACCATGAATTTTGAATAGGGCGCATACGACCCGCGCCTGGCCCGCAGGGCTTTTTGGATCAGCCTCTTCCTTTTTACCGGATTCATTTTTCAACCTCCCCCGCCAATATGCGGCAGGCCGCCCGGACCAGGAGCCGCATGCCCCGGGCAGCCTCCCGGCCGGCCTGCCGGACTTCATCGTGGTCAAGCTTCGCGGCCCCAAGCCCGGCAGCGCGGTTCGATATCAGCGATATGCCCAGGACCCTCATCCCTGCCGCGCAGGCCAGAACGGCCTCCGGCACAGTCGACATCCCCACCGCGTCCGCGCCCAGGGTGCGGCAGGCCCGGACTTCGGCCGGGGTTTCATAAACCGGGCCGGGCACGGCCAGGTACACCCCTTCCGCAGCCTTGATCTTGATCCGGCGCGCGCTGCGCACCAGCGCGGAACGGAGCTCCGGATCGTAGACATTCGTCTGGTCCGGGAAACGCTTTCCCCAGAAATCATCATGTTTGCCCTGGAGAGGGTTGGCGCCCATGGCGTTGATGTGGTCGCTGATAACCATGAAAACGCCCCGCTCCAGGCCGGGCCGGATGCCCCCCGCGGAATTGGTCAGGATAACCGCCCCGGCGCCAAGCCTTTTCAATATGTAAAGCGGCAGCGCGACCGGATCCCACCCCGCCCCCTCGTACCAGTGGCGCCGGCCCTGGAAAACAAGCGCTTCCACACCGGCCATCTCCGCCCGGTGCAGCAGGCCGCGGTGCCCCGCCACGGTCGTCAGCCCCATGGCCGGCAGCGCGGAATAGGGCATGCTCTCCTTGACTTCAAATTCCGCCAGCGCCTCTTCCCAGCCCGAGCCCAGGATAAGGCCGCAAAGCGGGCGGCAACCCTTGAAACGCCGCCTGGCAATACCGCAGGAATTCTCGAGTATTTTTACGTTCAAAAATCAGGTTCCTTCTTTATTGGTATGGCTCATATTTCCCCGATTATCAGCTTCGGCGCGGCAACGCGCCTCGGGCTGATGACAAACGCTTCCGCGGCAAGCGGCTTGGCGGCCTCCATGCGTTTTTCAGAGCCGGCCTGGAGCCAGGCCAGCGGCTCGCCGCGCTCGACCTGTTCGCCAGTTTTTTTCACCACCATTATCCCGGCCGAGCGGTCAATCCCGTCCCCCAGCCTGTTCCGCCCCGCCCCCAGGGCCAGGGCCGCCCGGCCGATCAGCCCGGCGTCGGCCCGGGCCACGCACCCGGAGCGCGCGGCCTTGAGCGGGAAGGTGAGCGCAGCATGGATAAGATCTTCCGGCCTATCAAGACAATTCTCGTCGCCGCCCTGCAGCCGCACCATCGCCTTGAATTTTCCGAAAGCCTCGCCCGACCTGATCTTCCCGGCCAGGAAGGCCCGGGCCGGCGCCTCGCCCCGCGCGGCTCCGGCGGCCATGAGCATCCTGGCGCCGAGCGCCAGCGTAAGCTCGACCACGTCCGCCGGCCCCCTGCCCTGCAGGGTTTCAACCGCTTCAACCACCTCGTGCGCGTTGCCGACGGCCCTGCCCAGGGGCTGGCTCATGTCCGTGACCAGGGCGCTCGCGCGCAGGCCGGAAAGGGATCCGATCCTGACCAGGGTCTCCGCAAGCAGGTTTGCTTCCCGCGGCGTCTGCATGAAGGCCCCGGAGCCGCACTTGACGTCGAACACGATTCCATCCAGGCCGGCAGCCAGCTTCTTGCTGAGGATGCTGGCCACGATGAGCGGCACGGAGGGCACCGTGCCGGTCACGTCGCGCAGCGCGTAAAGCTTGCCGTCGGCCGGCGCCAGGCGCGCCGAGGCCCCCGCGATGCAGCAGCCGCAGCGCCCGGCGGCGCGGACGATCTGCTTATCCGTCAGGTTGGTGCGGAAGCCCGGGATGGACTCCAGCTTGTCGAGCGTGCCACCGGTGATGCCCAGCCCGCGCCCGGCGATCATCGGCACAGCCAGCCCGCAGGAAGCGGCGAGAGGGGCGAGGACAAGCGAAATTTTATCCCCAATCCCGCCGGTGGAATGCTTGTCTATCCTGGGGGCGCGGAGCCCGGGATACTTCAACCTCGTTCCCGTGGCCAGCATGCTCCCGGTGAGGAGCATGGTTTCCCCGAAGCCCATGCCGCGGATGCAGATGGCCATGGCCAGGGCCGCCATCTGGTAATCCGGGATGGACCCGTCCATGTAGCCGCGGATGAAAAAATCAATTTCGGCGGCGTCGAGGGGCAGACCGTCTCTTTTTTTTTCAATTATCCATTGCGGAATCATTTTGTTCCACTATACTACCCGGTGTTGTCTTTGTCAAAAAATTAAGGCGGGCCCCCGTGATTAGCACCGCCAGCACGGCAGCAAGATAAGATGTCTTCCGCGACAATACAAGCGCCATGAAAAAATTAATCAGCACTGGATTAAAAATTCTTCTCCGCGCAGCGGCTTCAGCCGGCGTATGCCTTATTTTGGCCGCCGGCGGTTGTGAAAGCGGCTCGAGCCACCTGGCCGACGGGCACGACTTCGGCGACAACAACCCCCTCCTCTACGTGGCCTTCGGCGACAGCATCACCTACGGTTCCGGCGTAACCGAGCAATACAGTTACCCGTCGGTCCTGACCGCCATGATGATGCGCACCGTGGCCAGGGAGGGCTACCCCGGGGCGGAATCATACGTCGGCGCCGACCTGGTCCACTATATCCTCGACGGATACAAGCCGGGCTTTATCCTTCTGCTCTGGGGGGTCAACGACCTCATCATGGGCTACTCGGAAGACGACATCATCACGAACCTGCAGTATATGTGCCAGGCCGCGATCGGCAACAAGACCATCCCGGTCCTCGCCACCCTCACACCGGTTTTCGGAGAGCACCGCATGTGGGCCAGCGGGGTGGAAAGGGTTAACGTCCGCATCCGCGCGCTCGCCCAGGCCATGAACGTGGCCCTGGTTGACCTGGAACTCGCCTTCAAATGGGACCCGATCTACATCGGGGAGGACGGCCTGCACCCGAACGCCCTGGGATATAACCTCATGGCCCAGACCTTCTATGACGTCGTCAACTAGAACCTATCTCAAAATTCGCTTGGGCATGGCAGAAGCGAATTTCGCGTCTGGCAAGACGGGCGCGTTGGCGGGTATACCTGAAAGGTATATCTCCCGCGCGCTCAACGCCGCCAGACACGAAATGCGCTCTGTTCCAATGGAATGCGGCGGCGCATCTGGCAGAGTTGCGTTCTGCAAGCGGGGCCATAGCGACTGCTATGCCTCCCGCTTGCACGCCTTGCTCTGCCAGCGCGACGCTCGCACCATGCTCCATGCCAATTTAGAGATAGGTTCTAGATCGGCTCTCATCAAAATCCAAGGCCGCAGGACAAAGCCCGGAATGCAACCCGCTCCCGGGGCCTTGAACCATCCCGCCGGCCTGCCATGATTAACCTGAGCCAGGAACACCGGGGCTGGCTCTCCGAACCGCCGGACATCGAAACCTCCTCCGACGATTACGCGCGCCGCTTCGCCGGGCCGGCCGGGGAATGGATGCTGAAGGTTCAGGAAAATATCGTCCTTGATTTTCTGCGCAACACCGGCATCACCACCATCCTCGACGTTGGCGGCGGCCACGGCCAGCTGGCCGCGCCGCTCTGCCGCCAAGGCTACGCCGTGACCGTGGCCGGCAGCGCGGACGCCTGCGGAAGAACTGTCGCCAGGATGACGGAAATGGGAATGTGCCGCTTCCAGGTGGCCGACCTGCTCCAGCTGCCGTACCCGGCGCAATCCTTCGACGCCGTCATCTGCTTCCGCCTTGTGACTCACTGCACGCGCTGGGAGCTGCTCCTCTCGGAGCTTTGCCGCGTGGCCCGCAACGCGGTGATCGCGGACTATCCCACCAGCCAGAGCGTTAATTTCGCCGCCGGCACGCTCTTCGGCGCCAAGAAAAAGCTGGAAGGCAACACGCGCACCTTCAAGCTCTTCCGCCACGATGAAATTGCCGGGGTGTTCGCGGCCCACGGCTTCCGCGTCGCCGCGCGCGCGGGCCAGTTTTTCCTGCCGATGGTCCTGCACCGCCGCTTGAAAAACCGCGGGCTCTCCACCTGGCTGGAAAACCGGTGCCGGCGCTGCGGCCTGGTCCGGCGCTGGGGCTCGCCCGTGATCGTCAAGGCCCTGCGCGCCGGCGGCTAATCCCCCGCGGGTGTAGGACAATAATTTGGGTAGTTGGCGTAATACAGATACCAATTTTACCCACCCGACCGTTGGGCACCCCTCCCGGGAGGGGATCATAACGGCTTGTCCTGACCTTCTTGATTTCCCCTCCACCGGAGGGGTGGCCGTAGGCCGGGGTGGGTGCACGGAATTTGGTCTCCAAGAATTTGTCCTACACCCATCCCCCGCCGCCCCTGAAAAATTGATTTGATTTCTGCCGCGCGCGCTCCATAATGCGCTTTTTTATCGCGAGTGCCCGGCGGGCTGCCCCGCCTTGCTTCCAGGCTTTATATGAAACACGTCATCGTCTACCGCTGCCAGCAGTGCGGGGGCAGGAAAAAAATATTCGCGGACAGCCGCGTGCGCGAGTTCGTGCTGGCCTGCTCCGGCCAGCTTGAGCCGATCCATATCCTGCGCGCCTTCGAGGACGGCAACTTCGGGGTGTGCCTGGTCCACTGCGACCCGGGCGCCTGCCGGACCCTCTCCGGCGCGCGCGCCGCCCTGCGCCAGGTCAACTTCGCCCGGCGCCTGCTAGAGGAGGTTGCCGTCAACCCCGGGCGCGTCAGGACCATCGCGTATCATCCGGGCTGCGACCTGCACTCCGAAATAAACCTTTTTTTCGAGCAACTGAAACACCTTGAAGAACACCCCAGCGAAGCGGCGCCGGAGGCGCCGGAAAGGAAGCTAACATGATCGTCGCCCAGCGCAAGCCCCTGGCGGATATCATCGCCAAGCTCGAGCCCTACCGGAAAATCATCGTGGCCGGCTGCGAGACCTGCGTGGCCGAGTGCCACGCCGGCGGGAAGAAGGAAGTGGAACTGCTCGCCTCCCAGCTGCGGATCGCGTTCAACCGCAAAATGATCCCGGCGGAAATCTCCGAGCTGACCATTGAAAGGCAGTGCGAGCCCGAAATGATCGAGCCGGCCGCGGAGCAGATCATGGCCCACGACGCCGTGCTCTCGATCGCCTGCGGCGTCGGAGTTCAGCAGCTGGCCGAGCGCTTCCCCGGCCTGCCCGTACTGCCCGGGCTCGACACCACCTTCATGGGCGCGCACTCCTCCCCGGCGGAGTGGTCCGAGCGCTGCGCCGGCTGCGGCAGCTGCGTGCTGGACCTGACCGCCGGCATCTGCCCCATTGCGCGCTGCAGCAAGAGCCTCCTCAACGGGCCCTGCGGCGGCTCGCACGACGGCAAGTGCGAGGTCTCCGACGATATCCCCTGCGCCTGGGCCCAGATCGTGGAGCGCATGGCGAAAAACGGCAAGCTGGACCAGCTTAAACAGATCATTCCGGCCAAGGAGTGGAACACCGCCCGGGACGGCGGCACGAGGCGCATCATCCACGAGGAGGCCGCGCCGTAGCCGAAGCAAACCGGAAGAAAATCCGAAGCACGAAATTCGAAACAAATTCAAAAATATAAATATAAATTAATTAGGCGATAAAATCGCAACTATTCTGGATTCCCGAGCCTACTCCGCCGAAGCAAAGCTTCGAGCTGCGAAGACTGGATCAGGTCGGGAATGACAAAGACGGCCGCACGTTCTGTCATTCCCGCGAAAGCGGGAATCCAGTGCAACATTGAAATTCCTATACGTAAATTTAGCAAAGACCGGGGTTGATATCTTTCTTCGTTTCTGATTTTTAATTTTGGTCATTGAGACTTGTTTCGTACTTCGAGATTCGGATTTAGGATTTTTTTGATGTAATAACAGTAAATATGTGTGAACTAAAACTATGAAATCTGGAAGCCGCCTTGAACAGCTGCTGGCGCGGGGCGAGTTCGCCGTCACCGCCGAAATGGGCCCGCCGATGAGCGCCGATGCCGGCGTCATCGCCAAAAAAGCCGACCTTTTGCGCGGCACGGCCGACGCCTTCAACATAACCGACAATCAGACCGCGGTCGTGCGCATGTCTTCCATGGCCGCTTCCACACTCTGCCTTAAAGCCGGCCTGGAGCCCATCATGCAGATGGTCTGCCGCGACCGCAACCGCATCGCGATGCAGAGCGACATCCTCGGCGCCGTCGCGCTGGGCATACGGAACTGCCTCTGCCTTTCCGGCGACCACCAGTCCTTCGGCCGCGCCGGGAAGCTACTCGGCCACCCCGGGGCCAAAAACGTCTACGACCTCGACTCCATCAACCAGATCCGCATGTTCCGCCAGCTGCGCGACGAGAAAAAATTACTGGGCGGCGATCCGGTCAAGACCGAGGTCCCCCTCTTCATCGGCGCAGCCTGGACGCCGCTCGGCGACCCGGTCGAGTTCCGCGTCATGCGCCTCGGCAAGAAAATCGAGGCCGGCGCCGACTTTGTCCAGACCCAGTGCGTGTTCGACGTGGAGCGCTTCGCGGACGCCATGAAGAAGGCGCGCGCCGAAGGCCTCCACGAAAAGGCGGCCATCCTGGCCGGGGTGATCGTGCCCAAGAGCGCCGGCATGCTAAAGTACATGCACAGCTCCGTGGCCGGGGTCAGCGTGCCCGAAAAGCTGATCCGCCGCATGAGCGAGGCGGCCGACCAGAAGGTGGAGGGGGTGGCGATCGCCTCGGAGCTGATCGGTGAAATCCGCCGGATCGAAGGCGTGCGCGGCGTCCACGTCCAGCCGGTCGAATGGGAATCCATCATGCGCACCGTGGCCGAAAAAGCCGGCCTGCTCCCCCGCCCCGAGGTGAAGTGATGCCGGAGAAGTATCACATCGAAGTCGACCCGACGGCGCCGCGCTTCGCGCCGGTTTCCAAGCTCAACCACCTCGAGCACAACCGCTGCCTGGGCTGCCTGGAATGCGCCAAGCGCGACTGCATTTACGACGTCTTCGCCGGCCGCCGCCTCCTGCCGCGCGAGCTGGTCGATTCCGGCAGCCGCCTCTGCAAGGCCTGCATGCGCTGCGTCCAGGAATGCCGCAACCGCATCATGCTCAAGGCGCTCAACCCGGAATATCTTGAGCTTGGCAACGATTACTGGACGCCCGAAATCATCACCTCCCTCTGGAACCAGGCCGAAACCGGCAAGATACCCGTTTCCGGCGCCGGTTACGGCGGCCCATTCTCAGGCGCCGGCTTCGACGAGATGTGGACCGACATGTCTGAAATCGTCCGGCCCACCCGGGACGGCATCCACGGGCGCGAGTACATCAACACCTCCATTGACATCGGCGCCCGGCCCGACCGGCTGCATTTCAAGGAAGGCCAGCTCAACGACGACCTGCCCCCTTCCGTTTCCATCCCCCTGCCCCTCGTGCTGGACCTGCCCCCGCGCGCGCGCCGCTGGCTGCCGGTGAAGAACGCCTTGCTGCACGCGGCCCGCCAGCTTAAAATCCTCGCCCTGGACGACGAGCACAAGCTGCCGGATGAAAACGCCGTAGCCCGCTTCGCGCCGGAAGATTTTTTTGCCTCGGGCCAGTCGCACCGCTTTGCGGAAATCTGCCTGGACTCCTCCGACCCGGAGGCCGCCCGCCGCCTGGCAGTCCGGCTGCGCGCGGCCATGCGCCAGAAGCCGGACACGGTCGTCGCGGTGGCCCTGCCCCTGGACCGGAACGCACGGGAGGCGGCGCTGTGCCTCGCCGAACACGGCGTCGGGGTCCTGCGCTTTTACGCCGGCCGCGACGGGAACGAGCTTGAAAAAAACGCGCCGCGCTTCATAAAGGAAGCCGTGCGCGATATCCACCTGGCTTTCGTCCAAGCCCGGCGGCGCGATTGCGTCACGCTCCTGGCCGGAGGGGGGATCGCCATGGCCGAGCACGTAGCCAAGCTGATCGCCTGCGGCGCGGACGGCGTGGTCGTGGATGAAGCCCTGCTCGTGGCCCTCGAATGCCGCCTCTGCCCCTCGTGCGCCGCGGGTGACTGCTGCCGGGTGGAAATTGAAAAGGCCGACGCCGCCTGGGCCGCGCAGCGGATCGTCAATTTGCTCGGCTCCTGGCACTCCCAGCTCATCGAGGTGATGGGCGCGATGGGCATCCGCGAGATACGCCGCCTGCGCGGCGAGGTCGGCCGGGTGATGTTTTTCAAGGACCTGGAAAAGGAATGCTTCGCGCCGATTTTCGGGGAAAGGGTGGAAAGCAAGTAGTCAGAATCCAGTAGTCAGGAGTCAGAATGAGAATTCCGGCAAAGACATTTGAGAATTTGATCGTTTGGCAAAAGGCGCATTAATTTGTTCTTAACATTCGTTTTATTCTGACTACTGACTACTGTATTCTATTAAATATGCTTTCAATCAAGACAACTCCTTCGCGCTTCCGGAACCCGATCGGCAAGTTCATCGTCGAGCGGGCCGAAAGCTGCGTGCACTGCGGGAAATGCGCTTCAGTTTGCCCGGCCGGAGTCCACGTCAAGGCCGGGGAGCGCATGCTGCGCCCGCGGAGCCATCTCTGCCTGGGATTCGCCTGCGCGCGCGCTGAGTCCGGCTGCGTCCTGAAATGCCCGCAGCGCGCGCTCGCTATCCAGGTGAATCCCGTCTTCCAGGCCCTGGGCGACTGCCGCTGGACCGGCGACCTGATCCTTTCAACCTGGCACCAGGCCGCGACCGGGCGCATGCCGGAGGTGGAGCTGGAAAGCGACTGCGGCGCCTCCGGCGGCGGCTTTGACCGCATGCGCATCAAGTTCCCGGATAAGCCTTCCGGGATCAGCCCGGACAAGGTGGATTTGCGGATGAAGCTCAACCGGCGCGGCGACGGCCGCGCCGAGCCGGTGCTGGATTTGCCGATATACGGCGGGGGAATGTCGTTCGGCTCCATCAGCGAAAACACCATGGTCGCCCGCGCCAGGAACGCCGCGGCCTGGAACACCTTCACCTGCACCGGCGAGGGCGGTTTCCCGGAAGCGCTTGTGCCCTACGCGAAAAACGTCATCACCCAGGTGGCCACCGGGCTCTTCGGCGTGCGCGAGGAAACCATCCAGCGCGTCCGCATGGTAGAGTTCAAGTACGCCCAGGGCGCCAAGCCGGGCCTGGGCGGGCATTTGCTGGGCGACAAGGTCACCGAGGCGGTCGCGCGCATGCGCGAATCGGTCGTGGGCAACTCGCTCTTCTCGCCCTTCCCCTTCCACTCGGTCTATTCCATCGAGGACCACAAGAAGCACGTTGACTGGATCAGGCACGTCAACCCCGGCGCGCTGGTTTCCACGAAAGTCTCCACGCCGGTGGACGTGGAAATGGTGGCGGTGGGCAGCTATTACGCCGGCTCGCACGTGATCCACCTCGACGGCAGCTACGGCGGCACCGGCGCGGCCCCGGAAATCGCCAAGAAAAACATCGCCATGCCGATCGACTACGCCATCAACAAGACCCACCGCTTCCTGGTGAACGAGGGCATCCGCGATCAGGTCGTCCTGATCGCCTCCGGCGGGCTGCGCACCGCGCACGACATATTCAAGGCCATGGCGCTGGGCGCGGACGGCGTGGTGATCGGCACGGCCGAAGTGGTGGCGCTGGAGTGCCTGCGCTGCAAGAACTGCGAAAGCGGGCGGGGCTGCTCGCGCGGTATCGCCAGCACCGACCCGGAACTGTCGCAGGCTTATTCGGAAGACTGGGCCTTCCAGCGGCTTTACAACCTCTACGCCTCGATCGAGGCGCGGCTGCGCGCCCTCATGGCCGCCGCCGGCCTGGCGAGCGCCGCGGCCCTTACGGGCCGCACCGATTTGCTGACGCATCTGGATTACTCCGGAAAGGCACAAAGTGACAAAGGCACATAGTCTCGAAAGAAATAATCGACGATATCCGGCGGTGAATTAAAAAAAATATCCGCCGTAGCTTCTGAGCATAGGCGGATGCAAGCGCGTGACAAATTTGGTTTCCGTCAGCTGACGGATTCGAAAAAACAAGGCAAGTCCCGCTGTAAGCGGGACAAGGCTCAGGCCGGATGCGGGTGCGCCGCGTGAAGCATCGGACTCAAGTCCATGCAAACGCGGCAAACCCACAGGCGGCCTGAGATCGCCGACGCTTTTTTCGAACCAAATTTGCCACGCTATTGAAAATGCATTAATTAGACCGGGGACACAGCTAGCGGTGAATCACAAAGACATTAACATGAGTAAGCCGGAAGTAATAATCACATCCCGCGCAAACCTGGCGCCGGAATCCGGTAAAATCCGGAAGGAGGCCGAGGAAGGCGGCTGCGGCGTGGTGGGGTTCGCCTCCGACGTCAAGGTGGCCGGGCGCCACATTTTCCGGCCCTCGATCCAGATGCACAACCGCGGCAACGGCAAGGGCGGCGGCATAGCCGCCGCGGGCCTCGACCCGGATTATTTCGGCGTGACACGGGAAATGCTCGACGAGTGCTACCTCCTCCAAATCGCCTTCCTCGAGCCGGCGGTCATGAACGAGCTGGAAAAGGAATTCATCCTGCCCTTCCTCGACGTCCAGCACTCGGCCCTCCTGCCGGTCATCAAAGATCACCGCGAGCTGGAGCTCGCGGTGCGCCCGCCGGACGTGAAGCAGTATTTCGTGCGCGTAAAAGCGGAGGTGCTGAAAAAATTCATCACTGAATCGACGAACAGGAATATAAATCCTGGTAGGGCGGGACAGCCTGTCCCGCCGGCTGATCCTGCCGGACAGGGCTTCCCGGCGCTGCCTTCGTCCGGTCTGAAGGGGCGGCAGGCGGAGGACGAATTCATCTGGCAGAATTCCTTCAGGATCAACGAGCGCTTCTACGCCTCGCTCGGGGACAAGAAGGCGTTTGTCCTTTCGCACGCCCGCAACCTGATGATCCTCAAGATCGTCGGCTACGCCGAGAACGTGGTCCAGTATTACCGGATGGAAAACATGCCGGCCCACGTCTGGATCGCCCACCAGCGCTTTCCCACCAAGGGGCGCCTCTGGCACCCGGGCGGCGCGCACCCCTTCATCGGCCTCAACGAGGCGCTCGTCCACAACGGCGATTTCGCCAACTACCACTCCGTCTGCGAATACCTGCGCCAGCGCAATATCACGCCGCAGTTCCTGACCGACACCGAGGTCTCGGTCCAGCTTTTCGACCTGTGGAGCCGGGTCTACCAGTACCCGCTCGAATACGTGATCGAGGCCCTCGCCCCGACGACCGACCTGGATTTCGACCGGCTCCCGGAAGACAAGCGCCGGCTCTATGGCGCCATCCAGGCCACCCACATCCACGCCTCGCCGGACGGCCCCTGGTTTTTCATCATAGCCGACAGCCACCCCGACCGCCACGAATTCCGGCTGATGGGCATAACCGACACCTCCATGCTGCGCCCCCAGGTTTTCGCCCTCAGCGAGGGCAAGGCCCGCATCGGCCTCTGCGCCTCAGAAAAGCAGGCGATTGACGCCGTCCTGGAAAGCCTTTCAAAGGAAGACAGCCGCTTCCGGCCGGTCGCCGATAAGTACTGGAACGCGCGCGGCGGAAGCCACACCGATGGCGGCGCCTTCATCTTCACCCTCACCGGGACCGGGCCGGATCTCAAGCTCGAATGCGCCAACAAATTCGGCGAGCGGATTGACCCCGGCAGCGCCGAGGCGTGGGACGGCCTCCCGCCGCCCGCCGGCTCCATTTCCGGCGCCGGGCCGGAGGCGCAGTTGGCCCCCCTGCTTGATGCCGGCCAGCCCGAAAAGGTCTTTGAAGCCGCCGCGCGCGCGGCCGCCGCGCCGGGATTCGACGCTTTCCACCGGGCGGTCGGCGCCATCGCCGGCCGCGGCGCAGGGAGCAAATCCGCGCCGGCGGCCCTCGAGGCGCTCGCCATGCTCAACGACTTGCGCTATGACCCCGGCCATAAAAAGCGCAGCTCCCTGCTTGAAATAGCCCGCGGCGGGATCCTCCGCCTGCTGGATGCCTGCCCCGGCCTGGAACAGGGCGGGAACTGCGGCGGCTTCCGCCGGCTGACACGTCAGACCAGGGATAAACTGCGCGCCCCGGCGCCGGGCGAAACCGCGCTCGTAATTGACGCCGGCGGCTTCCCGCCCGAGGGCGAAGAGTGCGACGCTATGCTCATGGTCCGGGCCGCCGCCCTGGGATGGCGGAGGTTCATCGTTTACAACCTCCGCGGCCAGCGCTTCCACGGATGCGGGTTCGGCCCGAATTCGGAAAAGATACGCGTGGACCTCTTCGGCAGCTCCGGGGACTACGCCGGCAGCGGCATGGATGGCTGCGAGCTTTACATCCACGGCGACGCCCAGGACCAGCTGGCCCAGATCATCAAGCGCGGCAAGCTCGTGGTCTACGGCAGCGTCGGCCAGACCTTCATGTACGGCGCCAAGGGCGGGTCCGTTTTCATCATGGGCAACGCCGCCGGACGCCCCCTGATTAACGCGGTGGGTTGCCCGCGCGCGGTCATCAACGGCACCTCCCTCGATTTCCTGGCCGAGTCGTTCATGGCCGGCGACGCCCTGAAGGGCGGCGGATTCGCAATCGTTAACGGCATCGCCTTCAAGGACGACGGCGCGTGGAAGCCCCTGTCCCTGCCCTATCCCGGCTCAAACCTTTTCTCCCTGGCCTCGGGCGGCGCGCTCTACATCCGCGACCCCCGCCAGACCGTCATCCCCCAGCAGCTCAACGGCGGCCGGATCGTGGGACTTTCCAGGGCGGACTGGGCGCTGATCAAGCCTTACCTGGCGGAAAACGAGCGGCTTTTCCGGATAAAGGTCGAAGATTTGCTGACCGTGGAGGGCACGCGCCTTCCGCCTTCCCGGGTGTACCGCAAGATCCTGCCGATCCAGGCCGCGCTCCTCGAGCGCGAAATGGCCGATGAAGATGAATGAAAGATGCCGGCTAATGTGAGACTGGACGGAACCGGACACGGTGCGGGCGATCGGCGGCATCGCCCAGCAGATTGCGGCGGTGTTCGTGGTATGCCTCGTAATTACCGTCAAACCATGTGACCCGGCTGTCGCCCTCGAACGCCAGGATATGGGTCGCCACCCGGTCCAAAAACCAGCGGTCATGGCTGACCACCACCGCGCAACCGCCGAAATTCGCCAAAGCTTCCTCCAGCGCGCGCAGGGTATTGACGTCCAGGTCGTTGGTCGGCTCGTCCAGCAACAGGAGATTACCCCCGCCCCGCAGGAGCTTGGCCAGGTGCACCCGGTTGCGCTCGCCGCCGGATATCTGGCCCACCCGCTTCTGCTGGTCGGTTCCCTTGAAATTGAACCGGCCGCAGTAAGCGCGCCCGTTCATCTGCCGGCCGCCCAAGTCCAGGAATTCCTGGCCGTTGGTTATTTCCTCGTAGATCGTCCGGCTGGGGTCCAGGGCATCGCGGCTTTGGTCCACATACGCCGGCACGACCGATGTTCCCAGGGTCAGGCGGCCGGAACTCACCGGCTCCAGGCCGAGGATCATGCGGAACAAAGTCGTCTTGCCGGCGCCGTTGCCGCCGATCACCCCCACAATGCCGCCGCGGGGCAGGTCAAAATTAACGTTTTCCATTAGCAAGCGGTCGCCGAACGACTTGCTCACGTTTTCGGCGCGGACGACCACGTCACCAAGCCGCGGCCCGGGCGGGATCTGGATCTCAAGGCTGTCATCGCGCACATCCACCGCCTGGCTTGCGAGTTCCTCATAGCGCTTGAGCCGGGCCTTGCCTTTTGCCCGCCGGCCCGAGGGATTCATCCGGACCCAGCTGAGTTCCTGCTCCAGCAATTTATTGCGCGACGAGGCCTGCTTGTTTTCGCGTTCCAGCATGGCCTGTTTCTGCACCAGCCATTGCTCGTAATTGCCCTTGTAGGGATGGGCATGAGCGCCTTCCAGCTCAAGGATCCAGCCGGTGACGTTGTTCAGGAAATAGCGGTCATGCGTCACCACCACCACCGTGCCCTTGAATTTACGGAGGTATTCTTCCAGCCAGGCGACCGATTCCGCGTCCAGATGATTGGTGGGTTCATCCAGCAACAGGGCATCCGGGCTGGAGATCAGCAGGCGGCACAAGGCCACGCGGCGCTTCTCGCCGCCGGACAGCGTCCTGACCGGCGCCTCGCCCGGCGGCAGACGCAAGGCATCCATCGCCAGCTCGACGTTATGGTCAAGCTCCCAGAGATCGTGCCGGTCAATCAGGCCCTGGACCCGGCCCAGCTCGTCGTTGAGCTTTTCCGCCTCGGCCGGAGATGGCCGGCCGCTGAGCCGGTCGCAGATTTCGTCGTATTGCCGCAAAATCGCGCGCTCTCCGGCCACGCCCTCCGCGACAATCTCCGCCACGGTCCTGGCGGGATCCAGCTGCGGCTCCTGCGGCAAGTGTCCGAGCTTGATGTTTTTCGCCAAATAGACGTCGCCGCCCACCTCCGTATCCAGGCCGCCCAAAACCCGGAGCAGCGTGGATTTACCCGAGCCATTGGCGCCGATAACGCCGATCTTGGCGCCGAAGAAAAACGCCAGGGTCACGTCATCCAGCACCGCGACGCCGCCGTGCCGCTTCGTAACCCGCTCTAAAGTGAATATATATTCGCCGGCCATATTAATAAATATAAAAGGGGTCACTCCGGAATGCCGCTAAGATAAGCTCGCGGCGGTCGATGCCTCCAGCCCTCCAAGCGGAAAACACTTATGTTTTATGGAGGGCGGTGGGCCTCCGCCGCCGTCCGAAATCGGCGTTAAACCTTATCCGGCCGGCGGACTTGTTTTTTGAGTTCACCAGTGAGCAAGTCCCAGACATGGGGATGAGCCTCCACAAGCCTGGCAATATCCGCCAGGTCCTTTATCCGCTTGCTTTGCCTTCGTTCAGGTTCGGACCAGGCTTTCATCTTGCCCTTGAGAGTATCTTCCAGGGAAGCCACCCTCATGAGGATGCCATGAACATCTGCGGGAACGGCCCGGGAAGGAAAATCCCGATAGAAATCTTCCATGCTGAGTTGGATGCTGACTATGGAATGCCCCTGAAAGTTAATGGATTTCTCACGTCTTTCGGAACGAAACCCCGCTTTCTCAAGCAATGAGACCGTTCGCTCAATTGAATCGGAGGCGACGACGAAATCAACGTCCTGGGTTACCATGGGCTG
>Ga0172380_10003782_pt1 | contig 20271 bp, 19 predicted proteins | sample Leawe162metaG_FD_119747 | JGI IMG/M metagenome (GOLD analysis project Ga0172380, IMG submission 119747) | Leachate microbial communities from a municipal landfill in Southern Ontario, Canada - Leachate well 162 metaG | ecosystem: Engineered > Solid waste > Landfill > Unclassified | place... | reverse complement strand
GGATAAATCCAAGAATAGTTTTTGAAATCGCATCTCAGGTGGGAAAGGAAGACATCTCTTTCTATGTTGCAGTTCCGTCTTCTTTGGAGAATTCACTGGAAAAATATATTCACGGGGTCTACTCCGGGGCTTTAGTTGAGAAAGTTCCCGAGGACTATAATGTTTTTGAGCCAGCCGGAGTAACTATTGGTTCCTATCTAAAATTAAGGGAAAACCCGGTTTTCCCAATCAATACCTATCTTTCACTTGAGAAGGACCCGCTATCTACAATAACTAATACTTTAAATAAGATTGGGGTTAATGAGGGTGCTGCGATTCAAGTGGTGATCCAGCCAGTCTCTCAAGAAAATTGGCGCAGGCTAGGGGAGAATGTATTGGAGAAGATGCAGCAAGGGAAATCTGCCAGAGCCGCTGTCGGCGAGTCAGCGGGAAATATAAAGATGATGGAGGGAGTGTCCGAAATCGTTTCCGGGCCCAAAAAGGCAGGATTTGAGACCAAGAAGAGAGAGCAGGTGATTGATCAGAGGGGATTTGATGCAATCCAAAAGAAAATTCAAAAACAGGCGTTTCAAACAGATATAAGGCTTATCGCTTCAGCTGAAAGCCCTCAACGTTCCGAAGAGATCTTGTCGCAGCTGGAAAGCTCCTTTGGTCAATTTTCCTTGGCCGCAATAAATAGCCTAGAGCCCGTGCGTCTTAAGGGCGCGGCTTTAAAAAAGTTCCTATACGATTTTAGTTTCAGAAACTTCAGGCTGGAGCAGGCAAATATTTTAAACATCGAGGAGCTTACCAGCATATATCATTTCCCAACGCATTTTATTGAAACGCCGTATATTAAAGCTGCAAAAGGCAAAGTCGCTCCGCCCCCCGCAGATCTGCCAGAAACTGGATCCGTGCTTCTTGGCAAGGTTAATTTCCGCGGGCAGGATAAGAATGTATACTTTGCGTCAAAAGACGATAGGGGAAGGCACTTCTATATTATCGGGCAGACTGGTACTGGTAAGTCCAGCTTGCTTCGTGAAATGATAAGACAAGATATTCTAAACGGAGAAGGCGTCGCAGTTATAGATCCGCACGGAGACCTTATCGAAAGTACGCTGGCAAATATCCCCGAGAATAGAATCGAAGATGTTATATTATTCGAACCATCGGATTTGGATCGCCCGGTAGGATTAAATATGCTTGAATTTGATACTCCAGAGCAAAAGGACTTTGTAATTCAAGAAATGGTGGCGATCTTCCAGAAGCTCTTTCCTCCAGAGATGATAGGTCCGATGTTTGAGCACTACATGAGAAATGCAATGCTCGCCATCATGGCGGATAAAGACAATCCAGGGACACTTGTTGAGATACCAAGGATGTTTACGGACTCGCTTTTTATGGAGGAACGATTAAAGAAGGTTACTGACCCTATCGTGCGAGATTTTTGGCTTAAGGAGTGGAAGCAGACAACCGGCGCCACAAAATCAGACATGCTTGGATATGTTGTCTCCAAGATCGGAAGATTCATCGAAAACGAAATGATGAGAAACGTCATCGGGCAGGCTCATTCTGGGTTTGATATCTCAGACATGATGGACAAGGGAAAAATATTTTTAGTTAACTTGTCCAAAGGTCTTACGGGCGAGGTAAATAGCTCGCTGCTCGGCCTGATCCTCGTTTCTAAAATCCAGATGGCTGCAATGAGAAGGGCCGCTTTGCCAAAAGAAAAGAGAAGAGACTTTTATCTATATATCGATGAGTTTCAGAATTTTACTACGGATAGCATTGCAACTATTTTGTCCGAGGCAAGAAAGTATAGGCTCAATCTTACGCTTGCACACCAATACATGCCGCAGCTTACTCCGGAAATTAGGAACGCGGTTTTGGGAAATGTCGGGACTGTCGCAGCCTTCCGCGTCAGCGCCGATGACGCCGAGGTTTTAGAAAAGCAATTTGAGCCGCAATTCTCAAGATTTGATTTGGTTAATCTGGATAACTTCAATTTGGTTATTAAGATGATGATAAATAATAAGATATCCAGTTCGTTTAAGCTGGAAATCTTTAAGCCCAATGAAGGAAAGTTTAACATGATAGCGCCAATAAAGAAGCTTGCGAAGGTAAAGTTTGGCAGGCCAAGGGACGAGGTCCAGGCTGAGATTACAAAGAGGGCAACTACTCTTTGGTAGGAAGGTAATAAAAAAGCGCCCCTCTCGGGGTGCTTTTTAAATAATTTATTCCTTCTTTTTGGGCTTGTCTATCTTGCCTAATGTTTCGAGCGCCCCAATCGTTTCTTTCAGAGTGTCTCTTTTCCAAGAAGAAACTGTATCTTCAAGAGCGTCGTCGGCGAATAATTCGTTGTCGTACTTTTTTTTGTCTACTTCGTTTGGGACAAAGAGGCCGTTATTTTCTATCATGTCTGCTATGAATCCTCCGGCCATTCTTCTATCTCGTGATGCGGAGGCGCCCATTTCGTCGTATGATTTTATGGTCTGCTGCAATACGACATCCCTTTGCTTTCCAAATTCCGTTCCTCCGTCGGAGTCATGGAAATTCTCGGGAGCAAATGGATTTTTTTCTTCTTGAGACTCCATTGATGGGCCTCTTTCGATTGATGTCATAGTTTTTATATTAATTGATTTTATTATATCAAACACTATGGCTTGGTGCTATTCCTTTTCAACTCTTCTTACATATTGTCCGAGCTCCGTGTTTATTTCAACAATATCTCCTTCTTCGATAAATAGCGGAACATTAACTTCAGCTCCGCCGTCAAGGATTACGGATTTAGTTCCTCCTTGGGCGCGATCGCCCTTAAGTCCTGGAGGGGATTGTTTAACCTTTAGCTGAGCTTTAATTGGCACAGAAACGTTGATAATCTTTTCATCAAACATTATGCCGTCTATAATCTCGTTTGGTTTTAGAAATCTTGCTCCTTGGCCGATCTGTGACTCAGTTAAGGAAAAACGCTTTGATGGATCTTTTTCTTCGCAGAAGAAAAAGTCTCCTTTATTGTTATAAAGATACTTTACTCCTATCTTTATCATTTCGGCTTCGTCAAATATATCTCCCTGCTGGAAGTTTCTTTCAAAGACATTGCCGGTAAGCAGATTCTTTATTTTTGTTTGTATAACGGGTCTTCGTTGAGCCATTTTCATTGCCATGGCTTCCAAGACCTCGTATGGCTGCCCGTCGAGGATAAACCTTACTCCGGGTCTTAGGTCAGTATGTGTTAGCATTGTAAGATATTTTATTTAATAATTCTCCATTCAATATCGGCGATTTTTCCGGCGTATTCCAGCCAGTCGCCGTAGCGGTCTATGACAAACCACTTCTTCTTTGTTTCAACCCAGATCATGGGCAGCCCGCGAAAGAATGGTTTTTTAACAACTTCTTTTGGTTTTAAATTATCCAGTTCCAGCCACTTTTTAAATACAGTTTCAATGGAATAATCAAGATTCCTTGATATTGCCCAATTTGCCACTTTGTCCATGGCTTCTTTGGCTTTTTCCAATGAACCTGCAAGTTCCAGCAATTGTTTTGCTGGCTTGGTGAATCTAGAATAGATTATCTTCCTTTTTTTAGCATTTTCTTTTAATTCTTGCAACGATATTCCCTTAGTTTTAAAGTAATGCGTGACTATTTGGCGGATTGCGGTTTCTTCCTTTAATTCCTCAAAGTATTTGATTCTCCCTTTTTTTATGTATTCTTCAATCTTTTTTGCGATACTATCTCCAATCCCTCGTATAGTTTTTACGCCCTTAAGCCCGCTTTCGTTGTATAGTTCGCTGACTTGCTTTTCAGATGCTTCAAGAGCCCGCGCCGCCCTGCGATAAGCAGCGGGCTTGAAAGGCACCCCTTTGATTTCAAGGAGTCCGGCTATCTCGTCTAGTATTATGGCCAGCGTCTTATTATTCATGCTTTAGTCATTATACAATAAAAAATGGCAGAGAGGTTTCTTTGCCATGTTTTTAGTGAAAATATCAATTATTTCCGAGGGGCTTGCATTATAAATATTGGTTCGTCTGTTTGTTTCTTTTGGGCTAGTTCGAGCGCGTTGTTTTTTGCTGAGGTAATTTGGACCTGCGATGATCCTTTGGAGTCGGTGACCCAAATCTCGCCGTCCTGGGCGTAGGCTATCATTTTCCCGTCGGGGGACCATGACAGGGGGCCATCCTGCTTTGCTTCTTTCTGCTTTGTCAGAATGGCGGTTTGAGGGCGAAGGGTCCTCAGACTTTTGTCGTTCGGCGTCAGTCTGTGGAAGGGCTTGCCATCGTCTGCTCCAGAAGAGCTAGCAAGATCCATCCTCCAAAGATTGGATCCTTTAATGAACGCAAGGAATTTTCCGTCGGGCGACAGAGAGGGAAGAGCCTCGGGGTCTCTGTGGTGGCCCGTCAGGTTGATGGCTTCGCTTCCATCGGTCTTCACATAGAAGATCGAGGAGCTTTTTTCATTGTTCCATTCGCGTATAGAGCAGTAGACCTTCTGCGCGTCCGGGGACACGGTTAGGTTTTCTACAATGTATGCCTCCATGTCGGTTAGTCCGCGTGAAGGCCGCTCCGGCATCAGTACCTGAGGATTTTTCCCATCCACGTCTATTGCGCACACCTCGTGGACAACCGCGTTGTCGTGATTCTTTTTGACAAAGGCAATGCGCTTGCCGCCGGGGAACCACGAAGGTCGGGCGCCATCGCACAGCTTGAACCATGTGCTGCCGTCTACGGCTATAATCCAAACCTGGTTTCCGCGCTCGAAAGCGATTTTCGTTCCGTCGGGGGACCAGGAAGGATAATCAATAGTCGAGCGGGAGAGTTCCTCCGCCTGATTGGTGACTTCCTCCATGCTTGTCCCGTCCGGGTTAGAAATACAGATGTTGCGGTCTTTGCCGCCAATAAATGCCAGCTTCTTTCCATCCGGAGACCAGCAGAAATTATCTGGGCTGGAGAGGGTGGAGATGGGCTTGTAGTTACTGCCGTCAGCGTCGATTACGCAAACCTGGTATTCACAGACGTTTCCGCCAGGTGTACGGCACTTGGCGAATGCGATCTTCTTTCCGTCCGGGGACCAGAGTGGCCGGCTGTTTTTGATCTCGATCTTGACGACCGGGATCACGTCAGTCGGCGAAGGCAGAAGTTTGGGGCCTTTATTGGCATTGGGCTGAGCGGGTTTGACGGGCGTAAAACCGTCGTCAACGGCTTGCGCGCTCAGAGTGCCGGAAAAACAATAGAATGAGAAACAAACAACTAGAATACTCAATTTCATCGTTCGCATCGTTTTCTCCTTTTAATTTGACAAAGGGCGATACAAAGTGGTCTAGTTTTATCCTATAGTCTGGGGAGGGGAGTGTCAAGTTCAAAACTTGTAGTAGCCGACCAGGTATCCTGTGCCTGAAGGGCCCTGATATGACAGAGATTCAAATTTTGCTTTGCCTATCATTCTGTTCTCGTTGATTTTTTCAATTACTCCAAGCAGCATTATTATGGAGAGATATCCGCATTCCTTTGCCTCTCGTATCATTTTCTTGTCGATATTCTGTATCGCTTCGGTGTCATTTGCGTCTAGCGCCTGGATGAGTTGTTTGTCGAATTCCGGCCCTTCAAGATTAAACCCCAGAGGAGCATCAAAAGTTAAGCGATGAGACAAATCTCCGCTTGCGATTATCGCTATGTTCTTCTTCTGCTTTTGGCAAATCTCGTGGATTACTTTACCGAAGTCAAAATTGATCTGGTTGTCCGGTAGAGAATAATATATCGGGACTACAGAAACCTTTTTTTGGTATCCCTGCGTAAGAAGGGCGAGCGGAACGCTTACTCCATGGTCGATAATGGGATTCTCTTGCAGCCTTGTGGAAATTCCTCTCTTGCCCGCTTCCTCTGTCAGCAAGCGCGCGATCTCAAGATCGTTGTCGAACTGGAGAATTGTTTTGTAGTCTCCGTATCTTGCAAAGTCCGCAAACAAATCAGCAGACATATTAATTGTAATCTTCTGATACTCAATCGGGCCGTGCGGAGAGATGACAATCACTACGTCGGGTTGCGCTTTTGCAAAAATCTTGGCAAGCATTCCCATGGACTTAATTGTCTCTCGCGTTTTTTCTGCCTCAATCCTACTCCCAACGCTTGGAATTAGGATTGCAGGATGGGGACATATTGCAGCAAATTTAATCATGTTTATTATTTCATTGTAACGTTTTTTCTATAAAAAAATAGCCCAAGATTGTGTCTTAGGCTTTTGGTTGTGAATCCTGGCCTTCTTTCTGTAGCCAGTGAATTAGGGCGATCATTAGAATTTTATTGAGGTTTTTTGCGACCACTCGCTTGACGCTAAGGATGCGTCCGGTCGTCTTAAGTATTGGGATTAGGTTTTTGGGCTTGATGAAGGCTCGATCTCGGAACAGGCCCGCAAACTTTCTGCCAAGAGTGACATCGAGGACGCCATCTGGCATGATCTTTTTGACAACGCCCCAGCAGGGATCTTCCTGATGATCGTCGTCGTTGGTCACAATGACTAGCGTTCCTTCGGTAAGCTCCGCAAGATTGGTGAAAGCTTTCTTCTTGGGAAAGATTTCAGAAAATAGCCGCAGCAGCATCTTTTCCGCGGATCTTGTGGCGGCTATCCGCGCACTTTTGAATGATTTGTCGGTGTTGACGACGGGTATCAGATAGGCGGGCTCAATGATGAGCTTTTCGGGAAGTTCTATTCCGCGCGGCGTAAGGCTCTTTTCTGTATGCACCAGAAAATGGCCACTAGGATAGACAACTTCTATAATTCCCCAGCATTGCTCTGCCGGGATCCCTTCGTTTGGGAAAACGATGACCAGCGTTCCTACTTTGGCTTCCACTAGAATTCACCTCCTTTCGTTGGTTTTTAAGGTTCAGATCTGTAAGCTTTCTTTACTACATTAATCGGGTTTGGTCAATTATTGTTAGGAATCTGTTTTTTTGATAATATGGCTTAATGAAGCACAGGATTTTTATAGCAATCAATCTGCCGGAAGATATTAAGAAGTTCTTCACAGCCTACCAAGCAAAGTGGAGCGAATTGCCGGCAAAATGGACCGAGGAGAACAATTTACATATAACGGCGCTATTTATCGGGGACGCAGACGACGAAAAGATTCCCGAGATAAAAGAGGCCGTAGCTAAAGTTGCCTCTGACCACGGGAAATTTTCAATCCACCTAGAAAAAATCTCTTACGGGCCGCCAGGAATGATTCCGCCACGAATGGTGTGGGCAATAGGGGTGCCGTCAAAGGAATTTTCTGCATTAGAAAAAGACGCGGCCAAGAAGGTAAAAGATATATTCCCAATTACTGTTGAAGAAAGAGAATCTATTTTGCATATTACATTAAGCCGCGTAAGGGAATGGGAGTGGCGAAGGTATGAGCCGGACGAGAGGCCGGAGATCGAAGAATTTATTGATCTTAACTTTGAGGTTAAGTCCATTGAACTTATGGAAAGCACGCTTAAAAGAAGCGGGCCGGAGTATACGGTGCTTCAAACATATAAATTACATTAATTAAATGGCAAAAAAAGAAAAAGTTCACTTTATCGGCATTGGAGGCATAGGAGTGTCTGCTCTTGCCCAGTATTATTTAGCTAAAGGAAATGATGTTTCCGGTTCTGACTTGGCGTCTTCTGAAATCACAGCTCTTTTAAAAGCGAAAGGAGCTAAGGTTAAGATCGGTAAGCACAAGAGAGAGAACGTTCCTGCCAAGGCAAGTATTGTTATCTACAGTCCGGCGGTGCTTGAGAATAATCCTGAAATGGTCAGGGCTAAAGAAATTAAGGCTATTGTCCAAAGTTATCCTGAGGCGCTGGGAGAGCTGACAAAAAACTATTTTACCATTGCGGTCTCTGGCGCCCACGGAAAATCTACAACTACCGCAATGCTGTCACTGATATTAAAAGAGGCGAAGCTTGATCCGACTGTAATTATTGGAACAAAACTTAAAGAGTTTAAAAATACCAATTTTAGAATGGGAAAAGGCAAGTATTTAATAATCGAGGCCGATGAGTGGAACGCCTCGTTTTTAAACTACTGGCCGCAAATAATTGTCCTTACTAATATTGAAAGAGAGCATTTGGATTTCTACAAGGATTTGGAAACCATATTAAAAACATTCAAGGAATACGTAGGGCATCTGCCAAAAGAGGGGATGGTTGTGGCTAATCAAGACAATGAGAACATCGCCACGGTGCTGGAGGGCAGTAAACTGCAAGTAAGAAACTATTCCATAAAACAGCCGGAGGCAGAGTTATTGAAGAAAATAATGCAGGTGCCAGGGGCGCATAACATTTCTAACGCCTTGGCAGCTCTGACTGCGGCCAGAGCTCTGGGAGTGGCTGATGAGGTTTCTTTCGTGGCGCTGTCAAAATATACAGGGGCGTGGCGAAGGTTTGAGGTTAGGACCACAAAGATAGGAAAGAAGAGAATCACGCTTGTCAGCGATTACGGGCATCATCCAACTGAAATCCGCGCAACCTTATTTGCAGCGCGAGAGAAATTTCCGAACAAAAAAATATGGTGCATTTTTCAGCCGCACCAATACCAAAGAACCTTTTATCTATTTGATGATTTTGTCAGAGTCTTTAGGGAAGCTCCTATTGATAAAGGAATAATTACCGATATCTATAGCGTGGCGGGCCGAGAAAGCGCAGAGATAAAAAAGAAAGTTAACTCAAAAGAAATGGTTGAAAGGATAATTAAGCCGAGCGTTATTTATCTGCCCGTAAAAAAGATAAAAGAGTATTTAAAGAAGAACTTAAATGGGGGAGAGGTCGTTGTTATTATGGGAGCAGGGGATATATATGATTTTAGCAGGCAGCTGTAATCTATGTAAAAGAAGAAGCGTTCCGGGTGGAACGCTTTTTTTGTGAAAATTGGACTTAGGTGCTGCAGCACAGTTCGCGGCGGTAGACGGAGTCGGGGTGCTCGATGAAGAGCGCTTCGGCGGCTGTGACGACGTCGTCATTGGTGATGCGTCGGAAGCCCCGAACTGCGTTCTGGAGATTCGTTAGCGCATCGCCGCCAGCTCCCGTAGTCTCGTTCTTCCCGTCTGCGGTGGAGACTGCAACTTCGTCGTTGTCCTTGCGGACGAAAGTGTAGCTCCCGTGGTGCAGGTGCATCGTGAACTTGATCATGATCTTTCCTTTCATCCCTGAAGGTTGACAAAGGGCGGACTCTATTACTTAATACTGTAACACTTGTATTTGCCTTTGTCAATATTAATTATGCACAGCGGGTTGCGCTCTTTAAATTTTCAAAAGTGGTACAATTAAATATACTATTAACATCAAATGAAAATATGTCTTCAAATACCATTTTTCTCGTGCTAACCTTTATCCTAGCAATTGCGGTGGCGGTTTACCTATTCGGGGTAAGCAAAGGGAAGTCCGCAAACAAAGTTATGCCGGGATCGGCGCCGACGCCTCCAGGAGAGGATGAAGAGGAAAGTAACGAGCTTTAGGCTTTTAAAAAGCAGCTTGCTGATTCCAGTCGCTGCTTTTTTCGTTACTCTCGACATTTTTGCTAAAATTTGTGAGAATGGTTATAATATACAAATATGGAAGCTCAAAATATTGAGGAAATTTTAAAACGATGGGCAGACAAGATTTATCCTTCTCCCGAGGTGTTTGTTAAGGCCCTCAAGGAGAAGAAGCTAACCATTTACCATGGCGTTGATCCGACTGCTCCTCAACTTCATTTGGGGCACTCGACCAACTATCTTTTGTTGCAGAAGTTCCAGGAGATGGGACATAAGATCATATTGCTTATTGGAGATTTTACCGCGCAAATCGGGGATCCGACCGGCAAATCAGCCGCAAGGCAGCCTTTAACCGAAAAACAGATAAAGGAGAACTACAAATCATACAAGGAGCAAGCGGGCAAGATTCTAGATTTTAAATCGAGGAAAAATCCTGTGCAGGTTAAATTTAACAGCAAGTGGCTGGGAAGCCTCACTTTAAAAGATGTAATAAAGCTTACTGCAAATTTTACGCATGGGCAGATGATTAAGCGAAACATGTTTCAGGAGAGGCTGGAGAAAAATCAAGAAATATATATACATGAGTTTCTCTATCCATTGCTCCAAGGGTACGACTCAGTCGCGATGGATGTTGACGGGGAAGTCGGGGGAACGGATCAAACCTTTAATATGCTAGTCGGGAGGGATCTTTTAAAGATATACAAGGACAAAGAAAAGTTTGTCGTAACCACTCCGCTTCTGGAAAATCCAAAAACGGGCAAGAAGCTGATGTCTAAGAGCGAAGGAAATTACATTGCGTTAAACGATGCCCCAAAAGAAATGTATGGAAAGGTTATGGCCTTGCCTGACGAAGCAATAATTCCTTGCTTTAAATTGTGCACCGAGCTTCCTTTAGATCAGGTGATTAAATTAGAAGAGGATTTGAAGGCAAACGCGGTTAATCCGCGTGATGTAAAGGCAGGGTTAGCCAAGGAGATTGTTGCGCTCTATTATGGACAAGAGATTGCCGATAAGTCCGAGGCCGAATTTGATCAAGTATTTAAGGAAAAGAATTTGCCGACGGATATCCCTGTATTTAGCACCGATAAGAATAATTATCCGGTACTAGATTTATTGGTAGATGCAAAGATGTGCCCTTCAAAAAGCGAAGCAAAGAGATTGGTTGAGGGCGGGGCGGTAACCTTAAGATTTGGAGACAAGGAAGTTAAGGTTTTAAACTGGAAGGAGGAAATCGTAATTGAAGACCAAATGGTAATACAAGTCGGAAAAAGGAAGTTTATTAAGATTAAGAAATAATAATGAAAAGAATTCTAATATCAGAAACGCCGAACTTCGTCACGGGAAAAGTCCAGGTGGCGGGTTGGGTAAATGTCGTGCGAGCGCACGGCAAGATCCTATTTATCGACTTACGCGACAGTTCCGGAATTTTGCAGGTTGTTTTCCTGCCAGGAGAGGCCGCGGTTTACGAGTTAGTAAAAAACGTAAGGCCCGAATGGGTTGTCCAGATAACCGGCGAGGTTGTTAAAAGGCCTCCTCAAATGGTCAACGCTAAAATCTCAACTGGGCAAGTGGAAATGGTTGCTAAGGAGTTGAAGGTTTTATCTGAGGCAAAGACTCTGCCATTTGACGTGGGCACCGACGGCTACGAAGTCGGAGAGGAAAACAGAATGAAGTATCGCTACTTAGACCTTAGGAGGGCAAGAATGCAGAGGAACTTAAGGACAAGGCACAAAATGACGCAGTTTATGCGGGACTTTTTGACAAAAGAGGGTTTTTGCGAGGTAGAGACTCCGAATTTAACAAAATCAACTCCTGAGGGAGCGCGCGATTTTATTGTCCCTTCAAGAATACAACCCGGAACTTTCTACGCCTTGCCTCAATCTCCGCAGCAATACAAGCAGCTTCTGCAGGTTGGGGGATTGGAGAAATATTTCCAAATCGCCCGATGCTTCCGCGACGAAGACCCTCGTGCTGATAGGCAGGCGGAATTTACTCAGCTTGATATTGAAATGAGTTTCGTCGATAGGGAAGACGTTATGGAATTAAATGAGAAGATGATAATTGATATTGTTAAGTTTCTTTTCCCTGAAAAACAGATTCAGCAGATTCCTTTCCCAAGAATAACCTATAGGGAGGCCATGGAAAAATATGGCTCGGATAGGCCGGACATAAGAAACGATAAGACAAACAATAATCTGCTCGCTTTTTGTTGGGTCATTGATTTTCCATTCTTTGAAAAGGCGGAGGGCGGAGGCTGGACTTTCACTCACAACCCTTTTTCGGCTCCTAAGCCGGAGTTTATAACGGACCTTCTTGAGAAGAAAAATGTTTCCGGTATTTTAACTACCCAGTACGACATTGTTTTAAACGGCTCTGAAATCGGGGGCGGGAGCATCAGAAACCACAAGCCCGAAGCCCTTGAGGCAGTTTTTGAAATAATGGGATACAAGAAGGACAGAATTCAGAATAATTTCGGCCACATGCTTGAGGCCTTCAGCTACGGGGCTCCGCCTCACGGGGGCCTGGCCTATGGATTTGATAGATTTCTATCTATCTTGCTTCAAGAACCAAACATCCGCGAGGTAATAGCATTCCCAAAAACAGGGGATAGCAGGGACCTAATGATGGATGCCCCAAGCCAAGTCGATCCTAAGCAATTAAAGGAGTTGAAGATAGAGGTTCTCAAAGCAAAAACCGCAAAGAAAACCGTTAAAGCCAAAAAGAAAAAATAATGGATACAGCAAAGCTCGTCAGGGTAATTATTTATTCTCTTGTTTCAGTTATTTTTATTTTAGGGACCTGGCTGGTTATCAATGAATTCGGCCTGCGTTTCATATCTGCTTTCTCTGCAAGAAGCCTGCAGGCCAGTTTGCTTCCGATAGATTCTCCCGCGCCCCAGATAATCCCGGCGGCACAAAAACCCATTCGAGATTGGTCAGTTGAAGATTTAAAAATTACGGCAAGCGCTGCAATCGGCGTTGAGCAGGACGGCGCAAACAGCAAGTTTCTTTTTAAGCTAAACGAAAATCAAAAACTTCCGATTGCCAGCTTAACTAAACTGATGACGGCAATAGTTGCGATAGAAAATTATGACCTAAGCTACGTAACGATTGTTGACCAGGCGGCTGTTGATCAGGATGGCAAGCAGGGATTTTTAAGTGCAGGGGATATCTTGTCTCTAGAGGATCTTTTAGACATCATGCTTGTAGAATCTTGCAACGATGCCGCCTATGCCTTGGCTGAAGTCGTTGGGATCGATAATTTTGTCGGCCTGATGAACGCAAAAGCCCAAGCGATCGGCTTGGCTCAAACAAACTTCGAGGATCCTGCGGGGCTTGACCAAGATAATTATTCTACTGCTGACGATCTTGTGAAGTTAAGCGAGTATATATCTTCCGTCCACCCGCTGATCTGGCAGGTCCTTTCTTTAAATAACTTCAGGCTTCTAAATCCCCAGGGAAGGTTGCACCATGTTTTAATCAGCACCAACGAGCTTCTCGGTAAGATACCGAATATTGTCGGAGGCAAGACCGGTTTGACGCATGAAGCTAAAGGGTGCCTGCTTTTATTGGTAAAGAACCCCATCAATCAAAATAATATGGTCTATATCATATTGGGATCCGATGATCGATCCGGAGAAATGGAAAAATTAATTAATTGGACAAACCAGGCATATATCTGGTAAAAACTCATGACCCCTCTTACATTTAATGTTGTTAAGGTCTTTATCGTCGCGACAAGTTCTCTTCTGATTGCTTTTTTGTGGGTCCCTGCCTTAACCCGTTTTTTGTATAGACACAGGCTTTGGAAAAAACATGCGAGGGAGAAGGCGATAAGCGGTGAGGACGCCCCAATTTTTAATAAACTTCACAGAGAAAAGGAGGTTTCGACTCCAAGGTTTGGAGGTCTTTTAATTTGGGTTACAACTTTGGTTGTCATTCTTTTGTTTTTTATTCTCGGAAGAATTTTTGATACATTCTGGAGCGAGATTGATTTTCTATCTCGCGGCCAGACTTGGCTTCCGCTGTTTGCTTTAGTCGCCGCCTCTATTGTGGGATTGATGGATGATGCCCTGGTTGTGTTGGGACACCTGCCCGCAAAGATCTTCAGCAAGTTGAGGGAAATTAAAGGAAAATATATCGGAGGGGGAATATCTTTTAAGAGTAGATTCTTAATCGTCGGGTTGATAGGGCTGATAAGCGGTTTGTGGTTTTACTACAAGCTTGGATTCGTCGGTATTCATATTCCGCTCTTGGGAAGCGTGTTTATCGGCTGGTGGATTATCCCGCTTTCTATTATTGTTATGCTTGCTTGCTGGTCAGGCGGAGTGATTGATGGATTGGATGGCTTAGCGGGCGGAGCTTTTATGTCTATCTTTGGAGCATTTATAATTATTGCTTTGTCTCAAGGGAAGGCGGACTTGGCGGCTTTCTGCGCTGCTATATTCGGCGCGTTGCTTACGTTTTTGTGGTTTAATATCCCGCCCGCCCGCTTTTATATGGGTGAGACCGGGATTCTTGGTTTGACTATAACAATGGGTGTCGTTGCATTCTTAACTGATTCAATAATCGTCCTGCCGATAATAGCCGGACTTTTGGTGATTGAATCTGGGTCCGTAATAATACAGCTTATATCAAAGAGAATAAGGAAAAAGAAGATATTTCTTTCAACTCCCATACATCATCACTTTGAAGCTATCGGCTGGCCTGCATATAAGGTAACGATGAGATTTTGGATTGTTGGCATCATCTTGGCAATAATCGGCGTAGCCGTAAGGTTGCTGGGGTAAGATTTTGGGTAAGGAGATGTGCGTGGTAGAATAGAAATAATAAAGACTATTTGGATAAAATGGACAAGAAAGCCATCCTAAAAACGATTTCATTAATTATCATCACCTCAGCTCTTGTAGGTGGCTTTATCTTGGCTGGAAATCTAAATCCCTCCGGCGCTCCCGCAGCAAGCCTTAAAACTCTTGAGGATATCTACGTCCGCTTAACCGCAGGAACTGCAGCCTCGGCCCACAATATTTATCCTTCTGGAGCCACTGCAGCATCAATGCACACATTGGATCAGATATATGATGCAATTCCTTCTGCCAGCTCAGTTTTGAATAGCGTGCTATCTTGGGGGACAGCAAACACTCCTCCAGGATCAGGTGACGAAGCAACAGCCAACCAAGTCATTAGCGGATACTACGCTTTTAAGGCCGATGGAACCACGTTAACGGGCTCAGCGACTGCTAGTTTGGTTTGGCAAACGGGAAGCGCGTCCGAAGGTTTGTGTTGGACCTTTACGAGCGGGGGATCATGCTATCCAGGAAATGGGGTTCTTCTGCCTTACGGGGGCACATGGCTTGGAGAATGGACAAACCTTACTTGGACGGGACCGACCTATTTATTTAATGTCAGTGACGAAGTTACGGACAGCGAGGACTATACCTATTGGGCATGTACGGTTTCCCACTCAGCGGCAGAGGGCTTAACTTTTGCGCAAGAAAGAGCGGCCAATCCAACTGCCTGGCGCCAAATTTACCCTATGGGAGCCAAAGAATATTGTCAGTATTTAAATCCAGACGGCTCGACCCTTAATTGCACAGGCGTTTCTCCCAATGTAACTTGTACATCGGTGGATTATTGGCGCCTTCCTACTGCAGCTGAGCTTGGCACCGCCTTTTATTCAACCTTTTTTCCGATTGATGACACTCTTACTGCTGGAGGTACTCCCGGAGGGTTTGAATATTCGACTGAGTACTGGTCAAGTTCGGATCTTGGAGATGCAGCCTACGCTGTATATTTTGTAGGAAGCGTTATTTACGACTCTGGCGCATTCAAAACGTCGTCACTTTACTGGGCTCGTTGCGTCCGTTGATACAAAATATGAAGAAAGATACTATTTTAAAATTAATTGCTACGGTTCTTGTGTCCTCAGCTCTTGCGGTGGGTTTTGTCTTAGCAGGAACTCTAAATCCAACAGGCGCCCCCGCAGCAAGCCTCAAAACTCTTGAAGATATTTATCTTCGTTTAACCGATGGAACAGCGGCCCCCGCACATAATCTCTATCCAGCGCAGGCTGCTGCAGGAACAATGTATACTTTGGACCAGATATATAGTGCCGTCCCGGCTGGCAGCGCCATTCTAAATAGCGTCAACCCAACCTTTGGTACCGCCAATACTCCTCCGGGCTCCGGCGTCGCGGCAACCAATGGCGAGGTCCTTTCCGATTACTACGCTTTTAAAGCCGACGGAACTACGTTAACCGGTTCCGCAACTGCGGCTAGCGCCCCTTTGACTTGGCACGCCGATACAGGAGATGTCTTTTGCTGGAGTCCGGTAGGCTCGACCACGTGCGAGCCCGGAGGCTCTGGAGCACTTAATCTTTACGGGGGTACTTTCGGCGATAATTGGGGGACAGATGCAGCAGCTAACTTATCATGGGCGTGCGATGAAAATGTTTGTACCGCTACGGCGGGCAGTGTGGTCCGAGACCCCGACGATAATAGCATTTGGCAATGCACGGTTTCCCATTCCGGCGCCAGTATTTTGGGGACTTTCACTCAGGAGAAGGTTGCTAATCCAAATACATGGCGACAGATTAGCCTTTTTGGAGCTTCAGAATATTGTAAATACTTAAATTCAGACGGCGCGACCTTTAATTGTACTGGCGATGCTCCTGATGTCGTTTGTACGCAAGTAAATTATTGGCGCCTTCCTACCGCGTTTGAGCTTGCCGCTGCCATAGCCACAACTTTTTATCCGATTGATGGCACTAGTACTCCCGGAGGAACTCCAGGGGGGTTTACGGCATCTAGTGGATACTGGTCATCCTCTCAGGCGGACGGACTCGCATATGTTTTAATACCGCCTCCTAGTATTTCTGATTTCGACCTTATACCCACGGGCGATAGTTTCAAATTGTTCCGCTGCGTCCACTAGCATTTATTAATTTTGTAATAAAAAAGCCTTCTTGCGAAGGTTTTTTGGTTGGTTAAACTTTAGGGCAGCAGCACTTATCTTTGCCGCAGATGTCGCATTTTTCAGGGTACTCGTCGACAATGGCTTTCCCAATGTCAATTTTCATGCGGTTGCAGAATGCAACGATCCAGGCAAAGACATCTGCGATTTCGTCGCGCAGTGGTTTTTGCTGTTTGAGCCGGAAGGCTTGGCTTATCTCTCCGAGTTCCTCGTGGACGTGGAGCCAGCATTTTTCCATGCCAGCCACTCGGTTGACTCTTCCGTAGATGTCGGCAAACATTGTCTGCCATTGAAACAGAAATTGCGGCATTTTTCGGCCAGAGTTTCTGTGCCAGGCTTTTGGCTTGGTCTCTGCGCTGATGCAGATGCAGTTTGTAGTTTTGCCGCAGTAGGGACAGGCGCCGTGGTACTTATCAAATACAGCTTTTGATAAAGTGATTCCTTGGCTATTGCAGAAGCCTATGAGCCAGCCGAAGAACCTGGCGATTGCCTTTGGGACATTGGAGTGGTCTTCTTTTCTGAAGGATTCGGCGATTACCGCAGTTTCCTCAAAGACGTGCAAAAGAAGATCTGCAGGGGAATAGAGCTTGGCGTTTCTTTTTCCGTAAATTCGATCAAACATCTTCTGGATTGAGTCCAGAGACATCTCTCCTACCATAAAAGTTTTTCTCCTTTCAAGGTGCTTAGGGATTTAAATTTAGCGCCAAATTTATATTCTGTCAATTTGATATACGCATATTTTTTGCTATACTAAAAAGTATTATGATAGGAGTTTTTGACTCTGGCGTAGGCGGACTTACTGTTGTTAAAGAAATCTTTAAATCCCTGCCAAAATACCAGATAATTTACTTTGGAGACACGGCTAGGCTTCCATATGGCACTAAGGGTGCTAATTTTGTTAAGCGCTACTCAGGCAAGATAGCAAAGTGGCTCGTTGGCCACGGCGCGAAGGTTATTGTTATTGCGTGCAATACCTCCTCGGCCTGGGCGGCAGACTACCTAAGAAAGGAGCTGAAGGGCATCCCGGTCTTTGAGATGGTGCTTCCGGCAGCAATGGACGCGGCCTCAATCACAAAGAATAAGAGAGTCGGTTTTATCGGAACGCCCGGAACCATTAAAAGCGGAGCGTACAAGAATAAGCTAGGTAAGATAAATAGAAGCTTGAAGCTGTTTTCACAATCTTGTCCGCTTTTCGTGCCTTTAGTAGAGGAGGGCTGGATCAAGGATAAGGTGACGAAGGAGATTGCAAAGAAATATCTTAGCAACTTAAAAGATAAAAACATTGATTCTTTGATACTTGGCTGTACGCACTACCCGCTGCTCAAAGAGACAATTAAGGAGGTTGTGGGCAAAAAGGTAAGGATTATTAATCCTGCAGAAAGCATTGTTAGTGAGTTGAAGGATTTTATTCAAAAAAATCCCAAGATAAACGCAAAGATTAAAAAAGGGAAGAACCATAAGTTCTTTTTTAGCGACGAGCCGTATAATTTTGAAAAGATAAGCCATCTTTGCTTTAATAAAAAAATTGATATAACAATAAAAGATCCGTTCTAATATTGTGCGACAGAGAGATGAAAAAAGAAAAACTATTTTCAGGTAAAAAAGTAACTGTTATGGGACTGGGGCTCCACGGAGGCGGAGTGGGCGTTGCAAAGTTCTTCTACCAGGAAGGGGCGCAGGTTTTAGTTACTGATTTAAAAACAAAAGCGCAGCTGGAAAAATCTCTTAAAAAGTTAAAGAAATTAAAGATCACCTACAGGCTAGGGGAGCACAGAGAGGATGATTTTATAAACACAGATCTTGTTGTAAAAAACCCCGCTGTGCCGCAAAGCTCGCATTTTCTCCAGGTGGCAAGGGACCACAATGTTCAAGTTGCTACAGATATAGATATCTTTTTTGAGTTTTGCAAGGCGCAGATAATCGGCGTTACCGGGACTAAGGGAAAATCTACAACGGCAACATTGATCTATGAAATTTTAAGAAGTAAGTTTAGAAATACGGTTCTTGCAGGAAATATCGGAGTTTCGCCTCTTGAGATATTGGGGAAGATAAACGAAAAGACCAAAGTGGTCCTTGAGTTGTCTAGTTTTGAGCTGGAGGATTTGAAGCGAAGCCCGAATATAGCGGTAATTACGTCGCTATATCCAGACCACTTGGATAGGTACGCGTCTTACGAGGAATATATTGATGCAAAGAAGATAATTTTTAAATACCAAAAGCCTAACGATTACCTGGTCTTAAATTATGACAATCCCCAGACCAGGAATTTTGAGAGGGGCGCCAACGCCAACGTTTATTTCTTCTCTAATCATTTTTACTTAAAGAGGGAGGGGAAGAACCCGGGGTGTTTTGTTGAAGACGAAAATGTTTTCTTCAATAACGAGAAGGACCCGATATTTAATGTAAACCAGGTTAAGTTGTCCGGCGAGCACAATCTTTCAAACCTTATGGCTGCAGTCACCGTGGCCAAGATTTTGGAGATTCCAAACGATAAGATAAAGAGGGTAGTCTCTAAGTTTCAGGGAGTGGCCAACAGGCAGCAGTTTGTCGCCGAAAAAAGGGGGGTGCGCTATGTAAATGACACTACGGCGACGATGCCAGACGCGGTAATTCAGGCCCTAAAGACCCTAAAAGAGGAATATCCGCAGTCCAGAATAATTCTTATTGCGGGAGGCCAAGACAAGAATCTTGAATACAAAAATCTTGCCAAGGAGATAGTTGATAAAGCTGTTCTCCTTATTCTTCTGCCGGGAACCGCATCCGAGAAGATAAAAAAGGAATTGAAGGATGCAGGATCGCGGATCCAAATCGTGGCAGTCGGATCAATGCAGGATGCTGTAAAGTCAGCTTCTGCGACGGCCAGGGATAACGATATAGTTTTGCTGTCGCCAGCAGCCGCCAGTTTTAATATTTTTAAAAATGAGTTTGATCGCGGGGACCAATTTGTTCAAGCTGTTAAGAGAATAAAATGAAGATAAAGCACTTAGACTACTTTCTGTGTTTCGTTGTCGTATTGTTTTTGATTATCGGGATATCTTTTTTGGCTACAACATCAGCCCCGACTTCATTAAACAGATTCGGCACGACTAATTACTACTGGGTCCATCAGCTTATATGGGGAGTTTTGCTCGGATCGGTCCTTGGGATCGTCGCTTTTTTGGTGCCACTGGATATATGGAGGAAGATCGCTCCGTCGTTGCTTTTGATAAACTTAATTTTGCTCGGCCTTATATTTTTGCCCGTAATCGGCCTTAAGTTTTGGGGTGCAAATAGATGGCTCAGTTTTGGCGGCCTTACGTTCCAACCGTCGGAGTTTTTAAAGATAACCTCTATTTTGTATCTTGCCAGCTGGTTAAAGAATCGAGTCGGCCGACAGGGCCATGGAGTAGAATTGATAAAGGGTAGAAGGACCAGTTATAATATAAGGCAAATACTCGTTCCTTTTATAATCTTTCTCGTCGTAATTTCAGTCGTTCTCGTCTTGCAGCCGGATATAACAACTTTGGGAATGGTGGGCCTAATAAGCCTGGCGGTGTATCTTGCTTCGGGCGCGCCGAAGTGGCACGTAGTCCTTATAGTAATATTTGCAGCGCTGGCGCTGGCGTTATTGATTAAGTTTGAGCCGTACCGGGCTTCGCGTCTTACCACGTTTTTAAATCCAGGAAGCGATCCCCTTGGGAAGGGTTTTCAAATTAACCAAGCGCTAATCGCCGTAGGATCAGGGGGGCTGGGAGGCCGAGGGATGGGAATGTCGTCGCAGAAGTTTGGATTCCTTCCTCAGTCGATGACTGATGCGACATTTGCTGTTTTTGCCGAGGAAATGGGGTTTGTTGG
>Ga0172380_10003781_pt1 | contig 20272 bp, 14 predicted proteins | sample Leawe162metaG_FD_119747 | JGI IMG/M metagenome (GOLD analysis project Ga0172380, IMG submission 119747) | Leachate microbial communities from a municipal landfill in Southern Ontario, Canada - Leachate well 162 metaG | ecosystem: Engineered > Solid waste > Landfill > Unclassified | place... | reverse complement strand
CGGCATGCCTATTTCCTTGCAGCGCTGCATGAGCTTGTCCTTGATCTCTTCCTTCATCATCTTAGGCAGCCAGACCATCCGCTTGAGTCCGCCCTCGGCGACAAACAGCTTGGGGCTGGTCATGAAATGCTTGGAAACCCCGATGAAACCAGGGGTTTGGGCACCGCCGCCAGCCATGCCGGCCAGGGTGGTGAACTTCATCCCGGAGGGGGTCATACCGCTGAAATCGCGGTTGACCACCATGATCCCGTTGCACTGAGGGAGCATGGCGGCAATGGCCTCAAAACAGCCGCAGGCGGTCATCGGGCTGTTCATCAGGGAATAGAGGGCCAACTCGGGCACGGCCCCGCGGGAGGTCTGCTCGACAAAATCGTTGATTCCCTTGAAGATGCCCAGTTTCTCATCCAGGCACTCGCCCTTCTGGATCGGCTGGTTGGGCCCGGTGGGATTGATCTGAAAGGAGGCCTTGCCGTCCAGCCAGTTATAGGCGCCGCACATGCCGATCCGCTCCGGAGTGATTACGCAGACATGGCTAGGAGCAAAGGATTGGCACAGGGTGCAGGAGTAGAAAATCTCCTCGGTCTCATCGGTCATGGAGCCTAAGCGCTCATCGCGCTCCGCGTACACCTTGCGGGCCAGCTCCTGGACCTCCTCCACCTTGTCCAGCTCGGTGTAGATTTTAACCTGGATTTTATCGACAATGGCGCCGAACTCCTGATGCAGCTTGCCGTGCAGCACCTTGCCGAGATGGGTGAAGGAAAAGCCCTTTTCCACTGCGGCCTTGCCGATGCGGATCCACATGATGTTCCGCTGGCCCATGTGCATGATGCCCTGAATGTAGTTCATCAGGTGATGGAACTGGCGCTCGAGGATCGGTTCGAAATCAGACTGCATCCCGCGCCCGGCAACCTCAACCAAAATGGCGATGGGCAGGTTTTTGCCCTGCTCGATGTCCTTGATATCAGGCCCTTCGATGGTAACCTTGCCGTCCTCCACCTCGGACATATCCTTGGAAATCAAAACCTCCACCGCGGAGGTCCGACCGCCGCCGCATTCCATGAAAAGGTCGTCCTTACGGATGCGCTCGCCTTCAAAGGCCGGGCCGAAGGACATGGGGATGTCGATCTTGGTGACGTTGACCTTAAGGCCGCGCACCTCGATGGCTTTCTGGACGATCTCCGCATGGGGCACCTGGCTGACCACGTGTTCGTAGGTGCAGATCCCGGTGGGCAGTACCTGGGGGATGTCGTAGTCGGAGATGGTGGGAAAGCCCCAGTTGATGGCGCCGGCCGCGTTGGCGTACCACTCGTCGGAAACCGGTCCGAAGGCCATGATAAAGGCAAAGGTCCGGTCCTTGTTGTAGATCAGGTTGCCCCGGTAATCGCCTGGCTTGATGCCGCCGAAGGCCATGGCCACCCGGCAGGCAAAACCGATGGCGAAGACCGCCGAAGTGTAGCTCTTGCCAAAGGGGACCAGACGGGTATTCCAGCCGACCTGCACCTTGTTTTCCATCAGCCGCTCGGCCATGTTCTTGCCGTTTGACTGGTCGTGCATGAAGATGTAGAGATTTTTCTCCTGAAGTTCAAGGGCGATCCGCGAAGCAACCTCGTTGTCGTCCGGGGTGCCCATGATCGCGGCAAAACCGGGCGCCGTACCGTCCACGAACTCGACGCCGCGCTTACGGAAAATTACGTCGTCGGCAGCGCCCAGCCAGATATTGCCCTCCAGCGGATCCTCGGTCTTGGTATAAAAGTCAGGAGTTTCGAGATAGCGGATGGCCTCGTACATCTCCTCGGCAAAAAAGGTGGCCATGCCCGCATCCAGGGCCGGCGCAAGGTACGGCAGCCAGGTGTTGTTGCTCACCTCCTGCGGCAAAAGGGTGCGGCATTCCCGGAAAATTTCCTTCATGTCGCCGAGATTCTGCACCTTGGCGCCCAACATGCTGTAAATGATCGGCAGAAAGTAGGCGGTGTTGGGAAAACCAACCTCCTGTTCGGGGCCGTACTTCTTGAGGACCTCTTCGAACTTGGCCTCCGCCATATCCACAATCTTGTGAGCCCCACGAATGGCGGCTGAACAGATGATCTTAGACATTTTGTATTTCTCCTCTTTAATCCGTTACGCTTTTCGGCGCTACGATCGGTAAGTGCTCAAATTTCAGAACTCAGGCCATGAGCCCGGTGATCAGCGACTTGGTAAGAGCAACTGCCCGCGGATGCCGCATGATCATCAGCTCACCGCCTGCCATCAGCATGATGGAAGCGGTGATGGCTTCCATGAGAATACCGCGGGTCTCCTGATCACCGATCATCTCATCGCTGGGCAAGCGACATTCCTTGGCCTTCCAGACCTCGCGGCCCAGGTTGCAGATAAAAGGCACCTGGAGCTTCTCGTCTTTCTGGGTCAGCGCGGCAAGGCGAATACGCTCCATGACGGAGTAGGTGTATTCGATGCCGTAGCCAAGGGCGCCGATGGAGGGGTCGATCAACACGGAATCCAGGGAGACGCCGAGATTTTCCAGCAGGATGTTGAGCTGTTTGGCCAGATTCACGTCAATGGGCGAAGCCGCGACCATGGGGTACTGGAAGGCCATGGCGGTGGCGCCGATGGCCCGGTAGTTGCTGTCGGAAAGCGGCGCCAGACAAACCTTCTTGTCGCCGATCAGCGAGGTGATCTCCCGCAGGGTTTCCGTGTCCTTTTCGCCGTTGCCGCAGCCCCAGACAATAACCGGCACCTCAATATTCTTCACCACCTCGGCTGCGGCTCTGGCCGCTTCGCCGGCCGGGCGGTTCAAGCCGTTGGGATCGGTGCTGACCATGGAAAGACAGATGGCGTCCGCCCCATATTCCTTGACGCATTTCTGGGCCCAGGCCAGGGGATTGTCCAGAACATCTTGATAATGCCGGGCCAGGGTGTCGGGCCATTCGTCGGGTTTTACATCAAGGACATCAAAGGCGATCTGGGGCCGGTTGGGCATGTCTCCTTCAAATAGATGGAACGACAGGGTATTTGCCCCGCCCACCTTGATGCCGCTGGCCGCGTCGCCTAAAACGGTCTGGCGGATGGCGCCGGTGTATGCCTGCTTGTAGGAAGCTTCGGGAACCTTGGCGGCCCGTTCGCGCAAAGGTGTTTTTTCCAGGGCGAGCTCCGCCGCGCCGGCAACAGCCGGGGCCGGACTGACCATTTTCGGTGCAGGCTCGGCGGCTTTTTTGCTCTCTTCCGCCGCCTTGATCTCGGCTGCTTTCTTGGCGGCCTCCACCTTCTTCGCCTCTTCCGCGGCCGCGGCCTCGGCAGCTTTTTTCGCCGCCTCTGCCTGCTTGGCTTCTGCCGCCGCCTTCTCCTCGGCTGCTTTCCTGGCGGCTTCCGCCTGCTTGGCCTCTGCCGCGGCTTTCTCCTCGGCCGCCTTCTTGGCTACCCTCTCGTCCTGGACCGGCGCGGGCGCCGCCGGCGCCGGGGGAGCAACCGGAGCGGGGGCCGAAGGAGCAGGAGCGACAAGTACCGGCTCACGCTTGAGAATAGCCTCTGCTCCGGCAAATTTCACCAGGGCATCAAATTGATCGTCCGACAAGCCGTAGGCTTTTTTCAGCGCATCAAGACCGAGCCGTACCGAGTCAAGCGCCATTTGCCGTTCTTTTTCGTTCATCGCATCCTCTCCTGCTTCGTCTGTTTCAATCCTTACCTGGTCAACCGCTCCGGCTTCACTGCCGCCAGTTGCGGCTGACGCCCGGAACTGGGCAGCCTCTGCCCTGGCCGCGGCGATAATCTGTTCTGCTTCCGCCTTGGCTGCCGCCAGGAGAGCATCATTTTCCTTACTCTCGGCCACCGTGGTCCGAACCTCGATAGCCGCAGTCGGCGTTCCCGCCGAAGGCGCAAGAGCAAAAGGCTCATCGGCAAAGACCGGACGGCTGGCGAGCCCTGCCCGGCTGACGATCTCAGGGACGGCGCTCTCCCATTCAATGGCCATGATATGGACGCCGGCCACCCCTTCTATCTCCCGGACCTGACGGATGATATCAACACAGATGTTGATCCCCTCGTCTTCCTTGTCCTTTGCTCCCTGCATCCGCTTGATCACCTCATCGGTGACATCCATCCCCGGCACCGAACTCTGCATGTAACGGGCCATGCCCACGGATCTGGGGGGAGTTACCCCGGCCAGAATGTGGACTTTTTTATGGAGCCCTAGAGCGCGGACCGCCTGCATGAAACGGGCAAAGCGTTCCACATTGTAGATAATCTGGGTCTGGACAAAATCCGCACCATTAGCAACTTTTTTTGCCAGCCGGGCAGCCCGGAACTGCTCGGACGGTCCGGCAAAGGGATTTGCCGCAGCGCCGAGAAAGAACCGGGGCTCATGCGACTTGATCGGCTCGCCGCACTGAAATATCTTCTCATCCCGCATGGACTTAACCATGCCGAGCAGCTGGATGGAGTCCATGTCAAAGACGCCTTTTGAGCCGGGATGGTTGCCGAATTTCTGATGGTCGCCGGTAAGGCAGAGCAGGTTCTTGAGCCCCAGGGCGGCAGCGCCCAGAAGATCGCTCTGCATCCCGATCCGGTTGCGGTCGCGGCAGGTCATCTGGATGACCGGCTCCACCCCCTCGGCCAGAGTCAACAAGCCGGCGCTGATGCTGGACATGCGGACGATGGCGGTCTGGCAGTCAGTAATGTTGACCGCGTCAACACTTCCCTTGAGCAGCCGGGCCTTTTCCCGCACCAGTTCGGCATTGCCGTTCTTGGGTGGTCCCAGCTCGCCGGTGACTGCGAACTCTCCTGATGTTAAAATCCGTTCTAAACGGCTTCCCGATTTCATCGGTTATGATCCTTTATTCTTGCTTCTAAAAAAAAGGGGCGGCTTTTGCACAACGGCTTAAGCTACAACACCCGGGCCATGGCAGCCAACGTCCGTCAGACCGCCGCCGCCAAGGTCGCGCCGCATGTTCATGTCGAAAAGAACACGCTCTTTCTTCTTGTTGATCCCCAGGGCATCACGTTTTTCCTCGATCTTCTCGATCATGATCCTGGCGATCTCCAAAGGCTCCGAGGCGATATTCCAATGGGCGCCAACCTCGCTCGTCAACCCTTCGGTGAGATACTTGGTGAAATTCTTGGCCCCGGAGGTGGCAAGATTCTGAAACACCACCTGAGCGCCGCTGGCCACGAAATACTGGCCGATGGCCACGGCCTTTTCACTCATCCACAAGGGGGCGGTGCCGATGGCAGGCAAATCGGAGATGTCGTCGCCCAGGCCGCCCTGCCGCACCATCTCGGTGGCAGCAATAAGAATCCGTGAGTTGTCTACACAGGATCCCATATGCAGAACCGGCGGCATTCCCACGGTCTCGCAGACCTCCCGCAGGCTGTCACCGCAGAAACGGGCCGCTTCGGGATTGACCAGGCCGGCCTTGCCGAGGGAAGTTGCGGCACAACCGGTAGCGAGAACGAGAATGTTGTTTTTCAGCAACTCCCTGACGATTATTTCATGGGTGTCATCCGCCAGCTTGAAATTGTCGCAGCCTACAATGGCGGCCACTCCGCGAATGCGGCCATTAATGATGTTGTCGTTCAGCGGCCGGTAGCTGGCGCGAAATCGTCCGCCCAGCATGGTATTAATGGTTTCGTGACTGAAGCCCACCACCACGTCCATCTTGGTTTCCTGAGGGATAAAGCACTTGCCGCGCTTCTTGAAGTTCTTGATGGCGTGGGTCAGAATTTTTCTGGCGGATTCGAGCGCTTCGTGCTCCTCAAACTGGATATGAATACCGCCGGGCATCTTGGCTCGATAGTTGGTGGTGATGATGTCGGTGTGAAAATTCTTGGCCACCTCGGCTACGGACTGCATGACGCACTGGACATCAACCACCATCGCCTCTACCGCGCCGGTGGCCAGAACCATCTCCTGCTGGACGAAACCTCCGGCCACCGGAATCCCGCGGCGCATGAGAATCTCGTTGCCGGTGCAGCAGACGCCGGCCAGATTGATCCCCTTGGCCCCCTGCTTCTTGGCCAGTTCCAGCATCTCCGGTTCCTGGGCCGCGAGGCACAGGGCCTCGGCCAGCAAAGGCTCATGGCCATGCACGGTGATATTAACCTGATCAGTTTTCAGCACCCCAATGTCAACGATGGCGCGCCTGGGTACCGGAGTGCCGAACATGATGTCGGTCAGCTCGGTGGAAAGCATCGAGGCGCCCCAGCCGTCAGACAAGGCGGTGCGTGAGGCCTGAAGCATGAGGTTGTGATATTCCTGATCAACGCCCATATGGGTGCGGTGCATCATTTCCACCACCTCGCGATCGATGCCGCGCGGCGCGATGCCGAGCTTGTTCCAGAGGGCTTGACGCTTGGGCGTGGCCCGTTTCAGCATGGAAAGAGGCGCATCATCCTGCTTGCCGAATTCGGCCAGGGCCTTTTCCCCCAGCTCCAAGGCGATGTCCTTTACCTCCCTCCCTTCGGTAACAATATCATAAACCTCGGCCAGCTTCTTCAGCTTGGCTACGTCTTTAATCTGATGCGGCCCCTCACCTTTTGCTGCACCGATGAAGCCCTTTACCATCTCCCGGGCATGATCGGTGTGCGCGGCGGAACCGCCGGCCACGGTGCGGGCAAAATTCCTGGCCGCCACGGTATCGGCGGTAGCGCCGCAGACGCCAACCATATCTTCCACCCCGTCGATGATCTGGCACGGCCCCATATTGCAGTTACGGCAACAGGTGCCGCCGGAACCGAAAAGACAGGCCGACATCCCCCGCGCCTTTACGCGGTCATAGGCAGTCCTGACGTTCTTGGCTACCTCATGGGAGATAATCTGTTGCGTGGAAACGCAGGTGAGATCCGCGCATCCTTCACATCCAATTCGTTTGATCGCCATCGTATGTCCTCAGCATCTTGGGTTCGCTATGGAAGAGAAAATCTGCGGCAGCCCGATTATTTCAGAGTTGCGGCCTGCCTGGCTGCCTGCACGGTATTTTTCATAAGCATGGTGATGGTCATGGGGCCGACCCCACCCGGAACTGGGGTAATATAAGAAGCTTTTTCCTTTACCGCATCAAAATCCACATCCCCGGCAAGAATGGCCTTGCCTTCCGCGGTCTTGCCGATCCGGTTCACCCCGACATCGATTATCACTACCCCGTCTTTTACCATGTCAGCGGTTACCATTTTCGGCACCCCGACAGCGGCGATGATAATATCGGCCCGCTTGCAGTGCGCAGCCATGTCCCTGGTCCGGGTATGACACAAAGTAACCGTGGCGTTGCCGCCTTTGCGCTTCTGAAGCATCAGGTTGGCGATGGGCTTGCCGACAATATTGCTGCGCCCGATAACCACCACCTCGGCGCCACTGGTTTCCACCCCGCTTCTGGTAAGCAGTTCAAGGATGCCATGGGGCGTGCAGGGCAGGTAGCACTCCTCGCCCAACACCATCTTGCCCACATTTACCGGATGGAAGCCATCCACGTCCTTGGCCGGATCGATGGCATAAAGTACATTGGTTTCATTGATATGTTTGGGCAGGGGCAACTGCACGAGAATCCCATGGATCTTCTTGTCGTTGTTGTATTTTTCGACCGTAGCCAGAAGAGCCTGCTCACTGGTATCGGCGGGCAGGGTTACCTGCTCGGAATGGATGCCAAGCGCATGGGCGGTCTTGTTCTTGGCGCTCACATAAGATTGAGAGGCCGGATCTTCGCCAACCAGAATCGTCACCAGACCCGGGATAACATCATATTTTTCCTTAAGCTCCAAGACCTCGGCCTGCAACTCTTCACGAATGGCTTTGGCAACTTCCGTCCCGCTGATAATTTTAGCACTCATTTAATTACTCCTTAAATATCAAAAAGTGATGGGCTTGCAAAAAAGGACCCCAGGCACATGCCCACGGCACAACCTGAAAATGTCTACAGCAACGAAGCAACAACAGTTATCATCCTAGAAAAAACAACCTGCGCCTCATCTCCAGGGATGGACTGACATTTGACGATGGCACCGGCAAGGCAAAAATATGATTAGAGGTTACAAAACTACCCAATTCGACACGATATTTCAATAGGTAGATATACTTGCAAAAAGCCCTGCACTATACATTTTTTGGAGGAAAATAGCAGAAAAAAACGAAGGGAAAGTGATAATTATAAGGAGCGGGGAAAAAAAGAATAATATCTAACGGTAATTATGGCTTTTTTGCTCTCTCGTTTGCCAGTTTGACAATGATATTGTTAGCCTGGGTCAAGCGATTAACCACGGTTTTAAAAAGATGACTGGACACATCGGGATATTTTTGAATTACTTCCTGAAGCTTGTCGCCAGGAAAACGCTTTATCTTGGATCGTCCCTTTGAGGTAATTGAGGCGGAACGAGGCTCGCCGGAGATAACGCTCATCTCGCCGAAATACTCGCCAGGCTCGGTGATCTCGGCGATCTTTTTGCCATCCTTCACTACGGAGACCGCGCCGGTGACCAGCTTGAAGAAATCAACGTCGTTATTATTCTGCCGGATGATGAAGTCCCCATCTTCATATTCCTCAATATCCGGATGGACCAGATAGGCGGGCAGACTCTCCTCGGTGATCACGGTACGCCGCAAAATTTCTTCTATGCTGGTGGCGCCCTCGATAACCTTTTTCACCCCGGCCCGCCGGAGGGGAGTCATCCCCTCCTGGATGGCGATCTTGCGAAGCTGATCCTCCGGCACTTCGGCGCTGATCGCCTTGGCCACCTCGTGGGTGATCTCCATTAGCTCAAAGAGGCCGACCCGCCCCTTATAGCCGCCGCCGTTGCATTTTTGGCATCCTTTGGGACCGTAAATAACAAAATCCTTCTCGAAATCCTTCTCTTTAAAACCCAAGGCGATAAGATCTTCCCGGGGCGGCTTGGGAACCTCTACCTTGCAGTTAGGGCAAAGCCTTCTCGCCAGCCGCTGGGAAAGAACCATGGTGACCGCCGAGGCCAGCATAAAGGGCGGAACACCGATATCAACCAGGCGGCCAATGGTGGCGGGACAGTCGTTGGTATGGAGGGTGCTGAATACAAGATGTCCGGTCATCGCCGCCTTGATGGCAATCTCGGCGGTTTCCATATCCCGGATTTCGCCGACCATGATGATGTCCGGATCCTGCCGGAGAAAGGCCTTGAGTGCCGCAGGGAAAGTCATCCCCACTTCCTTTTTGACATTGACCTGGTTGATTCCCTTGAAATTAAATTCCACCGGATCTTCGGCGGTGAGGATCTTGGTGTCTTCGCTGTTCAGGGAATTCAACACCGAATAAAGGGTTACCGTCTTACCGCTGCCCGTGGGGCCGGTAACAAGCAGTAATCCCTGGGGTCGGTCGATGCAGCGCTTAAGGGTGGCAAAGGTTTCCTTCTCAAAGCCCAGCTTGGTGAGATCGACATTAAGACTGCCCTTGTCGAGGATACGCAGAACGATACTCTCCCCGAACAGGGTAGGCAGGGTGGAAACCCGGAAATCCACGGCCCTGGTTCGCCCAAGCTTGATCCTGATCCGACCGTCCTGGGGCACTCGCCGCTCGGTAATATCGAGCTGGGACATGATCTTGATCCGGGAATTAAGGGCGTTTTTGATCGAGAGAGGCAGGTTCATGGACTTATACAGAGAGCCATCCATACGGTAGCGCACCTGAAGCGTTCTTTCGTAAGGCTCGATATGGATATCGCTCACCCCGTCGTTAACCGCCTTGAGCAGGATACCATTAACCAGCTTGATGATGGGGGCGTCCGAAGCGGAATACTGATCCCCGCCCCCATCCTCCTCCATGGAAGCAATCTCCATGCCCTCGGCCGCCTCAGAGGCAAGGGAGCCGAAGTCGTCGATCTGGGTGACCGACTCTTCATCTTTTTCATCCGCGCCCACCGAGGAAAAGAAAGACTGATATTCCTCCTCGCTGATCTTGTAATAAACCTGAAATGCGTCGACGATGTCCTTTTCCGTGGCGACACAGACAGTCAACGGCATTTTGACCGCGGCCTGCAAGCTTTCCACCGCCCCGGTATCCGTGGGCTCGGCCATAGCCACCTGGAGGGATTTGCCGATTTGCCGCAACGGGAAAGCCAGAAATTTCTTGGCGATTTCGTAGGGCAGAAGGGGCAAAACCTCTGGCTTGGGAGGTTCCCTGCTGATAACTACGGCTTGATAGTTGTGCAGGCGAGTTAAAAAATTGAGGATGGTGGATTCATCAATATGGCCAAGGCGCAGGAGGATGCTACTCAGACGGCCGCCGGATTTTTTCTGGGCGGCCAGAGCCTCATCGAGCTGGTAGCTACTGATCTGCCCGGCCTTGCGCAGCAATTCGCCTATCTTTATCTTTCCTGCCCCGGATTGATCTTTTACCGTGGACCGCAAATTGGATTTATTGTCTGCTACTGCCATGGCTGCTAGGCTACCCTTCAACGATTGTTAGGTGCGGGAAAAACCATTACTACTGCATACTATATCCTGTTCCCCTCTGACAAGCATATCTGTTCATTGCAAACAAAAAAAGCAAGCGGGATCGGGGACTGAGCCTGCCCGGCAAAAAAACACTGGTCAAAAGACAAATGTCTTTTGACCAGTGCCGACAGAAAAATGGGTAAGCTTACTGCTTTAGAACAGCCCTGAAACCTTCCCGGTTTCCGGGTCGACATCGATACGGCGGAAGGCCGGATTCGAGCTGGTGCCGGGCATCAGACTGATCGTTCCCGCACACGGGCAGAGGAACTTGGCGCCGGAATAGATCAGGATGTCCAGCACCGGCAGACGCCAGCCCTTGGGCACGCCCTTGAGGGTCGGGTCATGGGTCAGACTCAGGTGGCTCTTGACCATCATGGTGGCATAGTCGGCATACTGGGGGTCGTTCTCCAGCATCTTGGCCTTGGTCAAGGCCTCGGGAGACCAATCAACCCCGTCACCGCCATAGACTTCCTTGGTGATCAACTCAACCCGGTCGCGCAGCTTCATTTCGAGCGGGTAGAGGAACTTGAAATCGTTCTCTTCGTTGCAGGCGTCGATAACGGCATCGGCGAACTCGAGGGCCCCGTCGCCGCCCAGTTCCCAATGTTTGGATTCGGCGCAACGGGCCCCGGCTGCTTCGGCGATCCGCTGCACAACCTTGCACTCTGCGTCGGTGTCGGAGTAGAAACGGTTGATGCAGACCACGGGGTTGATGCCGGCCTTGCGGATAACATTGATCAGATGGACCATGTTCTCGCAGCCCTTCTCGACCAGGCCGATGTTCTCCTTGGTGTAGGCGTCGTCAAGCGGCTTGCCCGGCACCACCTTCGGGCCGCCGCCATGCATCTTCAAGGCGCGGATAGTGGCGGTGAGCACCGAGACATGCGGTTTGAGGCCGGAATAACGGCATTTCACGTTCCAAAATTTCTCAAAGCCGATATCGGCGGCAAAGCCAGACTCGGTGACGTTGTATTCAAAAAGTTTCAGGGCAACCCGGTCGGCGATGATGGAAGACTGGCCGACGGCGATGTTGGCGAAAGGTCCGGCGTGGACCAGGCAGGGGTTGTACTCGGCGGTGCACATCAGGGTCGGGTTGATGGTGTTGCGCATGAAGGCGGCCATGGCGTTGCCCACTTCCAGGTCACGGCAGGTTACCGGTTTGCCGCTCTTGTCAAAGGCCACGGTGATGTCGTTGATCCGTTCCTTCAGATCCGCCAGATCGGTGGCAATCGCGAGGATGGCCATGAGTTCGGAACCCACGGCGATGCCGAATTTGGACTGCATGGTATAGCCGTCGGTACGACCGCCGAGGCCGATGACGATATTGCGCAGCGCCTGGGCACAGAAGTCGATAACCCAGCCGAATTCAACCCGGGTGGGGTCGATGTCAAGCCGCCGCATGCCGGTCAATCTGGCCAGCTGCTCGTCGTTATAATTCCGTTCATGCTGCATGCGGGAGGTCATGGCCACCATGCCCAGGTTATGGGCATTCATGATGTCGTTGATGTCGCCGGTGAGGCCGAGAGAAAACTCGGTCATCGGGATCAAGAGGGAGTTGCCGCCGCCTGCCGCGGTCCCCTTGACGTTCATGGTCGGGCCGCCGGAAGGCTGACGCAGGGAACCACCGGCATTCTTGCCGCGCTTGCCCAACCCTTCCATCAGGCCGCAGGAGGTGGTGGACTTCCCTTCGCCCAGCGGGGTCGGGGTAATCGCCGTTACCTCGATGTACTTGCCGTCCGGCTTGTTTTTGAGACGATTGATAATTTTCAGAAAATCGAGCTTGGCCAACCGGCCCATGGGGAGAATTTCGTCTTTCTCGAGTCCTAATCTGTCTCGCCACTCCTCGGGGGTGGGCATGTTCTTTTCGGCAGCCTCGGAAATCTGCCAATCCGCCATATTCACCGCATCAAAAGCCATCTCTCTCTCCTTGTTAAATAAATTGTTCTCGATTTCTCTGTAGCAACAAAAACATGGGCGCCAGGCTTCAGCCCTTGCCCCGGATTTTCTAACCTTATTTATTCCGTGGCAAAGGAGGCATCGGCAAAAACCGCCGGAAATCTCTCCTGAAAGGCCTTGGCCAGCGGGATCATCACCTCGCGCATGGAAGGCTCTGCATTCTTGGGGGTGCGCAGCTTAAAGATATGCAGCCACTCCAAGAGATTGGCAAAGACGATGATCTCGGTCTTGCAGGAGTTGGGCAGCACGGTGCGGGCGGCCTGGGGCGAAGAGGTGGCCAGAAGTTTGAGGTAGATCTTCTCCGTCTCCAGCATCGCCTTTTCCCAGAGCTTGTATTCCTTGCTTCCCTCGCTAAAAAACATCGGGGCGATAAAGGTGATCTCGTTGCCGAACTTGTCATCGGCATACCGGCAATAGCGCTGGCTTTCCTGCAAAAAGGAGCAGGGCCGGTGCCGGACGATCTCATGGGTCACGGCCCGGTTGGTGATAAAGCGCACCGCCACATAGCGGTGCTTGACCAGCAGATCCGCGGGCAGGGATTCGACCTCGGCCAGCGGCAGCCGGGTGACGGCAACCCCGTCCTGGGGAATCCAGCCGCGTTTCGGGGCCAGGTCAATAAAGAAGAGCGGATAAGAGGCGGCCAAATGGCCGGCTATCCCCTTGATCACCTTGACCTTGCCGTAATCGCGGGCCAGCTCGCGGAAGGCCCGGATCGTCCCGGTGATGAGCAGCACCTTTTTTTCGAGCCGGTCGAACTGGATGAACTTGGGGATCACGCTTAAAAACTGGGTGACCAGCGATTCGCTGTCGATCTCAACCCGCAGGGTCAGGGCCGCCATCTCCAGCACCGAATTATGGCCGTGCTTGACGATTCCCTTGACAAAAGGCTCGGCCGAAGCCTCGCTGATCTTGTCCTCGGATTTATAGCACAGCCGCCCGCACGCCTCGATGCGCACCGCCAGAGACTGGCGGTCCAGTTCTTCGAGGATCTGAAACGAAGCCGGTATAACCTTCATGTTGTTGCACCAAGATGGTATAAGTTTCGTAGGAGCAGACAAGCTGCTCAACTCAGCTTTATCCTTATCGCGTTTCGGTCAGGAACAGCTGCACTTGCATTGACTGGAGCCGACCTTGCCCTTGTGTTCGCTCTTCCAGAACGGCGACATCTCCCGGAGCTGGGCGATGATTGGGGGCAATTTTTCCAGGACAAAATCCACCTCGTCCTCGGTGTTGTAGACGCTCAAGCTCAAGCGGATCGAACCGTGCGCCGCGGTAAAGGGCACGCCCATGGCCCGCATCACATGCGAAGGCTCCAGCGACCCGGAGGTGCAGGCGGAGCCGGAGGAGGCGCAGATCCCGAAACGGTCGAGATGGAGCAAAATCGCCTCGCCCTCCACAAACTCAAAGCTGATGTTGGTCGTATTGGGCAGACGCATGGTCTTGTGCCCGTTGAGCAGGGAGCTGGGAATCGTGGCCAGCAGCCCGTCCTCCAGCTTGTCCCGCAGCGCCTTCACCTTGGTATTTTCCGCGTGCATCTGGAAGGCAGCCAGCTCACAGGCCTTGCCCAGGCCGACGATGGAGGCGACATTTTCCGTGCCGCCCCGGCGGCCATGTTCCTGATGCCCGCCGATGATAAAGGGGACAAAGGGCGTGCCCTTGCGAACATAGAGAACGCCGATCCCCTTGGGCGCGTGTAATTTATGACCGGAAAGCGAAAGGAAATCAATCGGTACTTGTGACAGGTCGATGGGAATTTTCCCCACCGCCTGCACCGCGTCGGTATGAAACAAGATGCCCCGGCTCTTGGCGATTTGGGCCATTTCCTTGATCGGAAAGATCACCCCGGTCTCGTTGTTGGCCCACATGGCGCTGACAATGGCGGTCTCATCGCCGAGGCTCTCTTCGTAGAGAGCCAGATCCAGGGTGCCGTCGCTGTTCACCGGCAGCTGGGTGATCCGGTGCTTGTGGCCGGTGAGCTTATCCAGGCTCTCGCAAAGATTTTTCACCGCCGGATGCTCGACCCGGGTGGTAACGATGTGCCGTTTTTCCGGAAAGGATTGCAGGGCGGAGAGGATGGCGGTGGAATCAGACTCGGTGCCGCAGCTGGTAAAGATCAGTTCGTCGGGCTGGGCGCCCAGGAGCGAGGCGATCTTGCCCCGGGCCTCTTCCACGGCCCGGCCCACCTGGCCGCCGAAGGTGTGCATGCTGGAAGGGTTGCCGTACAGCTCGGAATAATACGGAAGCATGACCTCGACCACCTCCGGGGCAACCCGGGTGGTGGCGTTGTTGTCCATATAGACCGTGTTCATTATTTCCCCTCCTCGACGATCAGGGTATCGAGTACCTGTTCGCGCAGTTTCTTTTCCACGTATTCCTTGAGGGTGGTCTGCGATTTCTTGCAGGTGCCGCAGGCGCCGCGCAGGGAGACGATGACGAAATCGCCGTCCACATCGATCAGCTCGATGTCCCCGCCATCCTTGCGCAGGGCGGGCCGAACCTCGCGTTCGAGTACTTCTTCGATCCGCTTGATCTTCTGGATAGTGGTCATCCGGCCAGGCCGCTGGTCCGGAATGATCTGCCTCGGTTCCCGCCGGCTTTCCCGGAGGATCTCCTCAAGCCGGTCGAGGCATTTGCCGCAGCCGCCGCCGGCCTTGGTGAAATTGGTGATTTCCTCCACGGTCTGGAGCTTGTTTTCCTCAATGGCCCGCTTTATCTCCAGGTCGGTGACCCCGAAGCATTCGCAGACCACCTCCCCTTCCGCCATGGGCAGGGGGAGGCCGCGGTAGTTGGCAATCGCGGCTTCCAGCGCTTCCCGGCCCATGACCGAACAGTGCATTTTTTCTTTGGGCAGGCCGCCGAGATAATCGGCGATATCCTGATTGGTAACCTTGGCCGCCTCGTTGAGGGTAAGTCCCTTGATTATCTCGGTGAGGGCCGAGGAGGAGGCGATGGCGCTGGCGCAGCCGAAGGTCTGAAACTTGGCCTCGGCAATCCGGTCGTCGCTTTTGTCCACCTTGAGGAAAAGCTTAAGGGCATCGCCGCAGGCCAGGGAACCGACCTCGCCGACCCCGTCCGCATCTTTAATCTCCCCCACATTGCGGGGATTCATGAAATGATCCCGAACCTTATCCGTATATTCCCACATAGTATTTTCTCCCGGCAATCAAGGCAAAAACGGCGGCTCGTGCGGCAGGCAAACATCCCGCCCGCACCCGCCATTCAAGTTTATCGTTTATCCAAATTGCAACCATTCCCGCAAGCAGCTTGCAAAGCTCTTTTTACGGAACTAAGCAATTTAGTTTTTCAAGGTTTAAAAAGCAACAATAATCCTTGGGGTTCATCTTGCCGCCTTCAAGGGGTGCCTTCTGTCGAATTCTTCTCCCCTTGCCCTGCGCCCTCCCCGCCATGGAGATGCTGCCAGATCTGGGCAGCCAAGCACGCACCAATCCCCGCCACCGCTCCAAGCTCCGCCACGCCGGCCTGGGCAATACGCTGCATGCTGCCAAGCCCCCGCAGCAGCAACTCCGTACGCGCCTTGCCCACCCCGGGAATCCTGGTAAGCGATGAGGTCAGCCCCTCTTTCCCCCGCAATTTCCGGTGGATGGTTATGCCGTAGCGGTGCGCCTCATCCCTGATCCGCATGAGATAGAGGAGTACCGGGGAATGGCGCTCCAGAATGATCGGGTTTTTCCGCCCCGGCCGGTACAGTTTCTCCCCCTCCTCCGTCTTCTCTTTGGCAATGCCGGCCAGTTCAACCCCGCCGGGAATGCCGAGATCGGCCAAGGCCTGCATGGCCACGCCAAGCTGGCCCTTGCCGCCGTCCACCAGGAGCAGATCGGGCATCTCCCCTTGAGCCAGCCCCTTGGCAAAGCGCCGCCCCAAAACCTCGGCCATCATGGCGTAATCATCCGGCCCTTCCACGGTGTGGATTCCATAATGGCGATAGCGATCCTTGGCCATCTCGCCCCCGATAAAGCAGACCAGGGAGCCCACCGCCTGCTTGCCGCCCAGGTTGGAGATATCCAGGCACTCGATCCGCTCCGGCAGCCTTGCCAGACCAAGGGCTTTTTGCAGCCCCCCGGCCAGGACCTGCCAGGAGGTCTGCCTGGTTTTTCTCGCCACCAAAACCTGCCGGGCATTGGCTTCGGCCATCTCCAGCAGCCGCACCCGGTCCCCCCGCTGCGGGCAGGCAATGACCACCGGGCCGCCCCGCTGCTCGCTCAACCACTCCGCCAGGAGCGGATCATCGGTGCCCGCAAAGGGCAGCAGAATCTCTTGGGGAAGATAGCGGTCCTCCTCCCCGTAAAACCGGGAGAGCACCTCGGTCAGCACCTCGGCGTCCGTGCCCACCGGCTCGGCAAGATAAAAAGCCTGCTGCCCGGTGATCACCCCCTTGCGGATAAAGAGCAGGGCCACGGCCACGGCAGCCTCCTGGCGAGCAAAGCCGAGTACATCCTGATCCTTGGTGTGCGTGGCCACCACCTGCTGCTTTTCCAGGGTCTGGGTCAGGGAATTGATCCGGTCCCGCAGCTCTGCCGCCTCCTCAAAGCGCAGCTCAGCCGAGGCCTGCGCCATCTTCCGGGACAGTTCCTTGACCAGCTGCTGGTTCTTCCCTTCCAGCACCAGGAGGATATTATCGACCAGCTCCCAGTACGCCTCGCGGCTCACCTGGTCCGCACAGGGGGCAAGACAGCGGCCCATCTGGTGGTTGAGGCAGGGGCGGGACTTGGGCTTAAGGCTCTTTTCCTTGCAGCGGCGCAGGGGAAAAAGCGAGTTGAGGTAGCGGATGGTTTCCCACATGGCCGAGGGCGAGGAAAAGGGGCCGAAATACCGGGCCCCGTCCTTGACCCGCCGCCGGGTCATCACCAGCCTGGGCCACTGCTCCTGCACCGTCACCTTCAAAAGCGGGTAACTTTTGTCGTCGCGGAGGATCACATTATATTTGGGCCGGTGCTGCTTGATCAGCGCGGATTCAAGGATGAGGGCATCCTTTTCCGAATTGGTGACAATGGTCTCGATTGCCCGCACCTGGGAGAGCAGCATCGCGGTTTTGCCGTGCTGTCCCTGATCGATGCGAGCGTAGGAGGAAAGCCGTTTGCGCAACTCCCTGGCCTTGCCGACATAAAGCACCTCGTCCGCCCGGCTCTTCATCAGATATACGCCGGGCTGCAAGGGCACGGTGGGCAGGAATTCTTTGAAAGCAAATGGGGGCATGGTCGCTGTAATCCGGCGCGGTTCTTGATAAACTTGGATAGTCGTCACCCCGGTGCAATCCGGGGTACAGTCTTACCGCAACTATTCAAAAATCTGGATCGGAGTCTCACTCCACTCGCTTACCTCCGGCCTTCGCCGGAATGACGAAATCCAGTGGTATGACTACCCTTCCAGAAGAATTTTGTCAAACAGGGGGATCTCTTTCTGGGGATCAGCTCTGTTTTTTGCTTGGCCTAACACAAAATGGTTTGGCAAGCACAGGCTATTTCTTTACACCTTTTGCATGCACCATTTTGGAGGTTGGGAGGATTGCTAGATTTTTCACGCAGCGGGCAATCCAAAAATATGATTTTTCAAGGCTCCGATCCCTCTTGACGATGTACTAAAAAATGGTACACTAACTTGCGATGGACAGTTGTCTATAATCGAAAAGCGGTAAAGCAGCGAAGCAGGCTGAGCCGATGCAAATCCAAGCGATCCTGGACGCGCTGACCTTGGACATCCGCCGATCCGGACCAGTGCGCGGCGACTGGCCCAACTATTCCAGATTGGGGGATGGGGTCCACCACTGTCACCTGAAAAAGGGCCACCCTACTTATGTTGCGGTCTGGCAAGAAAAAGACGGCAAAATTCGACTCGTGGAGTTTATTTATGTTGGCACGCACGAAAAAGCACCATACTGAAAGCGTTCGCTTTGTCGGGCCACCGGCGGCAATCGAGCGCCTGCGCAAGCTGGCCCGTGAAACAGGTGTAGCGGAAGAAGCGGAAAGCATTCCCGCTTCCATGCTCAACCCGGAGCTAGATAGCAATCCCGGCGGGGTCTATCTCAAAGGTATTCGCCACCGAAACAGCCTCAGCCAGGAGCAGCTTGCCAAACTGGCTGGGATACCAAGGCGGCATATTTCCGAAATGGAGAACGGCAAGCGAACCATCGGCAAGGAAAACGCCAGAAAGATGGCCCGTGCCCTTGGCTGCGACTATCGCGCCTTTCTCTGAAATTTTCCCAATCTTTGAGAATTAAGTAAGCAACCCTACTAAACCGTCAGCAGAAAATTTCATTGCTTTATCTCTGCCATGTTATAACTTTTTTGCAACTCAAACGGAGGTGCAAAAAGATGCAAACAACCTTTCGCAAGGTAGGAAATTCACGCGGAATCCTTATCCCTGCGACCTTTCTGGCGGCTTGCGGAATCGGCACGGAAATAGAAATGCGGCAGGAAGGACGGCGCATCATCATTGAACCGATAAATCATCCCCCGAGACTCGGGTGGTTTGACAGCTATCGAGCCGACAAAGATGTGGATGTCTGGGCCGGAATTATCGATACCATGGGCGAAAGCGTGGACTGGCAATGGTGAAACGCGGGAAAGTGGAGCTATCCTTGTGGCATCCGCTGCTTTTGGAGATGTTGGCCTGACTCTGTTCTTGGAATTTCATCTGGGGAGAATTTACAAGCAGCCGAGTGTTGCTGATTGCAATCCAACAACTTGACACTGTGTTTGCTTTGAGCTACTATGATGCAAATAAAAAAAATCACTTACAGTCGGGACGCCTTGAAGACGCTGAGTCGAATGCCCACCGACGCCGCCCGTTTGATTCGAGCCAAGCTCGAGCAATATGCGGCGGAGCCGACGAGCCTGGCCAACAATGTCACGGCGTTGAAAGGCGCGGCTGGTTATCTTCGTCTCCGCTTTGGCGACTGGCGGGTGATTTTCTCGGAAACCGGCGAAGTCATCGCCGTCATTAAGGTCGCGCCGCGTGGCGGCGCTTATGATTAGGAGCAGGCGGTCATGCACGAGCAGATTATCACCACCACCGGGGGAGAGCGCCTGGTTGTAATCCCCGAGGCTGATTACCTTGCCATGTTGGACGCCATCGAGAATCGCGAGGACATCGCGGCAATCGAGAATTTTCAGCGTCGGCTTGAAGCGGGCGAAGAGGAGTTGCTCCCCGCCGAAATGGTGAACCGCATTCTTGATGGGGAAAGCAAAATCCGGGTCTGGCGTGAGTATCGAGGGCTATCCGCTCGCGACCTTGCGGCGGGGGCGCATATCAGCACCTCCTATCTGTCACAGATCGAGACCGGTACCCGCGAAGGCGGCATTGATACGCTCAAGCGCATCGCCGCCATTCTTCGCGTAGCAATCGATGATCTCGTCTAATCTGTTTGCCCCGTATCCGGAGTTTCAGCCCGCCATGTCAAGCCTCCGGCTTTAGCCGATAGAAGTTGAGTTTCTTGGTGAATTGGAGGAGAAATTGGCGAGTGTCCCGAATTTCTTTTAACAACTTTTTGCTTGTTAAACCCTGGCCTATTGTTTAGGCTGACCTCCTCGCTGTTCAGATAAATGCCACCGTGGGGAAAGGCATGCCGGGACCGAGTACCACCACCTGCCGTCAACAACCAGGTAAACGCAAGCCGCTTCGGGAGATGATCCGCCCGAGAGCGGCTTTTTTTGTGCGTCCGCTTGATTGTGTCAGGGGGATTTTTTTTATGCTGCGTGACAATGCCACCGGTCCAATAGGCGCAGATCATGGCAAAGGTAGATTCAACTTAAAAGTGCACCACTTGAGCTAAAAGCAGGACATGGCAGGATTTCTGGTATGTTGAGAAGCACGACCAACTCACACCCAGAAGGAGCCTGCCATGTCCTACACCCATCT
>Ga0172380_10003779_pt1 | contig 20279 bp, 17 predicted proteins | sample Leawe162metaG_FD_119747 | JGI IMG/M metagenome (GOLD analysis project Ga0172380, IMG submission 119747) | Leachate microbial communities from a municipal landfill in Southern Ontario, Canada - Leachate well 162 metaG | ecosystem: Engineered > Solid waste > Landfill > Unclassified | place... | reverse complement strand
CTGCCGCGCCTTGCAGCTGGCCTTGCCCCTCTAGGGTAAGGGGCTTTAGCCCGGCGGCCAAGTCATTTGTCGGCCACCGATCACGTGCGCGTGCACGTGAGGAACAGTCTGACCCCCGTCGCGGCCCGTGTTGAAGACCACCCGGTGGCCCTCATCGAGGCCCGCTGACTGCGCTGCTTGGGTCGCGATTGCGAGCAACTCCCCCGCGAGCGTCGGGTCTGCCGCCGCCAATGCCGCAACATCTTCGTGGTGTTCGCGCGGGATAGCGAGCAGGTGCACCGGAGCTTGCGGATGCACATCGGCGAACACCACGACGTGCTCGCTTTCGGCGAGAATTGTCGCGGGAATGTCGCCGGTCGCAATCTTGCAAAAGAGGCAGTCAGTCACCGCTTCAGTCTCGCACCGTCCATCGGCCACTTGCACCCATGACCCACCCAAGCGCCACTGTTCCAGCGGTGGACGCCCGCAAAACACTCGGCCCAAGCCCCACAGCGACCCCACCGAGATCGGCCAGGGACTGACGTTCGTCAGCGTCGATACCGCCCTCTGGACCGACAACAACCACGACATCTGGCCGCGCGCTACCTCGGTCACTCGCGGGATGCAGCACCTCACTCAGGGAATCGGTCGCCTCCTCGTGCAGCACCAAGATCTGGCAATCCTGCCCGATGTGCGCCGCGAGATCGGCAATCTTCATCACAGATGTGATCTCGGGAACGAATGCGCGCCGCGCCTGCTTTGCAGCTTGTTGCGCGCGCAATGCGAGCTTCGCGCGCAGCTTCTGGGCGGACGCTGCATCTGTTCGCACGATCGATCGCTGCGATTGCCATAGCACGACGCGATCGACGCCAGCCTCGGTCATCGTCTCGATCGCGCGTTCCATCCGGTCACCCTTGATCAAAGCTTGAACCACCGTGACGGTCGGGCTCGCTGGAGTAAGTCGGGCAATTTCGCTGATCAGAACCACCAGTTCAGACTTCCCCACGGCCCGTTCCACCACGCCGGAAGCAACTACTCCGTGACCGTCTCCGAGCAGGACCGCCTCCCCGGCCGCGAGACGCTTCACGGTTACTGCGTGGCGGCCTTCCTCGCCGTCAAGGATGTAACTGTCGCCAGGCGACGCTGCCGCGATCGTTGCGGCGTCACCGTAGAAGAAGGGCGCCGTCACCGGAAGGCGTCGCGGATGCGCGAGAACAGTCCCGACTGCCCGTGCGCAACCTGGCCGACCGGGTTCTCTTCACCCCGAGAAATCGCGAACTGTCGCAACAGCTCTTCCTGTGCGGAATCGAGCTTCGTCGGAGTCGCGACCGCGATGTGGACGTGTAGGTCGCCACGACCATTCGCGCGCAGGTGGCTGACTCCCTTGCCACGCAAAGTTCGCGTGCTTCCTGACTGTGTGCCCGCCCGAATTTCGATAAGTTCCGGGCCGTCGAGAGTCTCAAGAGTAACGCTGGTCCCAAGCGCCGCTGCCGTCATCGGGATCGTCACCGTGCAGTGCAGATCATCGCCCTCGCGCTCGAAGACCTCATCTGCCTTCTCAACGATTTCGACATACAGGTCTCCCGCCGGACCGTTGCCTGGCCCAACTTCGCCTTCGCCCGTCAGCTGGATCCTGGTACCGGTATCGACCCCGGCGGGCACCTTCACGGTCAGCGTCCGTCGAGTCCGAACCCGGCCGTCGCCGGCACAGTCTGGACACGGCGTCGACACCAAATCGCCGAAGCCGCCGCACTGCGGGCACGGACGAGCAGTCATGACTTGGCCAAGGAACGAACGTTGAACAGTCTGAACTTCACCTCGGCCTTGGCACATCGTGCACATCACTCGATCGGTGCCCGGCGCGGAGCCCGCACCCGAGCACGTCCCGCAGCCGACAGCTGTGTCGACAGTGATATCGCGGACCGTGCCGAAAACCGCCTCGCGAAGATCGATTTCTAGCCGGATGAGCGCATCTTGGCCACGTCGAACCCTGGAGCGCGGGCCACGTCCACCGCCGCCTCCGTTGTTGAAAAATGCGTCCATGATGTCGCCGAAGCCGAAGCCACCCTGGAATCCACCGGCGGACTGACCACCTCGCGGATCCCCACCGAGGTCGTACATCTGGCGCTTCGACGGATCGCTGAGGACCTCGTACGCGGCCGTCACTTCCTTGAACTTCTCCTGGGTCGCCGGATCTGGATTCACGTCAGGGTGTAGTTCACGCGCCAATTTGCGGTACGCCCGCTTGATCTCTTCGCCAGTAGCCTCGCGCGACACACCAAGTACCGAGTAGTAATCGCTCGCCACGTTCCACCTTCACCTATCGAATGAGATTCGCCATATGGCGCGGTTTGCGCCACCCGACGCAGACTGCGGTTGGCCCGGTTGCCGACCACAGTCACTTTTCTTATTGGGTATCAATCATGCGCCCGAGGTATCTGGCGACTGCACCCACCGCCCCCATATTGCCTGGATAGTCCATCCGGGTGGGACCGACAACCCCGAGGCGGGCGATTTGCTGACCTGCGCTTCCGTACCCCGCGGTGATGACAGAGGTGCTGTTCAAGCCCTCAACGCTGTTCTCACGGCCGATCATCACGGACACCGGATCGGTGTCGCCAGCCTGCTCGCTGAGCAGCCTCAGCAGCACCATCTGTTCCTCCAACGCCTCAAGAACGGGCTCGAGGTTGGTTGAAAAGTCCGCCCCTGCCCGGGCAAGGTGCACGGTTCCGCCGAGCACAACTCGTTCTTCGTGGCGTTCCACGACGGTTTCAAGCAGCGTTGCCGTCACGGCCGTCACGGTCGCCCGTTCGATGTCGGTGAACTGGTTGGGAAGGTCCGCGACGCGGTCTGCCACGTCGGTAAACGATTGCCCCATTGCTGCGGAGTTCAAGGCACTGCGGAGGCGTCCAACGCTGTCTTCATCAATCCCTGCTGGAACCTCAACCACCCGTTGTTCGACCCGGCCGGTGTCGGCGATCACCACCAGCAACAGCCTGCCCGCACCAAGGTTTACGAGTTCAACATGGCGCACCGACGAACGAGTCAACGACGGGTACTGGACGAGTGCGACTTGTTTGGTCAATGCGGCCAACAGCCTGACGGTGCTCGCCATCACGTCGTCAAGGTCAACCGCGCGGTCAAGGAACGTGTGAATCGCTTTGCTCTCAGCTCCGCTGAGGGGCCGCAATTGCGATAGTTGGTCGACGAACAAGCGATAGCCTTTGTCAGTCGGAATTCGCCCCGCCGACGTATGCGGCTGAACGATGTAGCCCTCGTCCTCGAGCAGCGCCATGTCGTTGCGGATCGTTGCTGAACTCACTCCGAGCGCATGCCGCTCAACCAACGCTTTTGATCCCACCGGCTCGGACGTCGTAACAAAGTCCTCGATGATTGCGCGCAGCACTTCGAGCTTGCGGTCATCACCTGCGAGGCGACGTTCATCAGTCACCCCACAAGTCTATGGGCACAAACCGACCTACCGACTGCAGTGGCGCTGATGGCTGACGAAATGTGTCATGGCGGCCGCGAACTGCCTAGGCTGACAATCGTGACCGCCCTCATGCCACCCAAGAACCGCTTGTGGCTGAAAGTGCTCGTGACCGGGCTGTTGCTGTGGGTGCTGACGGTCGCAGTCTTGTGGACCACGGAAGTGACTGCACTAATCCCGGTAGTGATCTTCGTCGGGAGTTTCTTGACCCCGGTGGTATTCGCTGTGTGGGTCTTCGAACGGGAAGAATATTCCGGCGTCACCCCAGATGGACGCGACTCAGTGCTGTCCGTTCAGCGACTCGTCTCGGCCTTCGCGGTCGGTGGACTACTCGGCGTGACGCTTGCGGCGCTCCTTGAAACGCTCATGCTCAATCACATCCCGGTAATCCTGTGGCTGCCGGGCGTCGCCGTCATTGAAGAGACGATCAAGATTGCGATCGTCTGGTGGTTGGCGCGAAGCCTCACGACCTACTACCTGCGCGACGGTATGGTGCTTGGCGCCTGTGTGGGTTTCGGATTCGCGGCGTTTGAAACGTCTGGATACGCCTTCAATGCGCTGATTCTGACCAATGAAACCGACATCCTTCCCGTGCTCGAGACCCAACTCGTGCGCGGAATGCTGACCCCCGTTGGGCACGGACTATGGACGGCGCTGCTAGCGGGCGCGCTCTTCGCCGCTGCGAGTAAGACCGGCAAACTCCACGTGGCATGGAGCGTCGCAGGTTGGTGGCTCACCGTCGTGCTGCTCCATTGGATTTGGGATGCGTCGTCCGGCCTTGCAGCGGTACTGACCCAAATCACGAGCGGCGAACCCGCGACCGTGAACGCGTTTGAGACGGGAAAGATGCCTTCACCCACGGATGCACAAGTGCACCTGCTTGCGTTCTATTCGTGGGTCCTCCTGACGGTCTGCGCCCTTATCGGGATTTGGCTTGCCAACCGGATGTGGTCGAAGGGGCGCGCTGTTGTCCCTGGCTACCCTCACGGGCCTGCCGTTGACGAGAGTATTGCCGAAGTATCCGACCCGAAACCCTGACAGGACTCGAACACCAGCTTCGACGAGTCACCGCCACGACTGCGTAGCATCACCTCAAGACGTTCACTTGCTACTTGGCGAGCACACAACTGACTTGGCGAGCACACAACGGCGGAGGCCACACGATGTCCCAGCAGGATCCAGGCAGCGCGAACAATCCTGACAACGCCGCAAACACGGGCCAAAGCCCCTACGGTCAGCCGATCAGTCGGCAGCCTGCACCTGGTCAATACCCACAGACTCCACCCGCCGGGCAGCTTCCCCCAGGACAGCAGCCGTACGGCCTGCAGCAGTACGGGCCACCCGCTCCACAACCGCTCTCTCAAACTGACGAACGAATGTGGGCAATGCTCGCGTACGTGCTCGCGATCCTCTTCGGCTTCCTCGCCCCGCTCATCATTTTCCTGGTCTACAAGGATCGATCAGCATTTGTTCGCGACTCGTCGAAGGAAGCGCTCAACTTGTCGATCACCGCCACAATCGTCAGCCTGACCGCGTTTATCGGGCTATTCACCATTGGATTGGGACTGACCATCGCGTTTCCGCCCGCAGGAATCATGCTCTTCATCCTTTGGTTCATCCTGCTTTTCTCCTACTCGATCGCGGTACTCGTGTTCGAGATCATTGGCGCCATGCGCGCGAATAGGGGCGAGTTCTACCGGGTGCCATACATCCTTCGCCTCGTCAAATAGTTCGCAATACTGCCGATCGCACTGGCACTTTCACCCCGGTGCAGCAAAGGTCCCGTGCGGATAGGTCGAAATCCCCCTATCGGCGCGGTGCCGCGCGCATTCGAGTGACGCCGATACCCTTTCGCTATTGCGCATAAACGTCCGGTTTTGGGACGATTTGCGTGATCGTGGCTAGAGATGCAGGTATCTTCCTCCACGTTCAATAGCAGGGGTTGAGCACGAAGGTGCTTGACATCCCCCGACGAAAGGCTCGAGACATGTCAGAAGCGACGCCGCCTCCCGGCGACAATCCGCCCACTCCACCAATCGGTGGTGGCACGCCTCCGCCACCGCCGCCCCCACCCGCTGCAGGCACTCCTCCGCCTCCACCGGCATACGGCCAAGCCCCGGTTCCAGGCATGGCTCCGAATGGAAAGCAGTACGCCGAATGGATCTGGCGTGTGCTTGCATACTTGATCGACTACATTCCGGCCGCGATCCTCGGTGGCATTGGCTACATCATTGCGATCGTCATGACCACATCAACTGAGGTGGTACAGACTGTGGGTGGCTACACCTACGTGACGCAAGATGCCTCCACGTCTGCGATCGGGCTGCTCATCGCACTCTTCTTCTACTTGCTCGGCATTCTCTTCATGGTGTGGAACAAGGGCTACCGCGAAGGCACCACCGGAAAGTCGATCGGCAAGCAGGTCACTGGCTACACCACAGTGAATGAAGCAACTGGAGAGCCCCTCGGATTCGGCATGGGCTTTGTTCGGCTCTTGCTTCTCTGGGTTGACTTCGCAATTTGCTACGTCGGTGTGCTGTGGCCACTATGGGATTCCAAGCGTCAGTGTTTGCTCTCCGACAAGGTGACAGGCGCAGTCGTTTACAAGGACTAGTCGCACCATTTGAACGTTGCGGGTCCGGATCTTCTAGGAGGTCCGGACCCGCAACGTTTATGTCCGCAACCAATTGGAGAGGGTCACGTTGCCTGAGAACAGTGAACCGACCACGCCGTCAGGTGTTGCCCTCGGCGAGCGGGTTTACGCCGGGTGGCCTGTCCGCGCACTTGGGTTCTTCTTGGACTTCTTGCCTGCGCTGATCCTCACGACCATCGCGCAGATGTACTTCTACTCCTCAACGACTGTGGTCACGCGAACCTTTAGCGACGGCCCGGACTACCAAGTCTTCGAAACCCACGGCCCAGGTTTCACGTTCTACCTCTTGTATCTCATCGCGATCCTCTACTGGTTCTCGAACAAGGGCTACCTAGAAGGCACGACCGGAAGGTCGCTGGCAAAGCGGCTCCTAGGGTGCTCAACCGTCGACGAGGCGACTAACCAGCCAATCGGTGTTGGCTTCGGCGTATTGCGAGCGTTCCTGGTCTACCTCGAATTGATCCTCATCGCCGTGTGCGGACTCGGGCTCATCCTCTGGCTATGGCCCCTCTGGGACGCCAAGCGGCAGGCAATCCTCTCCGACCGAACAGTGCGCGCTGTCGTCTACAAGGACTAACTGCGGATTCAGATCACGCTCAAGCACCACCATTGCCACGGCAACGATCTACCGAAACTTGAGTGGCCTCTTAACTGCGGCACTGGTCTCGTTGGTCGCTGGAACAACGACCCGGTACGGCTTCGCACGCTTCTTCACTTTGAACGTCGCGACCCCAGTCGCCGCCGTCATGCGCACGCGGACCTGCTTCCACTTCTTTCCAACCTTGCGCTGCAGAACAACCCGTTGAACTCCGTCCCGATTCAGACGCACGATCACCTTACGCTTCTTCATGGTTACCACCGCTTTGAGGCCAAACGCACACGCGCCCACCGCGCATAGCGCCCCTCTCGCACTAACGCGTCCGGCACCGCTACGTGCGTCGAAGCCGCGTGCTTCGACGTCGACAGCGCTCGACCGGAGCGCTTGCTGCACATCAACGTGACCGAGTCCGCGCGCCACTGCTGCTGATCGGAGCAATGCCGCTGTAGCTGACACGAATGGAGCCGCCATCGAGGTACCGCTGCTCGATGCGAAGTCGCCAGGCACCGTCGAGAGGATCCCCACACCAGGCGCTGCGAGGTCAACTGCCTGCCCGTGGTTCGAGAAACTCGCAACTCGATCCGCGCCATCTGAGGCAGCAACGCCGATCACCCCGGGGTAGGCCGCGGGGTACGTCGCGGCGCCCGTGCCATCGTTGCCAACGGCGGCAACGACAATCCGACCATTGCCAAGTGCATAGTTGATTGCCGCCCGAAGGCTCGGATCATCGGTGTCGCCACCAAGGCTCAGATTGATGACACCCGCGCCCTGATTCACTGCATAGACGATGCCGTTTGCGACGTCCGACCAGAATCCGTTGCCGTTCGTGTCGAGGGCGCGCACCGGCAATATCTTCGCGCCGGGCGCGAGGCCCGCGCCACCTATCCCGTTGTTCGCCTCAGCAGCGATCACCCCCGCAACGTGGGTGCCGTGGCCGTTCTGGTCGTTTCGACCATCTGATCGACCCCGAATGACGTCCCACCCGACAAGTAGATTCCGCGCCACATCAGGCTCCCGGCTCACGCCGGTATCGATCACCGCGACAGTCTGGCCTGATCCGTCTGCCACCGACCAACTCGAATCTGCCTCAAGCGTCCTCAGAGCCCACTGTGAGTCGATGTAGGGGTCTCGGCTGTTGCCCGCCCTCGCCTTGGCGGCCCTCGTCTTGCTCGCCCTCGCCAAGGTCAGCACGTTCGACTGGCTCGCGAGTAGATGCTGTTTGCGTTGAACAGCGACTGCGACCGTGTCTTGCCCCGCCTGCTCGTGTTCAACAACGGCCGTCGCCTGTTTCCTGCCCCTCACGGCAGAACTGGTGATCACCGGAGCCCCATCGACGTCCTTGACTGTGACCACTCTGGCCTTGTCGTTGGAATCAAGCTCAGAGGTCAGCGCCCGAGCAGGGGCATTAACCGACTCGTCAACTTCAGCCCAGGCGTCACCTAGCGCGACGTCCTGGTGCATTGCCGCGTCCGTTGAATGGTTCGCTGCACTAGGTGCGCTAGCGGTTGCAGGTGCGGTTGCCACGATGGGTCCACTGGCGAGGGCCGCCACGATCACCGCGGCAAGCCCGGGCAGCGTCGTGCCACCCATCCCTGCCCGTTCTGCCCGCACAGTGGCCCTCCAAGAACTGAGAGGCCACCTGAGAAATCACGCGGCCTAGATCGTTGGATTGAGCGTATGCGGCAGGTACCCATGGGGAAAGGGGCACGTGATGAGCACTTGGCCAAGGTTCAACCAATTTCCCTGCCTAGGTCAGGGTGCGGACCACAAGGTCAGCCAGCAGGCGCCCGCGCGACGTCAGGATGAGGAGCCCTTTCGAGGATGCCTGCGGGTTCAATAGCCCTTCGGCAACGAGCCGGTCAATATCTGCACGCCGCTCGCCCGAGACACGCTCCACGGGTAGGCCTTCGGCCAGTCGCAACCGCAACATGATCTCTTCAACCTCCTGCTCGGCGCTCGTTAGCCGCTCGCAACCGGCGACAGGCAATCCACCCTTCGCCAGCGAGGCAGAGCAGCGGGCCGGGTGCTTCTGGTTCCACCAACGCAGGCCGCCGACATGGCTATGCGCACCGGCCCCAACTCCGAGCCAGTCGTCGTTGCGCCAATACCCAAGGTTGTGGCGGCACACCGAGCTACCTTCACGCCCACCGCGAGCCCAGTTCGACACTTCGTACCACGTCAATCCAGCATCGCTAAGTGCTTCATCGGCCCACTCATAACGACGGGCCAGCACATCATCGTCGGTCGGGGAGAGGACACCAGACTTCACCAGGCGAGCCATCTTGGTGCCCTGTTCGACGATGAGGGAATACGCCGAAACATGGGTCGGTCCGGCAGACAACGCGTCCTGTAACGACTGACGCCACTGGTGGTCGGTCTCCCCCGGAGTGCCGTAGATCAGGTCGAGGCTGACCTCGGAGAATCCTGCGGCGAACGCTTCCCGAGCTGCCTGCGGCGCGCGCCCTGCCGTGTGTTCGCGATCAAGCGTGGCCAACACACTCGTTGACGAGCTCTGCATGCCAAGACTGAGCCGGGTAAAGCCTGAGTTGAGCAGTGCCTCGAAATACTGCGGATTGACGGACTCCGGATTCGCTTCGGTCGTCACTTCCGCTCCTGGCGCGAGGCCGAAGCTGGCATCGACCTCTGCCAGGACTCGGGACAAGTCAGTAGCAGGCAACAGCGTCGGCGTTCCACCACCAAAGAACACTGTGGAAACCGTGACGTTGCGTTCACCCATCAGTTCGCGTGCGATCCGGATCTCGGCGATGGCATCGTCGACGAAGCTCGCTGGCGATGCTGCCTCGAGCGCACCAGGAACGTAAGTGTTGAAGTCGCAGTAGCCGCACCGACTAGAACACCACGGAACGTGGATGTACACGCCGAAGGGGCGCGTACCCACAGTCGCAAATGCGTCTGTGGGTAGCGCCCCTTCGGTGTTTGTCTGAGTCAACTATGCGTACAGGGAATCGAGCAGATCCTTGTACTTCGCTTCGACAACCTTGCGCTTGACCTTCAAGCTCGGCGTGAGCTCTCCGGAGTCAACGCTGAACTCGGTGTCGAGGATCTCGAACTTCTTGATCGTCTCCCACTTGTTCAGCTTGCTGTTGAGGGTGTCAACCGACTCGGTGATGTAGGCGATCATCTCGGGATCCTTGGAGATTGACGCGATATCCGTCGGCTTTCCACGGTCCGTGGCCCACTTCGCGGCGGCATCGGGATCGAGTGAGATCAGGGCGCTTGCAAACTTGCGGTTGTTCGCGTGGACAACCATCTGTCCGGCAACGCCACAGATCGCCTTGAACTGGCTCTCGATCGCCGACGGTGCGATGTACTTTCCGCCCGAGGTCTTGACGAGGTCCTTCTTGCGGTCGGTGATCTTGATGCGACCAAGCGCGTCAACTTCACCGATGTCGCCCGTTGCGAAGTAGCCGTCACCAACGAACACCTCGGCAGTTGCCTCGGGGTTGTTGTGGTAGCCGCGCATAACGCCGCCACCCTTGACCAAGATCTCGCCGTCTTCGGCAATCTTGACCTCGGTGCCTGGAACTGCTTCGCCGACGGTGCCGAACTTGATGTTGTCAGGGCGGACAATCGCAGTTGCCGCGCTGGTCTCGGTGAGACCGTAGCCTTCAAGAATCGGCATACCCGTGATGTTGAACCACTCGGCGATCTCCGGCGACAGTGCTGCCGATCCGGAGATGAAGAGCTTGACGTTGCCGCCGAGACGTTCGCGGATCTTCGAGAAGACCAACTTGTCGGCGATTCCGTACTGGGCGCCGAGCATTCCGCCGGGGGCCTTGCCATTCGCGAGTTCGGCATCCTTGTAGCGCTTGCCAACGCCGAACGCCCAACTGGCAATCTTTGCCTTGGCGCCACCATCGGCAGCAACCTGAGCGTTGACGCCCGCGTAGACCTTTTCGAAGATGCGCGGGACGGCACCCATGAACGTTGGCTTGACGACCGGCAGGTTCTCGACGATCTTGGGGACGCGACCGTCAACTGCGGTGACGAAGCCGAGCTGCAGCTGAGCAGCAATCAGCACCGAACCGAAGACGTGCGCAAGTGGCAGCCACAGGAACTGGACGTCATCAACGCCGAGTACACCCATACCTTCGAGTGCGGCACCGATGTAGCCCCAGTTGCTCTGGGTCAGCTCGACACCCTTGGGCTTGCCTGTGGTTCCCGAGGTGTAGATGAGGGTCGCAAGTTGATCGCCTGTGACCGAAGCCGCGCGCTCCGCAACAATCTTCGGCTCAGCAAGCAGTTTCTCTTTGCCGAGCTGACGTAGATCGTCAAGCGTGATGACCCAGTCACCGTCAGATGCTTCTGGGGTTCCGTTGAAGAGGATGACCTTGCCGAGGTGCTGAAGTTCTGACTTCTTCTCGCGGAGCTTGGCAACCTGCGCCTCGTTCTCGGCGAAGATGATGCGGGTGTCGGAGTCGCTCAAGATGTACGCGACATCGTCGGCACCAGTCGATGCGTAAACCGTCGTAACCGCTCCGCCGGCGACGGCAACAGCGAGATCCGCGAGGATCCAGACGACGCTGGTTTCGCCGGCGATGCCAACACGCTGTTCGGGCTCAAGGCCCAACGCGAGCAGGCCTGCGGCCTGGTTGGTGACGTCGTCGCCGACCTCTTGCCAGGTCATGGAGCTCCAGGAACCAGACTCCGTCGGGGCACGGAATGCCTCGCGGGTTGGGGTCGCTGCTACACGATCCAGGAAGAGTTGGGTGAGCGAGGCTGCGGGGGTGGGCAGCTTCTCGCGCGCGGTTGATGTTGAGGCCATGCCGGAATTTCCTCCCGTTGGGCTGTCATTTGTCAATGCGACGCGTTAGGTGCGTCACACCATTGGGTGATCGCCGCTCAGCCTAGGGTGCGGCACGCCGTATTGCAGGCGACACCACCTATCTGCACTAGACAAAGGGGAAATTCGTAGACATTTTGTGCTGCTTTTGGCTCAAATTCGCTAAAAGCGGTGTCATTCCTCGTTCAAAAGTCACGAATCGGTGTGAATACGCGGGGTTGCAAGATCGCTGGATGACGTCCACCGAACCGCTGAATTACTTCTTCGGACCGGAGTCCTCAGAGGTAGAAAGTGCAGCGATAAACGCCTCCTGCGGGACTTCGACTCGGCCAACCGTCTTCATCCGCTTCTTGCCCTCCTTCTGCTTTTCAAGGAGTTTGCGCTTTCGGGTGATGTCACCGCCGTAGCACTTCGCGAGGACGTCCTTGCGGATCGCACGGATGGTTTCGCGCGCGATGATCCGCGAACCGATTGCGGCCTGGATCGGCACCTCGAACTGTTGCCGAGGAATGAGCTCCCGCAACTTCGCTGCCATCGCCACGCCGTACGCGTAGGACTTGTCGCGGTGAACGACCGCCGAAAACGCATCCACTGCCTCACCTTGCAAGAGGATGTCCACCTTCACCAGGTCAGCTTCTTGATCGCCGCTGGGTTCGTAGTCCAGCGAGGCGTACCCCTTGGTACGGGACTTCAGTTGATCAAAGAAGTCGAACACGATCTCGGCGAGCGGCAGGATATAGCGCATCTCGACGCGATCCTCGGACAGATAGTCCATGCCTTGAAGCGTGCCGCGACGAGTCTGGCAGAGCTCCATGATCGCTCCGACGTAGTCGCTCGGCGCAAGAATCGTCGCCTTGACGATCGGTTCCTCAACCTTCGAGACCTTCCCTTCGGGGAATTCACTCGGGTTGGTGACGACGAACGTCGAACCATCGTCCATCGTCACTTGGTACACGACGTTCGGCGCAGTCGAGATCAAATCAAGACCGAATTCACGCTCAAGGCGCTCGCGCACGATCTCAAGGTGAAGCAGTCCGAGGAAGCCGCACCGGAAACCGAATCCAAGCGCCGCCGAAGACTCCGGCTCGTACACCAGCGCGGCATCGTTGAGCTTCAGTTTGTCGAGCGCGTCGCGAAGGTCCGGAAAGTCTGATCCGTCGAGCGGGTAGAGCCCGGAGAACACCATTGGCTTCGGATCGCGATAGCCACCGAGCGCTTCTGTCGCCCCATGGTTCGCGACCGTGATTGTGTCGCCGACGCGGGATTGTCGGACGTCCTTGACTCCGGTGATCAAGTAGCCCACCTCGCCGACACCGAGGGCCGCGCTCGAGATCGGCTCAGGCGAAATGACTCCTACCTCAAGTGCCTCGTGAGTGGACTTCGTGCTCATCATCAGGATTCGTTCGCGGTGCTTGAGTTCACCGTCGATGACTCGGACATACGTCACGACGCCGCGGTAGGCGTCGTAGACGGAATCGAAGATCAGTGCACGGGCGGGCGCATCGGCATCGCCCACCGGGGCGGGGATGAGGTCGACGACCGTATTGAGGAGGTCATCGACGCCCTCGCCCGTCTTCGCGCTCACGCGCAAAACATCCGCGGGGTCGCAGCCGATGATGTTCGCCAACTCCGCCGCGTACTTCTCTGGCTGCGCAGCGGGCAGGTCGATCTTGTTAAGTACGGGGATGATCTGCAGGTCGTTCTCGAGAGCGAGGTAGAGGTTCGCCAGCGTCTGAGCTTCGATTCCCTGCGCTGCGTCAACAAGGAGCACTGCGCCCTCACAGGCGGCCAGGCTGCGGGACACCTCGTAGGTGAAGTCCACGTGGCCCGGAGTGTCGATCAGGTTGAGCACGTACGTCACACCGTCGCTTGCCGTGAACGGCAAGCGCACGGCTTGCGACTTGATCGTGATGCCGCGTTCGCGCTCGATATCCATCCGGTCGAGGTATTGCGCACGCATCTGCCGCGGATCAACCACTCCGGTCAGTTGAAGCATGCGATCAGCCAGTGTCGATTTGCCGTGGTCGATGTGCGCGATGATGCAGAAATTGCGCAACAACTGCGGCGGCGTCTTGCCGGGACCGGGTGCACTCACCGGGTAATCCTTGCATCCAACGGGGGGAACGTGCGCCGCGAGTCCCCTGCAGGTACTCTTGTTCGTTAGGTGCGGCACGATTTCAGCACTTCCGGACAGAATCCACATCACTGTTTGGAATTCTCGCTGCCAGCACACGACCCATCAGCAGACGAAACTTTGGATGAGTAGTGGCAAACATCAAGTCCCAAATCAAGCGCAATAAGACCAACAATGCGCGCCACGAGCGCAACAAGGCGGTCAAGAGCGAGCTCAAGACGTCGATCCGTCGCGTCAACGAAGCCGTTGCTGCTGGCGATGCCGACAAGGCGTCCGCAGCCGCGAAGAAGGCCACCCGCGACCTCGACAAGGCCGCGAGCAAGGGTGTCATCCACAAGAACCAAGCCGCAAACCGTAAGAGCGCTGTCGCTAAGACCGCCGCCAGCGTCGGCAAGTAGCCAATAGGCACTCGCACAACTGCGACACTAACCCCGCTTCGCGCGGAGCCCTCGACACCTCGTGAGGTCCGCGCACTGCGGGGTTTCTGTCGTTGTTGAACCTCGTTAGTGGCGAGATTGAACTCAGCTGGTGGCGAGGCTTACGACTGCCGATTCGAGAGCGAGTCCCTTCTGAACTGGCTCGAGTTGCTCGCCTTCACGCAAACCACCCTTCATTCCGGCGTCTAGATCGCCGAGGATCACGATCGCGTACGCCAGGTCTCGTTGCGACCACCGCCTGGCCTGCTGATTCAACGTTCGCAGCTTCCACGGCGGCACCTTCGCGTGGACGGCGAGGTCCCGTTCGGACATCCCTGGGGGCGCAGTCGCAACTGCCACGAGTTGACGGACTGAATTCGTCAACGACGCGACGGTGGCGGGGCCCAACCGTGCACCGTCGGTGCCTTCAGCAAGCCTTAGCAGCCGCAACGCCTGCGACCCGTGACGGTTCATTACGGCATCGGCGATTTGGAATCCGGTGACATCGACGGTGCCACCGAAGTAGCGGCTCACATCGTCTGCCTCGATCTCGCGGGTTTCAATGTCGTTCGCCAGTTGACTGACTGCCGATGCAAGCGCACGCACATCGCTGCCTACGGCGGCGATCAGGATCGATTGCGCCTGCGGCGACATCGTTCGTTTGGCTGCTCGGACCTCCGCGGAGACAAAGTCGCCAATCCCCCGACCTTTCTTGATCTCCACACAGTCGACGCGAGTCCCTGCAGCCTGGGACAGCCGATCGAGCAACTTCTTTCCGCGAGCACCACCGGCGTGCAGTGCGACGATCGCAACTTCATCCGAGGCCTGTGCCGCGGCCGCGACTATGGCGGCCACGGCGGGTTCATCCGCGGACTCGACGTTGTCGATCACAACCACCGCTCCACCACCGAACAGCGTCGGTGAGCACGCCTCTTCTATGCGCCCAATGATTCCTTGCTCCGTTGCATCAAGGTCTCGGCGTTCGGTCTGCGGATCAACCTTGCGGGCACTTTGAACGACCGAATCGACGGCCCGTTCGACGAGTAGCGCCTCGCCACCGACGACGAGGGTCAAGGACTCGTGCTTTGTCGCTGCGATCGTTCGGCCCTCCGCAATTCCGATTCCAGGCGGCCGCACGATACTGGCTGCCTGGATTTCCTGATCCGAAGAATGTCACGACTTCGGTCTCTGCGCGCCGCGCCCCACAAAAAAGATGGGCTCGCCCTGCGATCGGCCAACCGCGATGTCCCCAAGTTGATCCGTACGAGCTATCTGTGCGCCTACCTCTTCCCACTGGTCCAGCGTGGCGGGCGCAGGGTGACCGTACGTGTTGTCCGCTCCAACGCTGAAGATCGCTACCTGCGCCGGGAACGACGTCGCAAATGTCGAGCTTTGGTTCCGGGAGCCGTGGTGTGGAACTTTAACGATGTCGACATCGCTAGGGACTCCCCCGGCAAGTACCGCCTGCTGGGCACTCGGTTCTAAGTCACCGGTGAGCAGAATCTTGATTGCTGGATCGCCGACTTCGACGGCCAACGCGACCGATGCGTTGTTGGGTGCGGACCCGCCGCCTCGAATCAAGCGACTCGGCCACAGCACCTGATAGCGAGCAAACCCTGCGATGCCCTCCTCTCCGGGCGCCGCGATCCTGATACCGATGGAATGTTCACCAAGTACCCGAGTCGCTTGCCCGTATTGACCAGGTGGCTCCGGTAGCGGGCTCACGATCGCCTCGCCAACGGCCCGGTTAGCGACCGCGCCTTCTAGACCTGCAACGTGATCTGCATGGAAGTGGGACAACACCAGCAGATCGATCGCAATGACGCCGAGGTCTGTGAGGCAACGATCGATCTCATCGGGTTCCGGGCCGACGTCAACCACGATTGCTCGACCATCACCTGTTGAGATCACGAGCGCATCGCCTTGGCCGACGTCACAAGCGACCACGAGCCAACCTGGCGGCGGCCATGGCTGCTGAGTCGAGCGAAACACAAAGCCAATCGCGAGCACGGTCGCTGCTAGGGCGCCAACCCCTCGTGGGTTGGACCGGAGCAATCCGACTAACACCTCGCGTCGGATCCATCCCCAAAGCAGCATGACAACGAGTGCAGTTGCCAAGCCAAACCCCGCAAGGCCCTCCGGCCATGGCAGCACCGCCGCTGGAAGGTCGGCGCACGTCCTAGCGACGGCGGCAATCCAGGACGCGCCAAAGCCAGCAAGGTAGGCGATCACGCTCCCCACTTGTGGGGAAACCAACCCGACGAGTGCGGCAACACACCCCAGCACCGTTGCGTACGGAACGGCAGGCTCGGCGAGCAGGTTCGCGAACACTCCCATCAACGGCAAGCCATCCCCGAAGCTGGCGACTAGCGGCAGAGTCGCCAGTTGGGCCGCAGTCGCCACCCCGAAGCCCAGACACAGCCAACGTCGCAAGCGACCGCGCAGTCTCGTTGCTGGCGGAACCTCTTCGCCGGCTACGTCATCGGGTTGGCCCACCGGATGTCCATTCCGAGCGGCTACCTGCGCGTACGCAAGCAGCCCTCCGGTCGCTGCGACGGAGAGGGCAAAGCCCATCGATACGGACATCCAAGGATCGATGAGCAGCACCACCACGATGCTCACCGCCAAGGCGGTGAATCCGGCTCGAGGTCGGCGGGTGAACAGCGCAAGAAGTGCAACTGCGCCCATGGCCGCTGCCCGCAGCACGCTCGGTTGCGGCCCCACCACCGTGACAAACGACAACAACGCGATCGCAGCGATGATGACGGCCCATGACCGCGGCACTCGAAACAGCAATGCGATCACCAGTACTGCGCCGGTAATGATCGCCAGATTGGCACCACTGACAGCCGTCAGGTGACTCAGCCCGGTGGCTTGCATGTCGTCTCGGAGATCGTCGCTCAGACCTGATTCATCGCCGACCACCAGGCCCGGCAGTAGACCCAGGGCGTCCCCGTTCAGACTCTGCGAGGAAGTACGCATCGAATCGCGAACGGCTGCCGCAGCACGTTGCCACACCGGGGCCTGCATGACAACCGACGGAGAACCCCGAGCACGGACGGTTAGCGCAATCCCCCGCTGTGGCTCCCCGGAACGAATCGACGCTTCTGCCCTCACTGTGACGCCAGGGGTCAGGCGGTCAAACTCCGGCTGGTTCGATGCCGTGGCGAGCATTCGCACTGGCACCGCCAACAGCAGACTTCGTTCACCCTCTTGCACGAGCCGCAGCGTCGCTGGAGCGGTCCACTGAATCTCGTCAGATTCGCTGATGTCACCCCAAGCAGGAGTCTGCGAGCCAGCGCGGTTGACCTTCGGCGGCGCATTCAACGTTGCCTCGACACTGCCCGCTGCGTGGGATTCACCGAGGGCAACAACAGGATCAGCGAGAAGCGGCGCGACCCGCAGCGCCGCCAAACCGCTGCCAGCAACCGCTGCTGCGACGACGGATAGCGCGACGGTGGTGACGAGCCGTCGGCCAAGTAAACGCGACGACCGACGATACGTAATAGCTGCAACTGCCAGGCCTGACGCACACACGCCTGCGCACGCCACGAGGTAGGCCATCGTGTGGCCACCGCCCACCAAGACGATCAACAGAGCCTGGCTCGCCCATAACGCAACAGCGACCGGCATCAGTCGTACGTCGATCGGCCTCGGGCGATCGACGGAGCTCGAATCAACCTCGCGGATGCGGGCGTGTGCGCGCACGCCCGCCCGGTTGTTCCGATCGTTCGGAACCACCTCCGCGGGCTCACTCACAACGTGACAAGTGGCGCGAGTTGAGCGAACGTTGCGTCGCCGATACCGGACACTTCGCGTAGTTGATCGATCGACCGGAATCCGCCGAACTGTGTTCGAAACTCGATGATCTTCGATGCGAGGACTGGCCCTACCCGAGGGAGTTCTTCCAACTGACTCGCACTGGCCTTGTTGATACTGATCTTGCCCGCCGCCGCAGTCCCGCCGCCGATAGCGCCGTTGGGCACAGTGCCCACACCGCCAGCACCTGCCGCACCGGTCGTACTCGCCGCATCGTGCGCAGCACCGACATCAATCTGCTCGCCGTCAACGAGGACCCGCGCAAGATTAATCTGAACTCTGCCCTTGGTCAGACCGCCCGCAGCGGCGACGGCATCCGTCACCCGCGAACCCGCGGCAAGCGTCACGACGCCTGGATTGCGGACCGGACCGGTGACGTGGACGATCACCTGTGCGGGTGTCTGCGCACCTGTGGCCGATGCGTCGACCGACGGGTTGGCGACCGGCGAAGCGGATGCCGACTCAACGAAGTCAGACGTTGGCGCGGGTGTGCCAGATCTGACAACCTGAGGCGCAACCACGGTTTCGACCGGTTGCGAACGCATCGCGAACAAGCCGACGCCGAGTACCACGACAACCAGGATGCCGACCAGCCATCGAATGCTGCCGTCCTCCCACGCCAGACTCACCCGCTCGCGAATCGTCCACGGTGGTTCCGTCAGCTCACGTGGTTCAGGCGGAAGTCGACGTTCATGTTGTTCCCTTTGCTGACCCATGAATCGACGTTAGGAGAGTCAATGCAGGTGGTGCACCGAAGGCGACCACAACTGTGGACGCACGATTGCCGCCCAAGCACTGTGGAAAAGAGTTGACGTAGTGCCAACCTCAATCCGGTGGCGCAGCCTCGGCTACCGGCTCGCGCCAGTCGGTCCACGCCGCGCGAAGGTTGCGTTGATGCCGAACGATGACGAGCAATCCAACCAACACCCCAAAAATCGTCATTTCAAGGTCGTCCCGATCAACCAGCGCTGTGACGATGAGCGCGACGGCGCCGGCCACACTGGCAATCCCTGTCCGCTTCCCAATGACAAACACCACCGCGAACGCGAGCAACACGGGGATCAACCACAACGGCTCGGCACCCAACAGAACGCCGAGCGTCGTCGCGACACCCTTGCCACCCTTGCCCTTCAGGAACGGCGAGGTCATGTGGCCGAGGATCGCGGCGAATCCAGCGATGCCACCCACCGCTGGTGAGGCAAGCATGCTGAAGAGAAGGACTGGCAAGAGTCCCTTCAGCAAGTCAATAACGAGGACGATCGCGCCGGTCTTGCGACCCATGACCCGAGCGGCGTTCGTCGCGCCGGGGTTCCCCGACCCCTCGTTCAGATCGATACCGCGTGCCTTAGCAATCATCGCCGCGGGATTGATCGACCCCACAAAGTAGCCAACGACGACGGCAGCGAGCGCCCAGCCAAGCGAGACCTCATTCATCGATCACACGCCCGGGCCCCTTCACGCAGCCGCAATCGCAGCTCGTCACGCGGTCGACTTCGTCTTCGGTGTCACCGTCACGGCGACGCACCCTGGACCAACGTGCGCACCCACGACGGCGCCAATCTCGATTCGGACGATCTCTTGTCCACCAAGGTGCACGCTCAGTTGTTCGGCAACCTCATCCGCACGCTCAGATGCGTCGATGTGTTGCACGGCGATGTCGACGTCCCCTCCCCCATCCCGCGCAGCTGAAACCGAAATCTCCACGAGTCTGGCGAGCGCCTTACTTGGCGTGCGCGCCTTCTCAAGCAATTCAACGCTGCCATCCACAACCGACAGGATTGGCTTGACCCGCAGCGCCGCACCAATCGCGGCCGAGGCCTTGCCGATTCTGCCGCCGCGCTTTAAGTACTCGAGGCTGTCGACGTAGAAGTACGTGTGTGAGTGGACCGCGCGGTCAGTCACCGCCGCGACGATCGCTTCAAGGCTGGCCCCTGCTTCGGCTAGCTCCGCGCCCGTCAAACACGCAAATCCGAGTCCCATAGCCAAGGTGCGACTGTCAATCACTGTGACAGGAACGGGAGAGTCCTTTGCCGCCAACAGCGCGGTTTGGTAGGTACCTGACAGCTCCGCTGAGAGGTGCACACTGACGATGTGATCCACGCCAGATTCGGCGGCCTTGGCATATGCCGCGGCGAAGTCGCCTGGAGAAGGTCGCGATGTGCTGACGGCCTGCCACTCGCGAAGCGCGTGAGCGACCTCAGCGGTGGAAATGTCCACGCCTTCGCGGAAGGCTTTCCCAGCAACGATCACCTGGACAGGCACCTTGAGGATGTGGTGATCGAGGGCCCACCTCGTCGGCAAATAGGACGTTGAATCCGTGACTACTGCAACATGGCGGGCCATGACACGTGACGCTACCGAAGAACCGCCAGGCTCTCGCGTCAGG
>Ga0172380_10003778_pt1 | contig 20287 bp, 25 predicted proteins | sample Leawe162metaG_FD_119747 | JGI IMG/M metagenome (GOLD analysis project Ga0172380, IMG submission 119747) | Leachate microbial communities from a municipal landfill in Southern Ontario, Canada - Leachate well 162 metaG | ecosystem: Engineered > Solid waste > Landfill > Unclassified | place... | reverse complement strand
CGTGGTGTTAGCTCTCTGGTGATGAAAGAGATAAGGATGCAAGCTCTTACCCAACTCACCACGACCATGACCCCCGAAGAATGGGATTATGTTGATCGAAGAGAGTTCCTGAAAGAGAAACTGAAGGCACATGACATCAATATCGTTCTGAAAACGGAAGAAGAAGTGGAAAAAGTACGTCAGGCACGTGAAAACAGTAAACAGACTCAACTTATGTATGCTCAGGCAGAGGCTGATATAGCTTACAAGAAAGCCCAGACTATGGGTCAGCTTACCAAGGCTAAGAAATTCAATGTGGAAGCTACAAAAGATGCCCAGACACCACCGGAACAGGGTGAAAGTACTGACCCGAGGGTGGTAGAAGGTGATGTTGCTTTAAAGCAGACCGAAGTTGCAGCGGCAGAAGAGAAAATCCGGCGTGAAAATGAGAAACATGACATCGACATGCAACATCAGCAGGAAGATCATAACGTAAGAGTCGCTGTGGACACCACAAAAGCGGCACACGATATTGCCATTAAGGGTAAAACCGCAGAACATGCCATGAAAATGAAGGAAAAGAGTGTTTCAAGTGGAATAGTGGCAAAAAAGAAGAAGAAACCAGTTGCTAAAAAGTGAGGGAGAAAATGACTGAAGAGTTAGATCCAAAAACAACGGCGATATTCGAGTTTATAAGGTTAAAGCATCAACCTTCAGGAAAAGTGGTCATAAAACTTCTTAACATTTTAATTGATGAAACAAGAAAGGAGAATGACACTGTAGGACGTATGAGACTTCCCAAAAATCAGGGGAGAATAGAGGGTTTTGTTCAGCTTAAAGACTACTTGGAGAGAGAGAATCCTAACGTACAATAAAAACCACTTGACAATGAGAAAAAACTATGGTTCAATTTCAGCAACATACGCAAAAAGTAGTTATTAAGACTGAAAATGAGGTGAAGACCGAAATTTATGTAGCAGACACTATTGTTATGAAGAAGGATGAAGTGATTGACATACTTAAAACCCTAGAAGGTTTGAAGCGTAAGTTGCAACCCCTTTTAAAAACATAACAGTCTAAAGCTCGATCAAGTATGAGACAAAAGGCTCCAAGGATTAATTTCCTTCGGAGCCTTTTTTATTAAAAGAAAGGAATAGATTATGGAAGCCGATGATAGAGGGACATTGGAAACAGATGAATTTGCAGAAGCATTTGAGAAAGCTTCAGGAGCACCAGATCAACCAGATTTGAAGCCAGAGGACAACCCAGAAAATATCACAGAGGAAGTAGCGAAGGTAGAACCCGAAGTTGCGCCAGTGGTAGAAACTGTAGTTCCCGAAGCAGTTGATCCGTCGCTTCAACAGCCAGGGGAATCTGACGAGAAGTATGAACAGCGTTATAAAACCCTGAAAGGCATCTTCGATCATGAAAAAACAGAATGGAAGACCGAAAAGGAAACCCTTCTGAAGCAGATCGAAGAAGCAAAGAAACCGGCTGAAAAGCCAAAGGAAGTCACAACTGTTGATGAACCACCTCTTTTAAGCGAAGAGGATCAGGAAGCACTCAAACAGTACGAAGAGGATTTTGATGTGATTTCCAAAATGGAGGGTAAGAAACGAGAAGTAGCCCTAGCTAAGATAAGGAAGGAAATAAGCGATCATATCAATGGTTTAAAAGATGAATTGAAAGCTGAATTCGCAACCCAACTTGCACCGGCAGTAGAACTCGTGAAGGAAACCCAAAAAGAACGCGAAGAGAGATCAACAGCAGAACACTTTGCAACAATCAGAGAAAGCCATCCGGATTATGAAAAGTATGTGGAAGACGAATCAATCAAAACTTGGATTGCCACTAAGCCAAAATACCTCCAAAAAGGTATGATGGAAACTTATAGTGCAGGCGATGCTGAAAGTATTGTGGAACTGCTAAATGATTTCAAAGCGGAAAACGGAATTTCATCCCCATCAACGGCAGAAGTTATTCCAATCAACACCAAAAAGCAGGAAAAGATGCTTGCCATGACTGCGGTGACAACTCGCAGAGGAGCAGTAAATGTTAAAATGGCACCTGCTAATGATTTTGAAAGTGCTTTTGATGAGGCTGTAAATAAGCAAGGAGGATAACAATGATAACAACTTACGGAGATATTTCTCCGAGAACTGCGGCATATATTGTGGCAGAGTTACTTAAACGGGCGATGCCTTATCTATGCCTTGAGAAATTTGGACAGAGCAAAAGTTTGCCCGGAAACTCTACCCAGTCAATGAAGTTCAGACGTTACAACGCAATCGCAACAACGGGAACCAGACTTACCGAAGGCGTGACCCCGGCTGGAAAGAAACTCACGAGTTCAGACATCACTGTAACACTGTATCAAGATGGGGACTACATCGAGATCACAGACATGATTGCTGATACTCATGAGGATGCAGTTCAACATGAGTCGATGGGGATTGTTGCGGAACAGGCCGCCAAAGTGGTTGAAATTAACCGATATAACGTACTGAAGGCGTGTACCAATTTGTTTTATGCTAACGGAGTGTCGGCACGTACAGGCATTATCACCACAATTACTCGTGCAGACCAAAGGAAGATCGTTCGTGCCTTGGAACGTCAGGAAGCACAGCGTATCACCCAGATCGTAAAGTCCACCACTTCATTCAACACGGAATCTATTCTTCCGGCTTTTGTGGGTGTAACCCATACAGACATGACGAGTGATATTCGTGGAATGACCGGATTTACCTCCATTGCAGATTATGGTGGTGTTCCGAAATGGGAAACGGAAATTGGAAGTTGTGAGGATGTTCGCTATCTGAAATCGACTATCTTTACTCCGTATGAAAGTGCCGGTGGTGCTCACGGAACCCTTCTGTCAACCGATGGGACTTCCGCAGACATTTATCCGGTAATGTACTTTGGCCGTGATGCTTACGGAATTATCGCCCTGAAAGGCAAGTTTGCAATCACTCCCATGGTATTGAATCCCAATACGCCTCGTGGCGGCGATCCATTGGGTCAGAGAGGTTCTATTGCGTGGAAAACCATGCAAGGTACTGTAATCCTTAATGATGCCTGGATGTGTATTGGTGAGTTTGGGGCAACGGACTGAACTAACTACTTGACATATATAGTTATTTTCATGTCGATAGTTAGTAAAAGGCGTAACGGAAGGAAAGCATACCTTATAATTTTCCAGACATCTGGAAAAGTGACAAAATGTTACGGTAGAACACAAGTCACTAAAACATACCTTGCCTCTTACACATCCCCCTAAGAGGACATTTGAATTAAGAGTTGGGGACTACGCTACCTTTACTCCATAAGGAGGAACATATTATGGCTTTCAAATTCGGCAGTGGAAAATTCGATGACCCAGATAAAAAAGTAGATGCCAGTGTAAATAAGATCGAGGTTTTTGAGAACACAGCCCAGAGAAGGGCGTTTCAGGGAATCATGAACGGTGTTCTTGGAACTACAGGTCTTATCTGGCTTGGTGCGGGAATTGGAACGGCTGGTTCGGCTGGTTTTAAAATAAACAACACCGTTTCTATTCTCATTAACGGTATAATGACCACGGCTGCGGCTGAAGACAACCTGTTTATGCCTGAAGGAACTCAGGGGACGAGTACAGCCGCAAAGTATCTCATCGCCCATAACGGAACTTCAGGAACGGTGGTAGGACCGGGGAATGTAATCAATATGAACGATTACTCAACCGTGGCACTTGCTTCGGCGGCTGCAAAACTTCCCGACCTTCCCGATGGGATGGTGGCTTTGGGGTACGTCAATGTGTGCGCTCCTTCTGCAACCATTTTGGCATTTTCAAACGATGCTGGATTTGCGGTGGGGAAGACAGGCACGACAGGAACCGGAACCTTTGTTGATCTGGCCTGTATGCCTTATAGTGGGTAACTTGTAAACCAACAGGGTGGGGGAAACCCCACCCCAACCATTTGGAGGGAAAAATGCCAACGGTACAGAAGTCAGATCAGGATAGACATCCGGAAAAATATTTCAGCAGTCCTAAAGGGCATATCAGGGATCGTATCATTATCCATGAATCAGCCGACATGCCGAAGAACGGAAGGACATTCGGCCTCAATGGATATCTGTTCCTTGCCAAACCCGGGAAGGAAATCGATATTCCCAGACCCGTAAGACTCATGCTTGATACCTGTATTGTGACAGAATCAAATCATGAGGAAGGGGATGCAAAGGACACAAGAGATATTCCAAGGGTGACTTACACTCTTGTAAAAGAGGGTGTGAATCTTGACGAAAACGGAAAGGTGATTGACGATTACCAAGGTGTCGGGGGAATCTAATGACTGGCCAAGAACTTGTCAATGATATGCGTGAAAGCAAATTGGATGATGTTTCTCCACCGTATTTGTGGTCAGACCCTGAACTTCTACGCTTTCTGAATTATGCAGAGGTTCAGGCGTGCAGACGAGCGCATTTACTTATTGATGCGACAACGGCAAACGATTCAGGAACGGCAGCAACCGCTGGAACGGCAGGTCAAAAACCACTATGTACTCTGACCATCGCCGCTGGACAGGCAACGTACAACCTTAGTCCAAAGATTCTTCAGGTCAGAAGATGCCAATTAAGGTCGATGTCATATCCTCTTTTGGGACCTGTGACTTATGAAGAATTGGATGAACGCCTTTCCGGATGGTGGGGAACAGCGGGAACAGTTATCACTTCGGGAACGGGCGGTGCGACCACAAACGCATGGACCGCAGGAGAGGCATATACCGCAGGAACTTCAGTGGCGCATGGAACTCATGCAACGGCAGGAACCTATGCAACGGCTGGAACGATTATTACAGCCACGTTGGGCGGTTTGCCGATGTATTTCCTCAACGAGCCTACAAACACCATTACTTTCGTTCAAGCCCCTTCTGCGGATGATACGGCACAGCTTATCGTTTCACGCATCCCTTTAGTCTCGTTTACCCTTTCCACGAGTCCAGAAATAGAAGAAAAGTACCATGAAGGATTAATGGATTGGGCGGCACACTTGGCGTTTAGAAAACCCGATTCAGACACTTTAAACCTTAATCTGGCAAAGATGTATGAAGATATGTTTGTCAGGTCTTTTGGAACACTTCCTGATGCGTATAGTGAAAAGATGAGAAAAACACTATCCATGCAGGGCAGGATGAGGCCGAGGGAATGGGGTACATAAACAATTCAACCCAGTAGAGTTCAACACAACCCTATTTAAGTAGGAACAAGGAGTGACGTTATGGCTATATTAAAGTTCAAAAAACTAATAGAGGATCTGGAAAGTGGTTCTACCCAGATTCTCACAAGCGGAAAGGTGGCAACTGTAACCACAGTCACTACTGTAACCAACGTGGGATATGCTTCCACAGTGGGTACGGCGGGTGTGGTTTCTCTTGCTTCTTCAGCTTCATATGCTGGAACAACCATGCTGGCTTCGTCAGCGAGTAATGCAGCTATTGCAGGAACTGCTTCTCTTGCATCTTCAGCATCCAATGCAGGGATTGCAGGTACATCAGCTTTTGCCTCTTCAGCTTCCAATGCTGGATTGGCGGGTACTGCTTCGCTTGCTTCATCTGCAAGTAATGCGGGAATAGCAGGAACTGCATCGTTGGCCACACTAGCATCTTCAGCATCTAACGCTGGAATTGCGGGAACTTCTGCGTTTGCTTCATCTTCTGCAAACGCTGGTTTGTCTGGTACTGCTACATTGGCTACACTTGCCTCTTCGGCATCAAACGCTGGCTTAGCAGGTACGGCAACATTTGCAGCAGGTGCAACAACGGCTGGTTTGGCTGCGTCTGCATCCAATGCTGGAATTGCTGGTACTTCGGCGTTCTCTACTTCTGCTGGAAAAGCTTCTACGGCAGACCATGCAGGAACAGCAAGAGTGGCACATTATGCAAGTTCTGGAACAGCGGCACTTCCCGGCAATACTGCTTGGTGGGGTACAAGCGGTATTCAATAACCGATATATGGCGGGGAGATTAAGTTCTTCCCGCCTTTATCACCAAGGAGATTGCCATGGCAATAAAAACGATAAACATATTTAATGGTAAAACGCTTATAGGTACAGCGGGAACTGGCGAGATTATTACTTCTAATGTCATTGATATGAGAGAAGGGTTAAATGGGAGTGCTTCCGTTTATTATAACCTTAAAGGTAATCTTACTGGGACTTGCGGGCAAGGGGTATGGTCTTATCTTGGATGTCCAGTAGAAACTGGGACATTTGTTCAGTTGGGTACATTTGGAACTACAGGGACTGGAAGCACTTCTGATGTAATGCACTGGGACGCGGTAGTTCTACCGTTTATGAAGGTACAGGTATCATTTGGAACACATGGAGCTAAACTTGATGCACAACTGATTGTAAGATAAGAGGAGACGGATATGGCGCTCAAACGTTTAACGTTGACTCGCGGAGACTCGCAAACTTACACTGTTGCCTTCAAGGGTTCTTCTGGTACAGCATACAATATAAAAAATTGGGCGGTATTTTTTACGCTTAAAACAAACTATTCACTTCCTGATTCGGAAGCATCTCTTCAAAAAATAGTCACTATATTCCCAGATACCACTTCAGGTACTACAGGCATTGCTACAATCACACTTAATCCTACAGATACAGTAAATCTTGAACCAGGAGAATATGATTTTGATATTTCTGTAAGGACTGCGGCAAATGAAACTTACACTGTAATGAAGGGTAAGATGGATTTGGAATATGATGTAACAAGAACAGCGGGAACAGCGGGAACAGCACCTTGAGTAAAGACATAGAAACAACTTTATCGACTGGTCAAGACGTAAACGCCACCATAAAAGATGGACAGTCTATAGATGTTTCTATCGTTACTGGACAAGATATATCTGCTTCAATATCTGCTTCTCAAAACATTGAAGCTACAATAGAATCTGGAAAAGATATCGTTGTAACCTTCACTAACCCCATTCAGGGTTCTGCTGGAACCAGTGGCACATCTGGTACTTCAGGAATTAGCGGTATAGATGGATCTAGCGGAACTTCCGGAACATCTGGCACAAGTGGTATTTCTGGAACGTATGGCACCTCTGGTACATCTGGAACGTCAGGTACTTCAGGGGAGGATGGGAGTAACGGTACAAGTGGTACGTCAGGAACATCAGGTATTAATGGGTCGCATGGTACGTCAGGTACTTCGGGAACATCAGGAACTTCTGGTACTGATGGAAGCCATGGAACTTCTGGCTCTTCAGGAACTCACGGTACATCAGGAACTTCTGGCACGACTGGTACATCTGGCAGCTCAGGTAGTAGTGGTACATCAGGAATCGATGGTTCTTCTGGTACTTCAGGGACAACCGGAACGTCGGGAACTTCGGGCACTTCCGGAACTTCTGGGACGAGTGGTATTGCGGGTTCTCATGGCACTTCAGGAACCGATGGTTCTCATGGTTCTTCGGGCACTTCTGGTACAACTGGGACTTCAGGTACTTCGGGTAGTTCAGGAACGAGTGGTACAGACGGTACATCAGGGACGAGCGGAACCTCTGGTATAGACGGTTCTCATGGAACTTCTGGTACTGATGGAAGCCATGGAACTTCTGGAACAAGTGGATCATCAGGCAGTAGCGGAAGTTCCGGTACGTCAGGGTCAGATGGTAGTCATGGAACCTCTGGTACAAGTGGTACTGATGGTACTTCTGGAACTAGTGGGACTAGTGGGACTTCTGGAAGTAGTGGAAGTTCAGGATCGTCTGGTACATCGGGTTCTGCCGGTACTCATGGAACTTCCGGTACATCTGGCAGTTCGGGGTCAAGAGGAAGTGACGGAACATCGGGTTCATCGGGAACTTCCGGCACATCTGGTTCAAAAGGTGATACAGGATCAGCAGGAAGTCATGGTACAAGTGGAACAGATGGAACCTCTGGGACAAGTGGAACTTCGGGATCAAAGGGAGATACTGGTTCGGCTGGTAGTCATGGAACTTCAGGTACAGACGGTAGCCATGGTACGAGTGGTACGAGTGGAAGTTCAGGGTCTAGCGGTGAGTCAGGTACGAGTACTGGCGTAACGATCTTTTGGGATATTGGAACAAATGGAACTGTTAGTATTGGAGACGGTGAACAGTATCCTGTATTCGATCATTTAAATAATGGTGGGACAATAACCATGGGAGATGGTGGTGAGATTGTTGTTTTAGAATCTATAGTAACTGGGACTTCTGGAAGTTCAGGATCGTCTGGTACATCGAGTGCGATTGGTTCATATTTGACTGGTTTATCCGATAGATCAAGAAGAATCTTGGGAGCGGGAACAAGTGGAAGTACTATAAAAATTTTAGGTGAAACAAATGGACCTTTTGTCATAACTATTAGTAATATAAATTATACTATTTCTAGTGACACAGAAATTAATATTGAGACAAGTTATGATTACGATGCATATGGGAATATATATGAGGGAGAAGATTTTTATGTTTATGCATGTTTAAATGGAAGTAATATTGAATATAAAGTAAGTACAGACAGCGAAACTGCTAATACTTATACTGGTCCTTTTTCTTGGAATAAGACTCCTCGTCCTTCTTTCAGGTTGGGTGGGTTCCATACGTTTTGTTATGGTTGCGAAGAACTCTATGGGTGGCAAGCATCAACTGGTGTATGGCATGGATATTGGTGTGTATTTGGTGATGCTGGAACTAGTCTGTATAAATATCGTGCTCAGTATCAAGGAGTAACCGGAACGGCAGCACCTTCATGGCCTGTTGTTGGACAATCAGTAACTGATGCAGGAACGGTATGGATTACTGCTGATATTGGAATGTCAGGAAAGAGTACAAAAGATATTATTCCAAATAGCATTTGGGATTTAACTCATCGCGCTAGATGTTTAGATAATACTGGTATGACTTACGATCCTAATACGGGTCTTTGGATAGATATTTATTTATCAGAATCTACGGGAATAGCAACCGAAAGTCGTTATGCGGGAACTATTACTACCTCAAGGCGGTGGACTAGCGCTGTTTCTGATGGTCATTCTGTTGGCAAAAGACTTTTAACAGATAGCGAGTTTCAATCGGCGGCAGATGGATCGTGGGATGAAAGTCAAATATACGGTGGCGTTCCATTTGGAAATATGACAGGTTCTCATTCATGTTTATTTACTCTTACACTTGATGGAGCGCCAACACCGGGAGATTTTGTTCCTGGAGGAGCGCCCGTACATGGAAACACAAGTACTTTGCAGGCACAGGTGTTATATAAAGTATCTCCAACAGTATATTTATGTCGTAATTTAAGTGGTACAGCAGGATTTACGGATGGAGAGACTTTGCACGATGGAACGAATACAAGAGCTGGTACAGCAGGATATCCGAAAACTGAGGTTTCTAATATTGGGAGGATAGTATCAAATATAGGTTGTGAAGATATGGTGGGAGTATATGACCAGTGGCTTTTAGATCAAGCATTTATGATTGTTGGTGGAGATTATAGTACTGCTGCAACATTTACACTTACCGATCTTGAAGATCAACGAGGGAGTGTATATATGCAATCTGAGTCAAAAATGGTTGCTGGTGGACATTATACTGATGCAAACAAGGCTGGTACATTGAGCAGAAAAATTTCGATAGGTAGAAATACACAATCTTCATTAACGGCTGCACGATATTGTTGTGAAAGCCTTTAGGAGGAATTATGGCAAATGCATCAAAGATAACAATGACTGAAGGTGATGCTCCTGATACGCCTCCGGTTGGATCAGTAAGGTTATACGCCAAGTCAGATAATAAGTATTATTTCAAAGACTCTAACGGGGTGGAGACAGCACTTGCTGGCTCTTCGGGAACTTCCGGAAGTGCAGGTGCAACAGGTTCAGCAGGTTCTCATGGAACTTCGGGAACTTCCGGAAGTGCAGGTGCAACAGGTTCAGCAGGTTCTCATGGAACTTCGGGAACAAGTGGAACTGGTTATCCAGTACGTGCTGTACAAATTATACTTGGAAGTCCTACCGATGATGCAAGTACCGGAAACGGAAAAGCATATTTTGTTGTTCCTGATGAACTTAATGCCTTTAATCTTGTAAGGGTTGCCGCAACGTTGATGACTGCTGGTGGAACCGGTGGATCATGTGGAATCGCCCTTACGAATACAGGGACTGCTGGAACTGGTACGGTTGCCATGTTAAGTGCCAATATGGAAATAGAGGGTTCAGAAATGAGTACAAGAACTTCGGCAACTCCAGGAACTATAGATACAAATAATGATAACGTAACAACTGGACAAATTATTAGAGTTGATGTTCCGAATGTTCACACAACTGCTGGCAAGGGACTTATTATAGAACTGGCATTTTCATTATAGGGCAATATATGAATAACATGAACATGGGAGAAGTAATTGAACTCACAGCCCACAAGGGCGGTGCAGGTGACGCTTCTGATCTTACTGTTTCAATGATTCTTGTGACACCGTAGGAGAAAATAAATGCCAACCTTTTCACAAACAATAACTTCCGCTGCAAATGCCTTTCACTGGTGGCTATCTAATACTAATTTTGGATCTGACGGAACCTACGTGGGTAAAAATAGCACTACGTGGGCTCAGGATTCCTCGTTATTATTTACAAGTGTCACTGTGCCCAAGGGAGCAAGTATTAGTAGTGCAACATTGACCATTGTTGTCGCAGAGAGCTACGGGACGCCTGTATCCATATTATATGGAAATGATGTTGATTCAGCAACCGCACCAACAAGCAAAGCAGAGGGAGCAGCATTAACTCTCACAACCGCATCTATCGACCCTTCTATTACTACAACAGGCACTAAGAATCTAAATGTAAAAAATATCGTAGAGGAAATAATTACGAGGGCGGGTTGGAATAAAGGTAATATGCAGTTTGTTATAAAGGATAATGGAAGTTCTAGCGGAGCAGCTAATTACTATTGTTCCGATGCCATCGCTACTTATGCACGAACCCTGACAATAGTTTATTCGATTGGTAGGCCCCAAATCCTATGGTTTTAGGAGGCAACGATGTACGCACATAGATACATAGACGAAAACACATATCAGGTAATCCATTATTTTAACGGTGGATCACGGATTCTTCGGTCGGATCAACACGATTATCTGGCATGGCTCGCATCGGGAAACGTACCGACGATTGAGGCAGCGGGGAGATTCCTTTCAGTGGTTGACGGGAAACTCATCGTCGATCCAGAAAAAGATTCGATCCTTACGGCGGAGGCAGCTGCGCGGGCGGAATCGGCCATCAAAGCGGCTCTCAGGGAAATTGACATTTCCTCAATCCGGTCAATCCGGGAACAACTGGCAAAGTTGCCAGACGCCTCACAATATCTCAAAGATTACGAGGCTCAGGCAATATCTGAAAGAGCAAAGTTTAAGAAATAGGAGGATCAAATCATGTATCAACCGTGGGCTACAGGAAGACATTTATTACAAAAATTCACCATCAAAGGAATCACATACTCTTGCTGTTTCCAGGCGATGAAAGACGAAAAACCGTGGCAATGGTGGAATTGGCTAGGAGTTGGAGATTGGACAATCGCACATCCCGAAATCGTCATTGATATGGCAAATGCCACCATGTCAGACAACAATCCGCCAGCAGGTATGACAGCGGAGCAGTACGTTAAAATCAGAGTCGATATGATGAATAAATACTTATTAGACTATTTTAAGGGGGTGGTACCTGTGACCTGGGGAGAACAAATTGAATCAGTTTTGCAGAATCTTAGCATTTCAACAACAGGCGGAATACCTCAAGTGGTCATGCCTTCTGGTCGCGATTGGGGAGCAAATCCGGCCATGAATAAATGGATGGTGGACAGAACAGGTTATCCGGGCGATTTCAACTCAGGAAAGTTCCCGGCGTGGTGTTCGGCGAACGGATGGAGTGTTGAGGCATTAATAACTGAATACAATGGATTATAAACAATGGAACCCAAACCAAACCCTGAGGTGAATATTGTGGATCAGTACTGTAAAGATCATCATGCCCATCAGGATGCATTTCTTAATGGAGCACAGAGAATGGAACGCATCGAGACGCAGTTGTTATCAGTGGTAGGTTCACAGAAGGTTCTTATGGATAGGCAGTATGAATATATCCAGAAGATAACAGGGATGGAAAGAGATGTTCAGGAAACTAATAAAAAACTTGACGCTATGAACGATATCGTGAAATCCATCTTTCAGGATTACGGAAAACGAATAGTAGCAGTAGAGGATTCAGTAGAAGAACTGAACAAATTTAAGTGGTTTCGTATTTGGATGACAGACATGAGGGATAAACTTTTTAAGAATATGTTGACAATCGCTTTTATGGGTGGTGCGGGAATAGCGGTGATAATGGTATTTACCTATTTTATTCTAAAATATGTGCTTAACTGAGATGAATATTATCTATCATAAAGACGATATATGTTCTTTGACCAGTAGAATATGCAGTAAGGAATTGTGTCCAAGAGAGTGGAAGGAAAGATGTAATTTATTAATCAGGAATAGCGAATTACCAAAGGAAGAGAGGGGAAAATGAGTAATCGAAGAATAGAAGATTTAACGTTTGATACTCAAAAGAAGTATTGGCAGTTCGATTTTGAAATGAAACAGGCCAGAATTGATTATATCGTTACCTGCACCCTACGAACACAGATAGAGCAAAACGCCCTCTATGAGCAAGGAAGAACGAAACCGGGCAAGATAGTCACATGGACACGTAATTCAAATCATATCAAAGGCACGGCTTTCGACATAGCAATAATGGTCAATGGAAAGATACTTTGGAATCCCTCTCTCGATGCAGATGGTGATGGAATAGCAGAATATACTGAAGCTGGTATAATAGGTGAAAAAGTAGGTCTAACGTGGGGTGGTAGGTTTATAGGAAAGACAGATGCGCCTCATTTTGAATTTAGGGGATAAATATGTGGTGGACATTCATATGGAAATATAAGACATTGATTATCATAGCGATTGCCGTAGTGGTAGTCGGTTCTTATATCGCATTTTTAAGAGTGAGTATTTGGACGAAAGATATAAAATTAAAAGAACAGGGTGTTCAGATAACGGTTTTGGAACGGCAGAATACAGTCCTTCAGCAAAATGCAGATGCCATAAAGAAGCAGAATGAAGCGTTAAAGAACATACAGAAGGCGGTGGCGCCACTTCAAAACATGGTGTCCAAGATACCCATTGAAAGCAAGGAGAAGTTAAAAGATGCAAACATTACTAAAGCTAATGATTGTATTGTGGATTACGCTAATGGTTCTGGCGTGTTGCCCGAAGGCTGTGATGCCTTTAAAACCAACGTGCCTGAGTCCAAACCCTCCAATTAGAATGAAAGGTGGGGAGAATTTGATTCAAAACTATTTCAATGAAGTGGTGTACTCGAATCAACTTTTAACTCAAGTTCGATGTTTCGAGGAGACATGGAAATGAAAAAATGGATTCATAAACTATTCAGTAACAGTAAAGATGTTTCTGTAATGCGAATTCTTACCATCTTTGTCGTTTTGGATATTATACTGGTATGGGATTATCAGTGTATCAAAACTGCATCCTTTGTAGACATGGGAGTTAATAATGCTGGATTACTTGTAGGCGTGCTTTGCGCCAAAGCTCTCCAGTCGTTTGGAGAAAAGAAGGAAGAATAGAGGCTTCCGGGCAGAGCCTATAACTCAGTTTGCACCTCCCTCAGCAAACGCGCCCGGAAGCACCTTAATATGAGGGAAAACCCTTTGAGGGAGAAGGAGAAGATATGAACATAGTATTTCACGGTTCTATTGGAGAACGAACAGGTTATCAAGTCCATGCTTCCAGATTTACGGAACAGCTTGCGAAACTGGCAACGGTAAAGTTTGAAGGAAAGGGAGATGTTCACATTTCTTTGCTTGATGTTGTTACAGCGTCACAGATAATCAAGTTTCCACCTTCACCAAGTATCCTTTATACGGTCTGGGAATCGACTCAGTACCCGGCACAGTTTCTTGTCAACCTTAAGTATTACGATCAGCTTTGGCTTGTTTCGGAATGGGAAAAGTCATGTGCCATTGCTCAAGGAGTACCAGAGGAATTTATTCGAGTGGTTCATGAAGGTGTTGACCCAGAAGTCTATAAACCAAAAAAGAAGGAGCCGGGAGGAGAAAACATAGTGTACTCTCAGCCAAACTTTAATTTTGTTCATGTAGGTCAGTGGCAAGCAAGAAAATCAACCAAAGAGATATGTGAATCGTTCTTAAAAGCGTTCCCAGATAATCCAAATGTTCGTCTTTATCTTTCAGCGGATACCCTTTTTCCTTCGGACAATTACAACTCAACAGAAGAAAGGTTAAAAGCATATGGCCTCGAAGACTCACGAATCATCCCTATACATTATGAAGCAAGGCCGGATTATATCAGGCGGCTTCAGGCGGCGCACTGTGTGGTTACCTGCGCTCGTTCAGAAGGATGGAACCTGCCTCTCATCGAGTCAATGGCGTGTGGAATTCCGTCCATATGCTCCGATTTTGGCGGCTCTACCGAATATGCAGGAGATGCTATTGTTGTCCGGATCAGCGAATTAAAGAAACCGGAAGGGATTTATGGAAACTGGGATGTTCCCGGTCAGTGGGGAGAGCCGGATTACAATAATCTCGTTGAGAAGATGAAGGACGTTTATGAAAACTATTCAGAACATAAAGAGAAGGCTTTAAAGCTATCTGAAATGATACGGACGAAGTTCTCGTGGGCAAAGGCAGCAGAAACAGCCATGGAGATTCTTAATGAGTTTTCCAGACATCTGGAAAAACCGTTTGAAGTAGTAAATACTGAAAAGGAAATCAAATCTTATGCCCGAAGTCACGGTTATGACATTACAGACATGAAAAAGAGAAGCACTGTATTTGCTGTAGATTGCTGGCCTGATACTCCTGCCAAGATGGAAACCCTAAAGGAAACCATCGAACAGATTCACAGGGCTGGATATGAAGTTATTGTCACTTCTCACTATCCTGTTCCTACTGAAGTTATGACGATGGCTGATTACTTTGTTTACGAAAAGAAAGACATCCTTTCCGGAGATGACCATCCTGTTTATTGGCGGCAACTCCCAGATGGTTCAATGGAACAAAAGAGGGCGAGAGTTCAGTATCATGCCGTGGCTGGTCTTAACAACCTTCGTAATGGAATCAATTTTGCCAGAGGGAAATTCGACTGGATTTACCAGATGTCTTTCGATGTGGAAGTGGATTTAAACGACTGGTTAAACAAAGTTCATAACTCCGATAAGGACATGATCTGTTTACAGTGGGAAGGTGATCCAAAGACGTTCGGCGGTCATTTAATGGCGGCTAAAACAGAAGTCATGGACAAGATATACCCCTATCTTTCCTCATGGGAAGAATACGCAAGCCGTTATCCCGAACATAGGTTCCTTGCAGAACGATGGCTTTATGAACACGTTTCCAAGATTTACGACATTGAAAAGAATGTCGAGTTCATCAAGATGGATATTGTGAACCGTTTCGATCAGGCAGATCGAACTCTATGGGGCGAAGATCGGTTCCTGTGTCATTTTGTAGATGGTGCATTCCTTCAGATTATCGGTTCTTCGAGCATGTCCAATAACGAATACGATATTGCATGGAGTACCAAAGAAGCGGAAAACGTCTATAACCTCAAACAGAAAGTAGGAATGTGGAGCAGATCCAAGACAAAGTATTATCAGGACTGGACTGTGAAAGCATCCCTCGGTGGAAATGTAAAATTTGAGCATAAAATCGATTTAAAAGGGAAGAACGTCATTATCTCCATGGGGTCAAAAGCCCTTGGTGATACGATTGCATGGATACCTTATGTTGACGAGTTCCGGAAGAAACATGAGTGTAAGGTTTACTGTTCAACATGGTGGAGAAACATATTCGATTATCCGGATATCGAATTCATTACCCCCGGAAGTGAGATTAAAGACATTTACGCTACCTATGAAGTAGGATGCTTTGATGACCAACTCGACAAGAATGTGAAGAACTGGCGGGAAACGAATCTTCAGAAGGTTGCTTCTGATATTCTTGGATTGGAATACGAACCTATTCGGGCGAAGTTGAAGTATCAAATCCCAAAAAGAGGCAACGGTAATCCGGCAAAACCCTATGTTTGCTTCTCGGAGTTTTCAACTATGAAGAATAAGTTATGGAACCGTGAAGGTGCATGGCAGAAGATTATCGATTACTTGAACGCTCAAGGATATGAGTGCATTTCAATAAGTGCTGAAAAGGGTAACCTAGAAGGTATCATAAGCCACAACGGGCAACCGATTGAACAGACGATAAATGATGTTGCAGGGTGTGATTTTTATATAGGACTTAATGCTGGTCCTTCATGGATTGCCTATGCTCTCAACAAGCCGTGTATTATGATTACAGGTGTTTCCATAGAAGAGAATGACTTCCCAAATGAACACAGGATTTCTATTGATGTATGTAACCCCGGATGCTTTCATGACCCTTCTCTTCCTATAGATAGAGGGTTCGATTGGTGTCCAAGAAACAAGGATTATATTTGCACAAAAGACATCACCGAAGAGCGTGTGATAGAAGAAATAGAAAAGGTTATGGAGGTGTTACATGCCAGTAACGATAAAGAAAAAGGGAAGTCATTATCAGGTGAGCACGCCAAAAGGGATAAAAAGCAAAGGAACAACTTTAGAGAAGGCGAAGTCACAAGAGCGACTTCTTAATGCTGTGGAACATGGCTGGAAACCCGGTAAGAAAAAAGGGTATGGCATTGAAAGGAAGAAGTAATGGATATTGCAATTCAACAGTCTGTAGATAAGTTCTCTGGAATAAATACAGTCGATTCTGCGACAAGGCTTTTTCCTATTGCCATAAGCAGAACGGAACAGGTTTATCCTCTTCAACAGGCGAACAATGTGGATATTGACAATACCTATGCCATTTCTTCACGTTCCGGTTTCACAACAGTCCTAACGGGAACTGATATTCATTCCTTGTGGTCTGACAATGTGACGATGCTCTATGTGGATGGAGTAATTTTCTATAAACTGGATACCGTTTATAATCAGGTCATCATTAGAAGTGATCTTTTTGCAGGTGCAAGAATGTCCTATGCTTCATTCAATGACAGGATTTACTACACCAACGAACACCAGATTGGATATATCTCAAAGGATGTTGACAATGCTTTGATGACACCGGCGAGAGAGTTTAAAGAGCCACTTCCGGCAGGACAGTTTATCGAAGTTCATAAAGGATGCCTTCTGGTTGCCAAAGATAACATCCTCTATATTTCAGATCCACTATGCGACTACTATGATGTTCGTACCGGATACCGAATCTTCAATAAACGGATTACTATGCTACGTTCCATCGTGGACAATGGGATTTATGTTTCTGACGATCAGGTGTGGTTTATCAAAGGAAAAGGGAATGATGAGTTTGCAAGGGATGGCGTATTCCCATCTCCGGCTATTCCTTACACGGATATACTGGTTGCGGGAAAGTATGTCGATGACAGTATAGATGGTGATGTGGCAATATGGACAAGTGAAAACGGGATATGTCTCGGTGACAATAGCGGAAAGGTAGTTAATCTGACAGAAGCAAGATACACATTCACAGCAAGAGGTAGAGGAACGGCTTTCGTCAGGGATAAAAATAATGTTCGTCATTACATTAATTCATTGTATTAAAAGGAGGACGCCATGGCTGTTCGGTTATCAACGGGAATTCGTAACAAGTTATTGGATGGTTATACGGGTACGGGAGGACTGAAATCTATCTTGGTAGGTGGGTTTTTGGACATTTACACTGGTTCGCAACCCGTAAGTGCTGACTATGTAGAAACAGGAAGCAAACTGGTTCGTATCAGTTCTACAAGCGGAACAGCCGCTTCAGACGGTCTTCGCTTCGGAACTGCGGCAACTGGAACGCTTCCCCTTACGGTGCCTGTATGGAGTGGAAAGGTTATTCTTGCTGGTGTAGCTGGATGGGCAAGATTTTACGGAACTGGTGGAACTTCAGGAACCTCGGCAACAGAAAATAGAATTGATATGAGTGTAGGAGTTTCCGGCGCTGACCTAAATCTGTCACATACTTCGCTGACATTGGATTCTACTCTTACGATTAACACATTTAGCATTACTGAAACGGCTGAGTAAAGGAGGTAATAACGATGGCCTTGAAATTAAGTTTAGACCTCAAAGAATATGCCATAAGTGCTGGAATTGTTAAGTGCATGGCTGGAACCTGCGGAACAGGCGGAACGGCACAACTTGAAATATACACCGGCGCACAACCGGCAGATGCTGATTCGGCTACCAGTGGAACTCTTCTTTGCACCATTACGGGTATAGGATGGGCAACAACTGGTGGAGCAACATCAGGCACGGCAGCCTTGGCAAATGCAGCAGGATATACGGGAACGGCAGCTACAACGGGAACGGCTGGATGGGCAAGAATGAAAACGGTTGGTCTGGGATATACCGGATCAGCGGCAACTCACGTTATTGATGGTGATGTTGGAACAGCTTCTACATGTGTTTTTGTTATCAATGCTGTTTCGATCACTGCGGGTGGTGTTGTTTCCTTGCTTACGGCTCCAATATCTCTTTCATAGAGAGGTGTAGCAAATGGGTGAATACAAACCAGCCGTAGCCGGTGATGATGGTTGTTGGTACGGTGCAATCTTTAGCGGTACGGGAACGATTACTTTTGGTGATGGTGGTGGTCCTTACAATGCGTTTATTCGTATGCCATCATTTACTCCGGCTCATGGAGATATTGTAAGTGCGGCTACCCTTACTGTTACAGGAATAGGAAGTACAGCTCTTACCGTCTGCAATGTAAGAATATACGGAAACCTTTCAATAGATGCCGTTGCCCCTACATCAGCCGCTGAAGGAAATGCCCTTGTCAAAACTACTGCATATGTGGACTGGACTGTTCCCGCCTTCGGGAGTGGTGTCGCATATGACAGCCCTGACGTATCACCTATCCTTCAGGAGATTCTTGACCAAGCGGGATGGGTTTCTGGAAAAGCAATACAATGGATTATCGTAAATAACGGGTCAACGAACTCCGCATATCGTGATATTTATGATTGCGTTACTGATATTGCCAAGGCAGTCCATCTTGACGAAACATCTTCTGTTCCGACTATAAATGCTTCCATTCCTATTACTATGAGCATGCCCTCTACTTTAATGAAGGGTGCGTATGGAGACATGGAAGCGACACTTCCCTTTACAATGTCCATGGGCGGCACACTCGCTGTTACAACCATTTCCGCTTCGATTGCCATAACTGCATCAATAAGTGGTACTATCGGAACTCCTCCTAAAATAAGTGCGTCTATCCCCCTTCGTCTTTCGGTTGGCAGTACGATGACTTATTTTATGAACGCCACCGGCGAAGCTCCTTATATTATCTTGCCCGCCATAACCATTTCAGGAGAGGGATTTGATGAAACAATAGGGATAGGGGTATTCTCATTACCATCCCTTACTATCACCGCTGAAGGGATTCTGGATGTTTCTGGTGATGGTTTGCTGACGCTTCCATTACTATCTATAACTGGAATAGGAACACCGAACAATATAGGTTCGGCTCTTATCGATCTTCCCAGACTGACGTTGCTTGCTGAAGGCCAGATAAATGAAATAGGAACTGCGAATATAACGCTTCCCATGATGACATTAGTTGCTGAAGCACTTTCCGGGATAATCGGTTCGTTTGACAAATCTATTCCCCCGATAAGTATATCTGCTACAGGAATAATGTCTATAGAGGGAAGTGCGAGTATCACATTACCTTCTCTTGTTATAACAGGTTCATCTCTAGCAGTTGTTGCAAATTATCTTTCAATGGTTATGAATATTAAGAACAAAGCACTTACGCTTTATGACAATTATGATTTCAATTCCATGTGTCAGTTTAACGGAAAGTCTTTCGGAGCCACTTCGACAAAGATAGTTGATCTTTCTACAGGGACCACAGATGATGGAACTATTATTGATTGGAACTTCCGGACTGGTTATCTTGATCTCGAACAGAGATTTAAAAAGAAACTGAAACAGGTATGGTTTTCGTACAAATCAAGTGGTGATATTATCCTTACGGTGATTCAACCGGATGGTGAAGAATATGAATATAGTCTTGAGGGGATTTACATTACCGAAACCGGAGTGAGAGTTAAAATCGGAAAAGGTATTAGAAGCAAATACGTTGCTTTGGATATAAAGAATGTTGATGGAAGCACATTGACACTTGATGCTTTGAAACT
>Ga0172380_10003777_pt1 | contig 20288 bp, 27 predicted proteins | sample Leawe162metaG_FD_119747 | JGI IMG/M metagenome (GOLD analysis project Ga0172380, IMG submission 119747) | Leachate microbial communities from a municipal landfill in Southern Ontario, Canada - Leachate well 162 metaG | ecosystem: Engineered > Solid waste > Landfill > Unclassified | place... | reverse complement strand
TTACCGGTGAGGAAGACTTGCCAAGAGCCCGACAATTTACATCGCTAAAACGTGAAATTGTCGGCGCGGTGGCCGTCTTCTGAGACGGTGAAAGCGAAAAGGCCTATTAGACCTAGTGAAAGAACTATTCCTTCGAGATCACCTAACTGATAATATGGACTATTTGTTTTTTGGTTGTGTTTGTTTTTATATAAGTTGCTCGGTCTTCTGCCGGGTTACAGTGTAACTCATACTGGCGGGAGACTGAGCTTGAGAGACTTATGTGTAAAGGCGTTCCAAAGATGGGACGTCTTAAGTGTGAGGTGGAGTTTTTTTGGGAGGTGTTGTGTTTTAAAGAAGGTGCGGACGACGTTTTTAGCGTGGTGTCGCCTGTTCCAGCTGCCCATATTACCAGATAGGTGGTCTCGAGGTATCTTTTACTATCTGACCGAATTATTAACGTGCGATTTATTTAATCAAATCTCGGCATTAGGCTTTAAAATGCGCCAATAGGCACCAGCCCGTACAGCAATCAGCTCTCTGTCAATTCCAGCGTAATCGAGCAAGTGCTGCTCTATCGTCACCCGACCTTGTTTTTGGTCAAGTTCCGCTGCAGTCTTGCCCCGCCGAAAGCGGACATTGAGGTCGGCAACCTTCTCATCGAGAATGCTACCACTCAGTGCTGGCTCAACTTCCCTGTCCCACACCGACTGTGGGTAGAGGTGAAGATAAGCACCAAAACCTCGTGTCAGGACCAGTCCGCTGGCAAATTCATTTCGAAGCTCTGTCGGTATTGTGAGCCGACGCTTGTCATCAAGCTTGCGTTCGAAATAATCCATTGCTTTTATTGCGTACCTTACCCTACTTGGAGGCTTAGTTGTTTGATTATTTTTTAATGTTTTCTAGTGGTGTTTATGTTTTTGTGGGGCTACCCACTTGTTTCCACTGGCTTAACTATAATACCCACTGCTACCCACGACAAGACCTATTTTAACAAAATGTTAAAAGTGGTTATGGCTTTTTCCACAATTAAGTGGAAAAGTAACCATAATAACAGTGGTGGCTATGGGTAACTCATTTAGAGATTACGTAGTATTTTTAGCTATGGTATAAGCGAGTACGTTAGAGGTTTTCGTGCTCAATGATCTCAAGAAGGTTCCCGATAGTCGTGACATTTGGCGGTACGTCCCCTTCTTGAGATGGCAGAAGCCGCCCAGACCGCACCCAGTAACCTCGAGCATCCGGCTCGGGCAACAAATCCCTGAAGGCCGTCGCTTTATCGTCGACAAGCACGGCTGTCCGCGCCCGAATGACACCGGTACTCAGCGGTGCGGTAAAGCTTTTGGTGGCTTTGTCCCACCACGCGGTGATAAATTCAGCCTTGTGTTTATGATCGACAATAATGAACGGGGCGTTTTCAAGCCCGGCCGCCTTAAGTTTGGCCAACTGATTAGCCCGCCCACCGTACGTCATGATGGCATGAGGTATAGACTGCTGCTCAAGTCTATCGAGCAGCGACCGCGCCCCTGGAGCAAGCAGTGCATCGTGCCCCAAGCCTTTGGCTCGAGCTACGTACTGGCTGAGGAGCTGTTCATACTCCTGACGCCCAAAACCTTCTTGGCCCATGAGCCAAGCGATACTGTCAAATGAGCCACCACTCGCTTCACGCCGCTCACGCGCTTGCATAAAGTGCTGTCGGTCAACCATCCCAGACTCAGCTACGACCTTATCGAGAACCGCATAAGCCCGCTCGGTTATGAGGCATCTGTCAAGATCGAGAACAAACAAGCGCTCATGGATATCAGCTGGTACGGTGGGCTCGGTCATACACCTCCATTATCACTCGGGCAATTGCTTTAGAATCATGACGTATCAGGGTGCGTGAGGCTGCGATAGGATCGGCTTTATTCACATTTTGCCACACCTCACCAGACAGTAGATTAGCCCCTAGGGCGAGATAATGCGCTCCCCGTAGCTTATCCTGATCATACTCGACACTGAGTTCACCTTCATTGGCATACTTCTTGAGAAGGCTGTCTGTAGGTTTTTCGGTATTATAGATAACGGCATCGAGAAAGGACTCCCCTGCCAGGCGTTCAATCTCGGCCGCATAATCATGCACCATGAAGCCATCGGTCTGACCGGGCTTGGTGACCAAGTTGCATACATAGATTTTCATGGCTTTGGAGCGAGCCAGCGCCTCACCGACACCCGGTACAACCAAGGCCGGGGCAAGACTGCCGTAGAGATTACCCGGGGCAATAATAACCATGTCGGCCTTTTCAATTGCCCGCAGAGCCCGCGGGCTGGCGGTGGCTTCCGGCTCGAGCCAGAACTCAGGCCTATGGCTATCGAAGTCGGTCTGAGCTATTTCGAATTCCCCGTGAATCACTTCACCGTCTTTACGGCGCATGGCGAGTGTGACATTGGAATGGGTAATCGGCTCAACCGTACCGGTGATATTGAGCACCTCACTGGCTAGTTCGATCCCTTCAGCAAAATCGCCGGTCATTTTCTCCAGCGCCGTCAGAAATAAATTACCAAAAGCATGTCCCTGCAGGCTGCCAGTATCAAAGCGATAATTGAATAAATCCCTCACCCGCGGTGAGTTACTGAGCGCAACCAGGCACTGCCGAATATCGCCGGGCGGCAATGCGCCGAGCTCATCTCTCAGTACTCCGGTACTGCCACCATCGTCAGCCATATTCACCAGCGCTGCAATCTGGGTCGTGTAGTCTTTGAGCGCTGAGAGCAACGTAAAACTTCCGGTTCCACCCCCAATTACGGCTATTTTGACTTGTTGAGGTGCAAACGGTTCATTCATAATTATTTTTCTTCCTGCCGCATGGCTTTGATGATCTTACCGAACCACAGGGCGCTCGGTCGTACTGTTCGCTGCTGAGTTTTATAATCCACCGCCACCAGGCCATAGCGTGGCCACTTACCATAAGCCCATTCAAAATTATCAAGTAGACTCCAATGCAAATAGCCGCGCAGATCGACTCCTTCTTTTAGCGCCTTTTGCATGCCAATCAATTGCTGGGTAATAAACCAGCGACGCTGCGAATCGGTGGCGTCAGCTAGGCCGGTCTCGGTTACAATCAGCGGCATTTTATACTTGCGGTTCAGTCGCTCGAGGGTGTATTGGATATCGGCCGGGCTGAGATCCCAACCGACGTCACTCACTCGCTCCTGCGGGCTGTGCACGCGATACCCGTAAACTCGGTTACTAAAATAGAAGTTTACCCCCAGTACGTCGCAGTGCTTGATGACTTTTCGCAGGAAATAATCGTCCTGAAAATACTGCATAATCGCCGCACTAACCCGACTGAGCCAGGCGTTATCCCCCGGGTAATAATACGCCGAGTTGTGCGAGATCATCACTTTGTAGCGCCGATTCATGCCGTGAAGCAACTTCGCGCTCTGGCGATGCGCGGAAGCGAGATTATTCAGCACTCGCCAGAGTTTATACCGACTGCGCACCATAGCTGGTGGCCAATGATGGTTGTAATAGCTTTCGAGTGCATAAACCGTCGGTTCATTCATCGTTGTCACAATCCGCACATTAGGCCCGAGCTCACTGATAATTTTCTCAACATAGCGCAAAAAATATTTTACGTTGCTGCGTTTCTCAAAGCCGCCTTTTTGGGCGAACCACACTGGCAGAGTGAAATGAAATAGCGTCACCATCGGCTCTATACCCAACGCTTTCAGGCGGGCGGTATACTTTTTGTAGTGCTCAATCGCCTCCGCGTTCCAGGCTCCCTCTTCGGGCTCAACCCGCGACCACTCAATACTGAAGCGAAAGGCATTCATATTGAGCTGCTTAAGGATTTGAAAATCCTCTTCGTAGCGATTATAGTGATCGACCGCATCGCCCGCGACGTAGTTCGCCGGGCTCTTCGCCTCACTCTTGGCCTCTTCCCAGCTGTCAAGGTCCTTAAACAGGTATTCGGCCTTGGCGGCGAGTGCCTTGGCATTCTCGAGCTCCCACACCGTCCACTGGTTGTGAGTATTGCCTTCTACCTGATGTGAGCTGGTGGAAGCACCCCAGAGGAATCGTTTCGGAAATGGTAATCCGGGCTTTTTCTGCATATATATCTATTATAACGTAACGAAGCACGCGAATAGTGAACTCGTTCGTTATTCCGAGCGAGGCAACGTTATATTTGTCCGTTAAAACTAATATAGCAGTTGATATACTCCTGTGCGCCCAAGCTGTATAATAAGTTCGTGATCAACCGCATCTTTCGTATCATCTGGCGCTGCCTTATTTTTCTCCTCGGCTGTGTGAGTCTGTGGGTAACAGTTACCTACCTTATACCCCTCGTCGATACCGAGGTTCCGCTCTTCTTTGCACTCCTCGCCGCCTACTGTTTCCTGGCCTATATCGTTATTCCAAATCTCATCAGGCTGTTTCGCCTCGTCATTAAGCCCAATCACATCCCCCTCTACGTGACGACTGGCGACGGCTGGCCATCAGATCCGGTCAATATTGCGGTGATATCAAAGGACAAAGTGAGCTTGATCGCTGCCATGACGCAGGCCGGCTGGCACGTGGCCGATCCAATGACCCTGCGCACTGCCCTCCAAGGTGTAAGATCCTTTGTGTTCAACACTCCCTACCCGACCGCACCGCTTAGCACCCTCTATCTCTTTGATCGCAAGCACGATATCGGCTTTGAGATCCCGACAAACCGCGCCCAGAGCATGCGCACGCGGCACCACGTACGGTTTTGGCGCCTGGAGGAGTCCCGTCATGCCAAACCCGGCCGTCACCCTCACCTGTCATATTGGCAACATCAGCTCAGGCATGCTTTCATTCCCAAGAAGGAAATCTGGATCGGCGCAGCCACCGAGGAACCAATTCCGCTCGACATTCAGTGGTACACCGGCCGCTTTACCCACGGCGGCAGCCATGATGCCAATCGTGAACGTGACTATATTATTACGACGCTCAAAACCGCTAAGCTCGTCAAGCGTGAGTCTGTCACTGATGCCGGTGAAGAAAAAACTTTTCGAGGTCAGCAGTTCCGCACCATTTATGTCACCGATGGTGCCGTCAAAGTCATTGAACTAAAATAGCTAACTAACGACGTCTTCGCCAAAATGCTTCTGGAGGCGCATGGTAATGGAACCTTCGTGACGGCCGAGCTTTTTTGATAATTCTTTCACGCTCACTCCCTGCTGAAAATCTTGCTTTAATTGTTCGTCATCGGCGTGCTGCCAGGGACGGTAGGCATTGGGGTAGGTTTCGCGCATCTTGGCAATTTTGTCGTGCCAACCCGAACCAGCTGAGGCCTTTTTCTTTTCCGGCTCGTTGGCACGCTTGACCGCCTGCGCTTCTAGATGTGCGAACTTCTTTTGGTCATTTGCTGCCCGTTTTCGGAGCAGCACATCGATCTGCTGAGCATCCTCACTCACCTGCAGCGCCATACGGTTAATGCCGACAAGGTATAAGTTGTCTAAATTTTTTACTCGGCTCAGCGCCACGTACCCCATACCCTCCACGAAGGCTTTACGTAGATCAATTCGGGCCGCATCGAGCGTCATACCCTGGCTTTTATGCACCGTGATCGCCCACGCCAGACGCAGCGGAATTTGGGTGATACTGGCACGCTTTTTATCGCCATCGCGCAGCTCCCACGTATCTGGCTGCATGGTTACCGTACGGCCATTTTTAAACTCCACCACGGGATATTCGGTGCCCGGTTCAAAATCAACGACCACGCCGAGACTGCCGTTGACATACTTTTTATCAAGCGCGTTTTTGACTGCCATTACGAGGGCGCCTTGCTTGACCCGTAGCACGGCTGGCGCCAGCACTGACCGCTGCAGATTCTCCACATAATTGTCGCTACCGGTCGTTGTCTGCGTATAAAAAAGTTCGTCACCATCGAGCTCGGCCAGCTTCTTTTCATTGAGCGTATCAACGTCAATATTGACGGTATGAAGTTCGGTCAGAAGCGCATCTTCGGGTGGTTGTTCGTCAACCCGCGCCAGTAAGCGTTCGGCGTGATGCCGGCGAATATCGCCAGCTCTGAGAGCGTTCAATACATCGAGCAGCGCTTCATCATCCTGACGATGCTGTTCACCCAAATAGCAAATCGTCGGGTCAAGCTCTTGCCACACCTGGCTGTTTACCACGAAGCCGCCAGCCCGTGAATCTCCCCTGTTAATCGGCGGTAGCTGGAAGAAATCACCGCTCATAATGACCTGAATACCGCCAAAGGGCTCATCTTTGCGCCGCACCAGCCGACAGGCTTCATCCACCATATCAAGGCGATAGTCATGCAGCATCGATATCTCATCGATGATCAACACATTGGTCTTTTCAATGATTTCTCGGCGACCTTTAGCGATATGATCCGCGAAACCTTGCGGCAGTGAATCGTGCACACCAATACCCGCCCAGCTATGGATCGTCGTACCGCCTAGGTGCGTGGCTGCTAGGCCTGTCGTGGCAGTTACCGAGACGTGTTTGCCTGCATGCTTGGCGAGACGAATAAACTGATTGAGCACGAACGTCTTACCCGCCCCTGCCGGACCGGTCAATAACACGCTCTCTCCCGAGAGCATAATCTCTAATGCTAACCCCTGATTCATCTACTATTAGTTTACCATGGACTACTTACGGTATTCAGGGTTGGAAAAGCCAAATTTATTACCATCTTTCCAGTCTTTCGCCATATTCCCATACGCTGGTACGCCACCAGCATCTTTGAGCAGACGCGCGAAGTGCAAGGTATTCCAGGTCATAAAGGTAATATGACGATTAGTGAAGTCGTTCTCTGGGCCGCCTGAGCCTTCATCAAGATAGCTCGGCCCGGGCCCAATCTCGCCGATCCAGCCGGCATCAGCTTCGGGCGGAATCGTAAAACCAACGTGCTGCAGACTGTAGAGAATATTGCTACTGCAGTGCTTAACGCCGTCTTCGTTACCGGTAATCATAGCCGCGCCAACTTTGCCATAATACACAGCTTGCCCCTTGTCGTTCATGTCGCCTGAATTCGAGTACAGTCGCTCAATAATCTTCTTGGTCTCAGAGCTATTGTCACCCAGCCAAATCGGGCCGGCGATAATCACGATATCCGCGGTCTGCACTTTTTTGTATAGCTCAGGCCACTCATCCTTGTCCCAACCTTCCTTGGTCATATCCGGCTGGACACCCTGGGCGATAGCATGGTCAATTGACCGAATCACCTCCACCTCAGCTCCCTGCTTTTCGAATAGTTCTTTACTCGCTTCTATGATTCCACCAGTATTCGTTACCGCTGGTGATTTTTTGAGAGTTGTATTGAAAAATAATACCTTAATATCCCTATAATCCATATTTACCCCACTTTCTACATACCATTATACGCGTCTAAGCGTATCGCTACGTTTACGGTACGAGAAAACCAATAATCACCACAGCTAGGATTATGGCTCCAAGGACGCGTCTAAAATAGCTAGTACCCTCTGTTAGCTCAAGGTAAGCCCACGCAAACAAAATAGCGCTAGCAAGTGACGAGAGGCTATCATGCAGTGCACTCCCATACATAAATTTCGTAAGAATCATGGTTACTACCCATGCCGTGAGGAGTACATTTGGAAACGCGATAATTGCCCAGTTGCCAGTTTTATCCTTAAAAAAATCACTTATTCTGGCGTGGACTTTGTTCATACCCTTAGTGTAGCAAACTAATCGCGAGAGAAGTTGAGATTATCCCCTCGGTGGCTCACCGTCAGGTTCATCGAGCGGCTTTTTACTCTTTATCTCGTAGCGCTTGCCAGTAATTTCACTGGTAATGTAATCTTCATTGATGAGATTGACGAACATATCAAGATCGTTACCATCCAAGATGATGATCGCGCCTGCATCATCCGTCATAAGTTCGAGCTGCATCGTATCAGCGTATTCGATTGCCTGCTCCTGGCTCACTTCGCCAATCTCTAGCTTCTGGAGCTTGGTAGCAATCTTTTTGCGCTCCCGCACCAGGGATTGCAGATCGAGGCCATCAGGAAAACTCAGCTTGTATTTTTTCTCAATCTCCTCCACCTTTTGATTAGCTAGTAGCTGCTCTTTGTAGTTGTAGTTGAAGAGAACTTCAAACTTACGCTGGTTGAACGCAAAAATATCTTTATTGACGATCAAGACCTGGTTATCGCCCGGCATCTTGAGCCCGATATCGGCCTGAAAGGCACCGAACTTGCCATCCCGAAACTCCCAACTAGTCGCCCCTTTGAGAACGCTTCCCTGCTGGATAGCTTTAATGGTATAGAAGGCTTTCTTGGGATTGTTTTTGTGCGTAAAGCGCGCGATCACACCTTTAACTCGTTTGAATTCGTGTTCTTCTTCACTAAACTCAACAATGTCTGAGCGTTGGTGTTCAATCAGGTGGATCAGTGTCTCCGCCCGTCCCACTTTCTCAAGCTCGGTTCGGAGCAGCACGCTGTCTTCAGCTTCTGAGAGTTCATAATCCCGCACACTCAAACCCGTACCTGCTCCCAGATTCACGAAATTGATGTAGTCATAGAGGAATAATGGCCTCATTTGGTTGTTCACATCGGTCGCGAACTGCGTGCTATAGGGCGTATAGTTTTTGTTAAAGAGGAACAGCTCGATATCGAGCTCGTTCTTGATGGCGTCGGTTTGATTGGCCCACAAAAAAATATCAGTTGGTTCTGTTTTTTCTTCCACGTTTGTCGCTTTCTTTTTTATCGAATACTAGCTATGTATTATAGCGAAGATGTCCGGGAGATGCACTAAGCTTTTTGACGTAAGACGCGCGGTACTACTACTTTTCCAAATCTTTTTGGCTCAAGGCGCATTCTCATAGTAACGGGCGGAAACGCGTCATCCAGATGCTCACGCACCCCCGTCGCTGGTTCGTGACGTTTCTCGTCAGGACACCAATTTATACGCTCACTGGCATTCGTCCACGTCCTGCAATAATTCTTATCATTCCGCTGATCATTAAAAAAGTATTGTATTTTTATGTCAATCCGTCCATCTCTTTCCGAGATAGCCTGGCGCCGGCGAAGTGTAGCCTCGCCGTTTGTGATCGTCTGATCAAACCTATCACCACTCGGTTCGTACAAGCGGAAAAAGGCGTCAGCGTGCACCGACAATGAAGCAACCTCCCGCGCCTCTCGTCTCTCCTCCTGCGCTTGCTCGTATTCTTGCTGCAACGTATGATAATGGGCGAGCAGCCTATAATCGTCCATGCGGCCTGCTCTCACAATCGAAATGTTTATAAATTCTTTAAGCCCCCTACTAAGGGGCTCCGGTTCTTCTTCAGACACAAATTCACTCATAGAATGAGATTGATTGTACACTAATGGGTAGATTCGTCAAGGGCGTACGATTACACCTAGGAGATTCGCTCGCCCTCGCGTGCTTTATTAGCCCATACGTCAGCTAGCTCATTGCCCTCATCGCCTTCATGGCCCCGCACCCAGACAAGTACGGCATCAGATTGTTTATAGAGCTCGGTGGCTTCTTTAACGAGCTCTAGGTTCTTAATCTCGCCGCCTTTTTTCTTCCAACCCTTGGCTTCCCAGCCCGGAGCCCATTTGGTGATTACATTAATCCAAAACTCGCTGTCGGTATATATCTCGGCGTGCTCGCCTGCTGTATCGCGCAGCGCAGCGATGATTGCCATGCCCTCCATGCGAATATTGGTTGTGACACCCTCTTCGCTTCCTAAGATGTGCGGTACACCATTTTTTATCACCGCAAAGCCCCCAGGACCAGGATTGGGACTCGCGCTGCCATCGGTGTAGTAAACTATCATTCCCTCTATTGTAGCAGCTTTAGCGGCTAAGATTCGACGACTTGGATTCCATTCCAAAACGCCACGTAATTCGTAAAATCCTTTTTCACCCGTTCAATCGAACCCTCTTTTGGCTGAGGATAATACCACGCCCCAAATTCATTGGTCTGGCCATCCACCACGATATCGTAGTAGCTCGCCTCGCCTTTCCAAATACACGTCGTATGATGGTCGCTCTCTGTGAAGTATTCCCGCTTGATAGTACTCGGCGGAAAATACCAATTACCTTCAATGCGAATCAGATCCTCTCGCGGAGCTTCTGCTATCGTGGCGTCGTTCCATATCGCTTTCATCATTCAACTACCAGAGTACTGGTGTACTGAGCATTAATATGGTCATGGAACGGGTGTGAACCTTTTGTCGTCGGAGTAAACGTGCCCGTCTCACCTGGCGCCAGCATTTCCATATTTATCTCGGGATCCTCGCGGTGCGTCGGGTGATTAGCACTCGAGAACTGCATATTCATATCGGAATTATTTTTAACCGTCACTTGGCTACCCGCTTTTACCGTGTAGGATGATTTCTCAAATCCGTCATTTGTAAAGATAATCGTGACCTCGCTGGCAGCCGTTTGCGTAGTAGCCTCAGGAGACTTTGCACTTGTCTTCCCATCTCCCTGGAGCGATGACGTCACACTTCCACTATCTGTCGTAGCTTCTTGTCGCGTTGCCAGGTACACAGCCGCAGCGCCAAATACAATGACGGCTGCGATAGTCCCAATTAATATCGGTCTTTTCATGCTATTTTCTCCTTCTTTATGCGATAATCATGATAATACGAGTAGATAACACTCACGCCAAAACTCAAGAAATAAAGCCACCACAGAGCCCGAAACCACACCACATTTAGTTCACCGCCCAACTCCAGCGCGTGATAGAAAATAGCGATCATACCGACCACCTGTAGATAGGCGATATACTTCCACCAATGCTTCTCACCAAAGAATCGTTTTAGTTCATAGGCTAAGAAAATACCAAGACTGATCGAGCCGCAGAGGATAGCGAGGAGCTCCGATGAATAGGCCATCACATAACTAAGTGGCGGCAGACCAAAGCCATCCAGCCACAACCCAAACCAAAGTAGAGCTGGGTGCAGGATAATCATAGCCAGTACAATACCCGAGGAAACAGTGCCGTAGGTATATGGTGTTGGTTTCTCGGTTTTAAAATAGCGGCGTAGCGCGCCATAGACAAAATGTGTCCACATCAGCCCAAATGCGGTCAGACCAAACACCGGAAATAGATCATATAGTGTCAGCCCACCGCCAGGCACCAACCGCACCTCAGCCCATACAGCTACGGCGGCTGCGACCGTCAACAGCCCTGCCATCCATTCACTACGATTCGTACTTTTTGTATTCACTATACCTATTATAGCGTACATCGCGAGGATATGTGCTAGATATCGCGCGGTTGATAGGTGCGGTGGAATTCTTCGATAGAGTACGTTCCGTCAGATTCTCGGTTGTACTCGATTGAGTATTCAGCCAGGAAATAATCGTCATTACGCTGAATCTTGTAATAAGCGCGCGCTTGATGATCATGATCATTCGCCAGAGGTGGCCCAGCATATACCACCACCTCGTGCCCCTCGCCCGATCTCAGGCGACGGTGAATGTCCTGCTGTTGTCTCAGTAGATTAACCTTGACGATTTCGACGTCAAATGGCGAATTGTTCGCGACCCACGCCCACGTCTTCACTCGCGCCCCATCATGGTGTGACTTGAAATGGGTAAACGTTATTTCGGGAACAATTTTATTGCCATGTTCGTCGACAAATGCAGACTTTGGCGGCGAGCTGGTTGCCGTGGAATCCTGTGGCTGAGGATACAACGTATCCGCAACCGACGTCTCATCATACACCGGCTTGCCCATGATGATTTTTCCGAGCGATCCCCAAAACCCCATATATCCCTCCTTATTGTGACGCTAAATCTTCGAGAGTAATCCGCTTTTGTTCAGTGGTATCTCTATCACGAACCGTCACGGTATCATCTTCAAGCGTGTCAAAATCAATCACCACACAATACGGCGTGCCGATTTCGTCTTGGCGGCGGTAGCGTTTACCGATGTTGCCATTATCATCCCACATGACGTTGCCGTGTTTTTTCTTCAGCATGTTGTAGACTTCACGAGCTTTGGCGACGAGTTCTGGTTTGTTTTTGAGAAGTGGCGAGACGGCATATTTTACGGGGGCTAGATGCTCGGGAAACTTCAGAAAGACGCGCTTTTCACCGTTAACTTCATCCTCGGTATAGGCACTTGATAGCACTGCCATGAGAGCTCTCTCTACACCAAAGCTTGGTTCTATCACGTGGGGAATAAACTTTTCGGTCGTTCCCTTGATGGTATATTCCATGCTCTTACCTGCTTCGCGTTGAATGTTACCAAGATCAAAATCGGTGCGGTACGCGAGGCCCAGCAGCTCTTCACGGCCAATTGGAAAGTCGAATTCTATATCGATGGTGCGTTTTGAATAGTGTGCGCGGTCAGCTTCCGGGACTTCAAGCTCGTGCACCATGTCTTTTGGAAGGCCAAGCATATCGAGGAACGTATGAATATCGGCAAGTAAAGCTTCAAATGATTCCTGCCATTTATCCGGATGCACAAAGTATTCGATTTCCATCTGTTCAAACTCGCGCGTACGGAAAATGAAGTCACGCGGGCTTATTTCGTTGCGAAATGCTTTTCCAAGCTGAGCTAGTCCGAATGGTAGATCTGGGTAAAATGCATCGAGCACATTCTTATAGTTTGTAAAAATCCCCTGAGCAGTCTCAGGACGTAAATAAGACACACTGGCTGGATCATATGTGACCGCTTTCATACCCTCAAGGTCAGCGCTTAGTTTGCCTTGATGCTCATCAATCGGCTTTCCGACAGACAGTTCGTCACCTTGCATGGGGCCAACAAAGGTACGGAACATCATATTAAACGACCGAACACTGGAGAGCTCATTGCCATCAGGGCTTTTAATGCCTTTATCCATAATAAGGTCATTGAGCTCGGCATTGGTCAGCCCCGTAGCCTCATAGCCAGCATCTTTTACTAGATGGTCTGCTCGGTAGCGGCGGTGCGTCACTAAGTCTTCTACTAATGGATCAGTAAATGTATCGACATGCCCGCTCGCCTGCCAAACCTTTTGGTTCATCAGGATCGCTGCATCCACACCGTACATATCGTCGCGGGAGTCAACAAAATAATTCCACCAGAGATTCATAATGTTGCGTTTCAGCGTAACACCCAGTGGGCCGTAGTCCCAAGTACCGCTGAGTCCACCGTAAACTTCACTTCCCTGATAAATAAACCCGCGGCGCTTCGCCAAAGATACAATTGCTTCCATTTTTTCGTTCTTGTTTTCAGTACTCATATTAGTCGTTATTATAGCAGTAGTTGCAGGATTTATCACTAAATGATATAATAAATAAACATCCCCATCGTTGCACCGAGGAGGAAGGATGGAGACACAAGTGGAAGCGCGACTTGCTGAGATCCAGGACGTACTACAGGAGCTTCACGAGCATGCCGAACAGGACACCATGCCACACGGCATCATCGAAGAAGCCGTGTACGAACAGCTCGGGATGATCGGCAACCTCAGGATCGGAACTTCCGAGTCCGACCGAGACAAGGTCGACCTCCAGCTGATCGCCATGGAGATCCTAGCCATAATCGGCGTAGACACCTCCGGGCTCAAACGTGCGATCTGTCGTCCTGACTCTGATGCCTCGTTCGGGCAAAGGAGGAAGGCGCGTTCAATCCATCGCCAAGCCCACCGGCGCCACTGACCATATGAGGCAGCTCACCTCCCCCTACGAGCCGTGGCCTCTTCGGAGACCGCCGGGACCCCGCGTTAAGGGGTCCCTATTAAATTGCGGCGTGTTGGCGCGCCACCAGTTCACAGTCGTGAATAATATCGTGAATCCCACCAATTTGAGCCAGGGCTCTTAAGGGCTTTACCGCGATCAAGCGCAGCAGCTTAATATGATCCGCTGTAATCTCGCCATTTTGAACGGCTCGTAGCCCCTGCTCGGTCTCATCGTAGCGATACACCTTGTCTGCTGTAAGCTTTTCATTATCGACGTCCCTCTCAAGATTCAATTCGCGGCCCAGAAGTGCCGCATGGCGCATATAAAACCACGTCCGTGTCAGGTTGAGCTCAATTGAGTGCGCATCCAGCGCCATGAGGACTTCGCTCGCCACCTCGTACCATTCCGGTTCATCCACCATCTCGCTAGCCGACGCCACACGCTTTAATACTTCGTAGGCAAACTGCATCCGGTCGTAGTCTGCCATAATATGGCGATAAAACTGCACCAGGCGTGCCGAGGTTAGAATGCCCAGCTCGCCTTTCCCCTCGCCGATCACCACATCACTCACCGCAAACAGCTCAATCCCGCCCGCCAGGCGTGATTTTTCTTTGCGTACCCCGCGAGCCATGACCGCTTGGCGGCCCTCAGGGGTAATCAGCTGCAAGATACGGTCGGCCTCGCCGTAATTCGTACGCCTGAGTACGATCGCTCGGGTCCGAACGCTTTTCATAGGGTGGTACTCCGCACTGCCGCTAGCAGGTCGTCGGGATGCATCGTAGCTTTATCGAGCAAATGCGTCACGCCATAAGGTTTCAAGGTTTCAAATGATAAGTCAGACGCCAAGCTCGTCACCATCACCACCGGAATGTGAGCAAGATCATCATGCGACTGCAGCTCGTGCAGCAGCGGCAGCGCCGTCGAGCCTGTCAGCAACATGTCGAGCACAATCACACCGGGGCGCATCTCATCGATCAAATCAATCGCGCCAACCGCATGAGGGCTCACGCTGACATCATGCCCACTTTTTTCGAGGATACGACGAAACTGATGACTCAATAAAATATTGTCTTCGACCAGCACGATGTTCATATCAGCGACAGTTGCTGCGAGGCGTAAATATCAACGTGAAACGAGGCGCCATTGCGGTGTCTCGTGACACCCACACTACCATTCATAGCCTCGGCAAACTGGCGTGCGATCGACAAGCCTAAACCGCTACTACTTGGTCGGGCATGAATTTGTTCCGGGCGTCCTATGCCCTCGTGCAGCGACCGCCAGGCATCAATCGGCAGCGCCGGACCATAATCCCGCATCCCCAGCCGTATTACCTGGCCGTGGTCTCTGGCAGACACCGACAGTTCCACTGGAGTCATTTCGTCGCTATAATACAGCGCGTTATCGGCGAAATTGAGCAAAATACGACGCAGAAGGTCTTTGTTTGCGATCGCCAGCAGTGGTCGCTGTCGACGCACGACAATAAGCTCTCGACCACATGCCCGGTAAAGCGGCGAAATTTCAAACGCTACTTCTTCACAGAGTTGTTGGGGATTAACTGGCTCGAGCGTAAATAGCCCATCTTCGAGCCGCTGAGCCTTCGTAAGGTCGGTCGTCAGTCGGAGCGCCCGCTCACTGACCAGCTTCATGTGCAGTGCAATCTCTCGCTGCTCTTTCTCAGAGAGGTCTTCGGATTCCAGCGAAAGTGCCAGCTGGCGTAGGAGCGACAGGGGTGATTTCAGCTCATGCGCAGCGATCATAAGAGACGACAGACTTTTGTAGTCTATCCCCCCTCGGTGCGTCTGTTCACTCCCCTTCATGCTACATCTAGTGTAGCACTCGGCGGCTTAGGTGTTAAACTTAATCGTTTTGATGACGTTTTCAAACTCTGGCTTGAACGTATCGGCATCCGTCTGAAGGACCATGGTTTTATCGCGGATCTTATAAATCACCGCCGCCCCACGGACATCTTTGGAGAAACTACCATCAAGGCGAGTACCATTTTGACCATTGGCGCTGGTTGCACTAGATTTCAAATCGCCTTTTTTAATCAGTCCATCGTACGTCGCAAGCACTTTGTCGTAATCCAGCTCGCTAATCGTGACGCGCAAGGCAAACTGCTTGCTAGCACTGATCGATGGAACAGTTGTTGGGTTCAGATAGGCTTCAAATGTCCCGCCGGTAGATGCATCTTTGGCAATATAGACGCTCCAGGTTTTGGGGTAATCAAACACCAGTCGGCCGTAATCTTCGGGACCGACAAATTCTCGGCGCGGTTCTTTTTCGCGCTCGGCAAATTTCTTTTCATCCTCATCGGCCTGAACTTTCTTCGCCTCAGCCACGGCCAGGGCCACTTTGCCATCTACGTCTGTTTTTTGTTCGGTGTAGCTCAGGTACGCCCATATGGTGGTAGCAGCGAAGCCAACCATAAAGACGCCCAGCACAATAGCAGCTATCAGCGAGCCGCTGACGCCACCCTGTTCATAGTATCGTCGTGTATTCATGTCGTTCATTATACTTACGGTTTTTCTTGCTGTAAAGGCACAAACTCATAGAGGTGATGGCCGCGGCGCTTTGTCGTTGCTTTTCTATGCCGCAGAGGAGCTCCATAAGTCATGAGAAATAATGGCTTAGTGAGTCGATTAGCTTCCTGTTGTAGCTTTGCAGCCAGCTTATCGACGTCACGTGAGACAGAAAACGCATAGACGATAGTGGTTTCACTCGACAGCGGCTGCTGCCAAAAATCCGTCAATTTTACCTGGATCCGCTTATTCCCGCGGGCCAATATCCATGAAATGACTACTAAAATAGGATTAATCTCATACCCGATCGCCCGTGCCCCCTCGCGCGCCGCCAGCCGCAAAATAATACCGTCGCCCGACCCCACATCCACGAGTACATCGGTTGGTTTCAGCTGATACAGTTCTCTGAATGCTGCCTTCACCTCCCTGCTATGACTCGGTAAATACGGTGCGCCAACAAACACAACCCACCCAAACAGCACGACAATAACTGCCAGGATGATAAGAATGATCATGCTTGATCAAATTTTTGTTTGACGACTTCAATCTCATTTTTCAGCGACGACAGGTCTTTTTCAATCTCTTCGGCAAGTGTTTCGGCGTCCTTGAATTTATCAAGTGCTGTCTCAAGCGTAAAGTTATCACTGTCAAACCACGCCACGAGTTCATCGAGGGTGGCAATTTTTTCTTGGATAGTCTTGGGATTATTTTTCGTCATAGCTCTCAACCTTTGCTCCTATTATAGCGCGGTGTGTCTCGATTTGGATATGTGAACCAACTTTTTGTTCACCACGGATTAGCGCATAACCCCGGCGCAGTACGACCGATGGGTCAAGCTGTGCCAGAACGTCCCGCAGCCGCCTCAGCTGTGTGTCTGATTGCTGATGCTGATATTCGACCGCCTCCAGTATGCGCCCGAGGTTGCCCTGCACTTGACCACGCACACCATCGATAGCCTGGAGCGTTCGCGGTAACACCGATTGCGCCTTGTAGCGAACCGAACGAATGATCTCGTGGCGATCGGGCACGATAATCTGCGCCGCGTTGCTCGGGGTCGCCGCACGCACATCCGCCGCCAGATCAGCCAGGCTTTCATCGGTTTCGTGGCCCACGCCTACCAAGGTCGGCACGCGGCTAGTAGCGATGTCGCGTACCAGTAGCTCATCGTTAAACGCACTCAGATCATCAGCACTACCACCTCCGCGGATAATCACAATGACTTCTGGTAGGACTTCCTGAGCATTGAAATATTTGAGCGCCCGCATAATCTGATCCGGCGCATCGGTGCCTTGCACCTGCACCTGCGCCACGTCGACGTGCAAGCCGCCCCACCGGTCGTTCAATATCTTTACGAAGTCCGCATACCCCGCAGCCTGGGTGCTACTAATAACCGCAATACGCTGCGGTAGCGCCGGCAGCAGCCGCTTGCGCTCGGGTGCGAATAGCCCCTCTTTATCAAGCTTGGCCTTTAAGAGCTCGAAGCTTTTTTTGAGGCTCCCCTCACCGCTCGGACGTAGTGCCCGCACCGTCAGGCTAAACTTACCCCATTGGGTCAGTTTCGGCGTTGCCGTGACGATAATTTTCATGCCATCTTCAATCGGCTGGCGAAGCTGCCAGACCGTCATAAAACAGCCGATACTCGCCCCGCTATCCTTGAGATCAAAGAAGACATATTTTCCCTGATTAACCTTAAAGCCAGCCACCTCGCCTTCAACCTCGACACTGGGGTAAGCATACTCCAGTGTTTGGTTGGTGAGCGCGACAAAATCGCTAACTGTCAAGCGGGGGTTTATGGTGTTTTCCATACTTGATTAGAGCGTGTTGGTAGAATAAATAACCAAAGATAATGGTGCCAAGTAGCAAGATGACCCGCGTCAGCACAATTCCCGCAATTGCGACCCCGCTTGTCACGCCCGCAATCGCGAGGAATGACACCATAATTGCCTCGTATGCACCTGCACCGCCCGGGGTGACAACAAAGAAACCGGCTATCGAGGCCACACCGTAGGCGATCAATATAATTGCCGGGTTAACCATGGTGCCAAGAGCCAAAAATGTTACTAAAAACAACGCTGCATCCCCTGCCATAAAGACTAGCCCCCAGATAAAAGGCCGTACGAGCAGTTTTTTGTCATGGCTTAGTGCCACAAAGTCGTGATGGAGTTCATCAAAGAAAGTAGTGATCGGCTCTTGTTTTAGCACCTGAACTCTCCGTCCAAAACTCAACTTACGAACTGTCGCATTCGCCATGCGGTGAAGCCATAGTGCAAATCGGTCAATCCGCCGCTTGCTGCTCAAAAGAAAGATCGTCGCCGCCACCACAGAAAACATCAATCCTACAAGTGAGGAGCTGATGAGAATAATCCAGCGATTTATCTGTCCATCAATCGTGACGGCAATCACCGCTACGAGCAATAGTGCAGCAAATGCCGCAAACCCGGCTGCGTATCTCACAGCCTGCGCCATTGTTGCCCTGCCTGAGCTCACGCCGTAGCGACCCAGCCGCCAGTTAACATACGACACGCCGCTCACGCCGCCACTGGGCAGAATATGGTTGACAAAGTTGAGCTCCAAGGCTATACGCGTTTGATCGCTGCTCTTAATGTTATCTATAGAGCCTTTTGACCTCAGGTAGGAAAAGATCATTTCACCACCGGTATAATACACGAGAATTTGTCCTGGGATAAGGAGCAATAATATCCATATATTCACCTGAGCCAGTAGATGCCAGGCATGCGCTATTTCGTTTCGCGACACGAATACAATAACAGCCAGAAATACCGCTGTAAAAATACTTAACCCCATTCGAAACGACATACTATCATTATACTACGTAGAGCGGGTATACTAGAGTGCGTATGTATATTGCAATCCTAGGGCGTCAGCCCACACTTGGCATCGCCGAATTAGAACGCGTCTATGGCTCTGAGGCCGTCATGCTTTTTTCGCCTCGAACAGCCACGATCAAAACGGATGAGTTCTCTCTTTCTCGGTTGGGCGGTACCCTCAAGGCAGGCCGCGTATTGGCTGAGCTCTCTGGTGACTGGCGTCACGTGAGCCAAAAAATCATTTCCGAGTACACGGCGGCCTGGTCCAAGCATGAGGGCAAGATCACGCTCGGTATCAGTGTCTACGGCCTTGATGTAACCACCAGAGAAGTGCAAAAAACAGGTATCATCCTGAAGCAACGTCTCAAAAAGTCCAACGTCAGCCTCCGGCTCATCCCCAATACTGACCTGGCGCTGAGCTCTGCTACTTCTCATCACAATAAACTTGGACTCTCTGACAATAAAGTTGAGCTGCTGGTTGTTCGCGGCAAAGGCGGCAAAGTCATCGTCGCCGAAAGCACCGGCGCCCAAAACATTACCGCCTACACCAAGCGGGACCAAGAACGGCCCAAGCGCGACGCGTTCGTGGGCATGCTGCCACCAAAGCTCGCACAAATGATGATCAACCTCTCAGGTGCCCCCTCACGCGGTCGTATCCTTGATCCTTTCTGCGGCACGGGTGTCATTTTGCAAGAAGCGGCGCTTATGGGCCACGGCGTGTACGGCACGGACTTGGCCGACAAAATGATCGAGTTCTCCACAGCCAACCTCTCCTGGCTCGAACAGTCACATCACCTCACTGTCACGAGAAGTCTTCACCAGGGCGATGCCATGACAACCACCTGGCAGCAACCAATCGACGCTGTCGTCGCCGAGACCTACCTCGGCCAACCATTCAGCGCCCCGCCCTCTTCGTCGAAACTCGCCGAAGTCCGTCGCAATTGCGACCATATCATTTCAACATTTTTGAAAAATATTGCTTCGCAACTTACCCCTGGCACGCCTCTCTGCGTCGCTGTCCCAGCCTGGAAAGACGCCAATGGCACGTTCACTCACCTATCGCTAACTGGCAAGCTCTCCGAGCTTGGCTACGAACGAGTCGCTTTCAAAAATGTCTCTGCAGCCGATCTACTCTACTACCGCGAAGATCAGATCGTCGCCCGTGAGCTTTTAGTCTTAGTGAAAAAGTAGCCTCCACCTCTTGACGAACAAGCCCCTCTAGGCTACAATTGAACAGATTGTTTCATTAAATTTAAGGAGTTTACCCTATGTCACACGTCAAAGCCGGTGGTTCGAGTAAAAACAACCGCAATAATGCCGGTCGCCGACTTGGCGTTAA
>Ga0172380_10003776_pt1 | contig 20296 bp, 23 predicted proteins | sample Leawe162metaG_FD_119747 | JGI IMG/M metagenome (GOLD analysis project Ga0172380, IMG submission 119747) | Leachate microbial communities from a municipal landfill in Southern Ontario, Canada - Leachate well 162 metaG | ecosystem: Engineered > Solid waste > Landfill > Unclassified | place... | reverse complement strand
CTACCCAAAAGATGCCGTACAATTAAATGCGGGTAGGTGGTTGGGGGGTCAGGGAATACCACTAAGTGACGACGAGATTAGAGTGCTACTGATGATACAGGCAGACGGTAGTATCACAAGTTGTGGAATGGTTGACATGTCTTTCCACAAGGGAAGAAAGTGGGAAAGAGCAAAAGAATTATTAGATTCTACAGGACTTTGTCATAGATTTGTGGATAATGGTAATAGAAAACGTTTCTACATTAAAGACTCCTCTGAGCTTAGGCACATACTAAGCTTCTTAGGGACCGACAAAACGTTTGGTAAATGGGTTTTCCAAATGTCTCGTGAACAGACAGACGTGTTCTTAGACGAGATAACATTTTGGGATGGGTGCTTTACTCGAAACAACCACTACTCTTGTAACCAAAAAATTAATGTGGACTTAGTACAGGCTCTATATACACTGTCGAATAAACGAGCCGTGGTTAGAAGATACGAACACCCAGGAGGTAAAACTAACTGGCAAATAGATTTAACACAAAGAGACTACAGTCTTACTACTAATGTTAATAGGACAGTAACTGCCCCACAAACTGTCTTTTGTGTTAGTGTCCCGTCTACTTTTCTGTTGGTTAGACGTAACGGCAAGACTATGATAACTGGTAATTGTCAAAACATCCCAGCCAGAACAGAGGCCGGAAGAGCGATACGTAGTGCGTTCATTCCAACTGGAGAATATAAGTTTTTAGGCATGGATTATTCGCAAATCGAGGTACGATTGGCGGCGCATGAGTCACAGGACAAGTTACTAGTTAGACTGTTAAGGGAAGGAGCGGATATACATGGAGAAACCTCACAACGTATTTTTGGTGATGCTGAAAAAGAACACCGTTACGCCGCTAAGCGTGTTGGTTTTGGAATCTTATACGGAATCTCGGCTAAAGGACTGTCTGAGCAAATTGGTTGGTCAGAACCGGAGTGTCAAGACCTTATTGATGATTGGTTTGGAGTATACACTGGAGTTCATTCGTGGATTAAAAGAACCCATGAAGAGACAAGTAAAACTGGGATTGCACGAGACTGGAATGGACGATATCGGCTCATTCCCGAGGTCAATAGCGTACATAGGAGAATTCGGGAGGAAGGAAATAGATACGCTGTTAATGCAAAAATCCAGGTGGGAGCAGGTTCAATACTTAAACGTGCGATAGCTGACCTTACTCCTGTGTATGTAGACATGCAGAAGAATGGGTTTCCTGTGTATCCATTGTTACAGATTCACGACGAACTGGTGTGGGAAGTTAGTGACGAACACGTCGATTATGTACAACATGTATTTAAAGGTATAATGGAGAACTGTGTTAAGATCAGTGTGCCATTAGTAGTAGACGCTCACACAGCGGTAAATTGGGGAGAACTAAAATGATCATAACGTCAGCGGCAATAATCCTGGGACTGTGGTGCTTAGTGGCCATGGGTGGTATTGTAATGATCACAAGCTATTTGTACACCGTCGATCGTAGTGTTTTACATCTTCTATGGCTTATACCTACTATTCTAGCAATGTTATTGGTAATGGTGCTATCGCTAGCCTACTCTATTGAAAGAGTAATTAGAATAGCAGACACGTTAATTAAATAGGTCACATAACCTATTAAGGAGGTAAATATGAGTGAAGACGTACATGAAACAAACAACGTAGTACCAACTGATCCACCAGTACCAAGGGTACTCGCGCCTGTGCCAACGCCAGAGCCAACCGTGAACCCCGCTGCTCCCCCTAGCGACGCTGGTGACTGGTCGGACAAATGTGTGTGTGGTTGGAGAACAGAGGACCTACGAGAAGACTCTAACTTCTGGGGACAGGTAGACTTTCCTAGCCCAAAGACGGCCACGGACTTTTTTGTCTGCCCAAAGTGTAACAGGGTACTTCGTATCTACATGAAGTCCACACGGAGAGGTGTGTAATGCAGGTACGAATTATTAGGGAACGTGGAGAACACAAACCATTTGTGACAGACCTCGAAGAGAATAAGGACATACTTAACGCCAGGATCAGCGACGCGCTCACCAGAGTATGTACTTGTACCGACTGTTCGGACCCAGGACAGGTTAGTATCAAGGTGTATCGTGGTGGGGATGAGTTTGTGATTCCTGTATACCAAATCACTTACTCAGATGGGTCCATGTATAATCTGGACTATGGCTACCTATCTGCAGAACAGGTTAAAAATAAGCACCTTAGAGAGGAGGAAGATGCCAAGGCATGGTCAGAGACACATCAAACTGTAGTAGACCTAGTTCCCAAGGTTGCTCCGCTCCAAGAAGCTGACCCAACGGGGCGCAACCCACACGAAGCTGGGGCGAAGTTAGACGCGGGTAAAGCGCCTATTCTTTCAGGTGTGATCCAATACTTCCCTAGAGCTTTGCGAGAGGTGGCAAAGGTAAGTCAGTATGGTATGACTAAGTACACATGGAAAGGGTGGGAATCCGTGCCCAATGGGATCGTTAGATACGGAGATGCCCTAGGTCGTCACCTTGTTGACGAGATTATCGACGGCCCAATGGACCCATCCACCAAGTTACGACATGCTGCACAAGTAGCATGGAACGCTTTGGCTAGACTAGAACTTATCATCCAAGAAGAGGAGACCTAATGAAACTAGTACGAACAGCCGTAGAAGTTGAGATTGAGGACAAGATTTGTAAGGTACAGGGACATGTTGGGGCTGTACTCGGTGCTCCAAACGGACCCCCCACATTCATGTGCACTCGTTGTGGTAAGACCCTGGAGTTTGAGATGCCTCCTGCGGTGAGTGACCAGACTGGACCACGTACACCTAGTATGGGTTTAGTTACCCCAGGTGCCTAAGTTTCAAGAAGGAGAAAGAGTGCGAATAGGTAAGATGTTTGGTCCTAAAGCACCCTTCTCCCACAAACGAGCACGAGTAGCTTATATTATTGGAGAGTGTCAATACATACTCCACGGCGGCGGACCATTTGTATATACAGAAGACAATCTGTCAGCTGTCAACAACAGCCATTACTACAATGGACGACGCCCTGGGTATATACCTGTGAGACCAGAAGATGGAGGAAAAGGTGGACAACCAAGACTTTACACAAGAAGCAAAGGACACGAAGACACTTCAGATGCTGCTCCAGCAGAGGAAGGAGATTTACGAACAGGAGAAGGACCTGACGTCGAGGAAGGATCGACTGATCACAGCGCTTCGTGAATATATGGAAGCCAATAATTTTACTGGGGTTAACGATGACAACTTTGGGTCTGTGATTAGAGTAGAGGGTTCCAGGTCAAAGCTGGACCAACAGAGACTAAAGTTGGAACTGATTAACAAAGGGGTTGATCCTACAATAGTAGGTGAGGCATTCAACATGGCGTCCAGTTCCAGTGATTATGTCTCTTTAAAATACATGTACCCAGGAGAGAAATAGTGAGTGACACTAGGCGTACGTTCAATGACGAGTACGAAAAGAAGGATATAACCCCTCTGATACCTTTTAGGTCAGGTGATAGAATAAATATCAGAGGACAGGAGTACATGGTGGTAAGTGTCAAAAAGAATAAGATGAGCGTACGTCTAGTGGATTAAGGTGAGGTAGGCTCGTAGAGGTCGAGGGCGGGCTGTAAACCCGTTGTCATTGCCACGGTGGTGCGACTCCACCCCTCACCACAATGCCCTCGTGGTGGAACAGTTTACACGACAGACTTAAAATCTGTTGGCGAATAGCCTTGTAGGTGCGAATCCTACCGAGGGCACACACGCCGGGATGGTGAAATTGGCAGACACATACGGCCTAGGACCGTATGCCGTAAGGCATGGGAGTTCAACTCTCCCTCCCGGTACTATTAATTGGCCCGTCATCCAATGGTAGGATCAAGGGCTTTGGACCCTTGTATATAGGTTCGAATCCTATCGGGCCAGCTAATTAAGGAGACTTGTTTATGAACATCTTTAAAGAATTGGTGGATCGTTTTTGTGGGTGTGCGACAGAATACCATGATTGTAAGCATAAGTCTACATGCCCATACTACGAAGGTGGTTCGTGCTTTGCCTACGACATGAATGTGTTTTGTAAACAATATTATACACGTTCGAATCGTGTCGGGTCAGCACAATAGCTAGGGTAGCTCAGACGGAAGAGCAGCTGACTTGTAATCAGCAGGTCGTGGGTTCGATTCCCACTCCTAGCTCTAGGAGGATACTATGATACAAAACGACGGAGCAGGACAACTCGACAAGGCTGCAACGGAAATAGATAGATTGTTAAAGGCCCTCCAAGAAGTGCACCAGGTAGTGCATCAAGTAGGGCCTTACGAAAGAATAGTACACAAAATAAAGATCGTCGTAGATAAAGCAGTAACCAGAGTAGAGCTCAGTTGGTAGAGCGCGTGCCTTGGGCGCACGGGGCCGTAGGTTCGAACCCTACTACTCTGACTAGTAGTTGTATTGCATCAGTTCAGGATTCATTCTCCTAAGTCTCTCGTTTCTAATCCTAGATAGTTTAGCCTTCTTAGCCCTAGTCCTGCGCATGTTCACTACATACGTGCGGTACTCAGCAGGAGATATCTTAAAGTTAGCTAGGATATCAAACAGCCTGGCCCTCTGTGCCTTGGACAACGACGGGTCTTTTAGCCTATTGATAGTGTACCCTACATAGCTATCCACATCTATTAGTAAGGAGTTAAACTCCTCCTGCATGGACGCTGGCATATTCTTATCTGCCATTGCCCTTTCAACTTCTCGGTTGTAGTAGAGTAGGGTCTTTCTAGGATCACCCTCGCGTTCCAGATACCTGAACTGTTCCTCTCTCTTCTCTCTCATGTCGAACAGGTTTCTAACCCATTCCATTTCCTTACGATCCTTCTCTGAGGTAACAGACCTCACACCCGCTGCGGCCTCTAGAAAGGACACCATGTTATTGAGTTTTCTCTGTTTAGCCTGTGTAAACACACTCCACGAGATAGGCTTAAGTTCATCCCCAGCGTGCTGAGAATACTTAGCTAGCTTAACTAAGAATGGATCGGTAAGATGATATACCTTATCACCCTTCCAGTCAATAACCGAACGGCCCTCAGAGATGTCAATGAAGTCTCTGGTAAAGGCCACAACCCCAGAGTGCATGTTGCCTAGACGCTTGAACACCACTGCTGGAATCCTGTGTGGTCTACCAAAGAACACCTGACTATATATTTCCCAGTAATCCTTGTCGAATGTAAGAAGGTCGATCATAATAGTACGACCTTTGTAGTCCTTCTCGCCTGTGTCAATCTTAAAAGAGTCTCTAAGTTCGTCCTCATCCTCTGGGAACTTAGGCCACTTCTTGGTAAATACGGCAGTTCCTACAGCCGCTAGTACTGCGGAGATAGCGAACGAGTTCAGAACAGCCCAACGCGCCCTAGCGCCTTGTCCTTCTGCGTCTCCCCACTTACTCATGGACGCGTAGATCGTCTGCATGTTACCTTCAGCGAATCCTGGGGCGAAGAATGGGAAGCGTAGCAGAGAGGTCATAGTGCCTGTTCTACCGTAAATCTTCTCGTTGACTTCACCCTCAAGGAACATTCCCTGCTTGACAATCTCAAGTTTCTGAGCGGAGGTTAGAGGTGTTCCAAGCTTGGCAGACACTCTGGTCACTTCGGTAATGGCTCTAGCCGCCTGCAGTGTGGGAATGTAGTACTCGAATAACCACGAGTTAAACCTACGCCCAGCTGCTATATCTAGTACAGTCTTAAGCCCATTAGGGGCCTTACGATATAGAGCTTCAAAACCCAACTTGCGTAGGACGCCCTCGAAATGGCCGAAGGCTTCGCGCTCCATAGTGGAAGAAGACACCCTACCAATGGGGGTAAGCCCGTGACGTAGCAAGTCTTCATAGATCGCCTTAGCCTCTGGGTCCTGATAGAACATGTCGCGGAGCTTGTGGCCAGAGAACAAGAAGTCCTTGAGACCGAACTTATACCCCGTCTTAGTCATCTTAGTAGCCCACGCTTCTGGGTTTAGGAACCCCATGAATCCGCCAGCATCAGCTATAACCTGTTTAGTAACCGTGCCATAGTGGAACGTGGACATAGAGAACTTGACCCACCTCATCGTGGTGGCTATCTTGCGCACCTGGTTAGCTGCAGATGTATGGGTTACTTGGTTAATCGTAAGGTTGTTATTGATAACCCTAGCCATGGTCGGTTCAGCGAAGTACTCACCGTTCCAAACAGGGTCAGTAACCTTGCCGATCATTTCCCAACCAGTAGGAGGTTCGATCTGATCTCCTAGTGTATACTCAGACGCCGTTTCCTTATACGCTAAGTTAAAGGCTTTAGCTCTCTTACGAGCTTCCTTAAGTTCTACCTGTAACTGCTTAACAACTACTTTACCTTCTCGTGTAATACGGGTGACTTCCTGCTCAATGAGCATTTTCCTACCTGCGATACCTCTACCCCTAACAACCCTGCGGTACTTCTTACCATTCTTGCCCACTACCCACACTGTACGCTTAGGCGAAATATCCACCAGTTCCTTAGTCGTGCGTACAATGCGATCCTTGACCTCTTGTCTAGCAGCCTTTATTCGCTTAACAATCTCACGGGCTTCGTCTTTAGCTTTACCAAAGGTAGACTCTTTCTGCATAGCCTTTATGAAATCTAACGCTTCTGTCTTGTCGGCAAAGAATTTAAACTGACCCTTAACGAATGGACGACCTAGTCTCGCAGCAGCTTCAGGGCTTGGCATGAGTTTATCTACCCACCAGCCCCTGCGAACAATGAACTTAGACCCACTCTTATCGTTGTTAGTCTTCATCAAGTAGTCACGTAACTCTGCTTGTGCTATCATGTTACTAATAGCAGCGGTCTCATCCAACAGGTTACGGAAGACATTGGGTTCCTTAAGCCTATTACCAGCCGCGATAGCGTCAGCATAACTCTTATATCTGGCCCGTTCAAAGAAGGAGTCAGAGGTTACATACACGTCATTGGACACGCCCAGGAACTTCCGTAGCTGCTCCCCCACAGATTGCGCGCGTTCGTAACGCCCATAGAATAGCTTAGTGGACGCCTTGGTAGGTTCCTTCTCAATAAGAGTCTCTAAGTACTGCATTAACCTGAAGTTATAGTTATATAGTTCCTTGGCTCCAGCTAATACGTTACCATCTAGAAGCTCAGGATGTTTAGCCTCAAGCATGGCTCTATACATATTCTGAGAAATCTGCCCAAAATCACTTTCTGGAGTACCACTGATAACAGCTATGATAGCGTCATTAGTTTCCCTATCATACTGTGATAGATAAGCCACCATATCACCCACGGACTTATCTATGGACTCCAACTTCTTGTTAAAGAACTCAGCTCTGCCAGCTTCCCCAGCCATGGCAGACATGACGATTCTAGCACTGACATCCTTACCCCACTTCCATCGTAGAGGAGATTCAGGGTATAAGCCATTGGCTAATGGAGCAACCTTACGACGTAGTCGATCAAGCAAACGCTTAGAAAAACTCCTACCCTCAGGAGTACCTGCGATTCTCTCTTCAGAGACGCGAATTTTCTTAGACATTTCTTTGTAACGATTCGTAGTCTCAACAGCAATTGCATCCCTAGCTTTGGACATCTCGTCTAGATTCATGTCAGACAACTTACTCTTGCCAGTAGCCTTCTCATATATCGCCTTGGCATCTTCCTCTGACATGTTGACGTTCCTAGACCAGCGGATGATACGCCCTTGCATCTGTGCTCTTAGTTCAGTCTCCTGTTCCTCCTTGGTCATGTCCTCGAACATCTTCTTGTCAGCTTTTTTAGGAGCTGGGGGCTTCTCACCGCCAAGCTCCGGCGCTACCATGTAAGTACCTGTTTTATTTCTACTTACATCATAGTATCCAGGCTTCCGCATGTTGTAAGAAATGTCGTTGATCCAGTCATCAAATGTCCATTCCTTACCTAGAAGATTCTTAACACCAGTCTTAACCTCATGCCACACCTTATTAAGGGTGTACATCAACTGATTCTTAGCACCCTCATGTAATTGTTTGCCCCTGTCTCCGATGGCGTGAGCAAGCATCTCTTCCTGAATACTCTCGTTGACAACCTTCTTGTACTCAGTGCTTAACTTACTATAGTCTTCACCAAAGATACTGTTAGCGAATACATCTACAATCTTCTTATCACCCTTGGAAAACTTATCTACTACTTCCTTAGCGTAAGCCGTATTAGTGACTAACTTAGTAAGTTGCTCGTAACCGGGAGCCTTGCTAACCCGCATCCAACGCAGCACAGCATGTCCAAATTCGTGAGGTACAGTAGTCCTAGTTGCAATATCCTTGTTAAGAATAATGGCGTTATCTGCACTGGAATATAGACCTCTGATACTCTTACCAGCCGCCTGAGCAGCTTGGAACTTATCCGGGTCAGCTATCTTAAAGTATTCTTGCATCTCCTGATCACCTACAAACTCAACGCGTACTCCCTTGACGGCTTTACCAATAACATTAGCCATGTCAGTCAGGTAAGCTTCTGTTTCCTCAGGAGCTGGGCGTTCAGAGATGGTTGTTGAAATGCTTGTGTCGGGTTTATCCAAAGAAACTTTGCGAACTCCCTCAATGATCTCGTAGTCATCTGGATTTCTTACCAGTTCATAAACTGGCAATCCATTACTCTTACTAACAACGTTCTCTAAAATCTTTTTAGGAGATTGTTCTCCAAGCTCAGTAAACTTATCATATTCCTGGTTAAGCACACGAACTTTTCGTACTAAGTCACGTGCCTCCCTTGGCACGTCTTTATCTAAAGAAGCAAACACATTTTCAGATTTGATTCCATACTTATCTTCTAATTTGGTTAAGACGGATTCAATTTCATTGGTTATCGCATCTTCGCCTCTTATAGTAGTAAATTGAGAACTATCAACAATAATGGCCTTTGGTTTAGTTCTCTGTGTTGAAAAACCACGCCCTGGTTCATAGGGAACATCTTGTGTATCCATGTTATCAAAGACAAATACAACAGGGTATTCTAGAGCCTGGCCATCCGAAGTAGACACGCTGCTACGAGGATTAAGACCATTAGAAACGATTCCATTAATATTTTCAATGTCGGTACCGTGGAATTTATACCCACTACCAAATACACTCGAAAGTGGCCTTAACTTCTTGGTATCTTCTGTGGCAAATTCGGTACTAACCTCTGGTTCAATGGTCCTAGACGTGACTTCTATTTTACTAGCGTCATCCCAATTACGCTTTGCTCTTTCTAAAGCGTGATTCTCATTCATGCCTTTGATTACATCCTCGTGTACAGTACCATCATCCCATGTAACCTTAACACCAATGGAGTATGGAAACTTAGTTTCTTCGAACCCCTTTTGTTGGTTCTCAGGTTTAGCGAATCCCATTAACGAGTCTGGAACCTTTTCATACCCAGTTTTTATTATCGCTCGTTTCTTATCCAACATCTCCTTAGCTTTATGTGGCATATCCCAACGCATGAAGTGACGTTGTAGACTATCTAGTACCTCGTACTCCCCAGCACCCTCTTCAACAGCCAGAGTAGAACCAGTCAATGGTTCTGTGAAAAGCGTGGCAGGGGGAGCATCAGAATAGGATGGTTGGGCACCGCCAAAGTGCATACCCATGCGCTCCACGATCTCGCGCGTGGTTTCCTTAGCCTTCTTACCACCATCGGCCTTGTCTTGTACGCTACTAAGCGCTCCAGAGATTACTTTAGTCGCATGGGCAACAGTATCAGTTGTCTCGTCAAAGTCTCCTGTGATTTCTCTGTACCCAGGAGGAACAAGTACAACCCCACCTTTAGACTGTTCGTACTCCTTCGACTCTATTACAAACGCATTGTAATTATCAATAGCCTTCTGTCTACCACCCTTAGCCTTCTTATACTCTTTCTCAGTCATATACGCATCCCGGAGGGGGCCAGTTACCTCATTTTGGATTTGTTGTAGCTGGTCCCCCGTCACGGGACGCGAATCTGTTACATCAGGTATCGTATCTTTTAACTCATTGGCACGCTTCTTAGCGTTCAGTATCTTACCACGCATTACCGTACCGCCCATACCGGACAGCCCAAACAGGACAGAGGTGCCCGCCGTGGTAAGCATGGTCTCACCTAGAACCTCGTCGATAGGAGTCTCCTGCTCCATACCAGCGTGTTCTCTCAATGCGTAGTTAGCGTAGGACTGAATCATTTCGGTGGGGACTTCCTCGCCCACGGTAGCAAGATACCTAGGTATGTAAGCCTTAAGGAAGTTCTGTACACCAGGCTTGTCGAGTAGAGCTTTTTCAGTAGTTTGTAGGGTACGCCCAAACGCGGTCTTAGCAGGAGCAGCAACCCCACCCTTTGGCAGGCGTAGGAACAACTTATCGAAGATCAGGTCAGATGCCAGTTCCATGCCGGACTCAACTACCGCGGATAGGATGGCGTCGTCCCTTACATCATCTTCTTGTAGACCAGCGTCCTTGGCTTCCTTCATGAAGTCATAGTACTCGGACAGCCCAAACATTGGAACAGTACTGTACATACCGACACGACCACCGGCCCACATACCCCAGACAGCGCCAGCAGGACCACCTAGCGCACCACCAGCAGCGGCACCTAGGATCATGCCAGCGCCACTAGTCGTGAAGTTACTAATGGAGTCTACAACAAACTTACGTAACTTGGAGGTAGCGTATTCCTTGGATGGGTCGTCCCAGGCCACAGAATTCCGGTACCTGGACAGTCTTTCCATGGCGGAGGCGGCCCCAAAATCGTGACCCAGTGCTCCCCCCAGCACGTTAAGTGACTTCAACGCCATCTCTGCAACGTTCAGACCACCCTGTGCTACAGCGTGGCCCATGTCGTCAAAGAGACCACGGGAAGGGGTAAAGGTTATGTTAGCGTTGTAACCTAGACGATCCAATCCAGTATTGGTATCTACGCCAGAGACGCGGTCTAGTCCATAGGACATTACCAGCCACCACCCTTAATTTTAACCGAGCTTGGGGCAGTTTTGACTATACGATCCATCGCCCTATTCAATGCGGCGTCCTGGTCATATGCTCTGCCATTCTCACCGAATGTATTCTCCAGCTCTTCCTCGTAAACAGCGTCAAAGTCTGGGTACTTAGAACGTATTTCTTTCTTGATATTTTCTAGATCAGCTTTGCTAATGTTAGGATCACGCAGTTTTTGAACTCTAACTCGCAGCCAATTTTTGGTAGTACCTGTATCGGAATCGGTTAGTGCACGATCCTGGACATTGTGTCTAAACTTATCGAACCACCCAGGTTTAGTACTTATAGTAGCGAAGTCGCTCTTTGTAGCTATACCAGACTCAATGGCCTTTCTTTGTATGTATCTATTCTGGGCCTTCGAGTTATCAGGATACAGCTTTAAAGCCTCATTTTCGATGGCAGTCCATTTAGCCGAGTTATCTAATATCTGATTTTCAAGGTCAAATAACTTCTGGTACCTATCTGCCGAATCCTTATTCTCCGGTATCTCCCTCCACTTACTCCACGCTTCGTCGAACGAAGAGATATTGTTTTCCTCCCTGAACCTTTCAACCGCAGCATTGGTGCGATCGTACTCTTCAACCGTAATGTCTCTGGACCTGGCCTTCTCAGCTTGCGCGGATATCATAGACGCTCTCGCGCGCATCATGTCTGCTTCAGCACTCATTTTCTTAGTACCAAGTTCACCTTCCTTAAAGTCGAAGTCAGCATACTGGCCAGATAGAACGTTATTAGCAAATGCAGCAACCCCCTTAGCTTCTGGGGAATCCGGCTTGAACCCAAGAGCCTCAGACAACTTGCCCAGCTCCTCATTACTAATGGTGTACTTTGCCATTCCTGTTTCACCTTCAGAAGTGGCAAACTCGCCCATGGCCTTGTGCGCTGCAGCAGTATCATTGTAACCTTTAAAGTACTCAGACATACCAGCCTGTAGTATGTTTATCTCGTCTTGTAGTTTTAAACTGGCTTGCTGTATTTCACCAATAGCATTAGCGTGAAAGTCATCTTCATCATTGATATATTCGGACTGCTGAGAGATGTTACCTAGAACCATATTTACAGCGTTTTGGCCCCCTTCAGAATCAAGTCCCTTAACGATACCACCAAGCATCATGTTCTGGTTATTTAACTCATAGCGTTTCTGGGCCAAGTCTTTCATGGCCGTAAGATGGGCACCAAGTAGCATCTCATGCTCTTGTCTCTTTGCTTCCGCGTCCATCTGAAACTGCAGCATAGTCATCTTAAACGCACGATCAGTGTCTTCTTCCCGCATATCTGATACAGTGTCACTGATGGTGTTAAACGCAGCCAGTGCTGCTGCAGTACGTTCTAAGGACAGATCATTCATGGGTATTACTCCAGTTTGTTATTACCATATTCCACTACGAGTCTGCATAATCTGTTCCCGCCTCTTACGCTCTTGTTCCTGTCTGTACTGTGCGGATCGTTGTGCCCTCTCCTGCTTAAACTCATCCAACGTGCCAGCCCTTTTTGCCTGACCATACTTATCAACAAAAGTACTAATACCTTGGAACATATTACGTTGAAAATTAGCCCACATACCTTTTCTGTCTTTATACTCTTCGTCGTACCGCGTTTCCCACTTTGCTTCCGTCTCATCTTTACCTTCGATTTCAGGTATCGGTATATAGCCGCCTGTTTCTGGATCATACATCTGCCCAGGCGGTGTGGGATAACCTTCCCCTTCTAGCCAGTCCTCAGCCTCAGCTCCCTGGCTCTTTGTCCAGACTGTTTCACCTGTAGTATCTAAACTAGCTCTTTGTATTCGTATTGTACGCTCTTGCGAAGCTAAATCGTTAAGTCCCAACTGTCTCTGTTGTTCTAAGTCATACCTAGATTCTCCAAATTTTTCGTACACTGAACCTCTAGCGATCTCCTGATCTTGTTGCAAAGCACCTGACGCTTCAAACCCAGAGCGCGCCATACTAGTATTGTACGACTTAGTTACATCAAAGAGAGACCTTCCTTCTTGTACACCAAGAATATTTTGTCGAGTACGATACTCAGTCTGTAGTTCACTCCGCATAGGCAATAAAGCCCAAAGTGACTTGTCTAACTCGCGGGCTACTCTAGCGTTAATCTCGCGTTGTTCTTCGGTCTGAGCAGAACTGTTGGCTAATGACGCACCTACCCCAAACAGTTGCACTCCCGCAGCTATCAGTGCAGCAGACATCTGGTGCTCCTTGTTTTAGAAAATGTCATCGTTAGTAACGGGGGTAGTCATATCGCCGCTAGGTTTATCTACCGCACTCTTAACTGACTCTAGATCGTAAGTACCCGGACCGACCATCCACTGCCCTAACTTCTTACCTTGGTTGGTGCTATATCGGGAAGTGTTACCTAACAACAACATATCATACGCAGACAAGGTCCGTCCGTTTACAGAATACTTACTGCCCATATCTGGTCCCATTAAAGAGGATAAAAACGCTCCTCTACTTCCCTCAATTGGAGTAGCCCCAATTTGCTTCGCGCCTTCCTGTATTGCCTCGTACTTTTCTAAATTGCCGCCTACACGCATCCCTGCCTTTACTGCGTAGTTAATCAACAGTTGCCTGAATTGGCCCCGTTTCTCGTTCCTAAGGAGTTGCTCCTTTAGGGCAGCCATTCTAACCTCAGTCTCCTTTGATTCTCTTTCAAGGCTGCCAGCTCTACGTGCACCCCTAGATAACCCACTATACATACCCCTAGTACTATACATAACTCCTCCTTACGCCGTCTTAAAGTCGTTGTAGAACAGGACCCCACGTTCTCTGGTATACTCCCGCAACTTACCATTAACAAATACCCTAACCGACTGCCCATCTACCAGGTCCGTTAAAGCTGGTATGTTATCCACTACTATACTCTTACTCTTCTTCTGATGCAACAAAGAGTTAGTGGTAACAGAAAACACTGGGTGTTTTACAAGTCCAATCATCCTGTAGTCCTTTTGTAAATAGGTCTGTACTCAAGTAGTATTTCCCTGAACGTCACGTTATTGTCTGCGAATGATATTTTAGGTTGTAGACTCTCGACCAATACTTCCGGGGAGAACTGTATCACATCAACCTGTACTCCTGAACCTCCAGACAGCGTAGCACTCGGTACTTTGGTTGAACCAAAACTAGCGTTTCCATTTTCGGCAATGGACACCGTATTCTTTGCATCTTGGGAACCTGACATAGTATGTAATAGATACAACTTATACACATGCTTTAGATTAATAGGCATGTCAAACGTCTCTGTGCGCAGTGTAACATATCCACTACAAGACGTGCTAGTGTTGTTCCACTTTAGTAACTCTGTACTATATACATCAGCCATAACCTCTCCTATGTCACGTAACTATGGGCGACTACTACATCATCCCACCACGGCTGAAAGTTACTAATCTCACCACTATCCACCGCGAATCTGTTACCTTTAGTCCAGGCTCCTGTTGTAGTATCGTACATGTAATTAAGCCCGTATTTAGACGTACAATCTCTCAAGACTATGATTAATCGGTGGGATGGGTCGAATCCCACTATGGCGTTGTCTGTTATATATGCGGACCACACTAACGGGTCTATGACTTTATACGCCGCCCCATTGGACTGTTTTTCAAGAAGATTAACCATATTGGAACCGTCGTAAAAATAGCACCCCGACCGGTTAACCCACACTACTCCATAGTCCGTTTTGTACATGGCCCCTGGGATTAGAACCCCAAGATGTTCGTGTTGGGTTTCTAGAAACCATTCAGCCTCAGACCCCGAGACGTTAACAATATACAACTTATTACGCTTAAACACTAGTAGTTTGTCAGCAAATGTAGTTATAGCAACTACCTCATCTCCGTCATTAATACCCATTTCGAGGAAGTTCTTAGGGGGCCAGGTGTCGTGTTTACCAACAGGTGTGTACATAACCCTGTCACCATAATAGACGGTGTCCCCAGAAATGTTGGTGGTCTTTATACCAGCCGCCCAAGACCTGTTGCTTCCGACACAAAAACACTTGGCGTCTATAGACAGGGTATGTGAATCCTGCGAAAACCCGTTTAATGATTCATAGGTTTCAGAGAATGGCTCTGCGGCTGTTAAAGTGCATCTGGCGTATACGTCGCTAACAGCCGCTCCACTTCCTGTACCATCTAAAGCGATCCAAGACTCATACTGATCCTCGGTCGTTAGTCTACAACCCTGTACCAGGTCGATATCAACCAGTAGTTTCCAAGGTATGGAACTTCCGGTTTCCCGGTAATATACTCTGCCACCTATCACAGTATCTGGGTATGGCGTAGTTACATACACGGAAACTACAACAGAGTTATTGTCAGATATCGAACAAGTACCAGGAACTGTTTTTAAGACAGACTCCTGCCCTCCGACATATATAAACGTCTCTGCAAATTCCAAAGTAGACTCAACCCAACTACCATCCGAACCTCCTGGCTCAACGTCTACATTAAAACCTGTGCCAGTAGGAGGACATAGAAAAAACACGTTGGAGGCCCAACTATCACCATCCGCTAAGTCTACAGTAGTTAGTGGGTAAGGAGATGCCGGGCTTTGTGCCGTTACTATTCTGGCCTTAGGTGTACTGGAGTCGTACCAAACAGCTACGTAACCTTCTGTACCTGCAATGCCATAGTCCTCAAACTTGGCGCACGGCAGACTGGTACCACTCCCTCCCACACCACCATCATCGGCTACACCAGCAGATACGATACCGTACGTTGGTGGGTCCATTATAGTAGTGGTACTGGCCCATTTATTAACATCGTTCTCCCTGCCTGTGATTCCGTCAAACTGTGTTTGTCGTATGTACCCAAACCATGTAGACGGTTGCACAAACCCGGCATCGTGTACACGCATAGCACCGCTGGCATAATAAGCTACCGGTGTTGGTGGTGTAGCCCCAGACCCCCAGTTAATGTACCGTTCGTTAACCAAGCTATCTACAACCCTGATTTGTGGGGTCCAACCATAACTAGTCGTATACACACCCATCATAGCCATACACTTACCTGGATTGTAGTAGGGTGTGGCTGAGGTGTCAACAGGAAGATAATCTGTACCAAACGTTAGTAGTCCATACCCAGCTTTCATTTTAAAGCCGGACACGAGCGGTATAAGCGTGCTGGAGTCGGGGGAGCACTCAGGGGTGGCAAGTTGCCCTTGCGTTCGTATCATGCCAGGTTTGTCAAACATGACGTTATAGGCATCACACACCTCGTTGTCGCCTATATCTCTTGGGTCGGCTGCAGTGTTCATGCCGCCACTAAAGTCATTATAACGTTTGAATTGTTTAGGCATTACTTCCTCTTATAATCGCCACGTAGTAACTTATCGTAAATAGACTTTGCATAAGAAGATATTGTAGAGTCTCTGGGGTCTGTTATGTAATTTACCATGCCCTCCGCAAAAGGTTCGTAATCCATATTAGGAGCAAGTCTAGCTCGCAAGTCCCCTTTCCCAGACAGACGAGCAAGTAAGTTCTTCAGCCTTCCCACTGGATGTTTTTCGTAATAATCTATTTCCGATAACTGTGCTCTGTGTGCCATCTCATGGTACATGACCCCAGACTCCCCACCCTTCACTCTAGTATCATCCCACCAAGGATTAGTGTATACGGCTATACTATCACTATCTGGATTGTACTGTCCAGCGTACTGGTCTCCTGCTGTATACCCAGTACTCTTACCCCATAGTGAGTCGGGTTCGGTACTTGTACTGAACTTGATCTTGGTATCCCCAAAGTAGTTCTGTAGTAACTTAGCCAGAGCTACCTGTCGGGCAGTTAATTCCTTATTTTTTACATCAGTCCACTCAGGCATACGATCCTCTTAGTAAGGTAGACAAGGGCGGCCAAGCGGTGAACCGCCCCTGTCTGACCTATGGGGAGGGAAAACTACTTCTTTTCCTCGGCTAGTTCCTTGGCACGACGAATGGCCTTCTCGATAGCGGTCATCAAAGCGCCACCAAGAATAGTCCAAATAGTCTGCCACACACCAGTTAGATGGCTGGCGAGCGCGGGAACCTGCTCGGCTGCGAACGTCAGACCCAGGGCGATACCGCCCCAGAAGGCGACACGTGCTAGACGCCATAGAAACGATTTGAGAATAGGATTCATGTGATCCTCCTTGGTCAGTATTACTTTTTATCTGTGAATGAATCTACCGCTTGTCTGAGTATAATACCAATAAGTACGTCTCTAGAAGTACGTAGCCAATTCTGTTTCCTCTTACCTTCCACAACTCCCTCCTGGTAAACCTGATTGAACATCTTATCTATACCTTCGTCCAAAGACACCTCATGTTTCACCACGTCAATAGGACCATAGCTTCTAGCTACTACCTTAGATCGCAAGGTGCCGAGCTTAGTAAGTTGCGTTGCTGTATGGTCCACGTAAACGGTATCCGCACCAATAGCTTCCATCATGGCGTAGAACCACGCATACGCAGTATCTAACTCAGTTCTAGCCTGCTCAAGAGCTGCTTCTAGTTGTGTTTTATCAGCAACCCAGCGCTTTAACTCCTTGTTTAGTTTGATCTTATCTTCGGTTAACGTCTGACATTTGTGAATGTAGGTAGAGTCAACATACACCACAGGTTCCGATGGCACTGGTACCTCTACCTCTCGTGGGTGATACCAGTACATCGTACCGAAAACCGTAGCCGCTAGAACAAACGACAAGATCGCTGCCCAATACCACTTCATTTGTGCTCCCCCGTCACGCTTGTGACTTCTATTGTTATTGATTTCTCATTACGTGTCATCCACATAAACTTATTGAACGCCAATCGACTTAACGCAACCCCAACAATCGATTTCGTCAATAAAGTCCCAAATGTGGTCTTCTTCATCCCAATGCCGATGCACCCTAGAAGGTCGTTTACAGTATTGGCTACGTGGACTAGAATAGCGGTTCGTTTTAGAACCTTCAAAAGCTGCCAACACACCTGACCATTTTTTCTGCGGTAACGAGCGCATTTGTAGGTCCCTTCTGGGATACAAGATACGTCATTAGCATTATTTTTCCAAGGCAATTCTATCGTTCTGAAGACAGTGTCGTTGTCAGAACATGTCATTACTCCTTCAGTACGGTCTGGAAAATATTCACGAGCAATTGTGAACTTCATTGGGCACGACTCAATATGTAGTTTTTGACCAAGACCATGTCACCCTTGATATTTTCTGAATTGGTACACAACACCTTTAGATCGACCCTCATTGAGTCCACTCTAGCTTTTGTAAGAGCCGATTCAGCACACACCTTCTTTACGTCAGACTTTAGTTGGGTATAGGCAAATGCTTGGTTAAATACCCAACCAATTGCCACGGCCAATGACATGCCTATACCAACAATAGCTTTGATCTGTGATGGTGTGCGGTTGACATGGGAGCCGCCATTACCATCCGACTTTGTCTTGAATAGGAAGAACATGCCTAGGCTCCATTAGTTAGTGGTTAACTACTTGACCTTCTTCACCGCTTTAACAACCGGCACCTTCTTGCCCCACTTCTTGACCTTCTTCGCGTCTTTGTCCTTGTAGTCAACGATCAACGTATCCGCATCGGCTTTCAACTTCTCGATAGAGTTGATGGAGAAGCCGTAAAGGACGATCTCCTTTTTACCGAACTCATAGGTTAAGACGGCCCGTTCATAGGTCTGTTTGTCAATCTCGACGTCAGTTGTGTCAGAGACGATCTTCACCCCAGCCATACACGGGAGCGCGAGGAAGGCGAGTAGGATTAGGCGGTTCATCAATTCAACGTCTTTCTGCGAGTCCACATCCACGAAGGCGTGGCAGTCACGGCCCCTGCGGTGTGAACGATGAACGATCCAGCTTTCCGCTCAAACCAGACCGCGCCGGGAGTGCCTGGATCAGAAGTCCATTCGAACGTGTAAACATCTGTGGTTGCCGCTCCGCTTATCGTAACCGTGTCAGCAGACGCACCACTTGAAAAAGTAGCTTCTCCATTTGCGAATCCGTTTTTGCCGGCAGGCGTTCCGTCTCCATACAGGGACATGATTTCGGAGTAGCCGCCGCCGCCGTTGTGGTTGAATGACCAAGAATAACGTGCGGTTGATGCAGACGGAGCAGGGAGGACTGTACCGCCAGAAACTGAAAATACCTCCTCCTTAAATGTTTGCGTTTTATTAACTGGTGTTCCAGATGAATCCCATACGTTGGATTGCATTTTCTTGCTTGGTGCTACTCTCAGCGGCGCACTTGCAACCGTTTGGGCAGACGGCCTCATTAATAAGCCGTCCGATGAACTACCAGTAGTCAGTGTGCTAACGACAACCGTCCCATTCGTGGCTAACCCATAAGCCGAACTCAAATAAGCTCCCAATGTAGCGATGCCCTTATCAAAACTATACCCCAGCCCTTGATTCAGCGTATTCGACATATACGCATTCGTAGGCGTAACGTTTTGCACAATCGTCTGCGTGTACGTCATTGGCGTGACTGCTGTCCCATCCGAATCCGCATCGCCCTTCATCACAAGTGCCGGGACTACATTGTCGGTTGTGGTTTCTGCGCCGATACGGAGGGAGTCTTTTGCGACAACACTCTGAGTAACCACCTTCCCTTTTTCGGAGACGCTGAACACGGTTACGTTATTATCCTCAACTTCGATCCTGTTCCCGAGAGTCGGATCGATCTTGACGGTATCCGTCCCATCTGCCCACCATCCGAGAGAGTCGAACAGCGCGATCTCTTGCATATGTACATATTTCTGGACAATGAGTGTGTCTACCACAAATTCTCTTGCATAAAAAGAGTCCACACTAGCAACCACCCACGTAGAATCAGGCATGGGATAATGGACTCTTTCTACTTCCTGACCACGTAACATAGTTGGAAGTAGTACAAACGACAATAGTATTAGTAGTTTTTTCATTGTCATCTCCTAAAAAGGCATCCTGCGCCATTTGTTAACGACAAAGGTGGCTGTAGCTGACCCATTACTTTGAATCATAATCTTAGTTGCCGGTCTGTTGGCAATACGAAAACTACAACCAGCAGGTACAGTGATCTTATTAGTAGTGTCTTCGAAGGCCACGTTAAACGAGGCGTCTGCATTGTTGGATGAAAACACAATAAATGTATCCCACCCATCTCCTGTAAATGTAGACGTGTGCCACTTGTTCGCGGTCGGAGCAATCAATGTATCCCGATCAGACGCCAGATTACGTTTGTCAACAACCTCAATCTGTGCAGATAAGACCGTTACCAGTCCAGCTACGAAGAACAATACAAGTCGTTTCATTACAACCTCCTAGAACTTATACGGGCCTT
>Ga0172380_10003774_pt1 | contig 20308 bp, 15 predicted proteins | sample Leawe162metaG_FD_119747 | JGI IMG/M metagenome (GOLD analysis project Ga0172380, IMG submission 119747) | Leachate microbial communities from a municipal landfill in Southern Ontario, Canada - Leachate well 162 metaG | ecosystem: Engineered > Solid waste > Landfill > Unclassified | place... | reverse complement strand
GGTGACTGGACGGCTCAGCGAGTCAGGCGCCCGCTACCACTGCACGAACATTGGAACGCCTGTCCCTAAACGGCGAGATCAGGGCAATTCCGTTCGAGATCGAAGTCGAAATTGAATCTGGGAGGACCGTAATCGTCCTGTTGGACCGATAGGCCTCAGATCGAGGAGGGCACGGGGCGTGACCTCGTGCAGCCCATGCTTCCTGCGGCGATCGCAGTTTCGCATCAGATGTCTATCGTTGCAGAATATGCAGCGATAGACGTAATATGCGAACATGGCTACGGAGACGCGGTCCCTGAGTTCGCGCGAGCTCGCCCTCCTCGAAACATGGGAGGCCGACCGGCGCCGCACCGTGACGCTCGACGAGATCGAGGCTCAGAGTCCAGGGCTCGCTCGCTCTTCTGTTCGCTCGCTGGTATCGCGACTCCGGCGTAAGGGGTTTCTGTCACCGGTGGCACGGGGGGTCTATGCCGTGCTTCCGGTATCTGCGATGGGAATCGACGCCCCGGACGTCGCCGTGCAGATCGAGGCACTCCGGCGCCGTGGCCTCAGGTTCTACCTCGGGTTCGACTCTGCGGCGGCGCACTACGGCTGGTATTCGGAAGCCTACGGGCGCGTGACGATCGGGGTGCTGACAGGCTCGGTCTCGTTGAAGCCGGCTCCGACCGGAACCCTGATTCGGCCCGTCCGGGCGCTCCAGCTAGTAAGTGCGGAGGACATCCTTGAGTCCCGATGGCGTGATACCCGCGTTCCGATCTCGACTCGTGAGCTGACGATCCTCGACGTGGTACGAAAGCCAGAGTTCGTAGATGGCGTGTCGGGGTGTCTCCGGGTCCTGGAATTGGCAGGGCACGATCGGTCTGTTGACCGTCTGCACCTTGCCAGGCTCGCTTCGACGAGCAGTGTTCGTCTGCGAAAGCGACTCGGGTGGCTCACGGAGCGAGCCGGATGGAGATGGAACGCGCAGCAATTGCGCCTGCTCAGGAACGATTGGCCCGAGTCGCACCGTGCCACTCTCGGCGACAGCCATGCGAAGAATATTCGTGGGATCTGGGACGGCCGATGGGGACTGCTGATCAACGTGCCGGAGCGGGAGTTGCACGCCGCAGTCGGCGTGAGATGAAGGTCGTCGACTGGTGATCCGAGAAGCGGAAGTTCGCCGGCTGGCGTCCCAGCAACGTGTCGACCGCTCGATCGCGTTGCAGGAAGTCATCATGACGATTCTCCTGCGGAGAATCGCGATCTCGACGGCCGGCGAAGCCTTGGCGTTCAAAGGTGGTACCGCGCTGCGAAAGATGGTGTTCGGTGAAGCGGGTCGTTTCTCGGAGGATCTCGACTTCGCGTGCCTGGCCGAGGACTCAGAGCAGGTCTACCTCGATCTCCACGAAGTCCTCACGGATGAGAATCCGAGTGACGAGGTGTACGTTCGCGAGGCTACGTTCGACATTGCTGGTCCGGGCACGCTCCAGGCGCGTTATACCTTTGAGTCCGCGATCGGGAGCGGTGGGTTCGACCTCGACGTCACGAGTTCACGCCGGGGAGTGCTTCTCGACCCCGCGCCCCGACCGATGATCGAGCAGCCGTACTTCCAGCACCTCGGCTTCGCTGTCCCTCCGATCATGATGGTCCACCCGATCGAGATGGCCGCCGAGAAACTGGCGGCGCTGCATCGCCGTTACCAGAACGGCAACCCGAAGGATGCCTGGGACCTCTGGAAGTGGTTCGCTTTGAACGATGCTTCATCGGCGGGCCTAGTCGCAGCTCTCTGGCCAGCGCGGCTCTGGCTCGATGGTGATGCGGGCGGAGATCGATGGCGCGGCGCCGGCTGGATCGAGCAGATCACTCCCGCCTCGTTTCGCTGGGATCGGCTGCGCTCGCTGCTGCCTCAGGGGGCGTTGGACGAAGCGCGCCTATTGGACGAACTGAAGAGGCGATTGCGACCGTGGATCGATCTGGATCCGCAGGGGATCCTTGCGGACGTTGGAGGCGGTCGACGACAGAAGCGTGCCGAGGTGGACGCGAGCGTCGACAAGGTGCGAGCGGACCTACCGCGATGATCTTCCATCCCGTACGCCATCTGATTGGCGATGATCGCGCCCTGGTGCTCCACACTCTTACTCGTCACTCTTACTTGTCGCGCGGGGCAGCCGGTCGGGGCGCTGTCGGGTCGACTAAGTCCTCCCGAGTGTGCAGTAACCAGCACTGTCGCCAGCCGCTGCCTCCCAGTTGATGTCCTGCAGTGGTGGTCGGTGGCAGTGCAGCTCGGGGCGAAAGCCGATGTGCGGATTTTTCAGCCACACGCACCATGGGGCAGCGATTGTGCTGAAACCAGCACATGAAGCCGTCGAGGGGTAGGGCGATGCAAGTCGGCGAAACGTGGGCGTACCGCGAACGCTCGAGTGATCCGGACTGCCCTCTCGTCCCTGCGGAGATCCTGCAGTTCGGGCCTCTGCGGTCGCGGAAGGTTCGCGTGAAATGGAACGGTGGCGAGTTCCCAGGACTCGACACATGGGTTACACGCGGGGCTTCTGGATCTGATCGTCGGGCTCGAGTCTGGGCAACCGCCGGACTCGGGAGGCCAGGCTGAGAGTTGAGCCCAAGTAGATGCGGGTCAGGGAGGGCACTGCCGTTCCTCAGCGATCGAACCTGCCGGAGCATCCCTCACCGTCGTGCCGCCCTGGCCTCCGTCTAGCTTCGTGCGAAGGTCAGGAGGTCAGCGACCTCGCCACCGTCGGCACGCTGAAGCGCGCGACGGTAGGCGGCGCGAAGTTCGTCCGTATCGACGGCGAGCCCCGCCCCCCAGCTGAATGGCTCGCCTCCCAGCGCCGCGATGAGGTAGTCGGCGGCGATCCGACCGTGGCGGCCGTTCCCGTTCGGGAACGGGTGAATCGCGACCAGGCGGTGGTGGAACCTCACCGCGAGCTCGTCGGGTGTGTAGGTAGCCGCTTCGACCCAGGTCCGGACGTCATCGACGAGATTCCGGACGGCGGGTGCGATCTGCGGAGGAGCGATCCCGATGTTCGTCTCGCTCCTCCGGTAACGACCGGCCCACTCCCAGACGTCATCGAACATCGCTCGATGGAGGTCCCGGAGATACTTGTCATCGAGCAACTGGGGGACGGTCGGTGAGCGACGAAGCATGGCCTTCGTGATGTTTCGCTGCTCCGCGTCGAAGAGCTCGCCCCGGTTCGAGATGTACGTCGGGATCAGTCCGTGGCGGTCCTCATCGGACAGGGCGGTATGACCATCTCCAACCGGGACGAGCGGATCCATCATCGAGTCTGCCTGGTCTCGCTCTCTGTCCAGAGCCCCCGGCGGTCGATGAACCGCCCAGCCAGATCGTCGATCTGCGCCTGCGCATCGGCGGCAGTCACCGTTTGATCCTCGAGCCGGCTGTGGTGGGCCACGCCGCCGAGCAGGTGTGCCGCCTTCCGGCGAGCCTGCGCCTTGACCGCTTCATCGAGGCTGCGTCGTGGCACCAGCAGATACACGAGGTCACAGTCGAGCGCGTCCGCCGCACGCTGCAGCGTGTCGAGCTTGATCGTGCCACGCTGTTCGCTCCGCTCGATATCCGGAATCGACTGTTGGCTGACCCCCATCCGCTCAGCCATCTCCCTGCTGGACATTCCGAGCGCGTCACGAATCGCCCTGATCCAGCCGCGGTGTGGGCGCGCCTCGGTCGCCAGTGCCCGATACGGTTCGAGCCTGGCATCCAGTCGGGTTCGCGCCTGGGCCCGCATGTCCTTCATACAGGAGAAGATACAGGTCTCAACACGTGGAAAGCAATGGTAGCGTCTGGCTACAGCCAGTATTGCTAAAAATATATACTAGTCAGAGCCTGTTGATTCACTAGCTGGCCCAGTGCGATGGCGTCCGCGTCGAGGCTCTCAGCGGCGCGCCTGTGCCGCAAGATTCAGCAGGGTCAACACCGACAGAGGGGGCCCCGGGATAAGCCGGGCCCCGCTGCATCACTCTTCGCCATGTCATGAGCTTGCGCCACCCGGCCGCCCATCCCATTCCTTGACGAGGTTGATGGGCGAGGCGTACGTCCCGCTTCGGTTGTGCAGTCCGCGTCGTAGGTCGCGGTTGATGGTGTCCAACGCATCGGACGAACTGGCGTCTTCGGCCGCCCAGTAGTGGACCGAGCGGGCCATGTCGTTCATGAAGCCGAGCACCCGGCGGTCAGCGGTGTTGGCGATGAGCACGGGCTGACTGGCCAGGTCGCCCAACCAGTCCCGGGGCAGCCCCTCGTCCCCCAGTGCCGTCTCGATCTGCGAGACCACGTACGGGCCTACCGGGCGAAGATCTCGCACGCGGACGTCCCATGCGAACACGGGGAACAGGGTGCCGACGTGCACCAGGAGGAGGCACTTGCGCCGTCGGACCCAGAGCAGATTGAGGTACCAGTCATCGACCCCGGACGCGAGGTCGCGGTGGACGGTCGCACCGTCTCTTCCCAGCACCCGCAGCGCCTTCGCAGTGCAACGCAAGATCACGACGCACCCTCGCTGGAATCACCGACCGGACGCTGGGGCATCTTGCCGTGAAGGCGCCGGCGCCGGCAAGCCAGTCTGGCAAGTCGCGCCCGATTACGGGGCGGGAGTCTCGTCTTGCAGCAGCGGCTGCGGTCACGACGTGCTGACTTCCTCACAAGTGCCCATTCGCCCAGCGAGGCGTACCCGGGTCGCGGACTCGCCTGGGTGGGGACCTGAGGGCACATCTGCTGTTCGCATATGGTGCTTAACGTTGCCGGATATGCAGCAATAGCCGACAAGGCCAAGTACAAGCACGCATATTCACGGACACCGATCTCGACACGATGCAGTTGATGTGGTCGGACGATCCTTCCAGGCGACGAGCCAGGGGATCGAGCGACTCGAGGAGGCCGGCGACTCTTCTGCGTTCGGGCATTGCAAAATGATGGCAATCCTCGTACGGTATCCGAACATTCGTTCCGATGAGCGGGGGTGTTCAAATGGCTCGGAGAACCTTCTTCAGCTTCCACTACAAGCCGGACAATTGGCGCGCCTCTCAGGTGCGGCAGATGGGCGCGTTGGAGGGCAACAGCCCCGTTTCGGACAATGACTGGGAGGCCGTAACCAAAGGCGGGAACGACGCCATTGAGAAGTGGATTCAAGGGCAACTCAGCGGCCGCAGCTGCACAATCGTTCTCATCGGGGAGAGTACGGCCGGTCGGAAGTGGATCAACTACGAAATCAGCGAGAGCTGGAAGGCCGGCAAGGGCGTCCTAGGTGTCCACATTCACAACCTGCTGGACAGTAACCAAAAGCAGGCCGCGAAGGGGAAGAACCCCTTCGCCTCTTTGAAGCTCGGCGACAAGGACTTCTCAACCATCGTACGGACCTACGACCCTCCCTACTCGGGAAGCACCAACGTCTACAACCACATCAAAGACAACATCGCCAGTTGGGTCGAGACGGCGATCGAAATCCGGGGCAAGTACTAACTCGTGCCCGATGCTTCGATTTCTCGCGAGGTCTTTCTTCGCGACTACGAGGTCGCGTTGTCGCGCGGCAGCGCTGCCGCCTTTGTTGGCGCGGGTCTCTCGGTCGACGCAGGCTTTGTCGATTGGCGCGGCTTGCTGCGGGACTTCGCCGGCGAGCTTGGGCTCGACATCGATACCGAACCGGATCTGGTCGCCATCGCGCAATATCACCTGAACGCCAGCAGTAACGACCGATCTCGTCTCAACCAGAAGATCGCGTCCGAGTTCTCGAAACGAACGACCCCCACAACGGCGCAACTCGCGCTCGCCCAGCTGCCCTTGGGAACCGTCTGGACAAGCAATTACGACGGCCTTCTCGAACTCGCATTCGGGCGCAAGGGCTCGGTCGATGTGAAGATCGCGGACGCTTCGCTGGCCGTGAGCGATCCGAACGCCGTAACAACCATCTACAAGATGCACGGCGACCTGCACGACCCGTCCACAGTCATCGTTTCGCGCGATGACTACGAACGCTACGCGAGCACTCACCGGAACTTCCAAACAGCACTACGTGCACACCTAACCTCGAAGACCTTTCTCTTTGTCGGATTCAGCTTCTCCGATCCCAACCTGGCTTACATTTTCAGCGAACTCCGAGTGTCGCTCGGCAACAACCCGCGCACACACTTCGCGATCATTCGGCGTGCCAGCCCCCCAGACGTCACCCGTCAGCAGCTGTGGATTCAAGACCTGAAGCGTTACGGCGTTCAGGTTCTTCTCATCGATGAGTACTCCGAGATACTGCCTCTGCTGCAAGAGCTGCTCGCCCGCCATTTCCGGCGGTCGGTCATGGTCTCGGGAGCCTATGCCGACCCGTCACCACGCGGCGCCGATGCGCTCGATGGCCTTTCTCGCGCGCTCGGTGCGGCACTCGCGCATGACGACTACGACGTCGTTAGCGGGTTCGGCCTGGGCATCGGCGGCCCGGTCATCCTCGGCGCTGTCGAGGCGCTCGTGCGCGACGGCGTCCTCGACTTCGGTACGCGCCTGAAACTCTTCCCGTTTCCACAAGAGGCGCCTGCGGGCATGACGCGCGAGGAGCTATACACCCGGTTCCGCGAGAACATGATTTCAAAGGCCGGATTCCTCGTCGTCATCTCCGGCAACCGCCAGGATGGCCCGACCGTCGTGCCATCGCCCGGTGTAATCGAAGAAATCGCGCTGGCGGAAGCTGCTGCAAAATACATCATCCCAATCGGTGCGACCGGTTGGATCGCGCGCGACGTATGGGAGAAGTGTCTCGCGGAATTCGACACTCGTTACCCGGCCGGCACACCACGCAAAACCTTCGAGGCGCTCGGCGACCCGGCATCCAGTAACGCCGAACTCGTGGTCGCCGCTATGAGCCTCATTCGATTGTTGACACCCAAGCCCGCGTAATCAGCCGCCTGAAACCATTCAAGGGCGCTCCACGTCCCACCCTTTCCTGTTCCTGCTCGCCAGCGGACCGAATAGACCAGACGCGACAGCTCGCGGGCAGGAAGGAAGGCGTACGCCCTTCACCCTGACTCACGATTACGGAGGTCGAAAGGACGTTGTTGCTCCCAGCCTCCGACCCCGGTCTGGTCATCGCGTAACCCGATACAAGATGTTGTTGCTGGACGCTGACGAAGCCGATCGGCTTCGGAGGGCGCGGGCAACAGGCTCGACCGCTGGCAGGTCTGGGGCGCGGGGCGCGGGGGAACTGCTGGGATGAGCCTACGACGAAAGACGAGTCGCGAAGAGACGGGTTGCCAAGAGCACCGGTGGAGCTGGTGCAAGAGGCCCAACGTCGTGCTCGTAGTCATCAACTGAAGTGAGGCAGTCGGCGATAAACGAGTCAAAGGGATCTTCATCGGCCCCTGATCCTGAATAGGGGTGGGCATCGGGGAGGTCGAGGCCGGCGTCCACTGCCTTCTTCACGTCTTCGTTGTAGTCATCAACTTGAGCGATGATTGCAGCGCGCATCTCGGAAGGGTGCGCGAGCCCCCATACGATGGCTCTGCCGGACAGCATCGCGAACCGAATCTGGTTCGGTCCATTGTCAAAGACCTCATCCCAAGAAGCGTACTCCTGAGAAGGCGGAATGGTCGCCAGGGCGCGTTGGCCTTCGAAGGCGACACGGTATGGGTGCAGGGGATCGACAGCGCCAATGCCATACGACTGGAGGAAGGTGATCAGCGTGTCAGGCGGTTTCCCCACCCAGTCCCACTGAGGCACCGCGTTCTGGAGTACGTCAGCTGCAACTTCTGGGGCGCCAGCGCCCAAGCCAGCGCACGTCGCGACCATGTGGTCGACGGCCATCTCGACTGCTCGGGTGCTAACCACAGCGCGACGACGGAAGGTTCCCTGCTCCTGGGGCCAACCCGTGACGTTGAGCAGCGCCGCGACGGCATAACTAGCGAACGACATAGTTGCTCCCATCCTTCGAATGGCGCAAGGAGTGTAGGAGGTAGCGGCGTGGAGAATCTCGGAGGTGTGCGGTTTCCTTCGGGCACACAAGAGGCTATCGGACACTTCTTCGTGATCGGATTCGAACCGGCGACCCCGCCGCACCAAGCGCTGTGCTGCTAGGCATCCGCAATGTACGGCGTGACAAGCGCCCGCAGCTCTTCGGCAGGTTACACGTCGATGATCGCGCGCAGCCGCGCGCGGAAGTCCCGATAGGTCCGCACTGCCTGTGGCCGGTTGCCCTCCGCGAGGTGGATCGTGATCAGTGTCGCCGCCGCGGTTTCGCGCACGGGATTCGCAGCCAGGGCGGCATGCGCCGCCTCCAGCGCGCGGGCGTAGTCCCCCGCTGCCGAGAGGCGCGTGGCATGGGCTTCGATCGCGTGCAAGAACAGGTCGCGCAGCCGGTCGCGCTCGAGGCGCAGCCAGTCATCGTCGCAGTCGGGCAGGATCGCCATGGTCAGACGTCGGATCGATTCCTCGGCGTCGGTGTCAGGCACGGGGCCATCGATCAGGCGGCGGGCGAAGGCCTCCAGCGCGTGCACGTCGACGGCGACGTGCTCGGCGAGCGCGATGTAGCCGGGGCCGGTGTCGAGCAGCGCCGAGGATGCGTTGAGGCGGAAGAGTGCAGTACGGAGGCTCCTGAGCGCGCGGCGCGGTTCGAGGGCCGCCATGAACAGGAGGGCCGGGTCTCCGCGGAACAGCGGGGCTTGCTTCAGTTCGCCCTCAGGCGTCGAACCCATGGCCTATACAAAGACCGGCAGAGTATTCCGCTCGGCGTGAGCACTGTGTCACGTTGTCCCTCGCCGGCGTTTAGGACAAGCTCCTGCTGACGAGAATGTCTGGGGACTCGTGGCATGCACGACATCCGGGGCTGGCACCCGAAGTGAGCTACGTCGTGTACCTGCACGAAGAGTAGTGTGCAGGCATTCGCTGGGCGACGCATGGCCGAACGGAGTCACTCCGGCTGTTCAACCGGGCCACTGCGGAGAGGTCCGAGGAGATATATGTTGGACGACACTGACATCCCCGATCCCCTAGCTGGACTGGAAGCGCTTGTTCGAGGGAGCAAGACTCGAGCCCATCTGCTGTTCCGGATTCATCAGGAGCTATCCGCCGAGTCAGATCGTGGATGTGCTCTGGTGGCGGCAGCGTACTTGGACAAGGAGCTCGAAGTCGCGCTGCGGCTCTTCTTCGTAGAACGGATCGCCGACGCGATGTTCGAGTTCAATGGGCCAGCGGGAACCTTCTCAGCGAAGATACTTCTGGCGCACGCAAACGGTCTGATCGCCGATGAAGTTCGTGCCAGCTTGGATCTACTGAGGAAGATCCGCAACGACTTCGCTCACTTGGAGATCTCCGTTTCCTTCGAATCGGAATCTGTCCGCTCCCGGATAGGGGCAATTGCTCAGCACCTGGATGAGGGACCGAACAGCCTCTCGAACTCCCGAGACGTTTTTATCGATGCAGTGGTTAAACTCGCCGGCTCCGTACACATGAGTCAAGCCATGGCGTACCACCGCACGACTCCAACGTTCCAGCCACTGGGTGCTCCGACAACACCCGAACAGCATCGCCTTGAGATCGCGGCGCGCCGCTTGATGGCGATTACCGCACCGGAGATCTCCTACGAACAGGCGATGGAGACGGTAAGGGAAATCGCAGCCATCCCGTTCCCCGAGCAAGAAGAGGCCTAGTCGTTGGGTCAGCTTGATCACGCCCATGCGCTTGCGGTTTATCGAGTTACCTCGATCACCTTCATGCTCGAACGGGGTTCTCCTTGTGGACCTCGCAGAACCAAGTCTCGACTTGGCCCATGATCCAACCGGGCATTGAGGTGTGCGCGAAATCCGCGGCCGCCTCCTCCAGCTTTCGCCGCTTTGCTGGGGTGTCGTAACGGCGCTCGATACGCTCGATCGTGAACGAACAAGACGCGCCGTCGACCACCAGCGCCGCGCCTCGTAGCGCTCCCCGCGCAAGCAGCGGGCGTGATTCCGGGGAGAGGAATCCGCTGCGCGCAAGAAGTCGTGCGGCGTCTGCGGCGTTCAGGCTACGAACCCGCTCGGTGGTGTTGAACCACGATCGGAACAGCTCGTGCGCGGCCTCGACGGTTCGCAGCTCGCGGATCAGTGCGTCGAGCGAGCCCTGAGCGTTCCTGATCGCCTCCATCAAGGAGTCCACCCAGAGACTGAAGCTGCGCGGCGTCAGTTGTCCTGGAAGCCTGTGGACGCCTTGCGTTCGGTCGTAGAGAGCATCGAACTCAATGCTCACTCGCTCGTACGTGAGACCACCCGGCCGGCCCCTGGTCAATGCCGCCGATCCGTCGTCGCTTGAAACGTTGCTCAGAGCCGTCACCTTGAACGTCGCGCTGGGCAACGCGGACGCCCACGGCAAGAACTTCGCCTTGCTCCACGTCGATGGTCAGACCCGGCAGATGGCGCCGATCTACGACGTCATGTCGACGCTTGCCTACAAGTCGGACGGCGTGACGACACACATGGCGATGTATATCGATTCCATTCAGCGCATCGACCGTGTGACGGCGGGCCGCCTCGTTGCTGAGGCTGCTGCGTGGGGACTCTCCAACGCTCGTGCCGCCGCGATCGTGGCCGACGTGCTACAGCGCCTTCCCGTGGCGGTCCAGCAAGCCGTGCGGGAGATCGATGAGCTCCTGTCAGCTTGTTGCCGTCGTACGAAACGCAGATGGAACGGCTCACTCGAACCCTCTAAGACCCCCTGCCCAGGGTCGTTCGTAATCCGAGTCGCGAGCTCATCCTTGAATCCACCGCCCGTGTACTCAAGGATGGCGAACTCCGGCGTGACCTTATCGAGCCGTATACTGCGCGCACTTCTAGGCGGTCGGCGGGGGCGGCACTCGATGTCCGAGGATAATGAGACCGTGCCCGACGAGACGCCACCGACGACATCTGCTGGCGCCACGCTCGATGTCCGGCCACACGTCGAGCGCTGGAAACGGCAACTGCTCGACCTGAGTGGCCGCAACCGTGCCCTCAACTACCGCCCTTCCCGCCAGACGCTCGAGTTGCACCTCGCTGAGGCGGACGCATGGGCGGCGCTCGTCGACGGCGACGGTATCCGCATCGACGATCAGGCACTCGTCAGCGCCCAGGCCTCTGCGGCGGAACGTACTCGCGAGGAGGCACGAGAGGCCGGCGTTCGTCGCCTGAAGCAGCTCGGCGACACCAACCGCACCTTCATGGAGGAGCAGGGTGTCCATGTCCTCTATGCCTGCGTCGGCTGGCTCACCTGGGCGGATGATACTCGCGCCCCGGGGCCGTCCGACGACGCTGTAGAGCTGCCGAGCGGTCGCCGTGCCCGTGTCGTCCGGTCGCCCCTGCTGTTTGTGCCGGTCCGGGTCGAGCGGACTGCACGCGAGCAACGTCTCGTCCGCGAGCCGAACGCTCCGATTGAGCCAAACATCACGCTGATCCACCTCATGGAGCACCAGTACTCGCTCAAGGTTTCGATCGATGAAGACGACGACCTCACGCCGCAGTCCGTCGTGCAGGCATGGGGCCGGGCCATTGAGGGTCGGCGGCACTGGTCGACTTCGATGGGCGAGACCACGCGCGTCGACACATTTTCGTTCAAGAAGATCGCGCTGCTCCGCGAGATGGAGCGGTTGATCGAGGAGATCGCGGAGCAGGACGTCCTCCGTGCGCTCTGCGGCGACGCTGAGCCGCTGATCGCCTCCTCTTCCATCCGCGAGATCGGATCGCTTGACCGGGAGGTTCTCCCGGCGGATGTGACGCTCGTCGTTCCAGCCGACTCGTCGCAGCTGCGCGCCGTGCTGGCGGTGAAGGACGGCGCCAGCCTGGTGATTCAGGGGCCGCCCGGCACCGGCAAGAGCCAGACCATCACGAACCTGATCGCGGACACCATCGCCGCCGGCCAACGCGTCCTGTTCGTCGCGGAGAAGCGCGCCGCGCGGGACGTGGTCGTCGGCAACCTCGAGGAGGCTGGCCTGGGCGAGATCGTCCTGCATATCACCGAGGATATCTCTGGAGCACGCGGCGGGGCCGGGGCGAAGCGGGACATCGCCGATCAGATCGCCGCGATCCTCGACCAGGGGCCTGGCCAGTACACCACGAGGGCCGACGCGCCCGACCGCGTCGGGACGCTCCGCGCGGAGCTCAACGAGTACGTGGAGCGCCTCCACGCGCCGCTCGGCCCGGCGGCGTGGTCCACGCCGTACCGGCTGCTCGCGCGCTGGGCGGCGTTCGATCACGCACACCTCGTCCCGGATCCGCCCGTCGTGCCCTCGGTCCGCGGGATCGACGACGCGTGGCTCGATCGCGTGGTGGAGACCGCGTCCGCGATCGACGACCTTGGCGAGGGCACGCTCGGGCGCGTCGCGGCGCCATGGCTGAGCACCAGCCGAGTCGACTGGGATCCGGCGGACGGCGCGGCCGTGCTCTCCGCCGTCGAATTGCTCGCCGCAGCGGAGAAGCGCCTGGCCGCCCTGCTCGTCGGCCGCGTGGTTCCCGCGCGTCACTCGACGACGGAACTCGAGGGGCTGCGTGGACTGGCCACCGCTTGTCGCGAGATCGCGGAGTTCGACCGCACGCGCACCGCGTGGAGCCGTTGGGTGTCACCGCGTTTCTGGAGCCTGCGCACGTTCGAGCAGCGGTGGCGCACGGACGGCGGAGCGCCGCCGCGCGGCGACGAGGATCAGCTGGCAGACGACATCGAGGGATACATCGCCGGCATCGAGTCCGCGCAGCGAACCGTGCGCGGCTGGCTCCCCGCGCACCCCGAGGACATGCGCATCGCCGCCGCCGCAGGGGCAGCCGCCCCGCTCGTCTGTGACGCGGCCGCACTCGAAGCCACCGTCCGTGCGCGAGGACGTGCCGCGCGAGGCGCGAGCGACTCGGCCGAAGCGCCACTGCTCGGCATCCTCGGCCAGCGCACGCCCGGCGCATCCGTGCGCGACCTGCTCGAGATGACCCTCCGCTACCGCTGGGCGATCGAAGCGGCGAACTCACACCCCGCGCTTAAGGTGGAAGCCCCCACGCGAGAGCGGCTGCGGCTCCGCTTTCAGGAGGCGGACGACGTGCTCCGGCGACACGCCGTTGCCATGACGCTCAACGCGGTCGCCCCGAACCGGCCCAGCATGGACGGGATAGCGCCGCGCGAGAGCGAGTTGGGCGTCCTCCGCCAGCAGGTTCAGGCGAAGCGCCGCAAGCCGCTGCGCTGGCTCTTCTCGCATGCCGCCACGCCGATCCTCCAGCTCAAGCCGTGCATCGTAACCTCTCCTCTCGGCGTCGCTCAGTTCCTCCATCACCCCGCATACCGGTTCGATGTCGTCATCTTCGACGAGGCCTCCCAGATCCCGACGGCGGATGCGATCGTCCCGATCGCGCACGGGCGCCAGGTGGTGGTCGTCGGCGATAGCCAGCAGATGCCGCCCACCAGCTTCTTCGACCGCAGCATCGACACCTCGGGCGAGGACGATGACGACGACCCGACCGCCACGAGCTTCGAGAGTGTCCTCCAGGAGTGCGAGACGCTACTGCCGATGCGCCGCCTGCTCTGGCACTACCGCTCCCGTGATGAGCGCCTGATCGCGTTCTCCAACTACCTCTTCTATGACGGGTCGCTGATGACCTTCCCGGCGTCCTGGTCGGACCATCCCGCACGCGGCGTCCACTTCGACTACGTCCCCAGTGCGATCTATGGCCGCGGCGGCTCCCGCACCAACCCGCAGGAGGCCGAGCGGGTGATCGACCTCCTCGTGGACGAGCTCGCGCGAGACTCCGAGCAGCAGGTCGCCGTCACCGCGATGTCGATCGCGCAGGGCCGCGAGATCCAGGACCGGATCGAGGCGCGCGCCAGCGCGTCCGAGGAGCTCCAGCGCTGGCTGGACGCCGGCCGACGCGTGAAGAACCTGGAGACCATCCAGGGCGATGAGTGCGACACGATGATCCTTGGCTTCGGGTACGGGAAGGACGCAGGCGGCACTCCCGTGCTCAACTTCGGGCCGTTGTCGCGAGATGATGGCTACCGGCGCCTCAACGTCGCCGTCACACGCGCCCGACAGAAGACCGTCCTAGTGAGCAGCCTCCGTGCGAGCGACATCCCACCGACCGTGGGCGCTGGCGGCCAGCTGGTTCGCCGCTACCTCGACTACGCCGAGCGCGGTCCGATCTCCCTCGTCGAGAACCTGCGCGCCTCGGGCATCGACCAGTTCGACTCCGGTTTCGAGGAGGAGGTCGCGCGTCGCCTCCGCGCACTGGGCTGGAACGTGGACACGCAGGTGGGCGTGAGCCGCTTCCGCATTGACCTCGGCGTCCGCGATCCGAACGAGCCTGGCCGGTACCTTGCCGGTATTGAGTGCGACGGCGCCACGTACCACGGCTCCGAGTCCGCGCGCGACCGCGACATCACTCGCCAGATCGTGCTGGAGCGGCTGGGCTGGACCGTCTACCGCATCTGGTCGCCCGACTGGTTCTCGGACCGCCAGCACGTCATCACCGATCTCGATACATTCCTCCGTCATCTCGTAGAAACTAAGAAATTGGCATCGGATTCGACACCGCCGCCAGCTGCGCCCCGGCAGGCGCTGGTGCCGGCCGAGGGCGCACCGGCGTTCACCAAGAGTGACCCGGCACTCCCGCCGGGCACGACTCCGTATGAACCGCACATCGCAAAGCGGCCGACGGGCAGCCTCTCGATCTGGGTCGCCGAGCTTGTCGAGGCTGAAGGCCCGCTGCACGAGGAGGAACTGCTGCAGGCGCTCCGCGACGATCACGGATATGGTCGGCTCGGCACCAATATCCGGCAAGAGTTCGATCACGCCATCCGCGAGGCGGAACGCCGGGACGCTATCGTGCGTCGTGATGTATGGCTCTGGCCGGCGGCGCTGGACGTCGCCGAGGCCCCGGTCCGGGTGCGGGTCGGGGAGCCACGCCGCCGCTTCGAGTGGTACTCGGACGAGGAGCTGCTGCGAGCGCTTCGTATCGCCTGTTCCGTCTCCGGCGCCCTCAGCCGCGAAGGTCTGGTCGAGGCGACAGGGCGTCTCCTAGGCGTGAACCTCACCCAGGGAATCCGTGACCGCCTGCAACTCCTGGTGCCGCTCGGCATTGATCGCGGCTACGTCGTCGAACGCGACGGTGCGATTCAGGAGAGCTAACGCTGCGAGCGTTGGTCGGGGTGACCGGATTCAGTCTGTCCTCACTCCGCACATCTGCCAGAACGCCGCTTCCGCGATGATGCGTGTCCCATACTGCCGCGCCTTCTGTGCTTTCCCGGACTGGCTCTGTGGATCGGCCACGACGAGGACGTCGAGCTTCTTCGTCACGGAGTCCTGTACCCGAAGACCTCTTGCTGTCGCCAGCGCGACGGCGTCCTCGCGCGAGATGGGGACGCCGTCGATCGTCGCGTGCAGCGCGCCAGTGAAGCAGACGGTGGTTCCGGGTGCGAGGTTCGAGGTCGGTGCAGGCAGAGGGATGCCGTGAGACGGCCGCACGGCGATTGCGTGTTGGACATCGGCCGCCTCGATCGCAAGGAATTCGCCGACGAGCCGTATATCTGCTGCTTCGAACTCGGTGACGACACCATCCTGCCAGGCAGTAGAGACGAGCACCCCGAAGAACTCCCGGTGCAACCGCCGGACATCATCAGCGGAGAGATGCTCGGCTCCCGCAATCCACGCAAGTTCCAGTGCTTCCTCTGACGACAGGTGCCGATCCTCTAGCGCCCGTTCCAGGACGTCGAGGTACGCAGCCTCATCTCCGGTCATGCCCCACGTCTGGACAGGCAGACGATCGAGCAGCTGTCCGAGATATCCGCGCTCCGCAGCGGCACGACGGCTAGCCTCTCCTCGGACAAGGGCAATGCCGCGAGGGGTGAGCGGAGGCCAGGCTGTCGGCAGTGGCTCTGCGGAGGAGCCACAGTCGACCAGTCGCAGGCTTGAGTTCTGGGGGTGCGTTTCGTACCACCGCGACAGGATGCCCGCGACCGCCCGAGCATCCCCAATTGCAGTATGTGCCTGGCCGTGAAGGACCGAGAGACGCGCGCACACGTCTGCGAGACGTCTCCCGTGCTCATGAGACCCGGCAAGTTGCATCGTGCAGAGGTAAGGGAGCGCGGGCGGACGGAAGCCCGAATGCTCGAACTCTGCCTCAAGGAACCCCACGTCGAACCGTGCGTTGTGGGCTACGACGACGCGGTCGCGCAGCAGAGAACCAACCTCGGCCGCGATGTCCTCAAAGATCGGTGCGTGCGTGAGCTCGGCCATCGTCAGGCCATGGATGCTCTCGGTGCCACCGAGATCGCGGCGGGGGTTGACGAGCGATTCGTATTCAGCCTCGATTTCACCGTCGAGCCGAAAGAGGACAACGCCAACTTCGACAACGCGGTGATGGTAACGAGGCGACAGCCCCGTCGTTTCGACGTCGACAGCAGCGAATCGGTAGTCGCGGAGATGTAGCACTGGGCCTGTCCAAGTTTGGCGATTCTGTGCCGCATCCTATCGGATAGGAGCACAACATGTCCCTCCGCTATCAGGTCAACTCGTCAATCACTTTGCCCCTGAATGGCGTCATCCAAGCGGTGCATCAAGAGACTCGCGAAGGCCAGGTACTCCGTTGCTCGCTGCGCGTTGACTTGTTCGATCTGCGAGTGCGCGTTCGGGTTCCTGATCCCGGTCATCGCCCCCATGAACATCAGACGAAATCCCTTCCGTTCGTCGTCGCCGCTTCTGCCTGCTTCAACCGCGAGGTCAATCAGGGGACTCTTCTCATCGAACGCGTGAGCCATCAGGTCTTGTCCGCTTCGGTCTATCCCCGTGAACTCGCGTACCCGTATCTCGATCGCCTTGAAAGCCTCCAGGATGGATGAAGTGAAGTGTCCGTCTGCGAAGAGGCGTCCAGCGGCATTGAGGATGTCGGGGTGGAGCCCCTGCAAGGCTGTCGCTCGCTCAGGCTCGCGCGGGACACGCGCCGGGTTCGCTAGGGAATCTACGAAGGAGAGAGAGCGCGCCGCCGCGCTCCGATTTTCTCGCATGCGATCGCTCGTCTCGAAGTAGTCGTCGATCGTCTGAACCTCAGAGAATGCCCAGATGTCCTCGGAGACGTTCGCACTCCATTCCGTGTCGCTCCATCCCCCACCACCCCACAGATACGGTTCGTCACGGAGCAACATGTGAGCTCGCCGAGATCGCTCAGGTGACAGTCCAGCCTCCTGCGCATGGTCGTTCGTGAGTACGGAATCCGGATGAACGCGGTGGAGCTGTACCGCGAGCTGTACCAAGAGCACCATGTCGCGGAGCTCGTCAACGTCCGGCCCAACCGCGGCGCGGATCCCGCGCGCCGACAGCCTTACTTCACTCGACGAGGTATCACAGAAGACCAGACCTCGAGGCGCACCCTCGATCAATTCTCGGAGGTTCACCCGATCGCCGGCGAGGAAGAGCGACTGTTGAAGATGCCTGAGCGGGGGCCATGTGGATTCGGTGTGGTAGTGCTCATAAACCGGTCGAAGGTAAGGGAGGACCGCCAGAGGCTGTTCGGTGGTGCTCATGTCCACGGGTCCTTACCCGACAGCCCACTCAGCGGAGAGCAGTGCCGCCTGCTCCAGCACGGTCTCGGTCGCCTTCTCCTGTAGGTCTGGTGGATAGCCATACTTGCGGAGGATGCGGCGCACGATGACGCGAAGCTGAGCGCGTACGTTCTCCCGCATGGTCCAGTCGATCGTGGTGTTCGCCTTCACGCGCTCCACTAACTCACGGGCGATCATGCGGAGCGTGTCGTCGCCGAGGACGGCGACGGCCGAGTCATTCGTCTCCAGGGCATCGTAGAAGGCGAGCTCGTCGTCGGTGAGGCCGAGCTCTTCGCCACGGCGCGCGGCGGCGTTCATGTCCTTCGCGAGGCCGATGAGCTCCTCGATGACCTCGATCGTCTCGATGGCGCGGTTCTGGTAGCGGCGGATCGCCTGCTGAAGCAGGTCCGAGAACGACCTCGCCTGGACGACGTTCTTGCGGCGCCGCGCGCTGATCTCGCCTTCGAGGAGCTTGCGGAGCAGCTCAACGGCGAGGTTGCGTTGTGGCATCCCGCGCACCTCGGCGAGGAAGTCGTCCGAGAGAATCGAGATGTCCGGTTTCTGGAGGCCGGCCGCGGCGAAGATGTCGATCACACCCTCGGGCGCGACGGCGCCCGCCACGATCTGGCGGATCGCCGCGTTGGTCTCCTCGTCCGTGCGGCCGTTCACGGTGGCGCCCTTCGCGAGGGCGGCGCGGATCGTCTCGAAGAAGGCGACGTCGTCGCGGATCGACTGCGAGTAGTCGCTCGGTGACGCGAGTGCGAAGGCCTTCGAGAGCGCCGCCACGGCGTCGAGCAGCCGGTCCTTCCCGTTGCCGCCAGGGAGCGCCAGGATGTGCTCCTGCGCGGCGGGGATGAGGCTGAGCCGTTCCGTCGCGGTGCCAGTCACCCACTTCGACCAGTCGAACCCATGGAAGAGACCGAGGCAGATCTCATACTGCTGCTGGAGGACCGCGACCGCCTCCGCCTGGTCCTCCGCCGTCCGTCCCGTGCCGCCGCTACGCGTGTACGTCTCGACCGCGCGGCGCAGGCTGTCCGCGAGGCCGATGTAGTCAACGACAAGGCCGCCCGGCTTGTCGCGGAACTTGCGGTTGACGCGGGCGATCGCCTGCATGAGCCCGTGGCCCTGCATCGGCTTGTCGACGTACATGGTGTGCAAACAGGGCGCGTCGAAGCCAGTGAGCCACATGTCGCGCACGATGACGATCTTCAGGGAGTCGTCTGGGTCACGGAACCGCTTTGCCAGCGCCTCGCGTCGAGGCTTGTTGCGTGCATGCTGTGCGACGCGCGGGCCTTCCGAGGCGTTCCCGGTCATCACGACCTTGATCACACCGTGCTCATCGTCGTCGTGGTGCCAGTCGGGACGGAGCGCCACGATCGCGTCGTAGAGGTCCATCGCGATGCGGCGGCTCATCGCCACGACCATGGCCTTGCCGTCGATCGCATCGAGGCGTGCCTCGAAGTGCTGCACCATGTCGGCGGCGATCAGCTTCACGCGCTCGTCGGTGCCGACGATCGCTTCGAGCTGCGCCCACTTCGTCTTGAGCTTCTCCTTCTGATCGACCTCCTCGCCTTCGGTCGCCTCCTCGAACTCGTGGTCGAGCTCGGGCAGGCGCTCGTGGTCGAGGCCGAGTTTCGCGAGGCGGCTCTCGTAGTAGATCGGGACGGTCGCTTCGTCGGTCACCGCGCGCTGGATGTCGTAGATGCTGATGTAGTCGCCGAACACGGCCTGGGTGTTCTTGTCCTCCAGCTCCAGCGGCGTCCCGGTGAAGCCGATGTACGAGGCGTGCGGCAGCGCGTCCCGCATGTGCTGGGCGAAGCCCGCCGAGAGGTCACCGTGGACGGTCAGGCGCGCGCCGAACTCGTATTGGCTGCGGTGTGCCTCGTCCGCGATCACGACGATGTTCTGGCGATCCGAGAGCACCGAGTGACGGTCGCCGCGCTCGTCCGGCAGGAACTTCTGGATGGTGGTGAAGACCACGCCGCCGGCCTGAACCCGCAGCTTCTCGCGCAGGTCCGCGCGGTTGTCCGCCTGCACCGGCGGCTGGCGCAGCAGGTCGTGGCAGCGCGCGAAGGTGCCGAAGAGCTGGTCGTCGAGGTCGTTGCGGTCCGTAATCACGACGACGGTCGGGTTCTCCATCGACGGTTCGAGGATGACTCGGCCGGCGTAGAAGGCCATCGTGAGGCTCTTCCCGGCGCCTTGGGTGTGCCAGACGACGCCGATGCGCCGGTCACTCGGCTCGCCACCGGACTGTGGCGCGGCAACGTACGTCCCGTGCTCGTCGGCAATCCCCCGCTGACGCGGCGTTTCGGTGAACGTCGAGGCGCGCAAGGTCTCCTGGAGCGCGACGTTCACGGCGTGGAACTGGTGGTAGCCGGCCATCTTCTTGACCAGCGCCCCGGCGCCCATGTCCTCGAAGACCGTGAAGTAGCGCACGAGGTCGAGGAAGCGCCGATGCTCGAAGGCGCCTTCGATGACGACCTGGAGCTGGGCGAGGCGGTCGTCGGCGAGGGCCTGGCCCTCGATGGTGCGCCACGGCATGAACCACTCTCGGTTCGCGGTGACGGTGCCGATGCGCGCCAGCGTGCCGTCCGAGATCACCGACGCCTCGTTGTACGTGAAGAGGGAGGGGATCTCCGCTTGGTACGTCTGGAGCTGCGAGAACGCCGACCAGATCGTCGCGTTCTCGTCCGCTGCATTCTTCAGTTCGAGGATCGCGAGCGGCAGCCCGTTCACGAAGACGACGATGTCCGGGCGGCGGTGATGCTTGTTCTCGACGACGGTGAACTGATTCACGACGAGCCAGTCGTTGTT
>Ga0172380_10003773_pt1 | contig 20310 bp, 13 predicted proteins | sample Leawe162metaG_FD_119747 | JGI IMG/M metagenome (GOLD analysis project Ga0172380, IMG submission 119747) | Leachate microbial communities from a municipal landfill in Southern Ontario, Canada - Leachate well 162 metaG | ecosystem: Engineered > Solid waste > Landfill > Unclassified | place... | reverse complement strand
TCCCGCATTTGCAAATGGTTATGTTGGTGATCCTGACCCCTATGAAGAATTAATCAAGTCAGCTCAAGTTTTAGAATATGGTTCATCGAAAACTTTAGCTGACGCTAATACTGTAACACAATTTAAGAATGCAACTACGGCAGCGAATTTGTTTGAAATAATGGCAGTTTTTACGAACAAAAATTTCTTCAGCGAAGATACTCAGTATGGAACAAATATTACTCCTCATATTAATGATAGAAGGAGCTATACCTCTCCCGCAGTTGGGTCGGATGTTATATATAATTCATTTGATAAATATTATTATAAAACTATTAATGGTAATCAAATAAAGATGCTTGTATCTAAAAGCTATCTGTTTGGGTTAGGGAGTAAGTACAACACAATCGATTTGGAATGTGTAAAATCTCAAGCAAGTGTTTTAATACCAACGATAGTTGAAGGAGGCGCTAATCTTATAAAATTATTTATACCAAGAATTTCAATTGAAATCTCCGATGCAAAAGATGACGGAAGTTTTAGTGGGACTATAAAACATACGCTGAATTCTGAATACACAAAAGAGATTAAATATAATGGAAATATTAAGATTTTAAAAGGAAGCTCCGCAGTTGGCGAGGTTAAATGTGTAAACAATTCGATTTCGGGCAGCGGGTTAAATATAAAAAAGGATGATAAAATAACTGCGATTCTAGAAATTGGAGGAATGATTTTTTCTTCAAATGAATTTACAGTAAAAGAAAAACCGGCTGGATTTGATTGTTTAAATGCCCTATTGGCTTGTACAAGAATATCATCTTATTCAGTTGCAAACTACACCTACATCGATGGGACTTCCGATGCAAATAAAAATATTACTTATCCTCAAGGTGGGGAAAGCACCGCCAACTGGTTCTCTGATGCAAAAATAAATTGGACCGGAAATAATTTTGTGATAACGAAAACGCAAGCAAGAAACTCGACTAGTGCAGATGGAGATACTGTTTATTGTAAAATGGAAGGAGCATTATCAAAAGATGGAAATACTCTCGAAAGCTTCTCTGCTACTTGGGTTAGACATTATCGTTCCTATCAGTCCGATCAAAATCGCATTTGGATTAATGAATTATTCGAGGCTTACGAGCACAAATTCAAAAACATTCAATTAACAAAATGTGATCAATATTATAAATGGTTTGAATTAGATACTAATTCAGGAATAAACAGTAATGTCATTTCATCTTATATTTACAAGAAAGAGACACAAACAACCGGAACAATACAATCACCAATAGTGAAGGTTATCACTGATAAGGAATCTAAGACGTTGGGAAATTTTAGTAAAGTCCGTGTTTCTTTTCAATGATTTTATTAAGAATCGAAATGCTAAATTTTGTTGTTGATGACAAGGGTGCAATTGGCGTTAGGCAGGCAAGTTTTAAGCTGCCTAACGTTTTTATTTTAAATCGAACGAGTTAATTTATCACTTTGAGTTTTCTAATTCAGCGGTGCCGGTATTGTGTTCGATGCTGAATAAAAAATGTGCTTTGGGATTTTTTTCTTTTGCAATATTGAGTGCGTAAGATGAATCGGCTATATAAACAAGATTATTATGCTTATCCTTAAATAAATTATTGCCTCGTATTCTCTGAAGTTCATCAATGTCTTCAACCTTATCATACTTAATCCAACATGCTTTATAAGATTGCAGATGAACGAAATCAACAGAAGCACCAAACTCATGAAGCAGACGATATTTAATAACATCGAATTGAAGTTCGCCCACTACACCAACGACTTTTCTATTACCCATATCCTGAACGAATAATTGAGCGAGCCCTTCATCAGTAAGGTTTTGAAGCCCCTTCTCTAATTGTTTAGATTTCATTGGGTCTGTATTCCTCACGAGACGGAAGAGTTCGGGAGAGAATTGAGGAATTCCTTTATACATCATCACTTCCCCTTCGGTAAGTGTATCACCGATTTTGAAAACGCCTGAGTCATACAATCCAATAACATCGCCTGGATAAGCATCGTCAATTACACTTTTTGTTTGCGCCATAAAAGTAGCTGGTGAAGTAAATTTTAAGTCCCTATCTAATCTTACATGATGGAAGAATTTATTTCTTTCAAATTTTCCTGAGCATACTCTTAGGAATGCAATACGGTCTCTGTGTTTGGGATCGAGATTAGCATGTATCTTAAAAACGAATCCCGAGAAAGTTTCTTCGGTAGGTTCGACCATTCGCGATGTTGTTTCACGTGGTTTAGGCATTGGAGCGATAGAAACGAATGTATCGAGAAGTTCTTTTACTCCAAAATTATTTAGAGCACTTCCAAAGAATACGGGTGCCTGCTCGCCATTCAAATATTTATCTTTATCGAAGTGATCATAAACTCCATCAATGAGTTCAATATCATCACGAAGTTTTTTTGCGGAATCACCAAATCGCTCAATTAAGTTTTCATCATAAAGAGAAGTAAAAACTTCTACATCTTCTTCTACTCGTGTTTTATTCGATTGGAAAAAATTAAAAGTATTGTTATAGATATTAAATACACCACGGAAACTTTTACCCATGCCGAGCGGATAGGAAAGTGGTCTTACTCTAATATCTAATTTTTCTTCGAGTTCATCGAGTAATTCAATCGGATATCTACCTTCACGATCCATCTTATTAATAAAAATAATTACGGGTGTATTACGCATACGGCATACGTTCATTAGTTTTTCAGTCTGCTCTTCCACACCTTTAACTGAATCGATAACAAGTATTACACTATCAACTGCTGTAAGAGTACGGTAAGTATCTTCTGCGAAATCCTTATGTCCCGGAGTATCAAGTAGATTTATATTAATATCATTGTATTGGAAAGTAAGTACGGAAGTTGCGACCGAGATACCGCGCTGTTTTTCGATTTCGAGGAAATCGGAAGCTGCAGTTTTTTTTATTTTATTTGATTTTACAGCTCCTGCTATTTGAATAGCACCGCTATAAAGCAATAATTTCTCTGTTAAAGTTGTTTTTCCGGCATCAGGGTGACTAATGATAGCAAATGTTTTTCTTTTTTGAATTTCTGATAAAATACTCATTGAAACGAATTTCCGTTAATAATTATAAAATTGGATATAGTAATAGATATGGAGTGCTAAAGGGCACTAATAGAATTTTGGTGAAGCGTATGATATTGTAGAAAAATTATACATCTCTAAATATAAGAAAAAGGAAGAAGATAATAAAAGCAAAAGATAGAATAGGGATTTCGATTTAACTTGACAATTACAATAAGAATTTCATAATTTAGTCATAGTTAGCACAAACGTTTGTGCAAAAACAATAAAAACATGGTAATTACCTTAGAAGAAATATCGAAAGTAACAGGATTTTCTGTTTCGACAGTATCAAGAGTGTTGAATAAGAAATCCAAGAAGTATCGCATATCAAACGATACAGAGCGTGTTATTTATGCAAAGGCAAAAGAATTAGGATATCGACCGAATGAATTAGCAAGAGGTCTCCGTTTAAAGAAGACGCATACCATCGGATTAGTAGTACCCGATATTTCCAACCCATTTTTTGCATCGATCACTCATTTAATACAAAAATATCTTTATGAAGAAGGGTATTCACTAATTGTATGCAATACAAATGAGGATATTAATACAGAGATTGAACAGATCGATTTGATGAAAAGGAAGGGGGTTGATGGTTATATAATTATGCCGGTTGGTACTCAGTATGAACATATTAAAGACTTGTTAGATGATGATAAACCCTTGGTATTATTGGATAGAAACATTGATGCACTCGATGCGAATTGTATTGTAGTGGATAATTATAGAGGTGCTTATGAAGCTACCGAATGCTTAGTACATTTCGGACATGATCGTATAGCTATTATTCAAGGGCTTCAGAACACATATACAAATAATGAGCGTGTAAGAGGATATAAAGATGCTCTTGCCGATAATGGAATTAGAATTGATGAAAATTATATTGTAGGCAATGACTTCCGAAGAGAGAATGGATATATCTCTACTAAGTTGCTTTTGAAGATGGAAAATCCACCGACTGCAATTTTTGCATTCAGTGATTTAATTACTTTGGGTATGTTGCAAGCAATTTCGGAAGAAAAAGTAAAAATTCCGGATGATCTATCTATTATTTCTTTTGATGAAATCGATTTTGCTCCTTATTTAGTTTCTCCCTTGGCAGTAGTAGTTCAGCCGAGAGAATTAATAGGAGAGGCAGCAGTTAAACTTCTAATAGAAGAGATGAGAAACAAGAATAGTTCAGGGAAAAGAAAAATACTATTAGAATCTAAACTAGTTATTAGGGAATCTATGAAAAATTTAAATTCTACTGCTAACGAAAATTCAAATTTAGGAGTAACAGTTCATAGGACAGCAAGCTGATATTTTAAACTCTATTTGCGCAAACGTTTGTTCTTTTTATTTAATTAAATTGAGTGTTTAAGTGAAAAACAAAATTAGTTCGATATTTATTATAATTATTATGGCGTTAACTCTTATCAGTTGTAAAAAAAGTGAAGTTAACAGTGATGGCAAAATAGTCGTTACATTCTGGCATGGAATGATGGCATCATCAGTGCCGGCATTAGAAGGATTAATCAAAAAATTTGAAGAATCGCATCCGGGCATAAAGATTAATGCGCAGACAATTCCAAATGGAGATGCCGGAATTCAGAAATTAATGACATCGTTACAAAGCGGAACAGCACCCGATGTTTCTTGGATCTATTCCGATTATATGGAAGATTTAGTAACATCTAATTCTATATATAAGATGAGTCATTTTATTGATGGCGAAAATGGATTAACTAAAGAAGACCTTGCCGATATATATCCTTCGCTTATTACTTATGCCTCATGGCGTGGTGAACTTTACAGCATTCCGATGGAAGCAACCAATTTAGCCCTACTATATAATAAAGATTTATTCCGCCAAGCGGGATTAGACCCAAATCACCCTCCTAAAGATTGGGATGAACTATTAGATTATTCAAGAAAATTAACACTTGATAAAAATAAAGATGGAAAATTCGAGCAGGTTGGATTTTTTATACCGGTTTTCCCTGCAACCGGAAGCAGAAACGGTTGGATGGTATGGCAGTATAGACCATTTTTATGGCAGGCAGGTGGTGATTTTATAGAAAAAGACCAATCGAAAGTAACTTATGATAGTGAAGCAGGGATTGAAGCATTAACTCTATGGCAGAAATTATTCCAAGAACAAAAATTGGAAACATTCACAAGTGATTTTGATATGGCGTTTATATCAAAACAACTTGCAATGGCAATGGATGGACCATGGAGTCTGCCTCGTTATAAGGATTTAATGAAAGGTATCGATTGGGCATTCGCACCATTACCAGCCGGACCGGCAAAGCAGGCAACAATTGTTGGCGGCGAATATCTTTGCATTTTCAAACAGAGCGAGAATCCTGATGCCGCATGGGAATTTGTTAAATGGATTTCGTCTCCTGAGGCACAAGCACAGTGGTGTATGACTTCCGGTTATCTCCCTATTCGCAGATCAGTTAAAGAGATTCCTGAATTCAAAAAATATTTAGAAGATAATCCAAATTATAAAGTATTCGTAGATCAGATGGATGTAGGCCAGGCAGAGTTATCAATCGATTATGGTGCAATGCAGATTACTCAGCATATTGGCGAAGCTATCGAAGGTGTAACAATTGGAAAAAGAGACGTAAGAACATCACTCGAAAAATCAGCCAAGAAATCGAATGATTTATTAAAAAGAGCACGCAATAAATAGTTGCTGCATAAAATTGATATAGATAAGGGTAATTAGAAAAGAACTTTATGGCGAAATACAAAAAAAATAAAGATGGTTTAGCAGCAGCGGGATTTCTAACTCCTACTCTGATAATATTCGGGACTTTTATTTTGTTTCCTGTCTTCTTTTCGTTTTATCTAAGTTTTCAAAATTGGAATGCGTTTAGTTGGGAAGGGTCATTTGTAGGTTTCGATAATTATACTCGAATGGTTCAGACGAAAGAATTTTGGGATGTTTTAAAAAATACTTTGATCTATACAATAGGAACAGTGCCATTAAACATGATAGTTTCCTTGATGATTGCTTATGGTTTGAATCAGAAATTAAAGGGGAAGAAATTTTTAAGGACTTTGTTTTTCGCTCCTGTTGTGGTTTCACCTGTTGCGGCGGCATTGATTTGGAGATGGTTATATGACCCGAATTTCGGATTAATCAATTATTCACTTGGTGCAGTTGGAATTGACGCAATAAATTGGCTTAATGATCCGAGTGCTGCGATGTTTGCTTTAATCGGTATGGGAGTATGGAAGACATTCGGAACAAATATGGTGTTATTTGCGGCGGGATTAAATGCCATTCCTGAATCATATTATGAAGCGGCTACAATTGATGGAGCGGGAGCTTGGTCTAAGTTCTGGAATATTACAATTCCACTTCTTAGTCCGACAACATTTTTTATAATGGTAATGTCGATGATCGGATCGTTTCAGGTCTTTGATATAGTTTATGTGTTGACTTCAGGCGGACCCCTTGGCTCGACGAAAGTATTAGTATTCTATATATATGAATATGCGTTTAAGTTCACAGGCGAGATGGGTTATGCATCGGCGGTATCATACACATTATTTGCTCTATTATTCATATTAACGATGGTGCAGGTAAAATTCTTAAAAAATAAGACAGCGGCTTAGCAAATGCAAAAGAGAGACAAAAAATATAAATATTTGAATATATCAAAGAGTGTCTTGATACATATTTTAATGTACTCACTTGCTATACTCACGATTATGCCTTTTATCTGGATGATACTTACATCTGTAAAAGATATGAGTGAGATATTTGTATATCCGCCGCAGTGGTTTCCGAAAGAGATAAAATTCCAGAACTATATAGATGCCTTTAATGCGGCTCCATTTGGAACATTTTATCTGAATAGCTTAATTGTTGCATTCAGCGTTACACTCGGACAATTGGTTACATGTTCAATGGCTGCTTACGCATTTGCTCGATTGGAGTTTAAGGGAAGGGATATTATATTTTATATATTCCTTGGTACGATGATGATTCCGGCAAACGTAACGATGATACCTACATATATAGTATTAAGCACATTTGGATTAATTGATTCCTTGTATTCGTTAATTATTCCGGGCTTAGCATCCGCATTTGGCACTTTTTTATTACGACAGTTTTTTATGACGATACCGAAAGAATTAGAGGAAGCGGCATATATAGATGGAGCAAGTAAATGGCAGGTGCTAATGAGAGTAATAATTCCATTATCGAAGCCGGCACTTGCGACATTAGCAATTTTTACCTTTATGGGTGTTTTTAATGATTTTATCTGGGCGCTTATTTGTATCAATTCGGAAGAATTAAAAACCGTACAACTTGGATTAGCAACATTCAGGGACAAATATTTAACTCAGTGGGATTTATTAATGGCAGGATCAGTAACAGCTACATTACCAATTCTAATTATTTTCTTCGTAGCACAGAAATACTTTATTCAAGGAATAACACTAAGCGGATTGAAAGAGTGAAATTACTAACAATCATAATAATGATAATCTTAATCCCGATTGCACAAACGTTTTCGCAATCTGATAAACCGTTGGTTAGCGGAGGCGAACTGCTATTTTATCTTGATAAAACTTCATTCCAAGGGAAAGAGAATAAAACTTATTCCGAATTTTCAATTATGATTTATGCAGATAACCTAAAACTAAAAGAAGCATCAGGAAAATACTCAGCATCGATAAAAATAGACTATGAATTGACTGATTTGAATGAAGAAACAGTTATTAGTAAATCATGGGAAACAGTAGCCCAATTTGATTCGGTAAATGATGTTAAGTCATTAGTAGTTTATGATAAATGGGGAGAGCTTACCCCCGCAGGCAAATACAAATTGCAAGTAGAAATAAAAGATTTAACATCTCGCAAAACGGGAAAAATTAATTCTACAATCGATATAAAAGATTTCGCTCCAAATATGTTTGGCTTAAGCGAAATTGAATTTATTAATGGTACAAAAGAAACAGAATCAGGAAATAAAAAGATTCCTAATCCTGCAAGAAGATATGGTCTGCTAAATCCAATATTGTATTTCTTTTATGAACTTTATAGCGAAACAATTGATGATTCGCTAGCGATTCAATATACTATTACCGATGAAGCCGATGTGATGGCAAAGGAATTAAATTCAGTTTTGGATTTGAAGGAAAAGAGTAAAGGATATATACAAGGAATTAATATATCCAAACTTAATTCGGGTGTTTATACCTTCAAAATAAATGCAAAATCATCAAACGGAAAAGAAATATCAGTAAAAAGAAATTTTGAAATTCTTCAATTGGATTATTTTGCAAAGACACCGATGCTCTCAAAAGAAGATTCTGATATGATGGAAAAACTTTTGGATTACATTGCCGAGCCATATCAGCTAAGTCAATACAAAAAGTTGAATAGCTTTAATAAAGCAAATTTCATTTTGAATTATTTCAAGAATTTAGACCCTAATCCCGATACAGAAGAGAATGAATATTTACAAAGTTTATTAGCACGGTTTCATTATGCTAATCAGAAATTCAGTTGGGGAAATATTGAAGGATGGACGACCGAAAGGGGAAGAATATTTATTCAAAATGGAAATCCGGACGAGATCGATTATCATAATATGGATATGGATTCACGTCCTTACGAAATTTGGTATTACAGAGGAAATAGAGAACTCTTTTATGTATTTGGAGATTTGAATAGCAACGGGAAGTATTCATTACTCCATTCAAATAAAGAGGGGGAAATTTATAATATAAGCTGGAGAGAGTTAGTATCTCGTCTTTAGCAAACAAATAAGGGATGTAATGATATGTTAAACATCAAAAAAGAAAGAGTAAAAGTAACGGCATTCGTTTTGCTAAGCGCATTTATTTTTACATTTATATCGTGCAGTGATAATGATAACGGATTAGCTCCATATATGGGAGCTACGAAGCTTTCGACAGTGAAAGTGGAAGAGGGCACATTTATGCCGAAGATTACATGGGTGGGCGGTTATGCTTCTGTTATCGGTACTAATATCGGCGAACATGCAATACTAGATACATCGATTGTATGGCTAATAAAATCAAACGGTAATGACTTAAAATACCCACTTCAGTTTGGTGCAGTTCCGGCAGGAGCTCAGAATATCATAAGTGAAGTAAACGGGAATCCGAAATCACAACTCAATGAAGATAACACATATACATACTGGGTAGTAAGAGATTATATGTGGGATCAGATTTCAAAATACAAAGGAAAAGTGCTCGCTGCTGCTCCTTCAACCCAGAAAGAGATGATAGTAGCCGATGGTGATACGATTCGTTTATCGAGTGAAATATTCACAATTGTTACACAGAGAATTGACCGATTTATCAATATAACAGGTGTATCAACATTTGGAAGATTAGGTCAGATTGAGATTATTAATCCGGTAGATACTTTAGGACCAATGATAAGATGGACAATTTCCCAAGCGGGAGTTACTGATTCTAAAATTTCTGCAATTGGTATTACAAATGGTCAGCAATATATAGCCACCGAAGTACTATGGGAAGCATGGTCGGAGCAGAGTACATCTGATGGTAATGTATATGGTAAGAAAAATGTTATTTCAGCACCTGTACATCCCGGAGAGAGTTTCGATGGTGTAAAAACATTTTACGAAATGCCGGCAGAAGGTTTGGTAAGAGGAAACAATTACTATCTCTGGATTGCGAATGAGAATTGGGATGGAAAAGGAAGAACCAGAGTAACTAATTATTATGCATATATCACATTCAAAGTATTGTGATTTTAATAAAGCAGAAAAGCGGAGTTTATGATGAAAATTTTCTTTAATACTATTAAATCATTTTTACTGATTCTATTGTTCACATCTGTCATGCAAGCGGGTGGAGTTAATAGAACAAGTTTATTTGGTGCAAAGTCGAGTGCTTTGAATGGATTATATTTTGCAGGAATTGATGGAGTATCAAATATTTATTACAATCCTGCTGGATTGGCGTCTCTAAGGGGACAGTCAATAGAAGTAACAGCTTTCTTAAGAGGTGAACAGAATAAATTCGAAGGCGATATAAAAGGTTTATACAATTCTCTAAGAGAAGATGAGCTTAATGGTGGGATTGGAGGATACTATAATATTTCAGAAGGATTAACTGCGGCAATAGGTATTGAAGCGTTTTCTGATTATCGCACATCTTGGCCCTTTATAGTTCTTAGCAAAAGGGATGCAACATTAATTACAATTGGTACAGATATGTATAATCAGTCTTTTGTTGAAATGATCTCTCCAGCAATAGCATATAAAAGTGGGGATTTTTCGGTAGGGTTAGCTGTGAATGTATTTAGGAATACAGTAAAATCCTCTTTTGCTCTTGGTAATAATAAATGGAAAGATAATGTTGGTCTGCCTGTATATCAAGCAGATATTAATGGTGATGCATGGTTTTTCAATTTCAATCTTGGATTTATGTACCAAGTAAATGAAGATTTAAGATTAGGATTAACTGTATTGAGTGGAACATCACAAGATCTAGAAGGGGAAGCAAAAACAAATCTATTTGCTGTAACAGATTCTGCGGCAACTTTTACTAATGTAAATAGCACTTATCAAACACCATGGAAGATTGGTTTCGGTGGAGTTTATAATCTCTCATCAGATTTAGTTCTTAATTTAGATTTAAAATATAATTTATATGGGAGTTTGGATAAAGAGATTAAGTACGCATTTGAAAATAGCGTATGGCAGGCAAATGCAATGAATCCGGATTCACTTACAGGATTCACTTTAGGAAGTCAGCCATTAGAATATAAAAATTCATTTGAGGCAGGTATAGGTTTAGAATATATGGCTGCACCAGACTTAAATATTTATTTCGGATATAAATATGTCGGTACTCCGAATGACGAAAAAACATATAGTCTATTAAATCCACAGGTGTCATATAATCAAATCTCTGCTGGTCTTACATATTTTGATGAAGAGATGGCAATTAGTGTAGGTGTGGCATATTACAAAGGTTTAGAGACGGAAGTAAAGAATTCAGCATATCCGGTACATAATGGATTATACAATTTGGACGGATTAATACCAACATTAACTTTTAGATTCAATTTTTAAAAGAGGCGTAACAAGCAATGCAATATAAAACAACAAATCACAAACAACTTCTCGGAGGCAACATGAGAAAAAGTAACATTTTCTTAATCTGGGCAATACTTATTTCGCTGTCAACAGTAACGTTGGCACAGATTCAATACGAAAGGAAAGTAGTAAAAGTTCCTAAAGTACAAGCGGGCGAGATAGTCTTAGATGGTAAAATGGATGAAGCAGCATGGCAGAATGCCGGCGAAGCTAATCTAATTACAAATACCGGGTACGAAATCTTCACAAATAAATATTATCGTGAAGATTTAACCGAACCTGATTATGATGAATTATATGCACGTCTTCTTTATACCGAAGACACTCTCTACGTTTTTATTCACATTGATGAAATTGTCAATGATTCTACTAATCTATTCTGGAATGGTTTGTGGACTGGAGATCAATTATTTGTAGGGCTTTCCAATAAATTGGGATTGGATTATGAATGGGATGGAAGATGGAATGGTAACGTATTCACTGCTCCTGATGGACCTTTATATTACGTAATCCTTGGTGATCAACTTAGTTTAAATGGAGGTGATACTGTATCTGTGCCAGAAGGATACAGAGGAAAAGATGGTGATACTCTATATACAAGAAATTCATTTGATGCATATAAGTACGCAAGAATGGCAACTGTTATCGATACAACGACAGGTTTATGGAATATTGAATTAGCATTCTACAATCCAGCTGTAAAAGCACAAGGACAGTTAGGATTTAATCTTGGAGGATCGACAGGATCAAGACAATCTCATGAAGAATTCGGTGATGCTTATGGCTATTTTGCATGGCAGCCAAATGTACAAGATGATCCTTATGCAATTCCCCCAATTGGTGATGAACTTGGACAGATAGCCGGTTATTATGATCCGGGTGTATCTTTATTAGTTACTCCTGCATGTTTTGCAGTACTTCAATTTGAAGGAAAAGATGAAGTTTATGTACGTAAAGAGATGCAAGTACCACAAGTAGATCCTACCGAAATTACATTTGATGGTGTAATGAATGAAGCTGCATGGGATAAAGCAGCTAAAGTTAATTTAATCACTAATGAAGGTTATAATCTTTTCACAAATAAATATTATCGTGAAGAATTAGCAGAACCTGATTATGATGAATACTACGCAAGATTATTATGGGCACAAGATACATTATATGCTTTCATTCATATTGATGAAATCGTAAATGATTCTACAAATCTATTCTGGGATGGTTTATGGACAGGCGATCAATTGTTTGTAAGTATCACAAATCGTCTTGGATTAGATTATGCAGATGAAGGAAGATGGAATGGTAACGTATTTACTGCGCCAAATGGTCCTTTATATTATATAATTCTTGGTGATCAAATTTCCTTAAATGGCGGTGATAGTGTATATATTCCTGAAGGGTATAGACAATATGACGGCGATACAACATGGACAAGCGATGCTTTTGATGCCACTAAATATACTCGTATGGCAGTAAAAATTGATACCTTAACAGGTAAATGGGATATTGAACTTGCAATCTATAATCAAGCAGTTGCAATGCAATCAGCAATTGGATTCAATTTAGGCGGATCGACAGGATCAAGACAATCTCATGAAGAATTCGGTGATGCTTATGGCTATTATGCATGGCAGCCAAACGTGCCGGATGATCCTTATGCAATTCCACCTTACGGCGACGTGCTTGGAACATATGCAGGTTACTATGATCCGGGTGTATCATTATTAGTTACAACTGATGCACATGCAGTACTTCATTTCGTAGATGAAATCGGTACAGGCGTAGAATTTGGCGGAGATAGCAGTCTTCCGGTTAGCTTTACATTGGATCAGAACTATCCGAATCCATTTAATCCAAGTACTACAATCAGATTTAACGTACAAAAAGCAGCACCTGTAACAATGAGAGTTTATAATGCTCTTGGTCAATTAGTTACAACATTATTTGACAATCAGATGTTATCATCAGGCACACACTTAGTTTCATGGAGTGCTAAAAACTTATCATCAGGAATCTATTTCTATAGCTTAGAAATGGAAGGACAGATGATAACAAAGAAGATGGTATTCTTAAAATAGTATGGTAATTAATAGCCCCGGAGAGATTCGGGGCTATATTAAAAAAATATTTAGATGGAGATTTTTATGCGGGCAGCAATATTACATGGAGCACATGATTTTAGAATTGAAGAACTACCAACTCCGGTACTCAAAGAAGATGAATGTTTATTAAAAGTAAAATCGTGCGGAGTATGTCATTCGGAGATTCATCAATGGAATGAAAATATAAGTGGTTTAGAATATCCTCGTTTTATTGGTCATGAAACTGCAGGCGAAATTATTGCAGTAGGCAGTGGGGTAACGAAATTTAAGATTGGTGATAGAGCGGCTTCGTGGGTTGATGGTAAAGGATATGCAGAAGAACTAGCAGTAAAAGAGAGCAGATTATTTAAGATGTCGGAAGAGCTTCCTTACGATTTAGCAATATTGGAGCCGGTGGCTTGCACAACTAATGGTGTTATGAAAGCGAATATTCAGCTTGGGGATACCGTTGCTTTAGCAGGAACCGGATTTATGGGATTGATTCTTTTGCAGCAGATTAAATTAACGGGTGCAAGTAAAGTAATTGCTCTTGATATTAGAGATGAAATGTTGGAATTGGCAAAAGAATTAGGCGCAGATGTAGTAATTAATCCGCAAAAAGAAGATTATAAAAAAATTATAAATGATTTGACTGATGGTAAGGGAGTGGATGTAAGTTTTGAAATTGGCGGAGTTCAATCTACGTTGGATTTAGCTGCCGATATATTAAGGATGGAAGGTAAGTTAGTAATATTCGGATATCATCCGGGTGAAAGGAAAATAAAAGATTTAGGATATTGGAACTGGATGGCATTTGATATAATAAATGCACACTTCAGAAATCTCGATACAATATTATTGGGTTCGAGAATTGGAATGAAATTAATGAATGAAAAGAAAATAAATATGAAACCCTTAATTACACATAAATACAAGTTAACGGAAATAGAAGACGCATTTAAGGTAGCAAAAGATAAACCGAAAGGATTTGTAAAATCAGTAATTGTATTTGAATAGCAGTACAAAATTATAAAGAGTATGGATTTCTATATGAAAAAGAAAAATTGGTTTAGAAGTTTTATCAATTATTTATTCATCTTAATGATAACCGCATCAACGATTAATGCAGCGGGAGGTAAACTTGTCGGAAAGATAATAGATAAAACAGGCAAAGAGCCTTTGATCGGTGTTAATGTAGTAATACTTGGCATAAGTCAAGGAGCCGCCACCGATATTGAAGGGGATTATGTGATATTAAATATTCCTCCCGGCACTTATGATATTAAAGCCACTATGGTTGGTTTTAAGACCGTTACAAAAACCGGTGTAGTAATAAGTATTAACCATACAACTACACTCGATTTTGATTTGGAAGAAGCGGTGCTCGATATTGGGGAAAGTATAATTGTAGTTGCAGAGCGTCCTTTGATCGAAAAGGATTTAACTTCCACAAGGCACTTTGTATCAGCGGATGAAATTCAAGCTCGTCCTACCACGAGCTTAACGAATATCTTATCGACACTTCCTGGTATTGATGTTGATAATTCGGGACAGCTTACAGTAAGACGCGGTTCACTTGATCAAGTAGCCTTTATGATCGATGGTATCAGAGCACGTAACCCACTCGATTTTCAGCCATATACTAATATAAACTTGAGTTCGATTCAGGAGCTTGAGATTATAACGGGTGGATTTAATGCGGAGTATGGCGAGGCTCAATCAGGTGTATTTAATATAGTAACTAAGGAAGGTGGTAATAAAGTTGATGGATTTGCTGAATTTAGATTTACGCCATCGGGATTAAAACATTGGGGTACACCGTTATATGATTATTCGACTAATAGATATTGGGAAAATACAAACGCACGTCATTTGCAATGGTGGATCGATAATCCTAATCAGTGGATAGACCCGAACGGCATAGCCGGAAATAATCCAAATTCTATTTGGACACCTGAACAAGCTTATGATGATTATATGAATACTCATCAGCCATTGACTGACTATACAGAGGGTAACACATACCAAACTGAGATGTCGCTGGGTGGACCAATTATTCCAAGTAAACTTTATTTTTTCTTTTCAGGAAAATTTAGAACAGCTCCTCCTGTTTCTGGAAACAGTTTCTTAGATAGGGGTTATTGGTATGATGGAACATTGAAATTAACATACAATATAGCAACTGATTATAAATTAATGGCTTCGGGATTTTATAGTGGTTCAAAAACAAGTCATGGAATGGAGTATTTAGCATTCGAGAATGGGTTTGAGAATAAATATGCTTTATATGATTATGCAGGATATCCAAAAAACACCACAGATGGGCAGACTTTAAAATTTACACATGTACTTAGTCAATATTCATTTTATGAATTACAGTTAAGTAGAGTTTATAGATTCAGAAATCAAGGTACATTCCCGGGAGATGAAGCAGGGTGGGAAACAGGAACGCCAGAATATGATCGTTTAAGAGCTGTTGATGCACAAGGGTCACCAATACCTGGTGCATATAATAACATAATTGGTTTACATACTACGGGATATTTTTATAGAGGAACAGATAAGAATACTGATTATTCATTCGCAGGTGATATAACAAGTCAGGTTCGTAAAGAATGGCAGATTAAGGGTGGATTTGATTTTACTTATTATAATCTAAACCGTTATCAAGAAGCAAAAGCATTTAATGTAATTGAAGAGAAAGTTTATAATCCGTATGAAGGAGATATTTATTTCCAGAATAAATTAGAGTTTGAAGGCTTGATAATGAATATCGGATTGAGATATGATTTCTATAATCCGAATGATTACGTTTATAAAAATTTATATGATCCATTTGATATAATAGCTGCATATAATGAGAAGAGAGAACCGAAAGCATATACTGAAAAAACAAAATTATTTGGACAGCTTTCGCCAAGAATTGGAATTTCGCATCCAATTTCTGATAAAACGGTACTTCACTTTTCTTATGGACACTTTTTCCAGAGAGCAGGATTTGGCGATTATGGAGAAGGAACTGGAGCCGATATTGAAGGACAAAGCGTATCTGGTATCTTAAATACATATTTACTAACGAATTCAGATGGACAGCCGGTTCCTTATAATCTTGGAAATAGATTATTGAAACCACGCAAGACAGTTTCTTATGAGCTTGGTATCGAACATAATTTGGGTGGTATGGTAACAACTGTTACAGCATTCTATAAAGATATTACGAATACTATTAGAACCGTAAGAGTATTTATGGATGACGGAACTTCTTATCTAACAACTGGTAACTCGAATTATGCGGATGCGAAGGGTGTGGAAGTAGCAATTAGAAAACCACTTTCAGGAATTTGGGGCGGATATCTTAACTTCTCTTGGAGTACAGGAATTACCGGAAGATCTGGCGATCCGGATGTCCTTGCATCGCCTAATTCTGGAATCGAAAGTCGTGTAACAGATTTTACAGGTGATTATATTCTTTATGATCCTGCACGATTGAAGTTCGGTGTTGTCTTTGCAGTACCAACAAATTTCGATCTCCTTTATAGTGTATTTGCAGATATGCAGATATCGGTGGATTATCAAATATATTTTCCACACAAACAGATTATATCCGATAACTTTACTGAAGGTGGAAAGACATATATAAGAACACCTGATAAGAATGCAGATATTAGAATCAGGAAAGAATTTAAAGTAGGCGGATTAAATTTATCCGCATTTATAGAAGTAAGAAATGCATTTAATGATAAATGGAATAATTTACAAGTGGTCAATTCATCAACTGCTTCGGCAGAAGATCGTGTAGCTTATGTAAATTCCAATTTTGCAATATTCCCCGAATATACACCTAATGGCGGCGCATTCCCTGATGTATGGATGTATAGAAATATGCCGAGAGCGTGGGTATTTGGTTTTGCAATTGGATTCTAAAAAGTTATTTAAAAAATAAGAGTACTATTTATGAAAAAGTTTATTCTAACAACAAAATTTAAGTTCTCAATAATCTTACTGGTATTGGGTTTGCTTACGGTAGATATCTCTGCACAAAGAGATGTGGTAACTCATACGAGAGGTAAGCTTTGGGAAACATTAATATCTAACGGATTAATAGGAAGTGCCGGAGCTTGGGACTATCAAGAAGTAACGGGACTTGGGTTTTATCCGGGATTCAAAGGATATTACTTCCCGAATGATGAACAGTTAGCAAATTCACCTGATAAGGTTACAAATGCGAACTTTCATAATTTCAGGAGTGGTCCCTGGATCATTGCAAAAAATCCAAAATCCTTAGAACCACCAGATTTTAGTCCAAAGCAGAAAGATTTTTTGATGTATCATTCATCATTAACTCCAACTGATTATGGAACAATACAGAATTATAATGCGTGGGAAGGTCAACAGAATTTTTCAGAAAACGCAGGATTTGATCCATTACTACCTGAAGAGATGTTTTATAATGAACGCCCAACTGTAACAGGAATAACGGTAAAACAACGCTCGATGGTTTGGAGTGTTCCGGGTTATAGTGATTTTATTATATACGACTATATATTTAAGAATACCGGTGATATGGTTATTCCTTCATTGAATAAAACGATGAAATATGATCAAACTTTGGATGAAGTATGGTTTGTATTTCATTCGGGAATATCGGTATCTACAAAAGGTATACTGAATTTCCATTACGATCCTAATTCATTTATCTCATCGGCAGGACCTGCAGGTGGATTCGGTGGATATGGAGGAAAACCGGGGTCAGACGTATATCAATTTGAAAATAGAAGTGCAGGTGATGGGAAAGGGCTTCTCTATTTTAGCCGTGATTTTAATGGTGGAAGAGAGCCGGTGCCGTGGGATTTATATGCAAAGAAAAATAATTGGGAAGATATATTAAGATTAAAACCGGAATGGTTACCGGAACTTCAAGACCCGGCATGTTTTGGATTTGTATTCTTATACCGCACTCCATTCCCGGGAGCAGCAGCCGATCCATTTGATGCAGACCCGGCTTATTTTTCGGTCTATAATGATCAAGGAGATAACTTCAAAGGAAAGGATCTTGATTTCAATGAGTATTTCGGGTTTGGAAAATTTCAACCGCCATTTTTTTATGACTTTGCCAAACATGAATATCAAAGACCAAATGACGGAACTCTTTATGCATGGTACACATCATCATTTGGACCATATAAATTAGCACCGGGTGATTCAGTTCGTTTAATGGTTGCGGAAGTTGCCGGTCAGTTAGACCTAAAAGATGTAGCTAAAGGAGATCCAAATAGAACATTCCCTGATAGTTCGATTGCAGCAATTATAAGAAATGCACAAGCTGCTAGGAATGCTGTTAAATGGGGTTATGGATCAAAGGTAAATGGTAAAGAGATATTTGCAGATGTACCTGAAGCACCACCGGCACCAAATGTTAGAGCTGCAAATGCTTCACGGGGTTCTGATACAGCAGTGATTGCTATTCAATGGGATAAATTAGCCGAAGAAGCAAAAATTATGGATGGTGCTAATAAACTATTTTTTGATGGCAGTACAGACTTAAGTGGATATCGTGTTTATAGAGGATCCGATGAAAGAGGTATTTGGGACTTAATTGCGGATATTCCAAAAGGTGAATTCCATAAATATTGGAATGCAGAGGCTGAACGTTATGAATTTTTAGATAAGAATCTACAGTTCGGATTTGAGTTCTTTTATTATGTAGAAGCATATAATTTAGTTCCGAAGCCATGGACATCTTCAAATGGTACTTTAGTAAATAAATTACCGGAACTAAAAAGTGCGGATATAAACAGGACAGAATTAACATCAGCAAAACCGGGACCGATAGACCTTTCAAAGATTGGTTGGGATGTATTCGTAGTTCCTAATCCATTTATCGAAGGAGATGCTAATCACAGTTTCGGCGAACCAAATCCAAGAAAAATTGAATTTAGAAATCTGCCTGAAAAAGCAAAAATATTAGTATTCAATATAGCCGGTGAATTAGTTAAAACCTTAGACCATGGACCGGATTCGAGAGGAAACCTTGCCGGTAGTGTGGCTTGGGATCAGCAATCAGATTCAGGTTTATTAGTAGCGCCGGGGCTTTATATTTTTGTAGTAGAATCTGAGACCGATGGAACTATTGGTCAAAGAGATACCGGCAAGTTTATGATTATCAGATAGTGTGAATAAATAAGATAAAAAGTTTTTACCCGGAGGTAAATTGAAAAAGTTATTATTAATAGCAGTCATAATTGGATTAGCCGGCACTACTCAAGCACAGTTTAAGAAAGTCGGCAGGACTTCAATGCAATTTGTAAAAATTGGTATTGGTGCAAGGGAGACTGCGATGGGAGAAGCATCAATTGCTAATCTTAATGATGTTAATGCAATGTTTTGGAACCCAGCTGCATTAACAAAAGTTACCGGACAGGAAGCGGCAGTCCATTATACTAAATGGTTTGCTGATCTTAATCTAATGTCTGCGGCAGCGGCTGTTAATCTCGGCAGCTTCGGTGTAGTAGGTGTTAATTATACTATACTGAACTACGGTGATCTCGAAGAAGCATTCGTAACAAGTTCGACAGGCGGTATGGATACTCGCACAGGAAATACATTCACTGGTAAAGATATGTCGATGGGGATTTCCTATGCACGTCAGTTTACGGATAAATTATCTATCGGTGTTAATGCACATTATTACAGAGAAGATCTACATAAGTATAATTCAAGTATATGGGCATTCGATGTAGGTAGTTATTATGAGACAGGTTGGAAAGGAATACGTATAGCTATGAGTGCACAGAATTTTTCTTCACAAGCACGCTGGATGTATTCAGGTGATGAAACTCGTCAATCATTCGAAATACCACTTCTATATAGAATTGGTGCTTCGATTGATCTGCTCGGCGGAAAAGACCTTTTCTTAGGCGGCGATTGGGATACACATAGAATGACATTAAACGTGGATGCAATCCACTCGAATGATTATTCTGAAAGAGTACATGTCGGTGGAGAATATGTTTTCCTTAAT
>Ga0172380_10003772_pt1 | contig 20315 bp, 43 predicted proteins | sample Leawe162metaG_FD_119747 | JGI IMG/M metagenome (GOLD analysis project Ga0172380, IMG submission 119747) | Leachate microbial communities from a municipal landfill in Southern Ontario, Canada - Leachate well 162 metaG | ecosystem: Engineered > Solid waste > Landfill > Unclassified | place... | reverse complement strand
GCGCTCCGCGCGTCTGCGGCGCGTCGGCCTACGGCCTCCGGTCTGTCCTCGCTTCGTCATGTCCCTGACTGTACCGCATTGGGCCGGATCGTGCAACCCCTGTCGTGTGACTTCCGTCACCACGGCCAGTCTCGCCATACCAGGTCTGGTATCGGCTCGATGTCGGGCACGTCCCGGTGAGTTGAGATCGACTTGACCACGCTCTCCCGGTGAATCATGTCGACATCATTCCGTCACCATTCCGTGATATGGATACGATATGCGGGCATGCCAATGGGACCACTCACGTTCAGCGAGTAGTCTCCATGTGAGGCGGTGGGTTGACGCCGTTGTCATCCCGAGAGTCCCGGACGTGGCGCGGCGGGCGCGGACTCTCCTGGCGCGGTCGTTGCTGTGGCTGCCGGTCTTGCTCCCGGTCTCAGCCCTTCAGGGACACTCAGCCGACCCGGGCCCTAGCGTGCGGGCCCTGTACGACCGCTCTCCGTTGGCGGGCTCAGCGCGGAGCACGTGCCGCGCTGAGCCGGCCCTCTTCGCCGGGGGTGGGTGCTACTGGCTGGCGCCCTCCTCGCGCTCCTCACGGAGCCGTCGAAGGGCAGCCGTGCGGCAGTCCTGGTGCCACCAGGACTGACCGGACGGAAGATCGATGAGTAGGCCGAGGTCGGCGAGATCATCGCCGGTGACCACTCGGCGCCCGCATGCCGGGCAGGGCCCGTGGTCGACGATCTCTCGTCGACCACGGGCAGGGCCCTGACGTAGGGCTTTCGCCGTGCCCTCCTGGAGGAGGGCACGGCGCTTCTGTGCGCGGCTGACCGTGACGGGCGACCGGTCGCTGTTCACGCCGCGCGTCCTCGGACCGTGACCCGCACCGGGCCCCGTGTCGATCGGGCCATGGCCGACACGGAGCCCTGTGAGCGCCACTGCTCGTTGGTCAGGGGCCGGCCGTGGCGCGAGAAGTAGCCTCGCAGCTCCTCGCTCGCGAAGGTCAGCGAGCCATTCCGGCCACCGAACCACGCGCTGCGGGGGTTGACTCCCCGGGACTTGCCGGCCCGGTTGAGCATCGTGCCTCGCGTGGCCGACTCCGCGCGGTCGTACTCGGCTTCGAGGTAGGCCCGGTACTCTCCCGCCTCGCGCTGGCGCGTCGATTGCCGCCGGCCCTCGACCGGTCGACGTCGACGCAACCCCTCGGGCAGACCCTCGGACTTCATCCACAGCGGTGCCGGCCGGCGACCGGATCCGGAGTCCCAGCTTGGCGCGGACCCGTCAGGCCGGTACTCCCCGACGTCGTTGCGCTCGTCCCAGTGCCCGAACCAGAACCACCAGGACCACCAGCGACCCGACCGTTGGGCGACCTTGCCCTCCCCGATGATGTCGCCGGCCCTGGACCGACCGACGTACTGACCGGATTTCATCTCCCCTCGTCTCCGCAGGTCATGGCGCGTTTCACGTGGCGTCTGCCCCTGCGTGGTATGCGGCCTGTTCCTCACGCCAGAAGGCCAGCGCGATACGGCCGATCGGGTCGATATCGGGTGCATCGTCGCTGGTCATGACGGAACCACCCGAATGATGACCAGGGTCATCGTCATATGACACGCCGCCCGGCCACTTCATGCTTGCTACCTCCCGCGTGCTCGTGTAACGTCGGACCCGAATTGCCTAGGGGCGTGCGGCCTGTGTCTCTTGTGCATCTGCCTAACCTGCGGTCCCCCGAGCGCGGTACGTGGTTGCCTAGTAGAGCTGGTGGCGTTTCGACGGTGGTTCTGCCGGGCCCCCTTCGGGGGGCCCGGGTGCTGTTTGACCCTAGTTGCGAGGTGCCCCTGAGGGGTAGTCCCTCGGGTCGTGTGTCGCACCAGCTCGCGGGGTCGGTCGCTGGTCCTGGACGGCGTAGACGCCGAGCGCGGTGGCGATGGCAACGATGATCGGGGCCCACTTGTCGTAGGGGGCTGGTAGAAGCCCCAGGGCGGCGACCTGGGCCAGGATGCCCAGGACCGCCATCCCGGTCTTTCTGGCGTCCAGCAGGAGCTTCCTGGAGACCTTGACGACTGGACTCACTTCGGCCCTTCCCACTTCCAGCCGGCGGCACCGGCCGTCATCGGCCCCACGATTCCGTCCACGAGCAGGGGATGGCCCTTGGCGTCCCTGTGGTGGGACTGCCACGCCTTGGTACGCGAGTGCGTCTTGGGCCCGAACTTGCCGTCCTCGTAGGCCCCGCACACCTTCTGCCACGCGCGGACGTCCTCGCCTCTCTGCCATTCCTCCAGCAGGAGCAGGTACCGCTTGAGGACCTGGCGACCGAGAACAGCTCGGGTGGCTTCCTGCATCTGCGGGACGTACCTCAGATGCGAGGAATGGTTGTAGGTGCTCCAGTCGGTGAATCGCCGGCCAGCGGCCTTGTAGATCAGGAACGCGCACCGGCAGTTGGTCGACGGGTTGAAGAGTTCGGCATTGTCGTCGATGCCGAACCACTTCCGGCGAGCCGGCCCCAGCGCCTTGAACATGTTGATCTGAGCGAGACCGTAGGAGAGATCCCGCGTTGCGGGGTTGTCGTTGAGTGCCCGCGTGTTCCCGCCGGACTCGGCGAGCACGACAGCTCCCATGATGGGCAGGCTCGTTCCCGAGAAACCAGCGTTGCGTAGGTACCGGATGATGTCGACGTCGGACAGGTGCGTCATGAGTTCCTCATTCTGTCTGCCGGCCGCGTGGCCACATGCGATTACCGGCGCCCTCTGAATCGAGCTTGACCGGTTTCAACGGGGTATCAATCCACGTGATGAATGTGACGTTAGTTTTCGAGTAGCGTAACAGAAACTCGTGCTTCTCCAGGTCGAGAGTGCGCATTATCGGAACCCAGAAGCGTTTGGGGCCGAACAGTTGCGCGGTGCGTTCCATGTCGTCCTCGTCGTTCTGGCGGAACGCTGCTGTCCAGTACGTTTCGCTGTGCATCTCCCGTCCGACGCCCTGTGTCCGCTGCTTGTCGGCGAGCACGGTGATGTCCTGGCTGCGGCCTTCTCGCCAGTACTGCTGAACGATCGACTTCAACTGTGGTGAGAGGCTCTCCAGGTACCCGACCTCACCGAATTGGATCATCACGTTGGCCTTGGGGCGCCAGAGCCTTGACAGCAGGTCACCGATAGCCTGCTCGTGATGTGCCTTCCTTGCCTGTCCCATGGCCTTCGTCTTCGGCCAGAAGATGGCCCACCGGTTCTGCTGGATTCCCCTCCAGTCATGAACCACCGGCCATCCGAGGGACATCAGCGTGTCATCAGCGGGTTTGGTCGCAATGATGATCCCCGAGGTGCGTCGGGCCAGGGCCCGGTGCTGCATCATCGTGGCGAGCGCGTAGGTCTTCCCCGATCCGGTCGGGCCGAGGACTTCCACGTGTTCGGGTTGCGGACGGGCCGGATCGGATCGTCCCCAGTCCTGGATGAAGTCACGGCCGAGGACGGACCACGGGATCCGTTCGGGCACGTCGATGGATACACCGGCCGGGACACTCAGCGGTGGTGGGACTGTCGGGAAGTTCGTCATGCGACGGCCCGGTACTGTGAGAAGTCGTCACCGACAGCATTCCCGGTGACGTCGACCGACTTCACCACGTGGTGTGCCCATACGGCGACAAGAACCGGTTTGAATGCCGCCGCTAGCCGGATCCATTCCACGAATCCCTTGTTGCCGAGCATGAATTGCAGAACCGTCTGTGATCGGCAGATGATCGGAACGGCGGCGTCAATGATCTGAGGCAATGCCTGTGCGTAGGCGCCGGCACAGTAAGGGTCGGCAACGGCGAGAATGTCGGCCGGAATGAGGCTCGCCACGGCCAGCCATGCCTTTATGTCTCTCTCGACTTCCTTCGTGATCGGGATCGAAGGAGGTGGGAGGTGATCTCCCATGGTGGCCAGCCACGAGGGGTCCGGATCCGCCGGCAGGCTGCCGGCGAGCCCCTCGATACCCCCCAAACCCTCCGGTGTGACTTCCGTCACTTCCCACCAGGGGGCGGGGTCGTTGGTCCCGGGTGGGGGGGCCCCGTCTCCTCCCGGCGCGGCGCTCGTCGAGAGGAGACGGGGCGTCTGTGGGACGGCCGGCGTGACCCCTGGAACCCCGAGGGCCCGGCCCCGTCGGTGGTGTCCGCGCTTCCACGTGCCAGCGACCAGAGCGCCACACCCACACGCGCACGGCTTCATGTGCGAATGATAACGATTTCAATATGGGTCGGACTATGCTTTCAGGCGAGTCGTAGCGACCATTAATCGGTCAATATCGTGGGAGAGGTACAAACATGGGCAAGCTCACCGACGAGGAACGCCAGACGATGGCTGCTCTCCTGGCCAAGGCCGACGAGGAGGACGACTTCGAGGTGGAGATCTTCTCCGGGGACAAGGGCGCGCGTCTGCCCTACAGCCAGGCCAAGGACTGGCTGGCGAAGGAGTTCGGCATCGGTCCGGCGCCGGCCGGCGGCCAGGGGGCCCCGCAGGGCGGCCAGGGGGCCCCGCAGGGCGGCCAGGGGGCCCCGCGTCCGCTGTCGCTGTTCCGTGGCCGTGGCGGCGGCCAGGGGGCCCCGCAGGGCGGCCAGGGGGCCCCGCAGGGCGGCCAGGGGGCCCCGCAGGGCGGCCAGGGCCAGCAGGGGTGAGTCATGGCCTCCGTCTCGGACTTCCTGGCTCACGCGCGAGCCCAGATCGGTGACCCTTACGTCTGGGCTGCCGAGGGTCCGGACGCTTTCGACTGCTCGGGCCTGGTGCAGTACTCGCTCAAGGCCCTGGGCATCAACTCGCCTCGCACGGCCCGCGCGCTGTGGACGTGGACCGACCACGTCACCGAACCGGCTGCCGGTGACCTGATCTTCACCGGGAAGGGGTCGACCCCGACCCACGTCATGATCTATGCCGGTGACGGGAAGGTGGTCGAAGCTCCCCGGACCGGCCTGGACGTCCGAGAACGCGCCTGGTCCCCGGGCAAGGATCTCATCGGCTACGGCCGGATCCCCGGACTCGGCGGTCACGCGGCCTCGGGCCTGTCGAGCCTGCTCCAGCTCGCCCTGCCCGACTCCGCGTTGCGCACCTTCGACGCGGCCGGCGAGGCACTCCACCGGGCGATGTGGCTATTCAACCCCGAGAACTGGGTGCGTATCACCTCCGGGGCGTTCGGCGTCATCCTCGCCGCGTTCGGCGTCATGTTTCTGCTGAAAGCGAGCGCGTGATGGCCAACGTGGATATTCGACAGCTGATCGCTCTCGCGCGGGATGCGGGTTTCTCGGAGTCTCAGGCACCGACGATGGCCGCTATTGCCATGGCGGAGTCGAGCGGTCGACCGGGTGTCGTCAACGAGATAGGTTGCACCGGGCTGTGGCAGATAAATCAGCCGGTGCACGTCAAGGACTACCCGTCGTGGACTCAGGCATGGTTGAAGGATCCGCGGAATAACGCAGCAGCCGCTAAAGAGGTCTACGACAAGCAGGGTTTGAGTGCGTGGACGGTGTACACGTCGGGAGCCTATCGGGAGTATCTTCCGTCGGATTCCACGGTGAGTGAGGTGTATTCGGATATCGGTCGGTTCCTCAAGGGTATATCCGGGGGTATCGGGGACATCATCGGCGGGACCATCGGTAATGCCGTGTCCCTGCCGTCCCAGGTCACGGGATTCTTCGACGCGGCAGAAAGACCCGTGAAAGCCGCGATGTGGCTATTCAATCCCGCATCGTGGGTACGGATCGTGGCAATGGTGTTCGGAATCATGCTCATGTCGGCCGGTATCCTGGCCCTGTCAAAGGCGGCAGAATGAAAATCAAGCTCGATGTGGGGGCGGAACTCGACCTGTTGTCCCCGAGGGAGTACAAGGACGGTTTGGAGAGCCTGAACCGCACCTGGTTCGAGGAGATGGGCAGGGGGCTCAAGCACATCCGGTTCATGACCCATGCCACGGTGACGGCGGGAGCGTTCGCCGTCGGAGCCCCGCTCCAGCCCGACGGGCAGATCATGGGCCCGCGTGAGGGCTTCGTGTGGGCTGTGGACCGGGTCACGGTCTCGGGCCTGGCCACCGGGGACACGGTGCGGCTGTGGCGCAACGGCAACCAGCTCCACCAGCTCATCGACACCTTGACCCCCAACCCGAACGCCAACGGCGTCGTGGGGGGCCTGTGGGGGGCCTTCGGTGCCGGTCTGGCCGGCGCCGTGGCCATCCCCCTCACCTACTCCTACGTCACCGGATTCGACGTCACCACGGCGATTCCAGCGGCTCCTCCGATCCCGTCGGTGGTGACGGCGGCCATCGGCGCGTCCTTCTTCACCTACGACTTCATCCAGACCGCCAATGGTGGTCTGCTCCAGGTCCGCTATCCGGCCCCTGGTATCTCGATCGGTCCGGCCGGTCCGTCGACCGTGGCAATCGGTGTCGCAGCCGGTGGCGCGGCCGGGAACATCAACGTCTACGGATCCGGGATGCGCGGGATCTCGGCGACCTACCGGGCACCGAATCACGGGACGATCCTGCATCCCGGGGAGACCCTGGTCGTCACCGGAGGAGGGCTGACCGACCTCGGACCCGTCTATGTGACCGGTGACATCATCGAGGCACCCGGCCCGATGATCTGGAAGCTGATCAACGGATGAGTCAGGATGCGGGTACCGAGGACTTCCTGGCCCAGATCGCTCCCTCGGAGGACGGCCGGCCCCGGCTGATATCCCGGGGAATGTACAGCCTCTACGTCACGCCCCAGGGTGGCCTGCACCTGGCGTTCCGGCACGAGGGTGACGGGGAGGACCGGCACATGCCGATTCCGGCTGCTGTGGTGAAACTGGCGACGCAGGCACAGCACGGAACCGGACCAATGGCAATGCTGCGGCACCTGATCCCGGGAGTATGAATGCTCGCCAACTGGAACTCTTGCCTGATCACTCCCGAGCGGGCAATCCGCATCGCTGGTGACGTCATTGTCCGTATCGGGTACCGGCATCCGGACGATGTCACATGGATGGTCGTCCTGGAATGCAACGACTGTGGTCGGTCGGTGATGGCCCTGGCGAACTCGGTTCGGCAGAGCGAACCCGAGGGAGAGATCCGGGAGTCGTCGTGGCCCTACAGCGTCGAGGCGATCCTGACCGCCGTCCTGCGCCACCGCGTCATCCACCACGAGGAGGTGCTTTCCGGTGACCGACCCGACGCCGGCACTGCCGGCTGAATCACGGCGCACGCTGCCCCTGCTCCTCCTCCTGGTCCTGGTCGTGGTCGTCCTGGTGGCCTCCTACTACGTCACCGGCCGGCTGCGCCGAGGGCCGGCCCCCGTTCCCGCGAAGGAGCTGCACACCGATGGACGACAAGGGCAAGCCGATCCTGAGCCAACTGATCAGCCTGGTGGGGTTCGTGGTCTATCTCTGGCTGGTGATCCCGACGCACCACCGCCAGTCCCTCCAGCTACGGGCGTGGCACGCGGCCCGGGTGGCCTGTCGGCACGCGGCCCGGGTGACGGGTCGGTCATCGATGAGGGTTGAGCTGTCCTGCGGGACACGCCGCTACGAACTGCCCTTGGCGCTGTCCCTGGCCTCTGACTGGTGCTCGCGCGCCTACGACCGAACGAGAGGGTTCCCCGTATGAAATGGGTCGTCGACTATATCCCGGTGCTGTGTCTGCGCTGTTCATGGCCGAATCGGTGTCGAGACGAAATCGATACGGTCAACTCCGAGAACGAAAGTGATCATATCTGGGCATGTCGGTACGGATGCACCTGTCACCAGGAGCGGATACCGAGGATGGTCGGCGTGATATCGGCCCTGGCCCTGGCGATCCACCACATGCGCTGTGACCAGGAGGTTCGCAGGCTCCGGGAGGGTCGTCGATGAGCCTCCGACTCGCGCGCAAGGTCATATCGTCGGGACCGTCCCACGAGTACATCATGTGCTCGTGGGACGAATGCGAACGATACGGAGTCATGCTATACGGTATCCGTATCCCATACGGCGTCCACCCGAATGATTACACAGTCATTCACCTATTCTGTTCGGAACGCCATAAGCAGTATTTCCTACACGGTCACCGGCACTACGGGAAACTTCCACCGGGATACCGACTGAGCGTGTTGTGAGGTGTTAGCCTGGCTCCGCCTGTAAGCATTTCTACAGAGGAGCCGGACCATGGATGACATCAAGGTCGGCCTCCACATCTTCCTTGTCGTCCTGGTCATCGGGACTCTGTGGAGACTGTCCTCCTACCACCTCATGGCGTCACAGAACCCGCGCGCCCAGCACCTGGGCAAGGCGATGGTGACCCAGTACTGACCGCCTGACGCGGTCCGTCCGGGCACCGCGTCCCTGCCGAGGAGCACCCCATGCCTGCACCCGCGATGGCCGGAGCACCGGCCGCTGAGGGACAGCCCGCCGGAGCGGGCGCCAACCCGTTCTGGGAAGTAACCAACCTCTTCGCCCAACCGAACAAGCAGGGCGCCGTCCTGGCCACCGCGATGGGCGCGGCGACCATTCCCGGGGGCGGCCAGATCAACCCCGGGAACTACCTTCGCGGCCTGCGCCTGGTCGTGCGCTCGACCGGTGGCATCGGTGTGGCCAACGGCGACAACCCGGCGAACTTCTTCACCGCGCTGGGAATGCAGAACACCGACGGCGCGGAGATTCTCTACAACGTCATCAACGGCTACGCCTACATGCAGCGCCAGCGCTACTTCCGGCCCTGGCTGCGCGACCCCATGACCGCCTACGACTTCGCCCAGTCCATGAACCCGTCGTTCACGGTCTTCCTCCAGCCGGAAGTCAGACACAACCTCGGCGTCCTGGAGAACACCGACACCCGGTCGCAGTACTCATGGACGCAGACCATCAACACGGCGGCCGGAATCGGCGCGGTCGTGGTGGCCCCCACGGTCACCGTGACCCCGTTCGTGGACATGTGGGCCCAGCCCGACGACTCCGACCTGGAGAAGGTCCCCAACCAGCGGATCCCACCCGGCGCGAACCTCCAGACCAAGACCCGTCACCAGACGTTCGCCCTGAACGCGGCCGGCTCCGGGAACACGTTCCTGTCGACCCTCCAGGGCAACGCGATCCGTGGATGCCTGCTCATCGTCCGCGACTCCACCGGAGCCCGGGTCGACTACCTGACCAACCCGATCCAGTGGACCCAGGACCAGCGGTCCCTCGGGTCGCTGTCCCCGGACCAGGTGTGGCAGTGGGAAGAGGACCAGTACGCGCCCTACGGCGTGCGGGCCCCCCGCCCCATCGGCATCTACGCCTTCCCGAGGTTCTTCAACCCCGGGGACCTCTACGGGCAGGGCTGGCTCTACACGGCCAACTCCACCGCCCTCCAGTGGGAGTCGACCACCCTCGGCACCGGCATCAACCTGCCGGGCACGGTCGAGCTGCTGCAGGAAGAGGTCTACGCCGTCGGTGCCATCGACCCCTCGCTGATCGACATCTGATCGGAGAACGTGATGGCCTTCAAGACGTGGACCGGGACCGACGGAATGGCGCCGATCCAGGCACCGTCGGCCGGCAAGGTCCGGGATGCGTGGTCCCCCACCATCCTCTACATGCTCGGCCTCATCGTGGCGGAGATCCTGATCGTGGGATTCCTGTCGCGCAACCTTCTCAGGTGAGGAGACACCATCATGCGCAGAGGCACGTTCGTGGCGATTCTCGTCACCTACCTGGTTCTGTCCTTCGTCCCGTCGCTGCTGCTGACCAACTTCATCGGCAAGGGCCGGAGGAACGGAGCCTGACGTGGAGAAGCAGGCCGGCCAGGGCGTAGCACTCGCAATCGGCATCGTCTTGTTGTGGCTGGCCGGCCTCGCCTTCTTCGTCGCCTTCGAGGGAGGGAAGCTTCTCTCGGAGGCAACCGACGCACCGACCTACATCGGGTCGATCCTCAACCGCATTCGCCACAAGGCGACCGGAGAGGCAGAGGAATGACCGTCGCGACCGTCGCGAGTGCCGGCACCACCGCAACCGGTGCCGGCACCGTGGCACGCGCCGGATCGCAGGTGCCGAAGTCGCGGACCGTCGGTACCCGCGCGAGGGCCGGCACCAGGACCAAGACCAGCTCCACCGGACGGCAGACCACTGGCCGCACCAGCCAGCCGGCCGCCTACCGGCCCCGTTACAGCAAGGACCGGCTCACGCAGCGGGCCCGTGAGGCGCCCGTGCGGATCCCGGAGGAGGCACTCGCGCGGCCGGCCACGGTGCCCACCGGCTACACCCGGTGGGTCCTGGTGGAGTTCATCGTGACTCTTCTCGTCGTGGCCTCCCACCCGTTCCTTGCGCCCCGTAAAGGTCAAGAGGTCTCACCTGCCACGAAGTCACTGGCTATGCCGCTGGTGCGGCTTACCGCCGTATGCTTGATCTATTTCGTGTTGGCTCTGATGGCGTCCGGGCCCAGAGCGGGGAAAGTCGCCGCCGCATTCGGTGGCCTGGTCATGGTCGGCACCATCATGAACGCCACCGACTCCATGGCCACCATCACGACGATGATGCGCACTGCCGACAAGAAAGCCAAGAAAGCCAAGGTCGAGGACGACGAGGGAGGGATCCCCGCATGAACGACGTCTGGGGTGCGTTCTTCTGGGTCATCGTCGCGGCCATCATCTACAGCCTTGTCCGCCCCGGCTCGAAGGCGAGCAAGGCAATGACCACCGTAGCCGATGTGCTCGCCGCTGTTGTGGGCACGGCCACCGGATACACACAGCGCGGAGGCTGACGACATGGGATCCAGTATCGGCAGGGCAATCATCATCTTCTCCTACGCCATCATCATCTTTCTGATGGTGCGGCCGAAGTCGCAGGGCCCGAAGCTGGTCACCAACTCGGGCAACGCCATCGCGAAGGTCATCCGCGCCGGTACCGGCGGCGGGACCTGGTGAGGGCAGCCTGATGGCGATCCTGCCCAACCTCGGACAGCGCGGCGCGCTGCCGCGCGGCGTCCCCGTCGAAGGCGCGGCCGGCAACGCCACGGTGACCGAGGGCCCGCCACGATCCTCCTGGTGGGGTCGGCGCGGCATCGAGACCAACCCGGTCGCGTTCTCGATCCCCCACGCCCCGAACGCCGTGCAGGCAGGCGGGGCCCATCGCCTGCTCCAGGTCCGCGAGCGGCATCCCTACCTGGACATGGGCACCGCCAGGAAGAACGACCAGCCGTCGAGCTCGGGGATCCCCAACCCGACGGCGTCCGGGCCGGCCCGTCCCACGCTGGCCGTGCAGACCCGCAACGAGACATGGCAGATCGGCACCGACCACGCCAAGCACGAGGACAACTCGACGGCGTTTCCCACCGTGGAGATCCGCGCGGGTGTCCTGGCCGACGGTCGCAGCGTGACCGGTGCCCGCGTGCGGGCCCTGGGCACCCTCGGGGACACCTACGCGGCCAAGAACGGCGGCACCCCGGGCCTGTACCGGCCCTACGGGGCCCGTGGTGTCGTGGTCGGCCCTCCGGAGGGCGACACCCTGGACGGACCGCAGAAGCTCAAGCTGGGGCCTCCCCGTGGGCGTCACTCCCCGACCATCCCCGACCACATGCTTGCCCGGATCAAGTACCACTCCGGGGCTCCGCAGCAGCGAGGCGTCCGGCAGAACCGGCCCGCCAGCTCCCGGATCGCCGGACAGGCGTGGTCGCAGTTCGTGGCCCGCCAGGGCCAGGACACCCCGTCCCCGATCCCGAGGATGGCCACGGCCCGCACCCCGGGCCTGTCGGGAAGGTGGGCCCGGCGATGAACCAGCGGGATCTCGTGCTCGTGGGCGCCGCCGTGGTCCTGGGCGTGGCCGTGGCGGTCCGGCTGCGCCGGGAGGGCGACGTCGCCGGATCCGGTGGGCAGCGGGTGCCGGCAACCGGTCACACCGACCGGGGCGGGGCGCGGATGCTGTTGGAGACCAAGCTCAGCCCGGACCACTACGCCGACCGCCGGTACGGCTACCTCAGCGAGCCCTACGAGATGGGCGAGCACATGTTCGGGCGGGCCCACCCGTTGACGGCTCACGTGCCGATGATCGCGCCGAACTTCCGGCTGCTGGCCGAGCACGGCTGGGGATGGATCTCCGACCCGCCGAGTGAGGAGAGCATCTGATGGCCGTTGCCATGGAGGAACCCCAGACCGAGGCCACCAGCGGCGGCCCCGGGATCATGGAGGCGCTCCAGTCCCGGATGGGACCTCTTCCGGTGTGGGCGTGGCTGGGCATCGTGACCGTCCTGGCCCTGGTCTACGTGCAGTTCTACCGGGGCAAGTCCGGGGCGCCGACGGCCGAGGACGAGGGCATCGACCGGGAATCCTCGATCGCTTCCGAGGACGTCCCACAGTTCATCGTGCAGAACCAGCTCCCCCCGATCACCCCGGCCATCACTCTGCCCCCGGTGAATGTCGACGTCGACGTGCATAACCCGACAGCGCCGGCCAACGCCGGCACGACGACATCACCGAAACCGGTCGACCCCACGAAGAAGAAGAACGCCGCCAGGGCCCCGCAGTATCGGCAGGTGAAGGTCGTGAAGTTCACGACCAAGAACCCCCCGTGGAACTCCACGATTTCGGGGATCGCCTCCCACTACGGGATCAAGAACTGGCTGACCGTGTGGAACGACCCGAAGAATGCCGCGCTGAGGCGGGCACGCAGCAACAAACCGAAGCTCATCCAGCCCGGTGACATCGTCTACGTTCCGATTTCCTGAGGAGGCAATCCGCCATGCCGCACCCCAACCAGGTCCAGGTGATGGACGCCTACGGGCACGAGCGCCGCAACACCCAGCCCGTGGCGCTGACCGCCGGGGCCGTGGGAACCACCGCCGTCGGGACCATCGCGCCGACCGTCTCCGCCGGGGCCGCGCCCACGGTGACCTTCGCCGCCGGCCAGGAGGCGCTCGACATGTTCGGGTCCTTCACCCTCAACCCCGTGACCGGTGGTGGCGCACAGGCCGCCGGCGAGGTGGTCGGGATCTTCCTGCGCAACCCGTTGCCGAGGGCCCCCCGCGCCATCATCGCCACGATCATCGACGACGCCATGGGCGCGGCCATCGCGCTCTCCGCGACGACCATCACGGCCAGCTCGTTCTACCTCTCGGCCGGGGTGGCGCTGACCACGGCGCACACCTACACGATCAACTACCGCGTCTTCTACTGAGCCATGAACCGCCGCTCCCGGGAGTCGATCGGCCTGTTCGTGCTGGTCCTGACCAGCATTCCGGGCCTGTACGCGGGTCTGCTCCCGGCGCGTTCGGCCCTGGCGACGGCCGGCACGCCGGCCGAGGCGGCAGAGCTACGCCGGCATCTGCGCCGGGGCGAGGTCGAGGCGACCGGCACCGCCGTGGCGGTCGGCGTCGCGGCCTCGCTCCTGGCCGGCGAGGCATGGCCCCTGATCGGGGTACTGATCATGTCCGGTTATCTGATCAACGAGTACGAGAGCGCCGCGCGGCGCGGCCAGGAACGACCGGCCGGAGGTCACCCCACCCCGTAGCAGAGTGATACTCGGGTGCTCTATAATGGACTGTGAGCACACACCCCAAAGACCAGCAGGGCCCCCCGCGCGACGCACGCAGCTCCGCGGACAGGGGCCCTGCCCCCACTTTGCTACCGCGGGGCGTCATGCCCGGCGATCCCCCACCTCCCCAGCCTGCGGGCCCGCCTCCGTGGCTGGTCCTGGCCGGTCTGCTCTCCCACGTCACTAGCGGGCGCCTCCCGTGACCCGCTCCGTGGCCCATCTGCGCATCGATGACGTTCACCTGGAGCGTCTCGACGCGGTCCGCGAACGCCTGCACCTGCGCTCCCGCGCTCAGGCGTTCGATATTGGAATGCCATTCCTCCTCAAAGCCCTGGAGGACATGGCCGACACTCTGGAGGCGACTCTGGAGAGAAAGCGAGACGCACTGTGACGCAGTCCCTTGTCGTGTCCTGGCCCGGATACGCCGAATCCGGCGGGAGAATCTTCGACGTTCCCGGGGCGGCCGTGACCGACCTGGGCACCTTTCTCGCCTGGTGCGCGGTCAAGGCCGACCAGGACCCGGAGATGACCGTCGTCGTCACTGACGACATGCACCGGGTTCTCGGCCTGCCCGAGGCGCCCGGACAGGCCCGGGAGCTGCTCGACGTCGAGGGGTGGACCCACGGTCCCGCCGGACCGTGGATCACCTACCGTCGCGGCAACCACACCCGGATCCACCTCGGCGTGTGGTCGTGGATGGCGCGCCGGCCCCATGATCATCCGCTGTTCCTCCCGCTGCTCGCCGGCCCCGTCCGGGACCACCAGCCGTGCAGCCCGATCCTGACCCAGCTCGAAGCCTGGCGGGCACTGACCGACCTGCCGTACCGGGGAATCCCCGGCATCGCCGGAACCGCCCTCCTGCGGGCCCTGCAAGGCCGCAGGAAGCCCCGACAGCCGTTGTGGCACTGGACGACACCCATCGTCGCCAGCGAACCGGAAATCGGCTCCTGGCGCTGCCCGGGGATCGACGCTCAACCGGAGTTCCGGCAGTCCTGGGACACCAATCGGGCCTATCTCGCGGCGGCCGGCTGCGCCGAGGTCTGCACCGATCGACTCGTGAACACCGGCCCTATCCCGTTCGATCCCACGAGGGCCGGATGGTGGCTCATCGACGCCGATCCTTGGACCCTGCCGCACCTTCTACCCGACCCCGTGTACCAGCGGCGCGGAAAGACTGGAGTCGTGTGGGCGACCACTCCCACGGTCAAGCTCCTGGACGACCTGCACTCCGAAGGACGCGGCGTCCCCGGATACACCGTGCTCGACTCCTGGACCGGCCCCGGGCGGCGCCTGTTCCGAGGCTGGGCCGGATGCCTCAACAACGCCTGTCTCGACCTCATCGGCCGCACGGAACCGACTCCACTGGAGAAAGCCCTGCTATATGCGGTGAAGGACTCCTATCGGCAGGCAATCGGACTCATGAACCACGAGCACGGATCGATATACCGTCCCGACTGGCATTACGCCATCATCGCCCAGGCAAGGGCAACGATGTGGCGGAAACTGTGGACCATCGGGCACAACGTGAAACGGTGGCCCATCGCTATCTCCACGGATGCGGTCACCTACGCCAGCGTCTACGCCGACAACGCCGACAACGAGAACCCCGGATTTCCCATCGGAACCGGACTCGGCCAGTGGAAGATCAAGCAGAATGTGAGGATCCGGTGAGTACACACGGCGTTCCCGTCCAGCGAACCATCATCTATTCGTCAGAGGAACCCGGGTCTTTCTCCCTGTGCATCGAGGAGTACGCATGTCTGCGGGGACTTTCGAAGGCAGACGCCAAAGGCGAGATCATGCGTCTCGGAATGGCCGTGATCATGGGTAACGTTTACCACAACGTCGCCAAGAAATCCCCGAAAGCCGCCGCACTCGACGAGAGCATGTCCGGAATCGTCGCCCAATCGCTGGTGCACATCCTCACAGACGTTCTCCCCAGCTACGGTGAGATGTTCATCAGACTTCTGGAGGGAACGGATGTGGGGCCGGCCCTCGGGACGGTAACGGCGACCGGCGCCCACGGAGCGAGGGTGGACATGCCCGACTGTGAGCCCGTGTACCGGTCGGGCATGGAAGGCGTGAACGTCACCATCGTCCGGGGCGGCCCGCCACCGAAGGAGTAAATGCCATGGCAGGAACACACGCCCTGTCATCACCGCAACAGCCAGATGACACGGCACTGGCACTGGCACTGGCACTGGCCGTGGCAGTGGCAATGGCAACGACCGTGGTCGTGGCACTGGCACTCGGTGTGGCACTGGCAGTGGCAGTGGCAGTGACCGTGGCAGTGGCAGTGGCAGTGACAGTGGCAGTGGCAGTGGCACCGGACGTCTGAACCGATCGGGTGGGGTTTCTGCCACGGAGGGTGTGGCAGAAACCCCACCCGATCACTGCACTTTCCGCCACGAGAGGAGACAGTGACCGTGGCAGGCATGACAGAGATCTTGGCGGAACTCCTGGTCAGGAGGGCCCCAGCGCTCAAACGTCAACCGTCGGTAAAGCAAATGCTGTCCATGGCCTACACCCGCAGTGGCAAGCGCGGACACCGGTCATGGCGGAAGGTGGCGGCGGATCTCGGCGTGGCAGAGTCCACGCTGCGCCGCTGGCGCCATGGTGAGTCGATCTCGACGCGCAAGCTCAGCCACCTCCAGGAGGTGACACAAGCCGCCCGGCCGGGCCCTACCCGCCGTGCCGTGCCACCAGACCACAGCGTGGTCATCACGTGGACCTTCGATGGCAGGACACGCGACGTGGCAGGGGCGAATCTGGCACTAGCACCGGGCACACTGAAAGCCTGCCAGGAACAGTTCATGGCAGGCGATGACCGAGCGGCTACCCGAACATTCCTCGCCGGCATCGGCGACCCCTGGTATCAATCCCGCTTCTCCGCACACCAGGAAGCAGAGGAGAAGAAAGAACACGAAAAAGCAGTAGACGAGGAAGAAGAACCGGAAGAAGAAGAATACGAGGCGTACTATGACGACCTCTATTACGAGGATGCCGTAGTCGACGAAGACGACTACTTCGAGGGTGTCCACGCCGCGAGCGGGAGCTGACATGACCGAAGAAATCCCACCCACCATGAAAGCCACGGATACCCTGCTGGACATGCTCATCGATCACGGCGACGAATACGGCATTACCAACGTCGGCCGGCTACGTCACTCGACCATGCTATTTCTTTCCATCAACGAGATGGAGTTCTCCATCACGGTAGGAGATTGACGCGTGTCCTACATCGGCCTGGGAAGTCGACGGATAACGGCGGCACTCGACACGACCGGATGGAACACAGGCAACCTCACGGGCGTGTTCAATGCCGAGACAATCGGGCATAAGATGCCCTACTTCGAGCTATACCACATGGCCATCGTCAATGTCCCATCGAATACCACGGTCCAGGTACACCAGGGAATAGAGCTTTATACGGTTGCACAGCTGGACACCATCGGAGACTGGGATCCGTCACAACCGATGCTTCTCTCACCCGGGACCGAGGTTTACGTGCTATTCAACGTGCTGGCTGCGGTCACGCCGGCCCCCATCGTGACAGCGTGGTTCCGCTACGACCCGACACTACCGAACAACCTGGGACGGTAAACAATGGGAGGATGGAACAGCTATTTCGATGCGCCACTGCTCACGGCCCTACTGAACGCGCAGGGAATCCCGCCGATCGACCAGGCGGCAGAGGTATTCGACGAAACGATAAACCTGGCCGTAGGCGCCAACTACGACTCGCCTATCATCGACATGGCGAAATACAACTCGATCAGCGTTGTCGTCGACGAGACGAACGGCGCGGCCGGATCCTGCGCCGTACCCCGTGACATGTATATCTGGGCATATGCCGATGCGGCCGGCACCATATTCATGAACGGCGACCGATACCAGTACTATCCTTCCGGCGGGGGAATCATCATCACCCCGGCCATGATAAAAGGCCCCTATATTCAACTAAGTTTCGGTGCTCTCGCGGTCGGTGCAGCAGCCGTCATCACCGCATCCATCGTCGGATCGATGCGGCAGACCGGGCCACAGGCAAGAATCGAACTCATCAACGCGCAAGTGGGCGCCGGAATGACTGACGCCACCGGGGACGAGGGAATCTGGTTCGCCTCCAACGTGGCATGGCCGGTCGGATCAGGCGACGAATACCCGATAACCTACTCGGGACCGGCGACATTCGGATGGGAAGTCAACGCGGTAACAACACTCTGTTACGCGCGGTTCTGGGATCCCGGACTCAACGTGCAATACGCCGCTATCAACTTCCCGCCATCCGCGACTTTCCAGCGCGGATTCCTACCGATGTACCTGCCGATGCGACCTCTCCGATTCCGGTTCTTCAACGCGGACGCCGCTGTGAAGTACTGCACATTCTGTCTCATCATGGACGGTGCACGATGACCACAGTGATACAGTCAGGCTCGCCGTCGTTCGGACTGAGCATCCCGACGACGTGCACCTCTCACAGTGGCCGGTCGTCGAGGTCGTCGACGACCGGCCACACGAGCAGGGGGCCACGGTGAGGCCACAGCCGGCCCGGACCCCAGGCACCCGCCTGGAGGCACTCCGCGCGCAACGCTGCCCGCTGTGCAACATCCTCACCAGCTCCCCAGCGGCCGACCTCCGCCCCAACAGACGGCATCCCCCCGACCAGGGAGAGCCGTTCGTGTGCGGATACTGCGGCTACGTCGCCCAGTTCACCGGCCAGGGAATGGAAATCATCGAGGCGCCACCCCAGCTCCTCGCCCAGGTCCGCGACACCACCACCCACCGGACCCTGATCGCGGCCCTACGCAAACGCCACCACGGAAACGAGAAGGCAGGGCCGGCCACCACCAACGGCGTCTTCGAGCGCACCGTCTACACCCAGCCAGTCCCCGACCTCTCCGACAGGAAAGAAACATGAGTGACAATCCACCATCGTTCGTCGAATGGGAACAGCTACGAAAGCACCCAACAATCCTCGCTCACCACATGACCACAACCCGCGACCGATTCCGGACACTGTGGATCGCGATGGCACTATTCCTTGTAGCATTCCTCGCGCTCGCTGGAATGGTCGGTTACCTCGGGTACCGGATAGGAGACGTAGATGGCGGGATCACGGGCACCGGGGATAACGAGACTCTCGGGGTGTGCGTGGACACGAACTATGAGAGTGGCTCGGTCAGTGTCGGTTCCCCGGTCCGCATCAACGGAGTCATCTCGTGCACCTCGGGTGCGTTCACCCCGGTGGCTCCGGTCGACGTCGAGGCGGCCGGCGGTGCCTGACGGCCCTGACTTCTCCACGGTCACTGGGCGCCCCAGGGCCCACGAGTGGGACCGGTGGGTCGACCCGGACGACTTCTCCGCGCTGTGCTTCGCCCTGGACGGATCCGCCAACTCCTGGGTGGGTGACTTCCTGCGCCTGGTCGCCAAGTCCGATCCTGCGCACCGGGCCCGGCTACGCCTGGCCGCGCCCGCCATGGTCGCCGCATGGGAGACCTGGAACACCCGGGCCGACGGACACGGCCGGGGCGTCATCGAGGCTCACCGCGTGTGGGAGACCTTCGTCCCGGGTGGCTGGTAACCGGCTATCCTGGATGACGTCACAGTGCGATACGGAGCGTCTCCCCACCAGGTGGGGGAGACGCTCCGTAACATGTGAGCCATGACGACTGCCGATCGTCCGCGAATCGGATCTCTCGACCGCGAGCTGTTCACCCTGATGTTGGATCTCTGGGATCTGCTCGTCGAGGAGAACGGCGTTCCCGGATCCGTCGGCGAGCACCTCTCCCGGGCCGTGACCGCCGGCAGGGAGCTGCTCGCCACCGTCGTCGAGCAGTCCGACCAGACGGGCGCCGTGGTGGGAGCCCAGGGCGAGGCGGGGCCGGCGAACCCTCCAGACGCCGGACCCGCCAAACCCCGACCGCCGCGCGCCAACCGCTCGAAGCAGGGCACACTCTGAGCGGTGCTGCACGTCCCGTAGAGGGGCGACGGAGAGGACAAGGGGGCCCCGGGCCGGGTGGAAACGGTCCGGGGCCCCTGAACGTCACCAGGGCCCGCTAGGATCCCTCCCGGTTCCGGGTGTAGCACCGATGGGGACTGGTCAGGACTGGTCGGAGCAGGGATCACCCGGAACCACCCCTAGGCTTATCCCGTCCCGTCCGGGCCTCCCCTGGCGTACCGGACAGCCGGACCGGCCGGCCGGTGACCCCGCTCACGACAGCAGGGGGGCAGCCAGGGGTCCACAAGCACCCCTAGGGAACGGGGCGAACGCTCCCCAGGGGCTACCAGGGCCCCCCGGGACCGACCACCCCCCGGGGGGCCCTGCCGCGTGTAGCGAACCGCGTTACGCTCAACAGATGATCGAGAACCCTCTCTGTGCACCCTGCCTCGCCATGCTCGCCAATGACTTCCTCCCGATAGAAGACCCCCACGGAAACATTCCCGACGTCCGCTCATTCGACGGAAAGATAAGGTTTTCCATCGAGAACGCACGGAGATACGGATACGTGAAAACACCGCCCGGGGATCGGCTAGGCATCTTCCCGAGAACACTCATCGAAAACACATTGATGTGCCAATACCACGCACAAGTATATTACATCATGAAAGAAAAGAAGGGGGGATGGCGCTAATGCCAAAGATCTACCTGAGCGCGGCCGACGGGTATTCCGTGCAATTAGCGAGCAACAATCAATCAACCATTATTGCATGGTTAGCGACATTCCTTGTATTGACTAGTGACGCAGGCCACACCGACAACAGGGACGATGGCACTTGCGCACGCGGCACCGATGCGGTACAGTCGCAGACATGAGGACGAACCCACAGACCGGAGGCCGTAGGCCGACGCGCCGCAGACGCGCG
>Ga0172380_10003771_pt1 | contig 20316 bp, 12 predicted proteins | sample Leawe162metaG_FD_119747 | JGI IMG/M metagenome (GOLD analysis project Ga0172380, IMG submission 119747) | Leachate microbial communities from a municipal landfill in Southern Ontario, Canada - Leachate well 162 metaG | ecosystem: Engineered > Solid waste > Landfill > Unclassified | place... | reverse complement strand
CCTCACGGTACCGCCCTTCCGTTTTCCGTCCGGAACCGAAATGTTCCCGCAGGATTTTCCAAAGGCCGGAAAACTCCGCCGGCGCAGCGGTTCCGCAGAAAAAGGCGTAGTACTGGCAGACTTCCGTCGATTCGCCGGAAGGCTTCAAAACACCGGACCCGTCGCGCACGGCATTATCAGTAAAGAACGTGCCGTTGAACGACTGCTCCCGCACCGTCCGGTGTATCTGCCGCGCCTTTTCCGGCAGTCCGTTTTTTCCGTACAGGCGGGCCGCGCTTTCGAGCATCCGGGCGTAGAGCATGTTGGTCGGATAGTTGACGTCGCTGATCAGTTCATTGGCTTTGGACCATTCGATAAAATTCCAGCCCGGCATCTTTTCGAGCAGGCCGTCGCTGTTCTCATACACTTTGAAATAATCCAGAAGACCGGATACTTTCGGTTCCATGCGGTCAATCAGCGACCGGTCGCCGGTGCGCAACAGATAGTCCTCCAGTTCGAGCACCAGCCACATGGCCCATTGCGGAATATGCTGCCCGTCGGCGTGTTCGGAGGGATAACACATCGGCAGCATCCCTTCGGGCAGATCCTTGAACCGCTCCGGCAAGGCGAAATTCCCGATGAAGTTGCGTTCCACTCCTGAGTTGCCGCACAGCAGCGGCTCGACGCGCCCGGTGAAGAAGCTGTCGCACAGCCAGCCGGCGCGCTCGCGTCCGGGGCAATCCATGTAAAGATCAACGGCGTTCTGCCGGAAGGTTTCGCGCCCCGCCTCGAAAAGCCGGTTGAGTTCAGGGTCGCCGCTCTCAAACTCCGCACGGGAAGCTTCCGGATTGGCGTACTCGCGCAGCCCCGCTTCATGCACGGTAACGGCACCGCCGGACGCAACGAGTTTCAGATAACGGAAGGTGTAGGGGTCGATGGATTCCAGCGTATAACTGCCGGGCCGCAGTTCGTAACAAGTGAGATTCAAAGTGGAGTTGCGGCACAGGTCGATATCGCCGTTAATCAGCACTTCATCGAAGAGCGCCAGCAGCCGGACCGTCCGGTCGCACGAAACGCGGAGCCGGACAAAGCCGGTCAGGTTGATGCCCATATCAAGAATCTGCCAGCTGTCTGCTCCGGAAGCACCGGGCTCCGCCCTGAACGAGCAGGCTTGATAGACCCGCAGAATATCCAGCTCGAATTCTTCCGGCATGAAAGCTTCAAGTTTTTCGCGGCGTTCAGGATTCATCCACCAGTAGCCGGAGGTGTCCGCCGGTTTTTCGGCATATTCTACGCGCCCCTCCGCGACAACTCCGATGGCGGTTTTGATTTGAAAGTCCGGCACGGCAACACCGCGCGGAATCAGTTTTTTCTCCGGCTGCACCGCGCACTCTTCGCATTTGAATTCCGCACCGATACAGTTGCGCCAATCATCAAAACGGGGTGCGATCCGGTACGCCTCCATGAACGGGCGCTGGAAACTGTAGCGTTCGACTTTCTGAATCCGTTCCGGCAGACACAGCGCTTTGAATCCGGCTCCGCCGGTCGCGGCCGCGACATTGCCGTCCACCCGGATTTCCGCCTGCAGAAACGACGGCTGGTTCAGGTATGCAAAACTGTTGGTGTTGTATCCGGCGACTTCGACGGCGATCAGATTGTCGCCGGGTTTGATCCGGTCCGAAAGATCCAGCTCGTCCACGCGGTAGAAACCGTGCGGCCCGCGCGCCGGGCCGTGATGAATAAATTCACCGTTCAGAAAAACGCGGTAAATTGTCGCGCCGGCCAGGCGCAGCACAGCAGAGTTTTTTCCAGTCATTGGAAGAACTGCGCGAAACCCCGCATGAATGTTCTTCTCTTTTTCCAATCCCTGGAGCCAGACCGGATCAGCCTTCTCAAACCACAGTTTCATCTTTTAATTCCTTAACCGGCTTATATCCGGTTGTTACTCACCGTCAAACAGAGCACCGACCACCTGTTCGTAAATCCGCGCCGTTAACCGCCGGCCGGCAGCCCTTTAAAACAGCCTTGCAGTTCAGAACATCCAACTGCGCTGTCTGCGAGCCGACGAATAAAGAGCCCGGACAGGCATAAGCCGTCAGATGATCCAACGTGATATTTTCCGAATTAAAATACCGGCCGATACTCGCCGACCGCCCGACCAGGACAAGGACATCCCCGCTCTTAACCTTGGCAATCTTACGGCTGTCCGGCAGAACGGCGCAAAAAAGACCGTCTCCCGCCGGAGAGATTTCTTTGCAGGCGAAAAATGAAGATGTGTCTGCTTTCAGCCGTCCTGGGCGGGCCGCATCCTTCAGCATTCCGAAAGAATCACAGCTTTTGAAAAACGGATTGTCAGGCACCGGGAAACCGGATTGCAGCTCAAACGTAAAGCTGCCGGACGAAAGGTTGACCGACCGGACGGTTCCCTGTGAAAACGGCAGCGGGTCGTAATCGATGGAGAAATTCCGGATAATCAGGTTGGTTGAGTTGGTAATGGCGGCAAACGAAATGTCCTGGCGGTGAATCCGTATTTCTGCGCCGTGCCCGTCAATCAGCAGATCCTTTTTCCCCGTCAGCGGCAGAACAGCCGCCGCAACGGCGGCGCGGTCATCTTTCCCGTCACCGGGAACGGCTCCGGAATCTTTCACATTCAGGCTGACGCAGACATTCAGGCCGGTCAGCGGCAGCGGACGGTGCTGAAGGATATCCGCCCGCAATGCATCTTTATCAGCCGCGCTTTTACACGGCGGAATAAGAGACTCTGCCGCACCGGACGATAACGGTAAAAAAACAAGCATCAGCAAACCGCGCCGGAGTATCTGCATCGTGTTTTCCAGCGCAACACCCGGCCCGCCAGCCGGCTTCCCGTCCCTTCCGGCATATTTCTGTCTTCTCTTCACTGCGGCAACCCGCTTTCTTATTTCGTCCGGATCACGGGGATTTTGGCGCACCGGAAGAAAGTATCTGATTCATGCGGACTTTCATCTCCTCCAGAACCGTTTTGTATTCCGGATTCGCCGCCAGATTGTGCCATTCGTTCGGATCAGACGCGTGGTCATAAAGCTCCTCCTCACCGTCATACGCACGGATGTAACGGTAACGGTCCGACACGACTGAAAAGTTCTGATCTTTTTTATCCGCCGGAACCGAACAGTCCGCACGCTGCGCCGCCGTCGGAGGACCCATCCAGACACTCAAGGCGGCATCGGGGCCTGTCCAATGTCCGTTCTGCGGATTTTCGATAAACGGGCGCAGGCTGTGACCTTCCAGTCCCTGCTTCGGTGCAGACAGCCCGCAGTAATCCGTCAGCGTCGGATAAATATCAATCAGAGACACCGGGTTCGAACAGTTCCGCCCGCCGGTCTTCATCTCGGGCACACGGATCAGAAAAGGAACACGGGTGGATTCGTTCCACAGCGTCATTTTGTTAATCATGTTTTTTTCGCCCATGTGAAACCCGTTGTCACTGGTGAAAATCACGATCGTGTTCGTCGCATACGGACTTGAGTCCAGCGTCTGGAGAATCTGCCCGAACTGGTCGTCCATAAACGCGACACAGGCCAAGTAAGCGCGGATCCATTCCTGCCACATGCCGGAACCGGATTCTTTGAGCGCTTCGAATATTTTCTCTCCGACCGAATTGCCGTACAGCGCTTTGGCGCAGTCATCCAGATCGTTTTCCAGATAAGGCGGCAGCTGTATCTGAACATCTTTGAACAGATCAAAATATTTCTGAGGACAGACAAGCGGTTCATGCGGACGGCAAAAACCGACTGTCAGGAGGAACGGCTGCTCATGTTTCTGTTTGAGCACATCGACCGCAAAACGGGCGGATTTTTCATCGGCCATCAAATCGCGGTTGGTTTCGCTTTCATACCGGAACGGTTTTCCCCATTCCATCCATCCACGATATCCCGGGGCTCCGGTTTTCGGATTTGGCGGAACATTCGGCACACGGGAAAGCGGGCCGAAATAGCGTCCCTCTTTTGCCAGCGGAGCCGGTGTATATTCGGGCGCTTTGACTCCGCGCAGCAGGCCGTTGGGCATCACCAGACCGTCCGCCGATCCGGGGCCGTGGGTCACGGGAGAAAAGGCGTACCGGCGCTGTCCGTCGGCGTTGTCAAACAGCCATGCGTCGCGGTGGCATTCATGGGTGATCTTGCCGGTGCCGAAAACCGTGTAGCCGTTCTGCGCAAACTCCTGGATAAAGGTGGTGCAATCTTTGATGACCGGACGCCGGAATGTTTCCTGATGGTTTTTCTGTCCGGCCGGATTCTGTCCCCATCCGTAATATCCGAGAGAGTGAGGATATTTCCCCGTCAGCAGACTGGCGCGGGACGGCCCGCACAGCGGCGCATTGCACTGCGCAGCAGAAAACCAGACGGCGGATTGCATGAACCGGGTGATGTTCGGTGTAAGAGCCTGCGGATGCCCGCCCATTCCCTGTATGCTGTCGTTCAAATCGTCCGCAATAATAAAAATAACATTTGGCCGCACAGCCTGTTCCGCCGCACAGAGACCGCAGGCCGTTGTGCCGGCCAGGGACGCCGCCAGAATTTTTTTGTTTTTCATAATTTTTCCGCTTGGTTTGACTTTCTGCTTCTCAATTCATTAACGGACACGGGTGACCAGCAGTTCCGTTATCAGTGACGGTTCCGCCCCGCCCGGCACCGGCCGGGCAAGACCGATCTTAAGTGTCACCGTACCGGACTCCAGAGCAATCGGCCCGAAAGATATTTTTTCCGATGTGACAGACACCGGGCTCACCGGCTGCCCGCCCATCGTCAGTACCCAGTCTTTCCCGTCCGCCAGCTGCTGACCGGATACAGAAACCTCGAAATTTCCCGGAGCGGGAATGAGCAGTCCGTATTCCACCGTGTCGCGTTCCGTCGAAAATCCATCGATAGCGAAGTGCCCGCCGCCCTTCTGATAAATCACCGCCTGCGCCCCGCCCTTCAAATGCTGAGCCATGACGGCGGGGATTTTCAGCCGCGGCTTGCTTAATGTGAAAACCGGCATCCGGCAGGCCCGTCCCGACTTCATGATGGCGGTGTACTCCCGGAACAGCTCACCGGCATACTGTTCAGTCACTTCGGGAAACTGAGTGCTGACATCATTTGTTTCAGAAATATCCTGCTGCAAGTCATACAACGCCGTTTTACCTCCTTTAAACTGGTGGAATTTAAAACGCGGGCCCCGCAGGGTGAGATGGCTCGCATCCATCGGCACCGCCGCCGGATCGTCCGGAGCGTTCCACTGGTCTCCGCCGATCATGCCCGTCCCGGAAATGGCTGTCCGCAAAACCGTGCGCTCTGTTTCCGGCGCGTCCGGATTTTCCAGTATCGGCTTCAGGCTGATCCCATCAAACGGGAGATGTTCCGGCCCGCGCTTCAGCGGCAGCCCGGTTAAATCCATAAGGGTCGGCAAAAGATCCTCGATCCCCGCGAACCGGGTGCGCTCTCCGGCAGGAATATGCGACGGCCAGCGGATCAGCAACGGCACCCGGATGCCGTTTTCCCAGGCCGAGGCTTTCTGATCCCGAAGATGTGCGGGGTTGCGGATCGCAATATCCGCTTCGCTCATGCCGTGATACGAAGGGCCGTTGTCGCTGAGAAAAACAATGATCGTATTCTGCGCACAGCCCAGTTCATCAAGTCCGCGCAGCAGCCGTCCGGCCGCCGCGTCCATCTGCGCAATGCTCCCGTAGCAGTCGGCAAGAAGCTTTGAGCAGCCGGTTTTCCGGAACGGCTCCGCAAAACGTTCATCCGGCTCCCAGGGCAGATGCGGAATTATAAACGCCGTCGCGCAGAGCCAGGGTCTGCCGTTCTGCCGCCGGATATAATCCAGTGTGTTTTCCACATCAATATCACAGGTCCAGCCTTTCTTCTCAACCACTCCGCCCGGGGTGATCATGCGCGGATCGAGGTGATCGTAACCCCAGACCATCACCGCTTCATCCCATCCCAGCTCCCACGGATTTTTTCCTGAACCCTGCTGATAGATTCCGTCGCGCTTGCCGAAATAGCCGGTGCCGTATCCGGCGGCCTTGAAAAACACCGGCATAATCACTTCATCGGACAGTTGATTGTTGCGTTCTCCCACGCCCCACACGCCGGTTTTCAAATAATTGCGTCCGGTCATCAGACTGGTGCGCGAGGGCGAACAGGCCGGTGCCGCAACAAAGTTGCTGAACCGTGCCGATTCAGCGGCAAGGCGGTCAATGTTGGGCGTCTGCACCGTCTTGTTTCCGGTGAAACCGAAATCTCCGCAGCCCTGGTCGTCGGTAATGATCAGCAGCACATTCGGTTTCTTTTCATCCGCCGCCGTCACCTGCGGAGCAATGCTGATTGCGGCGCACAACCCGGACACTGCGGCGGCATAGTTTGCTGAACAACTCATGTTCCATCCCCCTGTTATCTGTCGCTGTCACCGCACCGCTTCATCCAGAAACGCTCCTTATACCTTCCGTATCACGGTCACATTGCGATCATTCCGACACCTCTGCACAAAACGGGGCCGCCGGAAGACCGGCAGAATTAAAAAGATTCACATCGGGAAAATCAGAATATGCATAACGAACCTTTGCCGGATGCTGCACTTGCGGACTGGTCAGTTTAATTCTGTCCGGTAAAATAATTTCCGCTTCTGCGGAAATAAATACATCATTTGATCCCGCGATCTCAAAACAGCGCGGGGGGCCTTCCCGTGAAATCAGCCTTTCCCCGACATCAGAAAACCGGATGAGCAGTGAATCGCCGGAGCGGCAGATTCCGGCAGGTAAAGAACTGCGTCCGGAGACCGGCTGCTTATAAACCTGCTGAAGCGCCAATTTGGCAATTCGGTCTCCTACCGGACGTTTATCCGCAGGATGAATGCTGCCGGCCTCACCGGTATCAATGGTTACAACCAATCCTGCATCATGCACTTCGGCGGCGGCGGCACGCTGGGCTTCACGCAGCTTCGGCCAGTCGTTATTCGGTCCCGCCTCAAACCGCGGCAGCTGGACAATCAGAAACGGAAGATTCCCGCATTGCCAGCCTTTGCGCCAGCAGTCAATTAAGGCGGTCAGCAGTTCTTTGTAATATCCAACCCGGTGATTTTGAGAATTGCCCTCGCCCTGATACCAGATCACCCCGCGAACGGCACAGGGCATTACCGGAGCAATACGTCCGTTATATAAACCGTATGGACGGTGAAAATGGTTCGGCCCCATCGGGCCTTTTTTAACAAAAAAACTCATTGCCGGATCGGGGCTTCCGTTTTTGCGGGCTTCCGCCGCCTGCAGGTTGTATTCCGCCTTCTCTTTTTCCCAGCGGGCGGTTTCCTCCGGCAGAATTTTCAGCGCCGCCTGATATTCATCCAAACGAGGTCTGGCTTCCGGAATCGACTCGATGGCCTCACGGCTGAGCCAGCATTCTCCATAGGTTCCTGAAACCGATGTCCTTAACAGACCCAGCGGAACCCCGAGCGCCTGATGCAACTGCCCGGCGAAGAAAAAGCCTATTGCGGAAATCTGCCCGGCGGTTTCCGGTGTGCAGGTCGTCCATGCGGCCCGCTCCGTCACATCCGGAGCCGGCTCATCCGGAAGCTGCCAGCCCGGATCAAAAACCCGCAGCCAAGGATAATCGGCCCGGGCGGCAGCGTCGGAACCGCCTTTTGACGCCTGCAACCACCACTCCATATTTGATTGCCCGGCCAATACCCAGACCTCGCCGACTAATATGTTTCCAATGGACAATTTACGGCTTCCGGATGCTGCCCGTACCGTCATTTCCCTTGGCGCTGACGAGGCTTCCATGGAATCAAGTTTTATTTGCCAGCGTCCGTCGCCGCCGGCTTTGCCTGTTTTTTTCTGTCCGGCGAATTCAACCGTTATCTCTGCTCCGGGCTTCGCCCGGCCCCAGACCGGAACCGGCATTCCCCGCTGAAGAACCATTCCGTCCCGGAATATGCCGGATACCCTGAAATCGCAGGACTCAGCTTTCGGTAAAAGTACCGGAGCAGCTGTTTCCTGAACAGTTCCGGCTGTTTCTGGAGGCGCTTCAAACACGGAAACAGCCGGCTCAATCAGGCGGATATTCCAAATACTTCCGGGATTATTCGCATGAGACTGGAATTCGATGTGCAGAGATTTTTTATCGGCATAGGCGTTTTTAAAAACTGTTTCATTCTGCCTGACATGCGGATGCGCGCTGTTGGCAATATACTGTGTGCCGTCCTGAGCGGTTATAGTATAAAAAGCGGCGCTTCCCTGACGGACTTTCGTCACCTGACCTGTGATCACCGTCCAGTCGGACGCAAAAACGGTACATATTGAAAAAACCAGTCCGGCCGCAACAATTCCAGTCCAGTGTTTATATCTCATAATCCGCACCCTGAATTATTCTGATTGCAGCCGTATCGCGCCGCTTCATCAAGGAAAGCCTCAATGTTTTCCAGCGGCGTGCCGGCGGTAATTCCGTTCCCGGCGGCGATGCACATTCCGCCTTCCGGGCGGTTGAAGGTATCAATCAGAAAACGCACTTCCCGGCGGACGCCCTCCGGACTCTTCTCCTGCAACGTGTGCTGCACATCGATCCCCGCAAGAAAACTGATCTTTCCGCCGAAGCGGCGCATCGTTTCAATTTCATCCATGGTGTGTTTTTGAACCGGATGAAAAACCTGTACGCCCGAAGCAATCAGATCGGGAAGCAGTTCCGTGTTGTTTCCGCAGCTGTGCAGCCAGAAATGAAGATGCTGCGCTTTCAGCCGTTCCGAAAAGCGGGCATAAAACGGTGCGATCTGCTCCCGGAAAACCGCCGGGTTCATCATAGATCCCGTCTGGTGCCCCAAATCATCCGAAGTGAAAAATCCGTCGGGACGGATGATCCGGCAGGCCGCATCCAGATACCGGATATAGGTTGCCAGCAGGGCTTCATGCAGCCGCTGTATCTGCTCCGGTTCCTCATAATAGTCACACATCAGATTTTCCATTCCGCGCAGTGTCCAGGGCTGCTCGAAGAAAAAGCGCCACCATCCGAAAAGCAGATAACGCCCGTCCGATTGCAGACGCTCCGCATTTTCCGCCAGCAGCGCAAGTTTTCCGTCGTTTTCCGGCATCGGCAGTTTTTCAATAAATTCATCCAGCTGACTCCATTCCTGAATGACGGCGGACGCATCCAGTGCTCCGCCGGTCTGCCACTTCCACGACAGATTCATCACGGACGGATCGACCGGATTGGGAAGCATGAAATAAATCACGTCATCCGGATATTTGCGGCCCAGCTGATCCAGCGCTTCGCTGCCGTATTGAGCTTCCAGCCCTTCGCCACGCCACAAAGTGCGCACACGCGGAACCCGTCCGGGAAACCGCCGTTCGACCGCTTTGACGACCTCTTCTTTTAAAACCGGCTCAATCATGTCCGTCCCCTGCGTGTACACCCGGCGTGTTCTGCCTGATGATTTTCTGGTACGCATAAAAACTGTTTTTCGGTGTGCGCTTTCCGGTTTTCATATCCGCCCGAACGAGACCGAACTGCACATCAAAGCCCCAAGCCCATTCAAACGTATCCAGCAGACACCAGGCAAAATAACCGCGCAGATCGACGCCTTCATCACGAGTGTGCAGCGCCGCCCGGATATAGTCTCTGAAAAACTCACAGCGCTGAGTATCATTTGCCGCCGTTTTCACATCCGGCTCGGTTCCGGCCACGCCGTTTTCCGTAATATAAATGGCCGGGTGTCTATAACGATGATCAATCCAGTGGAGCATCCGGCTCAGCCCCCAGGGAACAATCGGCCAGTTCATCGCACTCACAGAAACTTTTTCCGGTGCGCGCAGCTCCACTTCATCCGTTCCGAATACACCGGCATTGCCGGCGGCACGGCTGTCGGTGTGCTTTGTCGCCAGAGCGAAATATGTTGAGTAATGGTTCAGTCCGAAAAAATCAGAAGATCCTTTAAGCATCTGTTTTTCATCCGCTGTGAACTCCGGAAGTTTCGTTCCGAGGCGTACTTTCATGCTTCCGGGGTAATCTCCGGAATAGACGGGGTCGGCAAACCACGCCAGCATGAATTCCAGCGCCAGTTCGGCCGCATCGCGATCCGCATCCGAGTCCGTCAGCGGCTCCCGCCAGTCGCAGTTCATCACCAGACCGATCTGCCCGCCCTGTTTTGTCTGAAACGCTGTGCGATAGATCTGCACAGCTTTTGCATGCGCCCGCAGAAGATTGTGGCCGGCCACCCAGAGCTCTGCCTCGCTCTTGCGCCCCGGGGCGTGAGTTCCAAAACCGTGTCCGAGCACTGCACTGCACCAGGGCTCATTCAGGGTAATCCAGTTTTTGACCCGGTCTCCATACCGGAAAAAACAAAATTCCGCATATTGGACAAACGCCTCGACGGTCTTTCCGGACATCCAGCCGCCGTTCTTCCGCTGCAACTGTAACGGAAGATCCCAGTGATATAACGTCACCCACGGCTCGATGCCTGCGGCCAGCAGCGCGTCGATCAGATCGCTGTAAAACCGGACTCCTGCTTCGTTTACCGGGCCGCCCCCCTCCGGAAAAATCCGCGGCCAGGAAATCGAAAACCGGTAGGCATTCACGCCCAGCTCCTTCATCAGAGCAATATCTTCACGCCAGCGGTGGTAATGATCGCCCGCGAAGTCGCCGGTGGCTCCGCGTGTTCTGCCGGGCTGACGCGAGAATTCATCCCAGATGCTCCGGCCCCGCCCTTCCTCATTCCACGCCCCTTCAATCTGATAACTGGACGTAGCTACACCCCAGATAAACCGGTCACGATCAGTCATTTTTCGTTTTCCTGTCCACACAAGTTGCCGCGGACTCCGCTTGCCATTCGTCTTTAAACAACGGGCCGGCATTATGCCGGCCCGTTTTAATATCATCTATACACAAATGTTGTTTAACGGAAAACCCGGCGTATCAGGATAATTCCCAGCGAAGAAACCACAAACAGACCCAGCGTTGCCGGTTCAGGAATAACCTGAAGTTCTAAAACCGGGCGGTTTCCGGCAGACGCAGCTTCCTTTGACCAGACAAACGGACTGCTCGAAGCTGTAGTTCCGGTGGTATCAATCCCGATAGTGATGCTTCCCACTCCGTTCGTACGGAACGTTTCCAGCATGGAAGCTGTCAATGCGATTGTGATCGTATTGCCCGAAACCCAGCTCGTCCCGGATGCAGATCCGATTGAAGCGCCCCATAGTTCGGCGTTAGCCATGTTATTCAGTCCGGTTCCGGACAAGTTTTCCCATTGCAGGTCGGTGACTCCATTACGCCGCCATTTATAAGAAGCCGCACTTGTCGCATCGGCGGGCTGGATGCTTTCAAGAGCTGTTGAGCTGGTTCCTGCGCCCTCAAGCCATGAATAGTTATTGGCTGTATAGACCATAGGCGAAACCACATAATTCCATGCAACGGTTGTTGGACTGTTTGCCATGGTTAACTTCAGCACAGCATTAGTGATTGAGCCCGATACCGAGGCCAGATCAAATGAAAAGAGCATGCGCGGCGAATTGGCAAGCAACTGGGTCGCCGCCCCGTAATCAGCCTCATCTGTAGTACCCGAAGCGCGCATAACGGTGTCTTTATTCGGATTAAGCGCCACCAGATCAGCCTGTAACAGACCTGATGTCAACACAACGGCAATCGCCGCCAGCCATTTCATCTTATTCATGATACTGCCCTTTCCATGTTCCCTGTTTCTCTTTTATCATTCCGCTTTGTTAATGCGGCAAGCCCGTCCTTCGGGCCTGTGTTTACATTCCGGGGAAGCCCCCTTTTGTTCAACAACACAAGTTAACGTTTATCGCTTATTGATATATGATTTTCGTCATTGCTTAAGCCCGGCTGATACAGGATAAACGGGTGCGTTCCGACTCAACTGAGGATCTGCGCCATGGATGAAAAACGGATTCTTGCCGCACTGAGCTTCCAAACCGGCTGGGAGCGATTAACTCTTTCGGGTCTGATTGCCTATGCCCGGGAAAACAATCTGCTTTGGGAAATCCGGGCTGTAGCCAGAGAAACCGATCTGCACGAATTCTGCGAACGTTTCCAGCCGCACGGCCTGTTCTATCATCCGCACATGCCGCTGCCGCCGGATATCCCGTTCGATTTAAAAACCGTTTACTTTGACTGGCAGGTCGGATCCGAACGCCCGTTGCTGAGGATTGATGACCGGCAGGTCGGGCAACTTGCCGCAGAACATTTTCTTTCGCACGGATTCACCCATTTCCTCTTTGCGGGAAACCTGAACCGGCCGTACGCGGATTTGCGCTTTCAGGGGTTCAGCCATCGTCTCCGGTCCGCCGGATATCCGGTCAGCAGTTTCAATACGCAAAGCTGTTTTCTGGGACTGCTCAACAACCGGGAAAATCAGGAGATATCCCGGCAGTTTACAGATATGGTAAAAAAACTTAAAAAACCGCTGGCTGTGTTTGCCGCCGACGACTTTGAGGCCTACACCGTTTTTGAACTCTCCCTGAAAAACGGATGGAATATCCCTGAACAGGTCGGCATTCTGGGTGCCAATAATGACGAACTGGTCTGTCAGGCCTGCGATCCCATGCTTTCAAGCATTCGTATTCCCTACCGGCAGATCGGTTTTAAAGCAGCGGAGCTTCTGCATCGGCAGTTTCAGGGATATTCTGTCCCGAGAAAACCATTTCTTTTCCAGGCGACAGAAGTTATCACCCGCCGTTCGACAGCGATAGACCGGGTGGATGATCCTGTTGTTGCCAAGGCTGTAAAATTTATCCGTGAACATTATAAGGAAAACATTACCGCCGAAACGTTACTCACGCTTACCGGCGTATCGCGTTCCATGCTGGAGCGCCGGTTTAAACAGACAGTTAACCGGACACCTTATTTCGAAATCCTGTACCAGAGGATCGAGCAATCCAAAGGCCTGCTCCGCGACACCCGTCTGAGCATTCAGGAAATCGCATCCGGATGCGGATTCAACAGCACCAACCGGTTTTGCCAGGCATTCAAAGACAAGGTTAACATGACCCCGTCTCAATACCGGCAGGCCTGCAAAACCAGCTGACCGGGGTTATAAGACCGTACAGCAATGCCGTCCGGTGCTCTGTCCGCAGGCGCGTCCGGCTTTGAAAAACCCATGCGATCCTCATCTTCCATTGGGCAAAAGACCATCCGAACCCGGCCGTGTGCGGCGACGCAGTTCATTGCGCACTTCACGAACCTTCTCTTCAGTGATGGGATAAAACCGGATCAGGATCAGCGCAACGGTGATCATGGCCGCCGGAAAGAACACAGCCAGCAGGCGCATCCAGAAGATTGTGTGCGCCGTCTGCTCCGCGCCGCGCGCCACGTCAAACCCGGTCGAGGAGATGACATAGCCGGAAACCAGCAGTGAAAGTGAAAGGCCGACTTTACGAATCCAGCCCCCCACTGCGTTGAATGTTCCTTCCAGCCGGCGGCCTGTGTCCAGTTCGCCGACATCACAAATATCAGCAATCATCGAATTGGAAAGAGTCCACAGGGCGCACAGCCCCGATGACAGCAGAAACGACGGGATCACAATCAGCCACGGATGCGCCGGGTTGTAACAGACCCATTTCAGCAGCGAGGCAATCAGTGAAACCGCCAGAAAAAAGGCCATGGAAAACTTTTTTCCCCGATACCGGGCCAGCAGACTGACCGGAACCACAAAAAGAATTCCGCTGACCTGATAGGCCAGCGACGACCAGCCGACCCAGATGGCGGCGGGAGTTATGTCACCCTTCCAGACATAATAGATGTTCACATACGGATCGAGGCCGTTGATGATGAAAAGTCCGGCGCAGACGATCAGGACGATCATGTTCAGCAGCAGAAACGGTCTGTTGCGGAATGAAATTTTCAATCCCTCCGTCATCCCCGTTTTCGGCTGGCTTTGAACCTTAATGTCGTAGCGTTCGCGGGCGAAAAAGACCGGAACCAGTCCGAAGACGAGCATGACCAGCGCAGTGCCGCAGCCGACATAACGCGCGCCCTGCACAATATCGGTGAAGACCGGCAGTTTCGTCAGCGCAAAAAGCCATGCGGGAACAAATCCGCCGACCGACATGAAGAAAGTGCGATAGGCCATAATGCGGGTGCGTTCATTGTAGTCGTTGGTCATTTCGCAGCCCATGGCACACCACGGCACCGCCCAGACGGTATAGGCAAAGTAGTAAATCAGCGACATGATCAGGAAGTACCAGAAATAGCCCCACTCGCTCCAGCCGTACGGAAGAAACCACATGGCGGAAAAAATAAGAGCGGAGAGCAGCGCCCCGGCAAAAACAAACGGACGGCGGCGGCCCCAGCGGGAGCGGAAGTTGTCAGACCAGGCACCCATCGCCGGATCAATAAAGGCGTCCAGAAAACGCGGAAGGGCAAGCAGCCAGCCGACCAGTTCCGGGCGGACACCGAGCCCGAGGTTCAGCACATAGCCGGCCATCTGGCCGATGGAGTTGCTCATGATGCATTCCGAAACCGCGCCTGCTCCAAACCCGACTTTGTTTTTCAGAGAGACCCTCTCTTCCGGGCGGGTCTCTTCATGCTGTTCGTTCTTTTTCACCGCACATCCTTTCAAGGTTCGTCATCGGCAGTCCGCAGTATGTCCGTGCAAGAGCACTTCTCCGTATCGCCCTCTGCGGAAAGATCATGCTTCGTTATACAGCCGGATCTCATAAATACGGGCGCTGGGATCCCCGTAGGTTTCAAGAACGGTCACTCTGAGCTTCTGCACGTTTCTGCGCGCAAACCGATGGATTCTCCGGCGGTACCGGTTCCCGGTTACCGAATCGATCTGATGCCAGGCTGTGCCGTCAAAGCAGGAGAGAGTGTACGCCTTGACCAGCTTTGGAATTGGTTTCCACCACCAGCCCCATATCTGACTCAAATCCGTATCAAACACACAATGCACTGTATTGACCGCACATGGAGCGTCAAATTCCAACTCGACGGACTGACCGGCACCCAGTCCAGGCTGGCTGACCCACTGATTCTGCTTCCCCGCAAACGGGCGGGCAATTCCGTTGATTACATTCCCGGGAGCCGACTCCGCATCCTGACTGCTGGTTGCGCTGACGCGCGCGCAGCGGGCAAGATCATTAGGATCTTCATTTACGATACCAACGATATATTGATCGTCTTTCAGCAACTGCTGCTGCAAATCGCGGATATGATTCTGATAGATTCCGCGCGGCAGTTCCCCGAACCGTTTGCAAAGCGCGGCGGCGGTTCCCGCCGCCTGCCCCATCGTGGCACAGGTGCATTCCACCCGCACCGCGCCAAGCGCCAGACCGGAGAAACTCCCGTCGCGTCCCGCCATCAGAAGGTTGGCAACATTCTTCGAATAGAGACAGCGAAAGGGGATATGATTCACCGGAACCGTCCGGTACGCAGTGAAAGGATCCTTGCTGAATATCCCGTCCGGATTATGCACATCCAAAGTCCATCCGGCATACGCCACCCGGTCTTCGAAAAGAACGGCCGCCTCCACATCATTCTGGTTGAGAATATAATCACCCATCAGACGGCGGGTTTCGCGTTTTGCCAAAGTGGACGGAATGTCGATCAATTCCCAGTTCGCGACCTTCTCCTTCTTCTCCCAGTCATTTTTCATCAAATTCCAAAAGCCGGCCGTGATCCGGTAGAGATAATCACGGGCTTCTTCTTCGCCATACAGATCGTCCGTCGCGCCGGGATATTCAATCCACCATGTTCCCACCCCGATTCCGGCACCTTCCGGCATGACCCGTTTCTTATCAAAAACATCCGCATTCGGAATTTTGACCGCCCATGCCGGCATAACAAATTCAACCGGCACTTTGCGTTCAACCGCATAATAGAAAAAACCGGGCTTTCGTGAGCCGTTCGTCAGACTGCCGCTCATGGTCACCCGGGTCGGGGTGTCTGGTGCCAGCGATTCGTTAAACTCCGAGCGGGCCTCCCTTCCCAACCGGTATTCCGCTCCGGCATAGTAACCCAGCCAGCCGTCGCCGGTACAATCGATGAATACATCCCCGTGAAAAACACTCCGCTCACCGGTCAGCGTGTTGCAGGCATACGCGGAACGGATTGCGCCGCTGTCCATATCAACCTTGCAGACATTTGCATTAAGGAAAAGACGGATATTTTTCTCATTGGCAACCAGCATTTCCGCCGCATAGGTGAACGATTTCTTTTTGCCCGGGCCGTCCGGCGCGAGTGCGGCCTCCGCCCGGAAATCTTCCAGAATTCCGGTCTCCCGCGTAAATGTCTTATGTTCGGCGGCTCCGCAAAGAGGAACACCGAGTTCCAGACTGGCGTTTCCGCCCAGCACGGGCCGGTCGTGAATGAGCGCCACACGGCAGCCGTTGCGTGCCGCGGCCAGTGCGGCGGGAATGCCCGCAGGGCCTCCGCCGACCACTACCACATCGAATCTGCCTTGATCAACCGGCACCAGAGACATTCCCGTCAGACGTGCCCGCTCCGCAAGCATCGCCTCCTTCTCAACGGGCGGCCGGTAGTCATCATTGCGCGTTAAAATGATTGCGTCCACCCGGCTCAAATGACCGGTCAAATCCTTTAAACGAATTTCAACTTTTAGCTTCGCCGTCTCAAACGCCCCCCCCGATTCCCAAATCCACCGGTCGGAATCCGCTGCGCCCAACACTTTCCCGCACACCTGTCCGTCCACCAGCACCTGAAACTGTCCCGGTGAATACTCAGGCAGCCAGTTTCTGGTTCGCACCCACAGGTTCCACCGTCCCGCCTCCGGAATCCTGATGCAAGTAACCGCGTCGTCCACCGGACCGGCGAGACGGTTCGCAAGCAGATATCCGGAAGCCGCTGTCAAATCCGTATGGAAGGTGTCCAGCTCCCATCCGCCATACGAATCAAACTGCTCTGCGTCAATCCATAGGAATCCATCAACGACCTCGCGCACGGCACGACGCGGAGCCCGTATGGGCTGTATCCGGTCAAACGGGTTGTCCGGAAAAACCCGGGGTGCGCTTTCGGTATCAACTGCAAAACCAAACTCCGGAGACAGACTGACCATAAATCCGGCGGCGGCGCTGATTTTTATAAACCCTCTCCTTGAAAATGAATTCGTGCTCATGGCTGGCTCCTTCCAACTGTCATCTTGTTTGTATGTCTGTTATCAAGCGGTTATTCCTTCTCCGGCAATCCGAGTTTTTCCTCATTTTGTGCGGAGATCCAGAACCGTTTTGCAGGTTGCGGCGGTGTCGGCGGTGAGGTTGGTCACGGAGATGTCCTGCGCGCAGTCCGCGCCGATCTTTACCACGGCGGTCTGCCGCGGATCGCGATCCTGCACATCCAGTCCGTCGATCAGAATTTTTTCGCAGTTCATGAGTTCAACCGCGGCATATTCTCTCCGTCCGCGCGGCGCTTCATCGGAACAGACGACCTGATTGGAAAGAACCAGCACATCGCGGCTGCTATGGAGTTCGACCGCGGGCGTTCCGTAGTCAGAAAAGCGATTGCCTTCGATCCGGACATCGTGAAACGAACGGCTGTTTGATGCACCGCCGGCACCGGTGTTTGCTTGCGCCAGAATGGCCGCTGCTGAACCCCCGTGACCGTGAAATTCATTGTTGCGGACGATAACGTCGTAAGCGATCGGCCCTTCGGCCCAACGAGTGGATTCGTAATGCATCACCACGCCCCAGCCTTCGTTCAGATCAAGGACATTATTTTCAAGCAGACCTCCGTGCGCACTGACCAGAATCCCCCGTCCGCGATAAGCTCCGAAGCGGCAGTTGCGGATGATAAACGGATCGGCGGATTCGGAGATATTATAAAAATTGTCGGACGTGTCAAACCCGTCGCCGGAAACAAGCGGAGGCAAATCCCGATCCAGCGCAACCAGCCAATTGGCCCCGGCATCCTGCACCGCCTTCACAGCGTACCGCCCGTCCACCGTGGCCGATGCCGAATGAACCAGCTCCAGCACATCTCCCGGACGGACACTGTAGGTATGTTTTTTGACCAGCACTCGATCCCGTGCCGGGATTCCCTGCACGGACATGGCCGAGCTGTGGACGTTGATCGCGTCGTCAGCCATGCCTTCGAACGAACAGTTTTCGATCAGCACATATCCGCGCGATCCGCGCATATGAATACCATCGGCGTTGGTGGAAAATATCCGCCCGTCCTTGACCTTGACATGACAGTTCCGAATCATGTGATGGCTGGTGATATGCGGGAAAAAAGCCAACCCCGGCGAGGCGTAGACTGTGATGTTATCCCATAGCAGGCCGTCACAGTTTTTTGCCGCCACCGCCTGGGCATAGTTGCGGGCCATGTGGATGTAACGGTCGCCCGGCTTCAATCCCGCCCGGCTCAACGCAGAGTCATATTCAGTGCCGTTGCGCGGTGTATGGAACCGCCAGATGCGTTCCCCGGTCTTTTCCCGGCAATCGGCAAAAACGGCTGCCGGACCGTACCGGCGTCCGCCGCCGGGCTGATCCCCGACAATAAGGCCCCATTTGGACATCGCCCGTTCAAAACAGGGCCGATCCGGCTTCATAAAACCCTCGTCGACTTTCAGCTCAAACCAGTTTTCCGAAAGGTTTACGGCGGCAATGGTTCCCTGGGCATACGGCAGCGGATCATAGTCGATATTAAAGTTTTTTACTTCCACACCGGTGGAATTTTCGGTGCAGACCGCCCCGATTTCCGGATGGGTGATCAGCAGCGTCGCCCCCTGCCCGTTCAGTACCAGATTGGTTGCATTGCGGATATGCAGAGCATATTTCGACTGCATATCCGGCCCGTCCGGCAGGGAGATGCGGTAAACCGCGCCGGGTTCGAACAGAATTTCCGCCGGACCGCCCGCGGTCTGAGCGGCGGCCACCGCAGCTTTCAGTGCGGAATAAACATTGGCTGAAGAGGGCTTTGCGCCAAAGTCGCTGATATTGAATGGCACCGGCTTCACCATCCCGTTCGTTGCGGCATGACTCGAAGCAAAGCATCCTGCAAACAGCAATAGAGCCGGCACAGAACACTGTTTAAACCGGAACCGTATCATGTGCCGCCCTCTTTATTGCCAGCGACAAAAATATCGCGAATCGCTTCCAGACTGCCCATGCCGTTCTTGATGTCCGGCTCCAGATAGCTGCCCTCCGTCCATTCGTTCCACGCGTTGACCGTGATGAACGCATTGGGTAGAGCCAACTCTTCCATACGGGCTTTGATCCGCGCAGCACTCTGTTTAAAGGCTTCGGGCGTGTTGCCGCCAATAACCGGTGTAAACGGGTAGCCGCGCGGCAGATAGCGGTCGGACTGCACTGTGCGCGGACTCGGATCCCAGCCCATCGTCAGGTTCGGATAATACGGCACCGGACATTCCGCCTGCGCTTTTTCCCAGTATTGGAAATACTGATCCTCCATTGCCTTGAACTTCGTCTCCGGAAATTCTGAAAGTTGTGCGTGATGTACCCAGACATAGGAGGTCACGCTGTTGAATCCCAATTCCTGAATCAGCTGATACGGATCCACCGCCGTCCGCTCCCCCGGGAGAATCGGCCTGTTCCAGACAATGGCGTTCAGATGCAGATCCGGAAATCCGGCAGCCTTCACAGCGGCGCGAAACCGGTTGAGATATTCCCGCGTTTGCTGTATGCCGCCGAAACTGGCCAGCAGTTTGGTCAGCTCATACACCGAAAAATAGGGGCAGCCATCCATCAGCCAGTACGCCGGATGTTTGAAATAGGTATTCACGCAATGCCGGATCAACCGCTCAAACGCCGCCGGCGAAACGGTGCCGGGATAGAGTGTCTTCGCGGAAGTCTCTGTATTGTCGAGGCTCGCTTTGGCCGGATGAATATCAATCCAGTCGTGGTTGGCCCACATCAGGGCGAACTTCAGCCGGTCGTTATTCGGCGCATTCAGAAAACCTTCTTTCAGTGCCCGTTCGAGAAAGGGGCCGTCGTTGTACCAGTACCAGTCGAAAATAAAGGTGCTGATGCCATGATCCGCCGCCGCGTCGATTTTTTTCGCCATCACCTGCGATTCGGTTTCATCCTCATATCCCCACAGCGGGATCTTCGGCTGGTCATGGCCCGGAAACCGGGGTTCAGCCCGGAGCATCAGATCCCACTCGTTCCATCCCGGCCCGTGCAGTCTTTCGTTACGCGAGTCTGCATGGTAATTCGGAAAATAATATACAGCGATTTCAATCATGTAACTCCAAGATGACAAATCCGACGGGCTGGAAAACAACTTTTTCCCGGGAAACAAATTGGTTCGGCAAGGACTTGTTTCATCGCACGGCGGACGGTGATACTACCTGACAGAAGAGAGCATAAACAACCCCAGCCGGCGGGGCGCCGGAAAAACT
>Ga0172380_10003770_pt1 | contig 20321 bp, 15 predicted proteins | sample Leawe162metaG_FD_119747 | JGI IMG/M metagenome (GOLD analysis project Ga0172380, IMG submission 119747) | Leachate microbial communities from a municipal landfill in Southern Ontario, Canada - Leachate well 162 metaG | ecosystem: Engineered > Solid waste > Landfill > Unclassified | place... | reverse complement strand
CAGAAGGGCCGCTTTCGCGGCCCTTGTTGTTTGATCAGTTGTCGAGGAAGCTTCGCAGCTTTCGCGATCGCGACGGGTGCTTTAGCTTGCGCAGTGCCTTGGCTTCGATCTGGCGGATACGTTCGCGCGTCACCGAGAACTGCTGGCCGACTTCTTCCAGCGTATGGTCGGTGTTCATGCCGATACCGAAGCGCATGCGCAGCACGCGCTCTTCGCGCGGCGTCAGCGAGGCGAGCACGCGCGTCGTCGTATCGCGCAGGTTCGACTGAATCGCCGCCTCGATCGGTAGCACCGCGTTGCGGTCCTCGATGAAATCGCCGAGATGCGAATCTTCCTCGTCGCCGATCGGCGTCTCGAGCGAGATCGGCTCCTTCGCGATCTTCAGAACCTTGCGAACCTTTTCCAGCGGCATCGCCAGCTTTTCGGCGAGTTCTTCCGGCGTCGGCTCGCGGCCGATCTCGTGCAGCATCTGGCGCGACGTGCGGACGATCTTGTTGATCGTCTCGATCATGTGCACCGGGATGCGGATCGTGCGCGCCTGGTCGGCGATCGAGCGGGTGATCGCCTGCCGGATCCACCACGTCGCGTAGGTCGAGAACTTGTAGCCGCGGCGGTATTCGAACTTATCGACCGCCTTCATCAGGCCGATGTTGCCTTCCTGGATGAGATCGAGGAACTGCAGGCCGCGGTTCGTGTACTTCTTGGCGATCGAGATGACGAGGCGCAGGTTGGCTTCGACCATTTCCTTCTTGGCCTGACGGGCTTCGCGCTCGCCCTTCTGCACCGCTTTGACGATACGCCGGTATTCGGGAATTTCGAGGCCGGTTTCCGTCGCGAGCTGATGGATTTCGGTGCGAATATCCACGACCTGGGTCCGCTCGGTCTTGACGAACTGGCCCCACTTCTTGCCGTTGCCGGCGACGCGGTCGAGCCACGTCTGATCGAGCTCGTTGCCGTAGTATTCGTCGATGAAGTGCTGGCGCGGCACGCCGTAGCTGTCGGCCAGACGCATGAGGCGGCCTTCGAGGCCGATGAGGCGCTTGTTGATCGCGTAGAGCTGCTCGACGAGGCTCTCGATGCGGTTGTTGTTGAGCGACAGCGATTTGACGTCGACGATGATTTCGTCGCGGATTTTCTCGTACGCCTTCTGCTGCTGGCGCGAGCCCTGGTCGCCGACCAGCTGCTGCTCAAGCTTCTTGTCCTGCTGCTTGCGAAGTTTTTTGTACGTCGCGGCAATCTGGTCGAACGTCTCGAGGACTTTCGGCTTCAGTTCCGCTTCCATCGCCGCGAGCGACATCGCGTTCTCGAATTCCTCGTCATCGTCAACATCGCCTTCCGGCGCGCCCGAGGGACGCTGAGCAGGAGCAGCTTGCACAGGCTCGGCCGCATCGTCGGAGCCGGTCTCGGCACCCTCTTTGACTTCCGGCCCTTCGTAGGTCGCTTCGAGATCGATGATGTCGCGAAGCAGAATCTTGCCTTCGTTGAGTTCGTCGCGCCAGATGATGATGGCCTGGAACGTCAGCGGGCTTTCGCAAAGGCCCGCGATCATCGCTTCGCGGCCGGCCTCGATGCGCTTCGCGATGGCGATTTCGCCTTCGCGAGACAAGAGCTCGACGGACCCCATCTCGCGCAGGTACATGCGCACGGGATCGTCGGTGCGTTCGGCAGGCTCCGACTTCGCCTCGCTTTTGACGAGAGCGTTGTTCTGGGCGACGAGCGCGCGGCCTTCCTCTTCGTCGCCGCTGTCTTCGGCGCCTTCGGCCGCCTCTTCGCCCTCCTCGTTCTCGACGACGGTGATGCCCATGTCGGAGAGCGTCGCGTAAAGGTCCTCGATCTGGTCGGACGAAACCTCTTCCGACGGCAGCACCGAGTTCAGCTGATCGAGCGTCACGTAGCCCTTGGCCTTGGCAGACTTCAAAAGGCGTTTGACCGCTTGATCGGAAAGATCGAGCAGGGGGCTGTCGCGCTCGGGCGCGTCGGCTGCCGGTTGCTCTTTCTCTTCCGTTTTCTGAGCTGCCTGCTGGGCGCGTGCCATCCTGGTGTCCTTGTGTACAGGCCGTTCGCGAGGGACCGGCCTAAGCATCATTTTCAGGTCCCGGGCGGTTGCCGCACCGCTATGCCCAGGGCCGATAAACTTCAACGCACCTAACCGGCGCGCTTTACGATCGGAGTGTCGTCAGCGGGTTGATCGATCTCGGTGTCCATCTGGTCCATCGACGCCTCGCGGGCGATCTGGCGTTTGATGTCGAGAAGGTGGGTCTCAGCCTCTTCCGTGCAATCCTGATACCAAGCTTCTTCCGCTACCTTCAGCGCACGCCCCAAAGCGTCCTGCCGCTGATGCAAAGCAAGAATATGGTTCCAGGCGGCTTCGACATCAGTGGCGGAGGCATCTGGCTCGGCAAAACGGTCGCTGATGTGCGTAATCGTTCGCGCGACGAGGTCCACCACCTTTGCAACCCCCGATTTGCTCAATTGGGTGCCTAGAGTGGCCCTGTCAAGGGAATTCTGCCGCGCATGCACCGCTAAAATTTCGTCCCGGAGCGCAGTCAGCGGCTGCGACGCAAATTCGATAGCTACGATGGCCTCCGAATGCTCGTCGATCAACCAGGGATGGTTGAGCAACGTCTTCATGATCAGCGCCTCGCGCGGGAGCACGCTTTGCATATGGCCGGCGAGTTCTGGGCTGGCGTTAACCAGCTCAGATAGATTGTTTTTCTTCGTGAAGCGACGCTCGGGGCCGTTGAGCCGGGCGCGGTCGCGCGCCTTCCAGTCCGGCGCCGCCACGGGACGAGCATAAGACGCCTGCGCGAAGCCACCGCCCTGGCGGCCTGTGGGCACCCCCGCCACCGGACGCGGAAAACGATTGCGTCCCAGCTGATACAACCTGTCGCGGAGCTCCCGCTGATAGTGGGAACGCACGGTTGCATCCTGAATCATACCCGCCAAGGCAAAGATCCGGGCTTCAAGGGCCGCACGCTGCTCCGGCGTGTCGGAAGGGCCGGCGCGAAGTTCGCGCTCCCAGAGAACGTCGACGAGCGGTCGCGCCTTGGCCAGCGCATCCGACATGGCAGCCGCGCCCTGCTGCCGGATGAGGTCGTCCGGATCGAGGCCGTCTGGCAGGAACGCGAAGCCGAGGCTATGGCCGGGCTTCAGCCACGGCAGGGCGACCTCGACGGCCCGGTCGGCGGCCTTGCGGCCGGCGCTGTCGCCGTCGAAACAGAGCGTCGGTTCCTGCGCGAAGCGCCAGAGCAGTTTGATCTGATCTTCGGTAAGCGCGGTGCCGAGCGGCGCCACCGACTCAACAAATCCTGCTTCCGAAAGCGCCACGACGTCCATGTAGCCTTCGACGACGATGACGCGATCCTTGTCGTGCGCGGCTGAACGCGCCCGCGCCGCGTTGAAAAGCGTGTGGCCCTTATGAAAGAGGGGCGTCTCGGGCGAGTTCAGGTATTTCGCCGGAACGTCCTTTTCGAGCGCCCGCCCGCCGAACGCGATGACCCGTCCCTTGAGATCGAGGATCGGAAACATGACGCGGTTGCGGAAGCGGTCGTAGGGTTCGGGGATGTCGCTGCCTGCGATCAGCATTCCCGCCGACGCCATATCGGCCAGATAAAATCCTTTGGCCTTGAGATGCGCCGTCAACGCCGTGCGCGAGTTCGGCGCGAAGCCGAGCCGGAATGTCTGGATGGTGTCGCGAGCCAGCCCGCGCTTTTCGATGTAGCGCCGGGCGTCCGCGCCAAGGCCCGAGCGCAGGCTGTCCTCGAAAAAGGCCGCCGACGCTTCGAGCAGCCGGTAAAGCCTGTCGCGCTGGTCTTCCTCGGCGACATTGCGCTCCGGCTGCTTGGGCATCGGAATGCCGGCTTCCTGCGCCAGCCGCTCGACAGCCTCCGGAAATTCCAGGCCCTCGGTCTTCATCAGGAAGGTGAAGATGTCGCCGTGCTCGCCCGAGGCGAAGCAATGGTAGAAGCCTTTTTGATCGTTGACGAAGAACGACGGGCTTTTCTCGGTCTTGAACGGCGACAGGCCCTTGTATTCGCGTCCCGCCTTTTTCAGCGCCACCTTGCGCCCGACGACCTGACTGACCGGCAGACGCGCGCGGATCTCATCCAGAAAATTCGGATTAAATCGCATGAGCGCGCGGATGCCTCGGTAAATCCCAGATTCGTCGTATACGACTGGATTAAGTGATTCGCCGGATCGCGTTGTGCTTCCAAAGCAAAGTGGCGGCGCCGATACCCGCTTTCCACAGGCCCGTCAGTCGCCGGAACAACTAGCCAAGTGCGGCTTTGACGGCGGCGCTCGCCTTTTGGAAATCCATCTTTCCGGCGTACTTGGCTTTCAGCATGCCCATGACCTTTCCCATATCCTTCGCCGAGGCGGCGCCCGTTTCCGCGATTGCCGACTGAACGGCGGCTTTGACGTCGTCCTCGTCCATCTGCTTCGGCAAATACGCCTCGATGATGCCGATCTCGGCTTGCTCGATCTCGGCGAGGTCGGGCCGTCCGCCGTTGGTATACTGCTCGATGGAATCGCGCCGCTGCTTCACCATCTTGGTCATGACCGCGAGGATGCCCGCGTCATCGAGCGTCTTCTTGGCTTCGATCTCGGCGGACTGGATGCCGGCGTTGATGAGACGCAGCGTCGCGACGCGCGTTTTCTCTCCGGCTTTCATCGCCACCTTAAGGTCGTCGCTGATCTTGGCACGCATTGTCGCCTCCTGAATTGCAAGACGGTGGTTTAGGAGGGCATGTCCGCCAGGGCAAGAGCGGCGCCGCGTGCGGCATTTCTCGCGCAATTGACGACGCAAGGCCGTTCCCATAGGTTCCGGCGCAATTTAAGCCGTCACGCGGCTTGGCGCTCCAACACCCGGATGACCGATGACTGCACCTGAACCCTGGACAGATGTGCCCCTGACCGCACGCCTCGTTTTCGACGACGGGACCGTGATCGCCGGGCGTGGTCTCGGCGCCACGGGTTCGGCCGTCGGCGAGGTGTGCTTCAACACCGCCATCACCGGCTATCAGGAAATCCTGACCGACCCGAGCTATGCGGGCCAGATCATCACATTCACGTTTCCCCACATCGGCAACGTCGGGGCCAATTCCGAGGACACCGAAACGTCGAACCTTGCCTCCCGCTCCGGCGTGCGCGGCTGCGTTCTGCGCGCCGACATCACCGAGCCGTCGAACTATCGCTCCGCCGAACATCTCAATGCGTGGCTCAAGACGCGCGGCATCGTCGCGATCAGCGGCATCGATACACGGGCGCTGACCGCGCGCATTCGCGAAAAGGGCATGCCGAACGCCGTCATCGCGCACGACCCGTCGGGCCAGTTCGATATCGACAAGCTGAAGACGGAAGCGAAAGCTTGGTCCGGTCTTCTCGGGCTCGATCTCGTTCCTGACGTCACCAGCGGCCAGAGCTATTCCTGGGACGAGCAGCGCTGGGTCTGGAACCAGGGCTTCACACGCAATGAAAATCCTGAGTTCCACGTCGTCGCCATCGATTACGGCCTGAAGCGCAACATCCTGCGCTGCCTCGCCTCGGCGGGCTGCAAGGTGACGGTGGTCCCGGCAACCGAGAAGGCCGAGGACGTGCTGGCGCGCAATCCGGACGGCGTCTTTCTGTCGAACGGTCCCGGCGATCCAGCGGCGACCGGCGAATATGCGGTGCCCGAAATCAAGAAGCTGGTCGACAGCGGCAAGCCCGTTTTCGGCATCTGCCTCGGTCACCAGATGCTGGGCCTCGCCCTTGGCGGCAAGACCCGGAAAATGCATCAAGGTCATCACGGCGCCAACCATCCCGTGAAGGATTTCACGACCAACAAGGTCGAAATCGTTTCGATGAATCACGGCTTCGCCGTCGATCGCGACAGCCTGCCGAAGGGCGTTGTCGAAACGCACGTCTCGTTGTTCGACGGCTCGAATTGCGGATTGGCTCTAGAAGGCAAGCCGGTGTTCTCGGTGCAGCATCACCCCGAAGCGTCGCCCGGCCCGCAGGACAGCCATTATCTCTTCACGCGTTTCGTCAACATGATGCGTGAGCAGAAGGGCCAGACCGCGCGCCGCGAGCGCTGAGCGGGACCCGGACGGGTGAGCCGAGCGATCGCCGCCCGATAAACCTTGCTGAACTTTAAGCACCCGCCTCGGGCAAACTTGGCTATAAGCCAGGAAAAAATACCCGGAGGAATGGATGCGCGCTTCTTATTTGGCTCTCCTGTTGATTGCTGCGGCGACCCCTGCATTCGCCGACGATTGCAGCAAGGAGGTGCTCGCGGCGTTCGAAAAGCAGCGCACGTCCAAGGTTTTTCGCGTCGAGTTCAGCCAGCCGTCCGCGGAAGGCGACGTGCATATGATTATCGACTATATGCCGCCGGATAAGATGCTGCAGACGGTGACGTCGCCCGCGATGCCCGGCGAGCAGCAGACGATGCTGGTCGGCAATCGCGCCTATGCCGGATCGGGCGGGGCCTTCGAAGAGCTTCTGCCACAGTTCACGCAGTCGATCGTTGCCGAGTTCGCCCAGGCGGTCGGCGAGCCGAAGAACCTCGGCGCGTTCGAATGCGTCGGCAACTCGAAGGTCGACGGCCAGGACTTCGTCGCCTACCGGCTTTCCGAAAAAGCCGCCGCCGGCGCGGATACATCAAAGATCATGGCGCGAACGGTTTACGTTGACCCGGCGACAGGCAAGCCCGCCTACAACATCATCGCGGCGCTCAGCGGCACCGCGCCTCCGGCTCTGAAGGTCAAGTATTCCTATCCGACCGACGTCGAGATCGTTGCGCCGGCAAACGCGCCCGTGCAAAAGCTTCATTAGGTTTCGCCGTCCGGCTTTTCTCAAGGATTCCCGTCAATGCGTCGCTTCGCAATAGCCGTTGTCACCGCCGCCTCGCTCGTGGGTGTCGCGCAGGCGGAGCCGATCCCGCTTGGGGGCAATGCGCCCAACGCCGCTGAAGCGAAGCAGCCGCTGGGTCCGTGCAGCCAGGAAGTCGCCGCGTCGCTGCAGAAGCTTCGCAAGTCGTCCTGGTTCCGCATGACCAGCAACATGATCACCGAGAACGGCCCATCGACGATGGAGGTCGACTACATCCTCCCCGATCGCATGCACCAGAAGGTGACGAACACGGTGACGAAGGCGTCCTCGGAGATCATCCTCATCGGCCGCGAAGCGTGGTCGCGTCGGGGCGACGGAAGCTGGAACAGGATGCCCGCCAACGTCGCCGGTCAATTGCAGACGCAGGTGGAAGAGTCGGTTCTTGCCGAACAGAAAGATATCGGCAACTACGCCTGCAACGGCAAAATCACGGTCGATGGACATGACGTCATGTCCTACAAGCTCGAAAGCCAGCCGGCCAAAGGCGAGACGTTCAAAAACCCGACCTACCGCGTGTTCTACGTCGACGCGATCACCGGCTTGCCCTACAGCAACGCCCTGCTCGTTCCGGGCCGCGACGACAAGCCGATCTTCAAGACGACGTATGCCTTCCCGCTCGACCTCAAGATCGAGCCGCCGAAGGATGTCGCCGAGCCGGCTCCCGCAGCCGCGCCGCAATCCGCGCCTGCTCCAGGTGCGACACCCGAGACTGGCAAGTAAGCCGTTCGAGAACGATCTCCAAGATCGTCGCCGGGGCTGCACACGCTTCGATGGCTGCTATGCCCTGCGCAAGGATGACCTGCGCCGGCGATGACGCTAAAAGCGGCGGCCGGAGATAACCTTCATGACCGCGATTGACTCGTCCGTGGACGCCCGACCGGCGGCCGCCAAGGTAACGTTCTCGATTTTGCTGGCAGTGAGCTTCTGCCATCTGCTCAACGACGTGATGCAGTCGTTGCTGCCTGCGGTCTATCCGATGCTGAAGACCAATTATGGTCTCTCGTTCTGGCAGATCGGGCTTTTGACGACGGCGTTTCAAGGCACCGCCTCGCTGCTTCAGCCGCTCATCGGACATTACACCGACCGCCGCCCCGTCGAGTATTCGACCAGCGCCGGGATGATGTCGACGCTTCTTGGCCTCGTGCTCCTGTCGTTCGCGCACGGCTACGCCATGCTGCTTATCGGAGCCATGCTGGTTGGGCTCGGCTCAGCGGTTTTTCATCCCGAGTCGTCACGCATCGCGCGCTTGGCATCCGGCGGACGTCACGGCCTCGCGCAATCCCTGTTTCAGGTCGGCGGCAACTTCGGAACGGCGCTCGGGCCGCTTCTCGCGGCGTTCGTCGTGCTGCCTTATGGACAGTCGAGCATTGCCTGGTTCGCCGTCATCGCGCTGCTCGGCATCGCCATCCTCTGGCGCGTGAGCCAGTGGGGCAGCACCGTCCGCGCACGTCCGAAAGTGGGCGGCGAAGCGCCGGCCATGCCCTTTCCGCGCGATCGCACCATCCTTGCGATTGCGACGTTGGCCGTGCTCGTTTTCTCGAAATACATCTACATGGCGAGCCTGACGAGCTACTACACATTCTACACGATCCATAAGTTCGGCGTATCGGTGCAGCAGTCGCAGCTGATGCTGTTCGCGTTCCTCGGCGCTGTCGCGGCGGGTACTATACTCGGCGGCCCGATCGGCGATCGCATCGGCACCAAAACGGTGATCTGGATTTCAATTCTCGGCGTTCTGCCGTTCACGCTGGCGCTGCCTTACGCCAATCTCGAGTGGACCATCGCGCTGACCATCGTCATCGGCGTCGTGCTGGCGTCGGCGTTTTCGGCGATCGTCGTCTTCGCACAAGAGCTGGTGCCGGGGCGTGTCGGCATGATCTCGGGGTTGTTCTTTGGGTTCGCGTTCGGCATCGCCGGAATTGCGGCCGCCGTCCTCGGCATCGTCGCCGACGCCAAAGGCATCGACTACGTCTATCACATTTGCTCCTATTTGCCGCTTCTCGGCCTGCTCACCTTGTTTTTGCCGTCCCTCGAGCGCGCGAAATAGGAGCGGGCGCAGTTTCTGACACAGTGTGACAGTCGTGAAACTCCTATGCCGCAGTATTTTGAGGGTTCCCCCTCCGTCCGCCTTTGCCTATAAGCCCCCCTTAGCCTGAGATCAGAAACATCAATCGCCGAGCCGGCTGCGTCGCCCGCTTCCGCTTCGGCCAAACGCTTGCGCGGCATGCCCAAACGCTCCGATATCAAATCCATCCTCATCATTGGCGCTGGTCCGATCGTCATCGGCCAGGCGTGTGAATTCGACTATTCCGGCACGCAGGCCTGCAAGGCGCTGCGCGAGGAGGGATACCGGATCATTCTGGTCAACTCCAATCCGGCGACCATCATGACGGACCCGGATCTGGCGGATGCAACCTACATCGAGCCGATCACGTCCGAAGTCGTCGCGAAAATTATCGCCAAGGAAAAGCCCGACGCGATTCTGCCGACGATGGGCGGGCAGACGGCGCTCAACACCGCGCTGGCGCTGCACCAGCAGGGCGTTCTGCAGCGCTACGGCGTCGAACTGATCGGCGCCAACGCCGCAGCGATCGACAAGGCCGAGGACCGTCAGCTCTTCCGCGAGGCGATGAAGACGATCGGCCTCGAGACACCGAAATCCAAACTCGCTCACACGCGCGAGGAAGCCGCCGAAGCCCTCGAGCATGTCGGGCTGCCCGCGATCATCCGGCCGTCGTTCACGCTCGGCGGAACCGGCGGCGGCATCGCCTACAACCGTGAGGAATTCTTCGAGATCACCGAGCGCGGGCTCGATGCGTCTCCGACGAAGCAGATCCTGGTCGAGGAAAGCGTTCTCGGCTGGAAGGAATTCGAGATGGAGGTCGTCCGCGATAAGGCGGACAACTGCATCATCATCTGCTCGATCGAGAACGTCGACCCGATGGGCGTCCACACCGGCGACTCGATCACCGTCGCCCCGGCGCTGACGCTGACCGACAAAGAATACCAGATGATGCGCGATGCTTCGATCGCGGTGCTACGAGAGATCGGCGTCGAGACGGGCGGCTCGAACGTTCAGTTCGCTGTCAATCCCGCCGACGGACGCCTCGTCGTCATCGAGATGAATCCGCGCGTCTCGCGGTCTTCCGCATTGGCGTCGAAAGCCACCGGCTTCCCGATCGCCAAGGTCGCGGCGAAGCTAGCAGTCGGCTACACGCTCGACGAAATCCAGAACGACATCACGGGCGGCGCGACGCCGGCATCCTTCGAGCCGACGATCGACTACGTCGTGACCAAAATCCCGCGCTTCGCGTTCGAGAAATTTCCGGGCTCCGATACATCGTTGACGACGTCGATGAAATCGGTCGGCGAAGCGATGGCCATCGGGCGCACGTTCCGCGAAAGCATGCAGAAGGCCTTGCGGTCGATGGAAACGGGGCTCACGGGCTTCGACGATATCCATCTCGACGGCATCGGCCAGGGCGACGACAAAAACGTCGTGCGCGCCGCCGTCTCGCGTCCGACATTCGATCGCATCCTGAAGGTCGCGCAGGCGTTCCGCCTCGGCTTCTCGCAGGACGAAGTTCACCAGTACAGCAAGATCGATCCGTGGTTCCTGGCCGAGATCAAAGGCATCGTCGATACCGAAGCGCGCGTCGTCGCGCACGGCCTGCCGAAGACGGCGACGCAACTTCGCGCGCTCAAGGCGCAGGGCTTCTCTGACGCGCGTCTCGCTCATCTCGCGAAGACGACCGAAGCCGACGTTCGCCGGGCGCGCCACGATCTCGGCGTGATCCCCGTCTTCAAGCGCATCGACACCTGCGCGGCGGAATTCGCATCGCCGACCGCCTACATGTATTCGACCTATGAAACCGGCCTCAGCGGCGACCCCATCTGTGAAGCTGATCCGTCGGAAAAAGAAAAGATCATCATTCTCGGCGGTGGCCCGAACCGCATCGGACAGGGCATCGAGTTCGATTACTGCTGCTGCCACGCCTGCTTCGCGCTGACGGCGGCGGGCTATGAGACGATCATGGTCAACTGCAATCCCGAGACCGTCTCGACCGACTACGACACCTCGGACCGCCTGTTCTTCGAGCCGTTGACGGCCGAAGATGTGCTTGAAATCATCCGCGTCGAAAGCAGCAAGGGCAAGCTCAAGGGCGTGATCGTTCAATTCGGCGGCCAGACGCCGCTGAAGCTCGCGAGCGCGCTGGAGGAAGCCGGCGTCCCGATCCTCGGCACGTCGCCGGATGCGATCGATCTCGCCGAAGACCGCGATCGCTTCAAAGCGCTCATCGAAAAGCTCGATCTCAAGCAGCCCAAGAGCGGCATCGCCAAGACACCGGGCGAAGCGCGCGCCGTTGCCGAAACCATCGGCTATCCAGTCGTCATTCGTCCGTCGTATGTGCTCGGCGGCCGCGCGATGGAAATCGTGCACGACGGCGCCGAGGTCGATCGCTACGTCACGCGCCTCTCCGCAACGCTCGATCGCCCGTCCGAGCTTGTCGTGTCGGAGAAGCGTCCGCTTTTGATCGACAGCTATCTGACCGACGCAGTCGAGGTCGACGTCGATTGCCTATCCGACGGCAAGGACACGTTCGTCGCCGGCATCATGGAGCACATCGAGGAAGCCGGCATTCACTCGGGCGACAGCGCCTGTTCGCTGCCGCCGCACTCGCTTTCGGCCGACATCATCGCGGAACTGGAACGGCAGGCGCGCGAGCTTGCTTTGGCGCTGCGCGTGGTCGGCCTGATGAACATCCAGTTCGCGATCAAGGACGGCGAGGTCTTCATTCTCGAAGTCAATCCGCGCGCCTCGCGCACCGTGCCGTTCGTCGCCAAGGTCGTCGGATTGCCGATCGCCTCCATTGCTTCTCAGATCATAGCGGGCAAGCCGCTCGCAAGCTTCAAGCTGAAGAAGCCGGTCTACAACCACATCGCCGTCAAGGAAGCCGTGTTTCCGTTCGCGCGCTTCCTCGGCGTCGATCCGATCCTTGGCCCCGAGATGCGCTCCACCGGCGAGGTCATGGGCATCGACCACGATTTCGCGATGGCCTTCGGCAAGAGCCAGCTCGGCGCCGGCCAGACGCTGCCCTCGGGCGGCACGGTCTTCGTGTCGGTCAAGGAAAGCGACAAGGCGCGGATCGTCAGCCCCGTCAAGGAACTGGAAGCGATGGGCTTTAAGGTCGTGGCCACCCGTGGCACGAAGCGGTTCCTGGAGGCCCACGGCATCCAGTGCGAAAGCATCAACAAGGTGCTGGAAGGCCGCCCCCATATCGTCGACGCGATCAAAAACGGCGACATTCATTTGGTTTTTAATACAACCGAAGGTTCCAAGGCGCTGAGCGACAGCAAGGACATCCGGCGCACGGCCTTGCTTCACCACATCCCCTATTATACAACTCTGTCAGGGGCAGTGGCGGTCACGCGGGCCATCAGGGCGTTGAATTCCGATACGCTTCAAGTGGCGCCGCTGCAGGCTTTTGCGCATCATTGAGCCGTTCGCAATGCAGGTGATCTGAACGCTTTTGAATAGCGCGTGCCAGCACAGCCACTTCCCTATTCACTAAAGCGCGAGTTAACTGGGTCGGAGCCGGGCGCTCCGCGAATAGAGACCGTTCGAGACGTGGAGAAGATGATGGAACGGGTGCCGATGACGATCGAGGGCTACAAGAACCTCGAAGTGGAGCTGCAGCGGCTGAAGGCTGTCGAGCGCCCGCGCATCATCGCGGCGATCTCGGAAGCGCGCGCTCACGGCGATCTTTCGGAAAACGCCGAATATCATGCCGCCAAGGAACAGCAGGGCATGAATGAAGCCCGTGTCTCCGAGATCGAGGACAAGATCAACCGCGCCGAAGTCATCGACACGTCGAAGCTGTCCGGCGATAAGGTCAAGTTCGGCGCGACGGTCACGCTTCAGGACGAAGATTCCGAAGACAAGGTGACTTACACCATCGTCGGCGATACCGAAGCCGATTTGAAGAACGGCAAGATCTCGATCTCGTCTCCGATCGCACGTGCACTGATCGGCAAGTCGAAGGGCGAGAGCGTCGACGTCACGACGCCGAAGGGCACGCGCACGCTCGAGGTTCTGAAAGTCGCCTGGAGGTAAGGTTCGGCGCGCGGACAACCGGACTTAATCGCTGCTCCCTTCGAAAAAGGCGCGTGCGGCGTCGCATTCGCCTTTCGATGTCACGAGGTCGAAAACCCTGTCGTCGCCCTCTGTGCCGCTGAGTTCGACCGTATCCGACGTTCCTTCGATCGTGAGGCCTGTTTCCCCGGTTTTGAGGCGCAGCGCGCCGTCGGCGACCGGTGTCAGCCGGAAGATGCCGCCGTCCCCTTCGAGGAAGCAGTCGAAGCCGTGATCGTTCGCCTTGCAGCTTGCGGCCTGTCCATACCATTCGTCCTTGGCGGCGAGCATCAGCGCGAAGCCGAGCTGGAAGCGATCGGAGGAATTCGGCGAACCGTCTGAATTCGTTTTGGCGAGGTCGACCTCGATGCTGCGCACGCGCTGCGCCGGATGTGCTTTCAAATGTCCATCTGCATACGTCCGTGCGAAGCAGGGCCGGCCGGCGAGGACGTTGGAGAAATACCGGTCATAGAGATCGTTCGATGTCGCCGATGCGTTGCCGGCAACATCGAGCGAAAACAAACCGAGCAGGAGCGCGAAGCGCATGAGTGTCGGGGTGATCGAAAAGCCCTGCATGCATCCTCGGTTTTGTTCGTGCTTCAGGTCTCGTCCGGTGCGGACGCCGCGATTGGAACACCAGGCTCGCGCTTGGCCCTCCGGATGGTCAGAAACGTCTTGACGCTCGCCACGTTCGGCGCCGACGTCAGCGCGTCGAGAATGAAGCTCTGGAATTCCGGCAGATCGCGCGCGATGCATTTCAGCATAAAATCGCTTTCGCCGGAAAGCATGTAGGCCTCACGGACGAGGGGCCACGCCAGAACGCGGTTTTCGAAGGCGCGGAGATCCGATTCCGCCTGATTATGCAGTCTGACCATCGCGAACGCGGTCAGCGCATATCCGAGCGCGACCTCATCGATCAGCGCGGTATATCCCGAGATCAGTCCGGCTTCCTCGAGCACCCGCACACGTTTGAGGCAGGGGGGCGCGGAAAGGCCGATCCGGTTGGCGAGCGCGATGTTCGTCATCCGCCCGTCGGCCTGCAATTCCTTCAGAATTCGCCAGTCCGTCGCGTCGAGCTCGATGGCCATTAAAATCCATTCCTGCCAGCGGAAATATAATAACAGGAACGCAAGGTAGTCGCATCACGTTTCATTTGTTTCGTTAGCGCGCGGCCCTGTGGGGGCTCGACTCCGTCTTCCGGAGAGATGAAAAGATCGACGCATGACCGCTTCGCCGCCCGATGCTCAGCCCCTCGCAGGCCAGACAGCCTGGATATTTTCCGACGGCAAGGCCGGGCACGAAGCCCAATGCTTTGGCGTCGTCGAAGCGCTGGGCCTGAAGGCCGAGGTCAAACGGGTGGCGCCGGCTGGCGTCTTCAAATGGATGGCGCCCTGGGGGCCCGTCGCGCCGCGCGAACACTTCGGCCAGCGGGGCTCGGCCTTTGCTCCGCCGTGGCCGGTCCTGGCTTTTGCCACGGGCCGAACGACGATCCCGTATCTCCGCGCGCTGCGCCGCCAGGCCGGATTTGCAACGTACACGGTCATTCTGATGGACCCGCGGACGGGTGCGAGCAGCGCTGACCTCATCTGGGTTCCGGAGCACGACCGTCTGCGCGGCGCCAATGTCGTCACGACGCTGACGTCCCCGCACCGCTATTCGCCGCAACGGATCGAAGCTCTGCGCGCGCATATTCCGGCTGAGATCAAGCGTCTGCCGCAGCCGCGCGTTGCCTGTCTGATCGGCGGACCGAACGGAGATTACACGTACAACGACGACGACCAGTCCAGGCTCGTTGCATGTTTGAAGGATTTCGCCCACCGGGGTTTTGGCCTGATGATCACGACATCGCGGCGCACGCCGGAAAACCTTGCGACAGCCATCAAGGACGCCGTGCGCGATACGAATGCACTGTTCTGGGATGGCCACGGTCAAAATCCCTATCCGGATTATCTCGCCCATGCCGATCTGTTTCTCATCACCGCCGACAGCGTCAGCATGACGTGCGAGGCTGCAGCGACCGGGCGACCGATTTATATTTTTGCGCCATCCGGCGGCGGCGCGAAGTTCGATCGCTTTCACAAGGCGCTCGCCGGGCATGGCGTGACCAAGCCAGCTCCGAGCCCCGGAAGCAAAATTGAAACCTGGTCCTACGAGCCGCTCCACTCCGCCGGCGTCATCGCGTCCGAGATTGTGCGCCGCTGGAGCAAACGCGTAAAAATGCTCCCCGGTCTGGTCGCGCCGTCCCCCCAATGAGGCTCGCGGTCATGCGTCGGTCTGGGCGGGTTGAAACTCGAGCCCAATGATATATTTGAGCAATGCACGGCGATCGGCTAGAACGCGCGCCAATCCCTGAACCTTTACATGAAGGCGCCCCCGATGGCCGCACATCAGTATGTCTACCACATGCACAAGCTCTCCAAGGCGTATCCGGGGGGCAAGCAGGTGTTGAAAGACATTTCGCTGTCATTCCTGCCGGGTGCGAAGATCGGCGTCGTCGGCCTCAACGGCGCGGGCAAATCGACGCTTCTGAAAATCATGGCGGGTGTTGTCGACGACTTTATCGGCGAGGCGCGCCCGGCCGATGGCATCAAGGTCGGCTACCTCCCGCAGGAACCCGAACTCGACGAGACAAAGGACGTGCTCGGCAATGCGATGGAAGGCGTTGCCGAGAAGAAGGCCATCCTCGATCGCTACAACGAAATCGCCGCCAACTATTCCGACGAGACGGCGGATGAGATGACGGCGCTTCAGGATCAGATCGACGCGCAGAACCTTTGGGATCTCGACACGCAGGTCGAGCAGGCGCTCGATGCGCTGCGCTCGCCGCCCGGAGATGCGGATGTCACGAAACTTTCGGGCGGCGAAAAGCGCCGCGTCGCGCTGACGAAGCTGCTGCTCTCGAAGCCCGACATCCTGCTGCTCGACGAACCGACCAACCACCTCGACGCCGAGAGCGTTGCGTGGCTCGAGCGCTACCTCCGCGAATACACAGGTTGCGTCATTCTCGTGACCCACGACCGCTACTTCCTCGACAACATCACCGACTGGACGCTCGAACTCGATCGCGGCCAGGGCGTGCCGTGGAAGGGCAACTATTCGGGCTGGCTCGAACAGCGCGCCAAGCGTGAAGCAACCGAGAAGGCGCAGGAGGAGGGCAAGCAGAAGGCCCTCTCGCGCGAACTCGAATGGATCAGGTCGTCGCCCAAGGCACGGCAGGCGAAGTCCAAGGCGCGCATCACGGCCTATGAGAAACTCGCCGACGATGCAGGACGCGAAGAGAACGGCCGCGCCAGCATCCAGATCGCGACGGGCCCGCGCCTTGGCGGCATCGTCATCGAGACGGAAGGCCTGACGAAAGCGTTTGGTGACCAGCTATTGATCGACAATCTGTCGTTCAAGCTGCCGCCGGGCGGCATCGTCGGAGTCATCGGTCCGAACGGCGCCGGCAAGACGACGCTGTTCAAGATGCTCACTGGAGCCGAAGCGCCCGACGCAGGCACGATCCGCCTCGGCGAAACCGTTAAAATCGCTTACGTCGACCAGTCGCGTTCGCACCTTGATGATAAGAAAACCGTTTGGGAGGAAATCTCCGGCGGCCTCGATCAGATGCTGCTTGGCGGCAAGAAAGAAGTTCCGAGCCGCGCCTATTGCGGCTGGTTCAACTTCAAGGGCGCAGACCAGCAGAAGAAGGTCGGTTTGCTATCGGGCGGTGAACGCAACCGCGTGCATCTCGCCAAGCTCCTGAAAGAAGGCGGCAACCTGTTGCTGCTCGACGAACCGACCAACGATCTCGACACCGAAACGCTCGGCGCGCTCGAAGCGGCGCTCGAGGATTTCCCCGGCTGCGCCGTCGTCATCTCGCATGATCGCTTTTTCCTCGACCGCCTGGCGACGCACATCCTGGCCTTCGAGGGCGACAGCCACGTCGAATGGTTCGAGGGCAACTTCGCCGACTACGAGGAAGACAAGAAGCGCCGCTTGGGCGACGAAGCCGTCGAGCCGCATCGCATCAAGTTCAAGCGCTTCGATCGATAATCCAAACGCTAAACAGCTGCCGGTCAGTACATCTGCACCGGCAGCACGCCGCCCGGCCCGACCATCAGTCCCCAGATCTCGTCGGCGCCGACCTCTACGGCATCGTTCGCCATCGGCGCTTTTGATCCCTTCAGGCTGTAGGCGAGCTTGCCCGGCGCCACTTCCAGCGTCGGTCCGTCGGGACCCTTGCTGCCAGCGCCGCCCGGGATCTTGATCGTCTTTCCCGCGATGACGATCGTCGCGGGTGTTTCGAGGATGTTGCCGAAAAGAAGTTTCGTCTGACCGGATTTCGGCATCATTCCGGATGTCTTCGCGGCCTCCGTCTGACGGATCACGAGTTGAACCGTCGTCTCGCCGCCTGAACGGCCGAGCGTCAGGATGGCGGGGCCTTCGGGCGTCGCGTAGTTCAGCACCGCCTGATCTGGTTTGATGACGCTCTTGGCCGTGTCCTCGGTCCATGCCCGCTTGCCGAGTTCCGCGCGATAGAAATCGAGAACGGCGGTGAGCTTCGCAGGCACGCTGGCGTTGGCGCCGTAACGGAAAAGGGATTTCTCGCTGCCGCTCAGCGAGTGCGGCTTGGGCACCGGCAGCCCGCCCGCTTCGTCGGCTTCGAGTGCTTGCGCCGTTTCGCTGCCCGTTCCGCTGCCCGTTTCGCGGCCTGACGTTTCGGATGTGTTGGATGCGGCATCGCCTGTCGAGGCGTCGGGTGTTGCCGCCGCTGCTTTCTCCAGAGCCGAGCCGGCCGCCGTCACGTTGACGGACGCCCCCATCTTCATGACGGTGAGGGAAACCTCCTGCTCGCCTTTATGAAATTCGAGCGCGACCATGTTGGCTTGATTGATGACGGTCTTGCGCTCGCTCCAGCCCAGCGGCTTCATCTGCGCGCGGTAGAAGGCGACAACCTCGGCAACGCTCGATGAACTGTTGAAATCCAGACGGCCGGAACTCCCATCGAACTCGACGCCGTCCGCGGTGGCGGGCACCGGGATTGGCGCGGGGCTGCCGTCGAGCGGCGACAATACAGACTGCGCTTGCGCCGACGGATCGCCCTTCGCATCCGTCTTCGGTTTCGCTGCGGTCACGCCGGAAAGAGCGTCCGCCGTCGCCTTCTTCGCTTGCTCCATGATGTCGATCGCCAGCGCATCCATGGCGTCGCCGAGCTTGTCGTGCGCCGTCGGCGCAGGCTCGGCGGGAGCTGGCGTTTCCGCCTTCGGCTCGGGCGCTTTGGCGGCGACGGTCAGCTCGGGAGGAATGCTTTCGAGGTTGACCGCGGTCTTGCCGTCGTCGCCCTTCTGCAGCGTCAGGATGAGCGGCTTCTGGCCCTCCTGAACGTAATAGGCATAGAGACCTTTTTCCGTCTTCTGGTCGGCGTAAGCCGTCTTCGACGACTGCTCCTTCGACCACGGAGACCAGCCGCGCGTAATCAATTCCGTTCGGAAAAAATCGGACGTCGCTTCGACCGTGTCCGGCGTCGTGCATTTGAGATGCGGGCGATCGGCATCGAATTTGATGTCGGTCGCATTTTTCGGGAACGGCAAATCGTGCGCCAGCGGCACACCCGAGTAGGTGACGCTCGTCGCGTTGTTCTGTGCGGGTGCGGCATTGATGAAAACCGAAAGACCTTGCGCGCCTTTCTTGAGGGAGGCGAGCACCATGTCGGCATTTGTCGGCTCGCTCGCGGAAACGCGGCCGTACTGTTGCCAGCCTTCGGTGCTCAGAGTTTCGAGCGTTTCGGCGGCCGTGTCGGCAACGGAGAACGGCGTCGTGAAGATCGTCGACAGCGGACTGGCGTAGATTTCCTTGGACCCTGAAACACGCGGGAGCTTGCTGGTGTCGAGTGCCTCGTCCGCCCTTGCCGTCGAAGGCTGCAGCAGCATCGCCATCCCGAGAAACGCACATGCGAGGGCGGCATAACGGCTCATTCTCGACGTCATGGACTCTGTCTCCTGGCGCTGCGCGCGTTCCGTCGCGGCGAGGAACTTGGGTAAAGGATTTCGCGGCCGTTCGCCAATAGAGTGCTTCCGGAAAAGCGGGCACCGGTTTTCCAATAAGAAGCACGACAAAACAGAGACCTGGAGCCGATCCGCGATTCAACGAAAAACGGAAAGTCTCTAGAGGATCGGCAATTTGGATAAACGAGCATGAAAAAAGCCGCGCTTTCGGGAAAGCGCGGCTTGGTGATTGGCAGTGTGCGGAACTTAGCCGTTGCTTTTGTCGACGATCGGCAACTGCTTGGCTTCTTCCGACGTGAGGGACAGCTTCACGCTATCGGAAACCTCGGTGATCTTGTCGCCCGCAATGGCATAGACCTGGGCGTTGATGCCCGCCTGTGTTCCGGCCGTGACCAAGATCTCCTGCACCTTGCCGGACGTATCCGACTTGACGCCGTTGATCTCGCCGATCTTCGCGCCATCCGAGCCGAGAACGGCTTGGCCGATTTTCAGCTGGCTGGCCTCGATGGTCGAACTCGCAGCGCCTGAAGCTTCCGGCTCGGCAGCGGGCGCCGGAGCAGCGTCGGAAGCGCCGCCTTCGGGTGCAGCTGCTGCGTCGGGCGCGGGGCTTTCGCCACCTTCGGCTGGGGCCGCCGGGGCCTCGGCGTCTGGCGCGGGAGCTGCGGTATCCCCGCCTTCCGGCGCCGGAGCACTCTGACCTTCTTCAGCGGTGCCGGACTCTGGCGCCGGTGCTTGCGCGGTTTCCTCGTTCGCGGACAGATGTTGTTCGACCTGGCCAGCGTCGGCCGGTTCGGCCTGCTGAGCGACCACGATCCTGTCGTTCGTCGCGGAATATCCCGGTGAAGACCCGAGCACAAACATGGCGGCAGCAACAGCAGCGCTCGCCAGAGAATACGTTTTCGCCGAGAACAAGACGGCCTCCCTACCTGATCCGCGGTCCTGCTTCAGTGGTGCAAGCCCCGCTTCAACCAGCCCGGCATCTTATGTGCCGGACATCACACGCCGATACGATCGCTAGCGCTCATAGGCGCCAGGCGTTGTCAATGAAATAACCGCGAATTTGGAACGATGGCGCGGACATGCGTGCCGCCATCGACACGCTGCGCGCACACGATCCACATAAGGGCAGATGCGAGCGAGATTAAGAGGCACACCAACGGCCTTGAAAAATATCCTCGATGCGTGCGCAAAAGGCACAAGCCGGCCGAACCCACGTGGGTTCGGCGGCCGTGCGGTCAAGGCTAGCGGCTCAAAGCCAATACGAGCGCGCGAGGGTTGTTGCCGTTCTCGGTGATGTAGTTCTGGAAAAGATCGTCGAGGAACGATGT
>Ga0172380_10003769_pt1 | contig 20324 bp, 17 predicted proteins | sample Leawe162metaG_FD_119747 | JGI IMG/M metagenome (GOLD analysis project Ga0172380, IMG submission 119747) | Leachate microbial communities from a municipal landfill in Southern Ontario, Canada - Leachate well 162 metaG | ecosystem: Engineered > Solid waste > Landfill > Unclassified | place... | reverse complement strand
TGGACTCCGCGTTTGCAACCGGCTCAAGAAGCGTTGGGACGCGAAAGACAGGGCTGCCTTCACCGACGGATGTTCTCGCGTAGCCCCTAGCCCCTGCCCCCTGAGCAGTTAGATGCACAGATCACCCCAACACCAATTTCCTGCCGGTCAGGAAATACTCGATGATTTCCCGCACCGGGCGGATGGCGCTACCGAACGGCAGGCTTTCCGAGCCGCGGAAGAACAGCCCCTTGTTCACGTCGCCGCGCAATGCTGCGGCGAGTTGGGAATCGATACAGAACTGCCCCGCCTTGGATAAGCCGTCGCGCAACCCGCACTGCGCCAGGCAATCGAGCACTGCGGCGCATTTGGCGCGCACCGGGTCGGCGTAGGCCATCAGCTTGATTTCGCGGCGCAAATAATTCTTCAGCCAAGGCGTCATCACCGCGCGCGCCGGCAGGCCGGCGGCGCTCATGAAGGTGACGATATCCTCGGGCTGGGCTTCGGCCAGCACTTTCTTGAAATTGGGGTGCGCGTCGCCTTCCACGCTCACCGCAAAGGGCGTGCCGATCTGCACTGCGGCTGCGCCGAGCGCCAGCAGGTTGCGCACTTTTTCGAAAGTATTGATGCCGCCGGCGGGGATCAAGGGTATGCGTTCGCGCTCTATACCCAGTTCCCGGAACAGTTTGAACGTGCTTTCCAGCACACCGGGAAAGTCGAAGCGCGCATCAAAGATGTCTTCCGCCTTGGTTGCGCCGAGGTGGCCGCCGGCATAGCGTGGATGTTCGATCACGATTGCGTCGGGCAGCTTATTCTTGCGCATCCATTTCTTGATCACCACCGCAATGCCGCGCGCATCGGACAGGATGGGGATCAGCGCGACCTCGGGATAGCCTTGCGCCATTTCCGGCAGATCCAGCGGCAGCCCGGCGCCCATCACAATCGCGTCGGCACCGCTTTCGCAGGATTGGCGCACCAGCTTGGGGTGTTCGCCGACCGCTTTCATCACGTTGACCGCGATCATGCCGGCGCCCTGGGCGATGGCTTTCGCGCTCTTAATCTCGCGATCGAGCGCGGTCAGGTTGGCACGGTCCATCTCTTCCCGGTTTTTGCAATGCTGGGTCAGTTCCATCAAGTCGGGATGGTGACGGCGCAAGTCTATGCTGGCGATGGTGCCGACCGCCCCCTCCTTGGCAACCGCGCCCGCCAGACGGTGCGCGGAAATACCCACCCCCATCCCGCCCTGGACGATGGGAAGCAAGGTTTTCCCCTTTATTTTCAGGAGTGGGAGATCAATTTGCAGCATGTAAATTCCTTAAGGGCGGGCGAAAAAGTCGAACAAGGCGAACCCGCATCGGGGGGTAGGCTAAGGATGGGCGGTATCATTACCGACGCGCATAAATTCATCCGGTCGGGAGGCCAAGAGCCGCTCAGGTGCTCCCGACCGTAAGACGGCGCTCATTTTACCTGAATTCTCGCGGAATTTGTAAGAGCGGCAAGCAGTTGGGCGATAAACAGCGCCAACCCCAGCGCCGCCGACGCAATACCGACGCGCCAACCGACGGCAACCGCGATGCCGCCGCCCAGGAACAGCAGCGCGCGTATACCGCCCCAACGCCCCAGTTTGCGCCGCATTTCGCCGTGCCACGGCGTCTGCGCGCCGGGGCGCAACCAGATCGGCAACAATTGGCTGGCCGCGCCCGTAACCAACGGCAACAGAAAAGCGAAAACGAACACATGCGCCACGCCGCCCGTCAATATAACGCCGCTGCCCTGCATAGCGCCGCTGCCCTGCAACGCGCCGAATAACAGCGACAATGCGAAACCGAACGGCGCCACGGCGAGCGATGGCGTTGCGCCATGCCGGTTGAAAATCTCATTACGATAGCGCTTCAGCCATGCGGCCAACAGCCGGTGCAGGGGAAACGACCAGAGCGCCAACCCCGCCCAACCCAGCCACGGAAAGCCGGCTGCACCCGCAGCGATCAGCAAAGTGGCGGCAAACGCATATTTCAAGTCGCTGCGCAAACGCCCGGCGACTTGCGCATCCGGTTTGCCGACGGCGGTCGGCAACAACACCTGCACAGTGCCGATAGCGGTAAGGCCGATCAACCCAATCAGGTTAAGGTGCAGATGCAACCGCTTCCAGGCCAGGTAATGTTCAGGCCACGCACTCATCGCGAGGACGGACGCCAACGCGAAAACCAGGCAAACCAGCGCGGCAAGATACCAGTTCAGGCCGGGATGCGGTTTGCCCAGCGCCTGCCGCCCGCGCCGCCACATCCACACCGCCAGCGACACGGCGGCGACGAGCGCCAACAAAGCGGCGAGGTTGCGCCCAACGACGAGGAAAACCGGAAAAACAAAAGCCAGCGTGACAATAACGCCGCCGCTTTGCGCAAGCCATGGCAGCAGCCGCAATGGTGCGGCAGGTGCGCCGCTACGCGTCAACACCGGCGCAAAATGAAGCATCGCGCCCATGATCAACGGCAGCGCGCCGATAGCCAGCGCCAAATGCGCATGAACGGCGGCAGGCAGGGGAAACAGCCAACCCAGCGCCAGCGCGCCGGCAAAACCGCACAGCGCCGCAGCTATCAGGAAAACCAGCATATTCCCCCGCTCCGTAAAGTTCAACCTAGAAAGCTCAGTTGAACGGGTTGGAGTGTGCGGTTTTCCGGGTGCAGGGCATACCCGACAGCCTTACGGCCTGGGCACAAGAGGCGCAACGACGAAGAATGGTTGTTCCATTCTGAGAAGTTGCAACGCCGCCATGCGCCCGGAAAACCGTGCAATCCAGCCCGTAGCGTTCTCACCAAACGGACGAACGCAAAATGCACGACAAATTTGTTTATAATCAACATATTACACATATTTGCAAGCGGTCAACTGAGCTTTCTAGGTTTAATTACGGGTAAAATCGATCATAATGCCGCCCGGATCGCGTTGCACATAAGCGATATTGATACCGTCGCCATAGCGTTCCTGCAATTGGGCAAGCAACGGCAACGGATCGTGGTCGTTGACGAAGCGCATGGTCTCACCCGGAGAGAGCGAATCGAGCGCGCCGAAAATCGCGGCATGGCGGAAACGCTTGGCGACGCCGCGCGCATCGAAGGGATAGCGCATGTCGGGTGAAATGATGTTGGCGCAGGAATGGGACATTAACAGACTCCTAAATTTGAACAGGGGTTGAAAAAACATACCTGACGATTTTAATTGGACATTGAAGTAAAAACAAGCTGTATTTTTTATCTGCGCAGAGAAAGCAAATGAACGCTGCAACATCAGGATGCCGAATCGCAACGCATCGGCTACAATCAAACCCTTAATCCCTGATTCCTGCCACATGGTTCCCCATCTCACCACAGCACTAACCGGACCGCTGCTGTTTCTCGAACAGCAACTGCTGGCCGCGCAGCCGACGATAGAGTATTGGTTCCGCCGCCAATGGCAAAAACACCATGCGCCGTTTTACGCCTCGGTGGACTTGCGCAACGCCGGCTTCAAGCTAGCACCAGTGGACACCAACCTGTTCCCCGGCGGCTTCAACAACCTCAATCCCGACTTTTTGCCGTTGTGCGTGCAAGCAACAATGTCGGCAGTGGAAAAAGTCTGCCCGGTGGCGCAGCGTTTCCTGCTGATCCCGGAAAACCATACGCGCAACATCTTCTACCTGAAAAACGTCGCGGCGCTCACCACCATCCTGCGCCGCGCCGGGCTGAACGTGCGCATCGGCAGCCTGTTGCCGGAAATCACCGCACCGACGCGCCTCGACCTGCCGGACGGCGGCACATTGACGCTGGAACCGGTGAAACGCGACGGCGACCGCCTGCTGCTGGACAATTTCGACCCGTGCGCAATCCTGCTCAACAACGACCTGTCCGGCGGCATCCCGGACATCCTGCAAGACCTTGACCAGCTCGTCATCCCGCCACTGCACGCGGGCTGGGCGACGCGGCGCAAATCCCGGCACTTCGCCGCCTACAACCGCGTCGCCGACGAATTCGCCAAACTGCTGCACATCGACCCGTGGCTGATCAACCCGTATTTCGGCCAGTGTGGCCACATCGACTTTCATGGCGGCGCGCAGCAAGGCGAAGAATGCCTGGCCTTGCAAGTGGACGAAATGTTGCAGGACATCGCCGAAAAATACCGCGAATACGGCGTCGCCCAGGAACCTTTCGTCATCGTCAAGGCCGATGCCGGCACCTACGGCATGGGCATCATGACCGTGAAAAACGCGGGTGAAGTGCGCGGGCTGAACCGCAAACAACGCAACAAAATGGCGGTGATCAAGGAAGGACAGGAAGTCCGCGAAGTCATCATCCAGGAAGGCGTCTATACCTTCGAAAGCCTGAACGGCGCAGTCGCGGAACCGGTAGTGTACATGATGGACCACTTCGTCGTCGGCGGCTTCTACCGCGTCCACACCGGACGCGGCAAGGACGAAAACCTCAACGCCCCCGGCATGCACTTCGAACCGCTGGCCTTCCAAACCGCCTGCACCCTACCCGATTCCAGCGCCGCACCGGACACGCCGCTCAACCGCTTCTACGCCTACGGCGTGGTGGCGCGCCTGGCCTTGCTCGCGGCTGCATTGGAACTGGAAGGCTGATTTCGCGGGGACGCAGATACAGCCTGGAAAGGCATGCAACAGTAATTTGCTCCGAATTATTGCTATTCAGGAACGCCACGGAGTCTAACCTCATTGATGATATTGAAAAACTGGCTGGGAGATTGGCAACAATAGGAAAACCATAGCTTGCCTCCCCCATTTACCCTGCTTCCGATGCCGGATAAACAGCATGTGACAATGAAACACCTGACCCTGTTTTTCGTTTCTTCAATCGACAAACCCGACTGGACAATCCACAACCATGGCATTTACCGAATACAAAAATCTAGCAGCGGTTTTAAAGGAATTTTCGTTGCATTATCAAGAAAAGTCTTTAGCTTACGATGCAACGCTATACGCCCCGGCCAATTTAGTCGCCGAGATCACCTTCAATTTAACCGAGCTGGCCTATGATAGCAGCGAAGCGATAATTTGCGAGACGTTGATTTTCCCGATTTTAAAAGCCGCGTGGAAACCGTTTATTCATGAATTAATGCTGTGGAGTCATCAAGCCATTGAGCTAAATAGCAAATTGTCAGGCGTCCCCGATTATTTATTTGCCAAAAAATCCGCATTAGGCAAAATTGTGATGGATAAACCGTTCGTTGCCGTCGTTGAGGCGAAAAAAGACGATTTCTCAGCCGGCTGGGGGCAATGTTCGGCTGAAATGTATGCGGCTGCGCAATTGAATGATAATGTGGATATACAGATTTTTGGAATTGTTTCCAATGGAAAATTTTGGGAATTTGCTGGTTTGCAACACGGCGTTTTTTATAAATATCGGCAAAGCGGCGATGTTTATAAGTTAGACGAACTGTTTTCGATGCTTTCAGCTATTTTGTTAAATTGTCAATTGCAATTACAGGCTGCATAGCACAATGGGATGCGCGGATGGAGCCGTCAGCACTTTAAAACCAAGGGTGGATACAGTTTTATCGTGCTTACTCGAACGCAATAGACCTTGTGCGGCCACAATTTGCGCATTAATCCAACGTCTGGCAGGCGCGACTTCTGGTTGCAAATTGCTTGTGTAGAATGACTACACGACGGCGCAATTTGCGCCTCCCATGCCCATACCCGACAGCCTGCGGCTTGGGTACAAGAGCCGTCAGGCTGTCGGGTATGCATCGCACCCCGCGAAACATAGCTAAATCCGCAAATTGTGGTTGCACGAGGTATAATTTCCGTGTAGGCACAAAAAACGTGCCCACCTACTTGGACTGCTCAATTTTAATTTAAAATATAATTATAGAGTCCCAAGCTAATAAAGTGACAGGATTTTACGCAGAGACGCAAAGAATATAGGGAAGAGGTGGCAGTGCATGTCGCTTTATTAACTTTAGCCTCTATAATCTGATGTTGAAAACGCTGTAACGATCAAAAATATCCAACCAATTGGAAAATTTAGCCATATACCCCGCCTTAAATCATAACAAAGGAAACTTCAATGTACGGACTGATCAAAAATCAAATTACATCTAGCTACTTCAATCAACATTTTTCCAATGATGGCCAACGCTTTGTTGCTTGGTATCTACGCAATGTACTTTTCCGTGACATGAATGAAACAAGGGACGACATCACTGATGGCGCGGGAGATAAACAAATCGATGCAATTATTATCGATGATGACAATACGCTGATTCGTATCATGCAAGGTAAATTCGTCCAAGGCGGCATCGTTGATGCAGAACCACTTCGAGAAGTGCTGTCGTCGTGGGTGCAAATTAAGGACTTGGCTCGACTTCAGAACATTGCCAATGCAAAACTACAAAGAAAGCTGTCTGAACTAGCCGCCGCGCTTGATGAGGACTACGAAGTTTCATTCGAACTGATTACTACAGGAAAACTAACTGAATCCGCCCAAGATGATCTGGAGACCTTCCAAATTGAATTGGCGAAACTAGGTGAAAGCAACGATTTTGTTGCCACTATCCATGTGATCGATAACGATGAACTAAGGCGTCGTTATGATTACGCGATTGAATCAGATAACCCTAGCATTAATTACACGCTAAACTTAGGCGGAAGCAAGTTTATGTCCCATGAAATTGCCGGTACACCAGTCATTATTGTAGCGCTCCCATTGAAAGAGTGCATCAAGTTGCCAGGAATTAAGGACGGAACGCTCTTTCAAAAAAATGTGCGCCAAAGCCTTGGGTCAAGCAACGCAGTCAACAAAGGCATCAGGAGCACCATTACAGGTGACAAACATTCAGATTTTTTCTTCTTCCACAACGGCATTACAGCGTTGTGCAACAAAATGGAACTGCACAATGATGAAACGCTTTCTTTGAACGGACTGAGTGTTGTTAACGGTTGTCAATCACTGAACACTATTCTTTCATGCAGTGAAACGGTTAAAAAAATTGATGATTCATTCATTCTTGTCAGGTTCTATGAGATACCACAGAGAGATCGTTCTGAGAAAATCTCAATCTACACGAACTCACAGAGCGCGGTAAAAGCGCGGGACTTGAGAAGCAACGATAAGCGTGTTTTAGCAATCAAGAAGGCTTTCGAACTCAAATATCCAAGCGGATACTTCATTACGAAACGAGGAGAGATCGCTCCAGCAAACAGAAACAAAGACCAAGTGGTCGAACTGTCAAATTTCGCCAAAAACCTTGTAGCTTGGCACTCACAGAGACCCAACCTTTCATATGGAGAAACGAAAATATTCGACAAATACTTCGAGACGCTCTTTAATTTCAAGAAAAAGGAATACGCACCAGAAAATGTTTTTGCTCTCCATTCGTGGATGTCTCATGTGCTAAAAACATGGGTAGTGGAAAACCCACTTAATTTGAATGAAACGCTCCTTGCGATGCGTGCCTATGCGCCTTATCACCACCTGTATGCGATAGCGATGTTTTTTTCCATCACCAATAATCAATCGGAACGAGTACCTAACCCGGCAAAAGCCTACGAAATTTCATCAAAATCGGCGATGGTGGATGAAATTGTAAAAATCGCGGGGATTAGCCTCAACATGGCTCTAGATGCTGCGGCCAATGAACAGCAGCCTGCCAACAGAGTGTTTAGCCCACAAAATTGGATCAAGTCAAAGAGTTGTTTAGCAAATATCAATGGAGCAATTCGCACTTCCTTCGGTACGCTCCTGATGATGCCCGGTGGCTCTGAGATTAAGAAAAAATTGACTGATGCCACTTTGTTGAAGGCCGATGATTTTGAATATCGCTGGTCTGCCGATTGATTCAATAAATCACTACCGTACCAGGGCGAAAACAACTATCACTGATAGTATACAATAGATCGGAAGTAACCTCTGACAGGCTAACAAGGCAGCAAAATAGATGCTTTCCAGTGCCCAGATTTGTCCAAACCGGTGAACCAACAACGACTCGAATTCAAGATAGCAGCTTCCGAGTAGGTTGAACCCTTTGCAGGTTAAAAACGGGCTTTCATGCTTTGCCAGTACCTAATTCAGCCAAATAGGGTGGCGCGGTTTTGTGCCCACGCGGGCAGCTAAAAACGACCAAGGAGTAAAGCTGCTTCTAGGAATACCGCTCGCGACGCAACAAGCCACGAACCCGGTTAACTTCGCACCTTTAATACCGCATGAATTTAAACTGAACGTTTGCTTTGCAGATGTTTTTTGGCGTGCCCGGCAGGAATCGAACCCGCAACCCCCAGCTTAGAAGGCTGGTGCTCTATCCGGTTGAGCTACGGGCACATCAGAACCGGATGATGAAATTTGGTCGGGGTGGAGAGATTTGAACTCCCGACATCCTGGTCCCAAACCAGGCGCGCTACCAGGCTACGCTACACCCCGAATTTCGGAATTCTACCGGGTTTGCCGGGGAATGGCAATTTTTTGCGTTCGTTTTTGCATTCGTTAGCGCTCGTTGAATCCGATATGGGTTTCCAACTATCGGTAATACCGGGTGTAACGGCCATTAGGTTCTCGGGTCTCTTAGGTTATAATGCGACCTCCATAATCATCAATTCCACGAGTGGCAGAAGGGACGAACATGGGTTTCCTGGCAAACAAGCGCGCATTGATAACCGGCATGATCAGCAACCGCTCCATCGCTTACGGCATCGCTATCGCGATGAAGCGGGAGGGCGCGGAGCTGGCGTTCACTTATCAGAACGATAAAATTAAGGATCGCGTTTCCGATCTGGCGCAAGAATTCGGCTCCGAACTGGTTTTTCCCTGCGATGTGGGGAGCGACGAGCAGATCGGCCAGTTGTTCGCCGATTTGGGCAAGCATTGGAATGGGCTGGATAGCATCGTCCATTCCATCGCTTTCGTGCCCAAGGCCGCATTGGCGGGCGATTATGTGGATTCCGTGACGCGCGAATATTTCCAGATCGCCCACGATATCAGTTCATATAGCTTCACCGCGCTGGCCAAGGCCGGCTTGCCGATGATGCAGGGGCGCAACGCGTCTTTGCTGACACTGACTTATCTCGGCGCGGAGCGCACGGTGCCGCACTATAACGTGATGGGGCTGGCTAAGGCCAGCCTCGAAGCGAATGTGCGCTACATGGCCGCCAGCCTGGGGCCTAAGGGCATACGCGTCAACGGGCTTTCCGCCGGTCCGATCAAGACGTTGGCGGCCTGCGGCATTTCCGATTTCGGCAAGCTGTTGAGCTACAACGAGAAGCACGCACCGATGCGGCGCAATGTGACGATAGAGGAAGTCGGCAACGTGGCTGCCTTCCTGTGCAGCGATTTGTCGAGCGGCATGACCGGCGAAATTACTTATGTCGATGGCGGTTTCAATATCACCGCGCTCGGCAACGCGGAGGAAGCCGTGGCAGGGAATTAGGTGATTTCCAGGACGCCCCGAATTGCGAGGTCAAAGCGGGAGCGCGCTGGGTGTCGATGATGAACAAGTTCTCGCAACGAAAAATCGCTTTTCTCATTATCGCCGCTTTCGCCCTGGCGCCGTTGCCGGTCAGGGCCGCCGCCACGCAGACGGTGGACGCCGGATCCGCGCCTTTCAATGCGAAGGCCGACATGATGCCGGTTAAGCGCGTTTTTGCGGATTCCTCTCCCCAGAAAGAAGAATCCGCCCCTCTGGAAGAAACCCTTCCCACCCCAGAAGAAGAAATCGATTTTCTGGATGTCCCCGACGTATTCGACGACCCGGCTCTGTCTTTCGAACCGGTGTTCGACGCTTTGCCCGGTTCCTGGATAGAGTCGGGATTTTTCGAGGTTACCGGTTTGGATGCGCCCTCCCCGATTTCTATCGTCGGCGGCGATTATTCCATCGACCAGGCCGATTACACCAGCCAACCAGACTTGGTCGTCAATGGCTCCTGGATCAAGGTGATGGTGCTGACGCCCGATGCCTATGGCGCATCCGTCACGGCGCAACTGAAAATCGGCGAGCGGAATTATCCTTTTCAGGTGACCAACGTCGCCGAAACCGACCTGGCCGACCTGAGCGAAATGTTCGAAACGCCTTCCGGCGAACTGCAATTGGTCAATGGCGAAGTCGAGCTTGATAAAGACACCGTTGCGCCTCTCACGGTGCAGGACGATTCCCCGGAAAACGTGCTGTTCAATCTCAAGAGCGGCATCAACGCGAATGTTGACAACACCTCCGGCACCGCCAACCTGTTGATCCAGCCCAATCAGGACAGCGAAATGGAAACGGTTGCGTATTTCACGCCAGCCGGCAAACGCAGCACATTGTTGCGTCTGGTGCGCGGCAATACCAACATCCAGTTCGACGACGATCATTCCCTGTTGCCGATCAACGACCCGAGCACGAATACGCAAAAAGGCGCTTTTACCGCGCTGAGCGGCAGCAAGGATGCCAAGCTGGAAATTCAGTCCGATCAACGCAAGGCAAAGCAATCCAACCCCACCGAGGAAGACGTTTACGAAGCCTGGGTCAAGGAAGGTTATGCCGACATCAAGGAAATCGTCCCCGTCGCGGCCAAAAAGCGCAACGGTTTTGCCGCAGCCCCCCAAGTTTATGGCGGCGAAACCGCCGCCTTCAGCCGCAAGGGAGAAGTGCGCCAGATACGGTTAGGCTCACTGAAAAGCGACCAGAAAATTGCCGGCGATCCGTTGCCGCTCGACTATCTGGCCAAGGATGCCAAGGTGCCCAACCTGAACGGCAGCGTGGGACGACTACAGGGCGACTCGCTGCTTGCAGCGATCAAGGCGCCCCTGGACATCAATTTCGGCGGGACGGGCAGCATCAGTTTTGACCAGAACCGGGGAATCGTCACCTATACCTTAAGCGACAAGCGTTACCGTTTCGTCCCGCTGGGCAGCGCCATCGTCCAACTGCCCTCCCCTGCGCCCAAAGCGGCTGCGCGGACCCCGGCCAGCGCGCGCTTGAACCACTTTGCCGCAGCCAACGCGGCGATGAGCGCAGCCGGCGCATTCAATCTGGTTTCGCGGGGCATCCAGTTGACCATGGCCGGCAGCCTGGGCTATTTTTCCGATCTGGATCAGGCGGTGAAAAGCTATGACCCCACCGGCGTCATACGCCTCCAGGCGGAAGGCGTGATCCGCATCACCATGGGCGGCAACGATTACACCGTGATCCCCTCCAGCGAGGTGACGCAAACCGCTGTCGTGAATACCCCGGTTTTCCTGTTCGACGGCGCCAGCGGCTTGGCATTCCGCGACCGGGAGGGCGCCGTGCAGAACCTGTACGCAGCAACCGGCGATATGAACACGCTACGTTTGACCGCCCTCCAGTTAGACGCAAAGGCTGCCATTGCCAACCAGCCCGACGGCACGGTGGCGGTCGCCCTGCTGGGCGGCAATTACCGCCTCAAGCCCAGCCTGAAACTCACCACGCCCCCGCCTGACAAAACCGGCCTGAATTTCTGGCAGGAAAACAACAGCATCTTCCTGCGCTATTCGGATGGGAAAGTTCAGGGGTTCGGTTTGTAGAACTTATGTCGCCTACCGGCACGGTAAAGCAGAGAAATACCACACAAGAAGAAACCAGGAAAACCATGTTTTTCTCAGAGAAATCTCTGCGTCTCTGCGCCTCTGCGGTGCAGCCTTTTGGATTATGCCTTCTATTGATGCTGTCCGTCGCGCTGCTGGCGGGTTGCGGCGATGCACCGCAGAACAACCCCTACCCGGCTGCCGATGAAGGCCGGAACATCCTCTATTCCTCTTTCACCGAGCGCCCCAAGCACCTCGACCCGGTGCAGTCCTACGCCGCCAACGAAATCACGTTCACCGCGCAAATCTACGAGCCGCCGCTGCAATACCATTACCTCAAGCGACCTTACACCCTGATTCCGCTATCCGCAGCGGAAATGCCCAAGCCGCGTTTTATCGATGCGCAGGGCAATGCATTGCCGGACAGCGCCCCCGCCGATGCGGTGGCATTCAGCATCTACGACATCCGCATCAAACCGGGCATCCGCTACCAGCCGCACCCCGCGTTCGCTCAGGACGCCGACGGCAATTACCTCTACCACCACCTCAAACCCGAAGAGCTGGCGAACAGACACAAACTGGCCGATTTCCCGCAAACCGGCGCGCGCGAACTGGTGGCCGCCGATTTCGTCCACCAGATCAAGCGGCTGGCGCATCCCAAGCTGCATTCGCCGATTCTCGGCGTGATGGGCGAATACATCGTCGGCCTCAAGGAATACGCCAAGACCCTGACGCAGGCTGCCGGGAAAGGCACGCTTGATCTGGAGCATTACCCGCTGGAAGGCGCGGTGGCGCTAGACCGTTACACCTACCGCGTCAAACTGAAAGGCAAATACCCGCAATTCCTCTATTGGCTGGCGATGCCGTTCTTCGCCCCGGCGCCGCCCGAGGCAGAGCGCTTCTACGGCCAAGCCGGCATGGCGGAAAAAAACCTCACGCTGGACTGGTATCCGATAGGCACCGGCCCCTACCTGCTGGCCGAAAACGACCCCAACCGGCGCATGGTGCTGGAGCGCAACCCCAACTTCCACGGCGAAACCTACCCGACCGAAGGCGAGCCGAACGACGCCGCCGCCGGACTACTCAAAGACGCCGGCAAGCCGCTGCCGTTCATCGACAAAGTGGTGTTCAGCCTGGAAAAGGAAAGCATCCCCTACTGGAACAAATTTCTGCAAGGCTATTACGACGCCTCCGGGATCAGTTCGGACAGCTTCGATCAGGCGGTGCGCATTTCCATCCAGGGCGAGGTGGATGTCACCGACCTGATGCGCGATAAAGGCATACGTCTGAAAACCACAGTCACCGCCACCAACCAATATTACGGCTTCAACATGCTCGACCCGGTGGTGGGCGGCCTGACAGAGCGGGCGCGCAAACTGCGGCTGGCGATTTCCATGATTATGGATTACGAGGAATTCATCTCAATCTTCGCCAACGGGCGCGGCATCCCGGCGCAGGGACCGCTGCCGCCGGGCATATTCGGTTTCCGCGAGGGTGCGGCGGGAATCAACCCCTACGTGTACGAATGGGTGGACGACAAGCCCAAACGCAAGCCACTCGAACAGGCGAAAAAACTGCTGGCGGAAGCCGGCTACCCGGATGGGCGCGACGAAAAAACCGGCAAACCGCTGATGCTCTACCTCGACCTGACCGCCGGCGGGCCGGACGACAAGGCGCGGCTCGACTGGATACGCAAACAATTCGCCAAGCTCGACCTGCAACTGGTGGTGCGCAACACCGACTACAACCGCTTCCAGGACAAAATCCGCAAAGGCAATGCGCAAATCTTCCACTGGGGCTGGAACGCCGACTACCCCGACCCGGAAAACTTCCTGTTCCTGCTGTACGGCCCGAACGCGCGGGTGGGCAAGGACGGCGAAAATTCGGCGAATTACGACAACCCGGAATTCAACCGCCTATTCGAAAAAATGAAAAACATGGACAACGGCCCCGAGCGCCGGCAAATCATCGACGACATGGTCGCCGTCGCCCGGCGCGACGCCCCGTGGATCTGGGGCTTCCATCCCAAGCAATACAGCCTGAACCATGCTTGGTACAAAAACCTCAAACCCAACCTGATGGCCAACAACAGCCTGAAATACGCCAAACTCGACACCCGATTGCGCAGCGAAAAACGCCGCGAATGGAACCGCCCGATCTGGTGGCCGCTGTTTGTGCTGCTGGCCGTGCTGGCCGTGGCGCTAACGCCGGCGGTGGTGGTTTACCGGTGCAAGGAGCGGGGAAACGAAAAAAGCAAGATGGGTAGGGAATAGTGAAAGTTATACCAAGAAATGTCACAACCTACATTATTTTCAATCCGTTCGCCCTGAGCCTGTCGAAGGGTGAACGGATTGAAAATAATGTATATTTTGCGCGGCCACAATTTGCGGATTTAGCCGCGTCTCGCGGGATGCGATGCAAGGCGCAAATTGCGCCGTGTAGCTGTTCCACACAAGCAATTTGCAACGCAGCAGCGCGCCCGCGAGACGATGGATAAATCCGCAAATTGTGGCCGCACAAAGTATAAGTATAGTCAATGATGCAACCTCAGCATGCGCGCCAGGACAGGGTCAAATTTCCCCGTTCGTGGTAAAGCCCTGCGAACCATGAACGAGGAAATTTGACCCTGATCCGGAAAACCGCACAATCCAGCCCGTAGCGCCCTCACCAAACGGGTGAACGCGGAATGCAGGATTAAAGCTGTTTAGAGCCACCATATTGCACATCTTGGCAAGCGGTCAACTGAGCTTTCCAGGATAATAACCGTTCCTGCCTTCACTGAGCATACCAGATGAACCTCAATACCGACCACCTCATGCGCTGCATCCAGACGCTGGAATCTTCGTTGGGACTACTGCAAAAGACCGATCCAGACAGTATCGATTACGAGGTTTTTCGCAATGCCGTGGTCAAAGGATTCGAATTGGTGCTGGAAATTTCCGGAAAACTGTTGCGTCGGGCGCTCAAAGCCTACAGTGGCGGCTCCAAGGCGGTGGACGAACTGTATTTCAAGGACGTGCTGCGCCATGCCGGCAAACACGGCCTACTGAGTATCGCGGAAATCGAACGCTGGCTGGCTTACCGCGATAACCGCAACGACACTGCCCACGACTACGGCGTAGGCTTCGCCAATGAAACGTTAGCCCTCATGCAAACCTTTGTCGCCGATGCCCGCCGCCTCGAAGCCACCTTGCGCAGCAAGTTTGCACAACAACATGACAACGCTTGAACTTCCTCAGCGCGACTTGCAGGAACTCCTATCCATACTGCGGACGCATGTTCCGCAAGCCGAGATTTGGGCTTACGGCAGCCGCGTTTCGGGTCGCGCCCATGAAGCCAGCGACCTCGATCTGGTGCTGCGCAATCCCGCTAACCCCGCCATTCCCATGACCGGCTTGCCGGCATTACGCGAAGCGCTAAGCGAAAGCCGCCTACCGATACTGGTGGACGTGCAAGATTGGGCGCGGATACCCGCAACCTTCCGCCGGGAAATCGAACAGGCGCATGTCGTATTAATCGGGCAACCAGATGAAGCTGGGTAGGGTAGGCACACGCACCCACCCGGCTCAACGTTGCCAGTCAAAAGTCTTCAGGGGTGCGGGCGTCTCGCCCGCCAATCGCCAGGATGGTATCGCCGTGGGGACAAACACCCTATCACCATTAGGATGTATGCTCTCGATACCAAACAACATAGCTTGCCACACATACATGTGGAATATGCAGAGGCTGAAGCCGTCTTCCAGATTCCTGATGGTGAGCTTTTGGAAGGCGCACTCCCTGGCAAACAATATAAGCTGGTGCAAGCATGGATGGCGCTGCACGCTGACGAACTCATGACAGACTGGAAGCTGGCTGCATCCGGCGCCACACCCTACAAAATTGATCCCTTGAAGTGAGTTGAAAATGGACATTTGCACCACACTACCCAGGCCAACGGCTGTAACGGCGGCTGATGACTATACGTTAAGAATAACTTTCAATAACGGCGAAACTCGCATATTTAACACCACCCCCTATCTTGCTTACCCGGCGTTCACGGCCTTAAAGGCTATCAGTCTGTTCATACAGGCGCATGTGGCGCACAACACGGTGGTATGGAATGAAGATGTTGATATGGCGCCGGAAAACTTGTACTTGGAAAGCACACCGATCTAAAGCGCAAATAGCCTAGCCCGGTAGGGTGGACGCACTTTTTGTGTCCACACGAAATCGACCACACCGACAGCGTGGGCACAAAAGAGGTAATACGATTACTTGGCCTCGGCAGAATACCCCTGATGATATTCACATTTCACCTTGTCAAATTTGACGGGTTGGTCACAAATCAATTTCGCCAGTTTAATAAAATTTCCCTGCAATGCAGTGAGTTGTGCCTGGGTCAATTCAAATTGATAGGTTTTCTCATGAATTTTCCGAGCGGTATGAATTTTCAAGGTTAGCTGATATGCCCCTGGTTGCCAGTACCACTCTTGTTGCAGACGGGTCAGTAAATGAGCAACTGCTTCTTCTTTTTCCATGAATGCCGTTATATCCGGTTGCCCTGCATCTTCCCAGCGCTGCCGCAGTTTCAACACCTCCGGCATGCATTGCTTAGTCAAACGGTCATCGACAAACACCAGGTTGTATTTAAATGGTGCCTGAGTGGTCAGCAAAAACGCAGAAACCAATTCCAATTGAAGATTTTCCTGGTTGGGCAGGAGGCTAAATGTGTAAGGTTGCAGCGCGCGCCATTCAAAGGTGCGAGACCAAGTGTTGTTCCAGACGAAGGCTTCCATTTTCGTCACGAAACAGTCACCGCGTTGAACTTGCAAGGTGCCAAATAACGTTAGAGTGGAACCTAACTGACTCAAACCGATGGAAAGCGGGCCTGTGGGATAGACGTTAATTTTGGGTCTGATGAAAAACGTCTTGATTACCTTTAACAAGGCTTGGGATAACACCACCAGAACAAATACCAGCGGCATCAGCGGCACAAGATTTTTTTGTGCAAATTCGGCAAATGTACTCATCGTTGTACCTGTTTTTTAATGGATAATGAAAAAACCAAGCTGTGCCAGCCTGGTAGGATATGCACGTTTTTTATGCCCATGCGGAAAACGACCTCCGCTGACTGAAGCTTCCGCTCCTCCTGGATTTTACGGCAAGCAAAAAAGCTGCGATAGGCCAAGTGAATCAGTAAGTTGTCTGGATGCTTGGATGGGGTTTCCGGGAGGTCTGTTATAATACGGGAATTCACGCATTATAGGACTGCCATTTTGATCACCACCGCCAACATCACCATGCAATTCGGGGCCAAGCCCTTGTTCGAAAACGTCTCCGTCAAGTTCGGCGACGGCAACCGCTACGGCCTGATCGGCGCCAACGGCTGCGGCAAATCGACTTTTATGAAAATCCTCGGCGGCGATCTGGAGCCGACCTCGGGCAATGTCTCGATAGACACCGGCGAGCGTCTCGGCAAGCTGCGCCAGGACCAGTTCGCGTTCGAGGACAATATGGTGCTCGACGTGGTAATGATGGGCAACACCGAACTGTGGGCGGTGAAACAGGAAAAGGACGCGATCTACGCCAACCCGGAAGCAAGCGAGGAAGATTACATGCGCGCCGCCGAACTGGAAATCCATTTCGGCGAACTCGACGGCTACACCGCCGAATCGCGCGCCGGCGAATTGCTGCTCGGCGTCGGCATCCCGATAGCGCAACACACCGGCCCGATGCGGGAAATCGCGCCCGGCTTCAAGCTGCGCGTGCTACTCGCGCAAGCGCTGTTTTCCGACCCGGACGTGCTGTTGCTCGACGAACCCACCAACAACCTCGACATCAACACCATCCGCTGGCTGGAAGAGATCATCAACGCGCGCTCCAGCACCATGATTATCATCTCGCACGACCGCCATTTCCTGAATAGCGTGTGTACTCACATGGCCGATTTGGATTACAGCACCATCCGCATTTATCCGGGCAATTACGACGAATATATGATTGCTTCGACCCAGGCGCGCCAGCGGCTGCTGGCCGACAACGCGAAGAAAAAGGAACAGGTCGCCGAATTGCAGGCCTTCGTCGCGCGCTTTTCCGCCAATGCCTCCAAGGCGCGCCAAGCCACCAGCCGCGCCAAGCAGATCGACAAGATCAAGGAAGGCGTGGTCGAGGTCAAACCTTCCAGCCGCCAAAGCCCTTACATCCGCTTCGAATACGACGAGCGCGAAAAGCTGCACCGCAACGCGGTGGACATGCTGGAACTCGCCAAAGGCTACGACAAGGTGCTGTTCCACCGCCTGAGTTTAACCCTGGAAGCCGGCCAGAAACTCGCGGTGATCGGCCCCAACGGCGCCGGCAAAACCACGCTGCTGAAAGCCCTGGTCAGCGAAATCGAACCCGACCAGGGCACGGTGAAATGGGCGGAAAAAGCCAAGATCGGCTATTTCGCCCAGGATCACGCCGCCGATTTCGATAGCGACGACACCCTGTTTGAATGGATGGAGCAATGGGGACGGGCCAGCGACGACGACCAGATCATCCGCGCCACACTGGGCCGCCTGCTGTTTTCCGGCGACGACGCGAAAAAATCGGTGCGTGTGCTGTCCGGCGGCGAAAAAGGCCGGATGCTCTACGGCAAGCTCCTGCTGGAACGCCCCAATGTGCTGGTGATGGACGAACCGACCAACCACATGGACATGGAAACCATCGAAGCGCTCAACTTCGCGCTGGAAAACTACAAAGGCACCCTGATCTTCGTCAGCCACGACCGCCAGTTCGTCTCCTCACTCGCCACCCAGATATTGGAGTTGGACGGCAACGGCGGCTACAAGCACCATAGCGGGAATTATGAGGATTATTTGCATAGTCAGGGGATAGAGCTGTAGTCTGGATGGAGCCTTGCGTAATCCGGGAGCGCTTGGCAGGCTAGGCTACACTTGCCACGTCAGGATAGGGAATAGGATGCGACAAAAATGATCAAGGAGCCAAGACATGCGAATCGACCATTTACACGTTCAAAATTTTCGCTGCTTCGTAGAGGCTGACTTCGATTTTTCCCCACGCTTCAATTTGCTGGTCGGAATCAATGGTAGCGGCAAAACCTCCTTGCTCAAGGCAATTGTTTCGGCGATAACCACACCATTTAATTGGACACAGCGAGGCGTAGTTTGGCCTCATGCTGAAGAAGCCTCGGCACGATTGGCGCTCATTGAAATGCAGGGGAAAATCCGCTTCGACCGTTGTTATCCGGTACGCCTTGAAGCCGATGGTGAAGTATGTGGACAGCCTCGCAGTTGGTGGGTGGCCAAGGATGGCCCCACCAGCCAGCCATCATGGGAACACACAATTTTTTCCGTAATTTCCAATGAAGCCGCAAAAATTGCGCAAAGTGGCATAGGAGCGCTACCCATTGCAGCGTTCTATTCGTCCGAGCGCCAATGGCGACTGACCGGAACCAGCCCGGAAAAGGCCGCCACCACTCAGGAATCCCGATTCGATGCCTACAAGTCCTGGAGCGATGCCGCACAGGACATGAAAGGGCTTGAGACTTGGATCATCGCCAAATCCCTGGAAAGACTGGAAGAAGTCGCTAACGGTCAAGTCGGGCAAGATTCCCGTGATGACGAGTTGTCCCTTGTCAATCTGGCCATCGCGCAAGCCCTAGAGGGTGCAAAAGGACTGCGCTACGACATCAAGCACCGGCGCTTGGTGTTGGATTGGCAAATTGGAGACCCGGCGCCATTCGAGGCGCTTAGTGATGGTCAAAAGGCAATGTGTACGCTGGTGGCTGATATTGCCAGAAGAATGTGCCTGCTAAACCCGCAGTTGGGGAGCAACGTCCTGAAAGAAACGCCGGGTATTGTCCTGATAGACGAACTGGATATGCACCTTCATCCCGCTTGGCAGCGCCGGATTGCTCAAGTGTTGAAAGGCGCATTTCCCAAGGTGCAGTTTTTTGCGGCAAGCCATTCGCCGCAAATTATCGGCGAATTGCCCGCCCATGAAATTCTGCTCCTGCGCGACGGGAAAATGCAGGGGCATCCAGAACGTGCTTTTGGCCTTGATAGCAGCAAAGTTTTGGAAGAGGTAATGGGTGCTCCAGCCCAGGACGCGCAGGTGGCGGCTCAACTGGCTGAAATTCGGCAAGCACTGGACGATGAACGACTGGGCGACGCTCGTTGCCATTTGGACAAACTCAAGAACGGAGAAGGAACAGCATTACTTGTGCGCCTATACGCTGAAATCCCTGGCCTCGACAGCAGAATGCCATATCGAGCACATCCTGCCTCAATCCAGGCATTCCAACAAGGAAAGCATCGACTACCAGAACATGCTTGCCTGTTATCCTGCCGGCAATGGCAAAGTCTTATGTGAGTATGGCGCGCTTGCCAAAGCGGATTACGATCCAGCCACTCACCCGTTTCTGTCTCCCCTGCATCCAACTACAAGCAATCAGTTCCGTTTTCATGAAGACGGCACGCTTGAGGGGCGCACTCCTGAAGCGCGTGCCGACATCGACGTATTGAATTTGCGCCATCCGGCGCTGGTGCATGACCGTGCGGCGGCCATCCGAGGCTATCTGCATCCCAGCGCCCGCCGCACACTCACGGCAGCGCATGCGCGAAGATTGGCCGAGCGTATCAACCTTCCCGACACTCAAGGAAAGCTGGCCGCCTATTGCGCTGCAATCGCCCAAGCCGCCATCAAGCACGCAGAGCATGAGGAACGCAGGGCTGCATCAGTACGGTCAAACATCTCGATGGCGTTTGCCGCTCAATTGGTCAAATAGCGTGATGGGAAGGGGAAGTTCCCCCTCAAGGAACTTGAACAAACGAACCTTTTGGGGGAGTCTCTTGTTTT
>Ga0172380_10003765_pt1 | contig 20334 bp, 19 predicted proteins | sample Leawe162metaG_FD_119747 | JGI IMG/M metagenome (GOLD analysis project Ga0172380, IMG submission 119747) | Leachate microbial communities from a municipal landfill in Southern Ontario, Canada - Leachate well 162 metaG | ecosystem: Engineered > Solid waste > Landfill > Unclassified | place... | reverse complement strand
TGTCTGGTGCCCATAGCAAGGTGGAACCACCCCTTCCCATCTCGAACAGGACCGTGAAACGCCTCCCGCGCCAATGATATTGCACACTCCGTGTGAGAAAGTAGGTCAGCGCCAGACTCCCCCCAATCCCACCACCAAAGCCCTCTCCTTGAGGGCTTTGGTGCTTCCGGGGATGCATCCTGCTGGATGCCCAGTTCCATCGGGTAGAATGTTCCAGATTGGAACAACAACTTTTACATGAAAACTACATTTCTGGATTTTGAGCAGCCCATTGCTGAACTCGACGCCAAAATCGAAGCCTTGCGTTTTGCGCAGGAAGATTCAGCAGTAGATATTTCAGATGAAATTGGGCGGCTGGCAATTAAAAGTCAGAGCCTGACCAAGGACATCTATGCCAAATTGACGCCATGGCAAATAGCCCAGGTGGCCAGGCATCCGCAGCGTCCCTATACGCTGGATTATGTCGAGCAGATTTTTACCGACTTCGAGGAACTGCACGGAGATCGCAGTTTTTCTGACGACAATGCAATCGTTGGTGGCCTGGCCCGTTTCAACGGCCAATCGGTGATGATTATCGGCCATCAAAAGGGCCGGGATACCAAGGATAAGATATTCAGAAACTTTGGCATGCCACGACCTGAAGGCTATAGAAAGGCCTTGCGGTTGATGCGTCTTGCGGAAAAATTCTCAATTCCGGTGTTTACATTCGTGGATACTCCCGGCGCTTATCCCGGCATCGATGCGGAAGAGCGTGGTCAGTCCGAGGCAATCGGCCGTAACTTGATGGTCATGTCTGAACTCAGGGTGCCGTTGATTTCCACCATCATCGGAGAGGGCGGCTCAGGAGGGGCGCTGGCGATTGCTGTTGGGGACTGTGTCTTGATGTTGCAGTACTCGACCTACTCGGTCATTTCTCCCGAGGGTTGCGCCTCTATACTCTGGAAAAGTTCAGAGAAGGCCAATGAGGCCGCCGAAACCATGGGCATCACTGCTGCGCGGTTGAAGACTCTTGGCCTGATTGATCGCGTGGTCACTGAGCCCTTGGGCGGAGCGCACCGCGACCCACGCAGCATGTCGGGTTCACTTAAGAAAGCTTTGCAGGACGCTTTGCGGCAGGTATCAGATCTTTCTCCTACAGACCTAGTAGAACGTCGCAATGCGCGTCTGTTGGGCTATGGCAAATTCAAGGAACAACGAGTCGCCTGACTTGCTCGTCGACGGTGTTGCCGCATTTCTGCGACACCATCTAGAGTCTGATCAGAAGCTAGTCCTCGGTTTATCCGGGGGCAGAGATTCGATTGCGCTGCTGCATATCCTGAAGAACTTGCGGAGCCGACTCGATTTTCATTTGAGCGCCTGCCATGTCAATCATGGCCTGAGCCCCCGTGCCGAAGAGTGGCAGTTATTTTGCCATCGCGTCTGCGCGGAATGGAAAATACCGTTGACTACCAACGTTATCGAAGTACCCCGTAGATCTGCGGAAGGGCTTGAGGCAGCAGCGCGTATCAGACGTTACGCCGCATTCAGTGAACTATCTGCAGATTGGCTTGTTCTTGCACAGCATCGCGGCGATCTGGTAGAGACAACCCTGTTTAATTTGCTGAGAGGCACCGGCTTGGCCGGGATGGCTAGCATGCCGGAGACCCGCGTGCTTCGTCCAGGTCTCAGCTTGCTGCGCCCATTGTTGGGCGTGGCCCGCTCCGACATCGATACCTATTTGCAGCGGCACCAACTGGAATGGGTGGAAGACGAGAGCAATCGGGATACCGGCTTTTCGCGCAATTTTCTTCGGCATGAGGTTTTGCCGCTATTGCAATCCCGTTTCCCTGCGACAGAAAAAAAACTGGCGTCTACTGCAGCGCACTTTGCCGAGGCCAAGCTACTCCTGGACCAACTGGCAATGCTCGATTTGGGCGAACATCCACCAGAGTTTCCATTGCCAATTGAATGCATTACACGTCTTTCCGAGCCGCGCGGCCGAAACTTGTTGCGCTTCCTTCTTTTTCGGCACAATACCGGAATTCCCAGTGAGGAACGCTTGATCGAGGCCGTGCGGCAACTGCTGGAAGCCAAGCAGGACAGTCATCCTGCAGTGATTTTCGGCGACAAGCGGTTGTGTCGCAAGCGGGGCAGAGTGCATCTTGAACCGATCAACCCAGTTCAGGGCCTGAACCTGCCTAGCTGATTCTGTCGAGAGCGCGGGCTAATGGTTCTTTATACCAGCCAACAGTTGTGCCAAATCGACTGCCGAACGAACCCCCATTTTTTCAAATATCCTGGCACGGTGTACCTCGACTGTGCGCATGGCAATCTGCATTTCGTCGGCGATGACCTTGTTGTATTTTCCGGCAAGTATGAGCTGCATGACCTGGTACTCTCTGGGCGAGAGCTGCGCCATTCGAGTGGATATTTCGTCACTCTGGATTTGCCGGCTACGCCGCGCCAAATCAGCGGCCATGGCAGCAATGACACGGTCTACCAGGCTGTTGTCATCAAATGGTTTTTCCAGAAAATCGTAGGCGCCTTTTTTCAAGGCAGCCACAGCCTGGGGAATATCGCCATGCCCTGTCAGGAAAATGACCGGCATAAGACTGCGACGTGCCTGCAAGTGATCGAACAACTCCAACCCGCTCATTCCGGGCATGCGTATGTCGAGTATCAGGCAACCGCTCAAAGTTTCGTGCCACTCGGCAAGAAAAGATTCAGCGCTGGGCCATGTGGCTGTCTTGACTTGGCGAGAACGTAGCAGCCAAATCAAGGCATCGCGCATTGCCTCGTCATCGTCAACGATATGGGCGAGCGGCTCGTTCATGTTGATAATTTGGAACGAATCGGTAAAGTCAGTTTGAATATGCTGCCTCCGCCCGGCTTAGGTTCATGCCATAAGCGGCCGTAGTGACTTTCAATGATGGAACGGCAGATATTGAGCCCCATGCCCATGCCTTCAGATTTTGTGGTGAAGAATGGCAGAAATATTTTATCCAGATCGTTCTCTGCGATACCACTTCCACAATCTGAAACTGCTACGCACAATTGCTGGTCACCGGCTGTCGCAGAATATGTTGCCAAAATTTCGAGTACTCGTTTCTCTGCGGGGGTTGTTTGCATGGCTTCGATCCCGTTTTTGATCAGATTGACGAGTACCTGCTCCAGAAGAACCCGATCTCCCTGAATCTTGGGTAGTGCCTCAGCCAGTTTGACTCTAATCTCCACATTGGTTTTGCGAGCCTCTCCATCGAAAAGACCGGCAGCATCGCTGATGATTTCTCCCATGTTGCAGGAAACCTGGTGCGGCTCACTGCGGCGAACGAATTCGTAGATACGGCGTATGACTGCGCCTGCTCTATGCGCCTGCTTGCCGATTTTTTGCAGTGCCTCGACCAGATCCGCCTGCTGTAACCCGGCCTGTTCGATCCGATTCAGGCAGCCTGTGCTGTAACTGGATATGGCTGCGAGGGGTTGATTCAACTCATGCGCCAGGCTTGACGCCATTTCGCCCATCGCGACCAGGCGTGCTGTGAATTGCAACTTTTCTTCCTGTTGTCTGGCTATTTCCTCAATCCGCTTGTTCTCGGTGATATCAAGCACGGAACTGAGCCAGCCAAAATGTTTGCCATCCCCATCAATTAGAGGTGCCGCGTGCAGCATGCACTGTACGGCGCGGCCATCCTTGTGCCTGAGTTGCGTTTCATAGCCTGAAGGTGGAGTCGCCGTGTCGCTTATGAGATTCAACTTTTCCAGGTTGTTGTCCTTACCGGTCTGATCCTGAAAGAAAGCAGGAGATTCCTGGCTGACAATCTCTGCCGCGCTGTATCCAACCATGCGACAGAAGGCCGGGTTGACATACATGATTCGGCCGTCAAGATCTCTAGCTAACAAGCCAGTGGCCAGAGAATCTTCCATGGCGGTTCGGAATGCATATTCTTTACGCAGAGCCTGCTCGGCGACGAGGCGCCATTGCATATGCCGGCGCAAAGCCCACAGGCTCCAAAGCATGGTTACGGCCAGGACCACTGCAGTCAATATCAACAGGTTGCGTGCCAAGGAAGTTTTGAGTTCATAAGCCTCGGCGCGAAGAAGCAGGCCGTGCCCGGGTGGATCAAATGCAATCTGATAGGACATTTGAGAATTTACCGCGGTGACCAGGGATTTCTTTCCCAGAACGCCGCCGTCATCAGCGATACTGATGCTATATCGCTCGGCCAGCCACCACGGCACCAATTCGTCCAGAATGCGTCGTATCGAGTAAGTTGCGACAATCATGCCGTCATAGTGACCATTGCTGAACTGAGGTACATGTACTTCGAACTGGGCATCGCCATGCACGATAGCGTATGTCGGGCTGTAGGTGGGCTTGAGGAGGGCACGGGCCAGCCGCAGTGTTTCCGTCATCGGGATCGCCGGAGTGGCTTCTCCAACGGCAACGGCATCCGTGGTGGATGTGGGCAAAGCTGCGCGCAGGGCGCCGGATTTATCAAGCCATAAAATTTGTCTCAGACCGCTCTGGTTCGAGAGTAAGGAACTGGCGCTTGGCGTAAATGCCCTGAAATCTTTGTTGGCATGCGCGAGGTCTATTGACAGTTGTTGAATGCGCTCTTCGTTCCGCGTCAAGTGAAAGCGTATTTCCTGTTCCAGCCAAAGCATGTCACTGATGAGCGTCGTGCGTTGATCTTCCATGTCAGTGCGCCACGAGATCCACAGCAGGGAAGTCAGAGAGATCAGAAAAATTGCCAGTGCCGTGCGTGGCAGCCACCACATCCAGCCGGATGCTGCCGGTATGGCTGCCAGTGGTAGGGATGATCGCATCGAATGTTTGGAATCGAGCATTCCCTCCATAGTAGCGCGAGTCCGCGTACAGCGCTCACTGCGGATATCCACAATTGTCGAAATTTGCCAAGCAGTCAAGAATCCAGCACACTTCGATTGCGCGCAATCGATAAATTACTAACTAAGGAGGATATAAGCGTGAAAATTCAAAATTTACTGCTTGGTATTGCAGCTGCTGTCTTGGCGTTTTCTGCGACTGCTCAGCAACCCATCGTGATCAAGTTCAGCCATGTTGTTGCGGCGGATACTCCAAAGGGCAAGGCCTCGGAATTCTTTGCAAAGAAAGCGGCTGAACTCACCAAGAACAAAGTCAAGGTTGAGGTCTATCCCAACAGTGCCTTGTACAAGGACAAGGAAGAAATGGAGGCACTGCAACTGGGTGCGGTTCAGATGCTGGCGCCATCACTCGCAAAATTTGGTCCTTTGGGAGCCAAGGAATTTGAGGTCTTCGATTTCCCTTATATTTTTGACGACACTGCTGATTTGCATAAAATAACTCAAGGCGCGATTGGTGCGGCTATCCTTGCCAAGCTTGAGCCGAAGGGCATTAAGGGGCTGGCCTTTTGGGACAATGGCTTTAAATCTTTTTCGGCAAATACGCCAATCAAGACGCCTGCGGACCTCAAGGGCAAGAAGTTGCGCATTCAATCGTCTAAAGTTCTTGAAGAGCAAATTCGTTCCGTTGGCGGATTGCCGCAAGTGATGGCTTTCTCCGAGGTGTATCAGGCATTGCAAACCGGGGTTGTGGACGGCACAGAAAACCCGATATCGAATTTTGAAACTCAAAAAATGTACGAAGTACAGAAGCATTTGTCTCTCACCAATCATGGTTACCTCGGCTATGCCGTGATCGTGAACAAGAAATTCTGGGAAGGCCTTCCTGCCGATGTGCGCGGCCAGCTCGAGCAGGCCATGAAGGAAGCCACGGCCTATGCGAACAAGATCGCCCAGGAAGAAAACGACAATTCGCTTGAAAAAGTCAAGAAGAGCGGCAAGACCACGATCTATACACCAACCAAGGAAGAGAAGATGGCTTTCAAGAAAGCCATGGCGCCGACTCACAGCAAAATGGCTGATCGTGTTGGCAAGGAACTGTTACAGAGCATCTATAAAGAGACCGGGTTCGATCCGAACACCATCTGAGCAAACCCAAAATAGTGCGGCCTCTTTGCAGTGTGGCCGTACTATTTGACGCATGTTGATACGGGAAGACAACAGCTAGTACCCGCACAATCAGCTGCGGGCACTGGTGCTTGGGGGGGGATTTCCATGAAGTTTTTGGATCATCTTGAGGAATGGATCATCACTTTCCTCATAGCTGCTGCCACATTGATCATTTTTGTTGCCGTGGTGCACCGCTATTCGGCAAGCGCGGGCATACCCGGCTTGCAAGACTGGCTGCTTTCACTGAATTTCAGTTGGGCGCAGGAACTCTGCATCATCATGTTCGTCTGGATGGCCAAGTTTGGTGCTGCCTACGGCGTGCGCACAGGTATTCACGTCGGTGTCGATGTGTTGATCAATCGTATGGATGAGCGGATGCGCGGGAAATTCATTGTGCTCGGTCTCCTGTCCGGTGCTGTTTTTACAGGGATTGTCGGCACTCTTGGCGCCCAATTTGTCTGGGAAAACGGGGCGCACTACGCATTTCTTAGCCTAACCGGCAGCCCTTTTGGAGATATTCCCGAAGGGCCGACCACACCGGACCTCGAATGGCCAACCTGGATGGTTTATTCGGCGATTCCGCTTGGGAGCAGCCTGATGTGCTTCCGTTTCCTGCAGGTCATGGTCACGTTCTTGAAGACGAATGAATTGCCTCACCATGACCACGGACACGTGGATGGCCTCGACGAAGAACCGCTTCCTGTTGATGTTGATGTTTATGCGATGGATGACAATCTGCATCCCCATGACCTCGAACACAAGGTGATGGGTGACGAGTCCAGGCCCGCGGATGAGAAGGAGAGGGCGAAATGAACGCGCTGATCATATTCTCCCTGCTACTGCTCCTCATGCTAACCGGCATGCCGATATCCATTTCCCTCGGTCTGACAGTACTGACCTTTTTGTTCACCATGACGCAGGTGCCGCTCGAATCGGTGGCGCTCAAGTTGTTTACCGGCATCGAGAAATTTGAAATCATGGCGATTCCGTTCTTCATCCTCGCCGGCAACTTCCTGACCCATGGCGGAGTCGCTCGCCGCATGATCAAGTTCGCCACATCGATGGTTGGTCATTGGCACGGCGGCCTTGGTCTGGCGGGGGTGCTTGCTTGCGCGTTGTTTGCTGCAGTTTCCGGTTCATCGCCGGCAACGGTTGTGGCGATCGGTTCGATTCTTCTGCCGGCGATGGTTAAGGCGGGTTTCCCGAGTAAGTTTGGCGCAGGCGTCATCACCACTTCCGGTGCGCTTGGCATCCTGATTCCGCCATCCATCGTCATGGTGATGTATTCGGTGGCAACCAGCACTTCTGTTGGCGCGCTGTTCATGGCGGGTGTGATGCCAGGTATTGCACTCGCTTTGACTTTGGGTGGGGTGACCTGGTATCGGGCCTACAAATTTAATTATCCGCGTCTTGTGCAGGCCACTTTTGCAGAGCGCTGGAAAGCATTCCGAGAATCCGTTTGGGGTTTGCTGCTGATCGTGATCGTCATGGGGGGGATCTATACCGGCTTATTCACGCCGACCGAGGCAGCGGCAATGAGTGCAGTCTATGCATTTTTCGTCGCCGTGTTCATCTATAAGGACATGGGTCTCAAGGATGTGCCCAAGGTGCTGCTCAACTCGGCAAACATGAGTGCGATGCTGTTGTACATCATCACCAATGCCATGCTTTTCTCGTTCATCATGACCAACGAGAATATTCCGCAAGCGCTGGCCGACTGGATGCTGGGCAACGGTCTGGGCGTGGTCGCTTTCCTCCTGGCGGTCAATGTGATGCTGCTGCTTGCAGGAAATTTCATGGAACCCTCGTCGATCACGCTGATTTTTGCGCCGATCCTGTTCCCCGTAGCCATGAAACTGGGAATCGACCCGGTGCATTTTGGCATCATCATGGTGGTGAACATGGAAGTCGGCATGTGCCATCCTCCGGTCGGTCTCAATCTCTATGTTGCGTCAGGCATCACCAAGATGGGAATTACCGAATTGACCATAGCGGTTTGGCCATGGCTGCTTTCCATGCTGGGATTCCTCGTGGTAGTCACTTATTGGCCAGGTCTGTCACTCTGGTTCCCGCGCATGCTCGGGATGATTTAGCACTTCTCCGCAGGATTTGCGCAGAATGGGACGCCCCGACAAGTTCGGGGCGTTTTTATGTCTACGAGTCCGGAAATGGCATGAATTTATGCGTTAAAATATTAAGTTACATAAATTCGCTAAACCTTGTTTGGAGCTCAAAATGGCTGTAGAACGTACCCTGTCCATCGTCAAACCGGATGCCGTTGCCAAGAACGTGATCGGGAAGATTTATTCCCGATTTGAAGACAATGGATTGAAAATTGTCGCGGCGCGCATGATTCATTTATCGCAGCAAGAAGCGGAAGGCTTTTACGCTGTCCATCGTGGCCGTCCGTTTTTCAACGACCTGGTTGAGTTCATGACTTCGGGGCCGGTCATGGTGCAAGCTCTGGAAGGTGAGAACGCCATCCAGAAAAACCGTGAGTTGATGGGAGCCACAGATCCCAAAAAGGCGGATAAAGGATCCATTCGCGCCGATTTTGCCCAGAGCATCGAGGCCAACGCGGTTCATGGCTCCGATGCACCTGAAACGGCTGCTGTTGAAATCGCCTATTTTTTCCCGGCCCTGAACATTTATTCCAGGTAATGGTCACCAACCTCCTCAACCTGGATGCAGCCGGACTGAATGATTTTTTTGCCCGGATGGGTGAAAAGCCGTTCCGCGCCAGGCAAGTGCTGCGTTGGATGCATCGCGCCGGGGAGGGGGATTTTGATGCAATGAGCGACATTGCCAAGTCGTTGAGAGCGAAGCTCAAGAGCGAGGCCAGCATTGTTCCGCCAACTTTGTTGAGTGACCACGCAGCTGCAGATGGCACGCGCAAGTTTCTTTGTGATGTCGGCAATGGGAATGCTGTCGAGACCGTCTTCATTCCGGAGGATGATCGCGGAACGCTGTGCATTTCGACACAGGCGGGATGTGCGCTCGACTGTGCCTTCTGCTCAACGGGCAAACAGGGATTCAACCGCAATCTTACGGTAGCCGAAATAATCGGCCAATTGTGGCTGGCCAATCGTGCTTTGGGATTTGTGGCGAAGGAGGAACGCATCATCAGCAACGTTGTGCTGATGGGTATGGGCGAGCCGCTTGCCAATTATGAAAATATTTTGCCTGCTTTGCGCCTGATGCTGGATGACAACGCTTACGCCTTGTCGCGTCGCCGCGTGACCGTTTCGACATCCGGAATCGTACCGGCGATCGATCGCCTGGGACAGGATTGCCCTGTGGCACTTGCAGTATCTCTGCACGCCCCCAATGACGCTTTGCGCGATAGGTTGGTTCCGATCAACCGCAAGTATCCTTTGACAGATTTGATGGCAGCCTGCCGCAGATATCTGGCCGTGGCGCCGCGTGATTTCATCACTTTTGAATATGTGATGCTCGACCAGGTCAATGACCGGGACTGCGATGCGCACGAATTGCTCAAACTGACCAGGGATGTACCCTGCAAATTCAACCTGATCCCGTTCAATCCTTTTCCGAATTCCGGTTTCCGCCGTTCTTCCGTACCCCGAATTCGTCGTTTTGCAGAGATTTTGATGGCTGCGGGCATCGTGACGACGACGCGCAAAACACGCGGTGAGGATATCGACGCCGCCTGTGGCCAGCTCGCAGGACAAGTTTCGGATCGAACCAATCGTGTTTCGCGTGACCGAAAAACGATTCCGGTTATGGAAATGGTCTCGTGAAAGCACTTGCTTTTTGGCTGGCTGTAATTACGCTGTTGGGAGGCTGCGCTGCCGTCAGGGGAGGATCGGGTCAATCGGCTGAGCCGCCCGTGTCCCAGCAAACTGCTACCAGCGAGGCCCGCCAGCGCGCCAAGGTGCATACCGAACTCGGTGCGCTCTATATGCAGCGCGGCAACATGGGAGTGGCTCTAGAGGAAGCGCGCACGGCGCTTTCGGCTGATTCCGGTTATGCGCCTGCGTATAACGTGATGGGCTTGGTATATATGCAGTTGCGTGAAGATCGCAGCGCTGAAAAAAGTTTTGAGCAGGCGCTGGCACTTGCTCCGGGAGATCCGGAAATCAACAACAGTTTCGGCTGGTTCCTTTGCCAAACCGGGCGTGAGCAAAGTGCCATGCCATATTTCCTGGCGGCGATCAAGAGCCCGTTGTATGCCACACCCAGCATGCCCACGACCAATGCCGGCATCTGCTCGTTGAGACTTAAAGATGACAAGTCGGCCGAAGATTATTTCATGCGAGCGCTGCGTCTGGATAGCAACAACGACCGGGCGCTGTACTTTCTTTCCGATATCAGTTATCGACAGGCTCGATACGCTGCGGCACGCCAATATCTGGCCGATTTGCACAAACTCGCCGAACCGAGCCCTGAGTCGCTCTGGCTGGCAGTCCGCGTTGAGCGCAAGATGGGTGATCGCGAGTCAGAAGCGCGTTTCGCTGCGCAGTTGAAGCGAAAATTCAGTGGTACACCGGAACAACAGAAGTTGATGCAGGGGCAGTACGAGTGAGCGATATCCAGGAATCATCCGAGCTTTCTGTATCTCCAGTGCCTGAGAAGGAACCAGTGGGAGAGGGAAATCTGGAGCAGTGTGTTACTCAACTGCCTGATGCGCTGCCTCCGCCCGTCAGCAATTCCCCCGGCGATTGCCTGCGTGACGCCCGTGTCGCACTTGGGCTGACAATTGCGGATGTGGCGCAATCGATCAAGTTCAGTCCGCGCCAGATTGAAACCTTAGAGCGCAATGATTTTGACAAATTGCCCGGAGCAACGTTCGTCCGTGGTTTCATCCGCAGTTACGCCAAGCTATTGCGTCTGGACGAGCAAGTATTGCTGCGTATGCTCGATCAGAAGACACCGCATGCCGATCTTCAAATCAATCTGCCGGAAGATACGGGCGCTGCTCTACCGCAACCCGGGGAGCAGCGCAACTATCTTCCGCATCTTGTCCTTGTTGTAGTTCTGGCAGCGCTGGCACTCGCCTTGTTCTCGTTTTTCGACTGGCCAAGCAAGCCGGATGCACCGAAACCCGCAGGCAATGCGCCAACTGTCGCAGCTCCCATGGCGCATATCGAGCAGCCTCCGGCGACACACTATGAACCCGGACAACCGGTGCCGCCGAGCGACCCGTTGCCAGGTCCGGATATCCGTCAACTGGTGTTCGTTTTTGAAGATAAGTCCTGGGTAGAAGTTAAAGACGCGGCACAGCATGTGATTTTTGCCCAGAACAACGAACCCGGCACACGCCAGATCGTCAATGGCAAACCACCCTTTGCCTTGGTCATCGGTAATGCCTCACGTGTTCAATTGCAGTTTGAAGACCGACAGATCGATTTGCAGCCGCATACCAAGGTCGACGTGGCACGGCTTACCCTAGAATGAATGCAGTCGCTCAGCAATTAGCTCAGCTTGGGCAGCCACGGCGGAGCACGCGTCGAGTTCTGGTGGGGAACATCGGCATTGGCGGCGGTGCGCCGGTCGTTGTGCAATCCATGACCAATACCGATACTGCCGACGTGTTTGCTACCAGCATGCAGGTGGCGCAGTTGGCGCGCGCCGGGTCTGAGATCGTGCGAATCACGGTGAACAACCGCGAGGCGGCTGCCACGGTACCTGAAATCCGCGAACGGCTGTTGCAGATGAACGTGAAGGTGCCGCTGGTGGGCGATTTCCATTTCAATGGTCACAAGCTTCTTGATGAGGTGCCGGATTGTGCCGCTGCGTTGGATAAATTGCGCATCAACCCTGGTAATGTGGGCAAGGGCAAGCATCGCGACGAACAGTTCGCCCGCCTGATCGAGATTGCTTGCAGGCACGACAAACCGGTGCGGATTGGCGTCAATTGGGGCAGTCTGGATCCTTCCTTGCTGGCACGTATCATGGATGAGAATGCCAGACGCAGTGTGCCTAAAAATGCCAATGCCATCATGCGGGAAGCAATGATTGCTTCGGCTCTTGAAAGTGCGGCGAAAGCGGAGGAAATCGGCCTGGCCGGGAATAAAATCATTCTATCCTGCAAGGTTTCGTCGGTGCAGGACTTGATCGCCATATACCAGGAACTGGCGGTCTTGAGTGACTATCCCTTGCATCTGGGTTTGACCGAGGCCGGCATGGGCAGCAAGGGCATTGTCGCCTCGACCGCGGCCTTGGCTGTACTGCTGCAGCAAGGAATCGGCGATACCATCCGCGTCTCACTGACGCCCGAGCCGAATGGCGATCGGACCCGTGAAGTTGTTGTGGCGCAGGAGATTCTGCAAACCATGGGTTTTCGCGCTTTTACACCACTCGTTGCAGCTTGTCCGGGATGCGGCCGAACCACCAGCAGTGTCTTCCAGGAACTGGCACAGGACATTCAGAGTTACGTGCGTGACCAAATGCCGAAGTGGCGCGTGCATTACTATGGCGTCGAAAACATGACATTGGCGGTCATGGGATGCGTGGTGAATGGCCCGGGCGAAAGCAAGCATGCCAATATCGGCATCAGCCTTCCTGGTACCGGGGAGTCTCCCGTGGCGCCTGTCTATATTGATGGGGAGCATACCCAGACGCTCAAAGGCAATAACATTGCAGGTGAATTCCGCGCACTCATCGACGATTATGTTCAGCGCAAATTTCCGCGTCGTAACGATTTGGATTGCAGTGCGCGATGAGCCAGGTTTTGCAAGCCATCCGCGGCATGAACGACATCCTGCCTGAGGAAGCCGCAGTCTGGGAGCAATTCGAGGAGGCGGTGCGCGATTGGTTGCACAGCTACGGCTATAGCCCCATCCGCATGCCTGTGGTCGAACCGACGCCCTTGTTTGCAAGAGCAATCGGGGCTGTGACCGATATCGTCGAAAAGGAAATGTACTCCTTTACCGACAGCCTCAATGGTGAACTTCTGACTTTGCGTCCGGAAGGTACGGCTGGTTGTGTGCGGGCGGCCCTCCAGCATAATCTTCTTTACGACGGCCCGAAGCGGCTTTGGTATCAGGGGCCGATGTTCCGCCATGAGCGCCCGCAAAAGGGGCGCTATCGGCAGTTCCACCAGATCGGGGTCGAGGCCCTCGGCTTCAGCGGGCCGGATATCGACGCCGAAATGATCCAGATGTGTCAGCGGTTTTGGGATGATCTCGGACTCGAGGGTATTCACCTGGAACTCAACTCGCTGGGCCAGACCGAGGAGCGGCAGGCACATCGCACCGCCCTGATCGAATATTTTTCGAGTCATGCGGCATTACTGGATGCGGATGCTCAGAGGCGTCTGCACAGCAACCCACTGCGCATTCTGGACAGCAAGAATCCCTCAATGCAGGAGTTGATAGAGAAAGCGCCGCGACTGCTCGCTTATCTCGGCCCTGACTCGCTGCGTCATTTCGAGTCTGTCCAGACATTGCTCAAGGATTCCGGCATCCACTATCGCATCAATCCTCGCCTGGTGCGGGGCCTTGACTATTACAACCTGACAGTGTTCGAATGGGTTACCGAGAGTTTGGGTGCACAAGGTACGGTCTGCGCGGGTGGCCGCTATGATGGCCTGTTTGCCCAACTTGGCGGCAAGCCACAACCGGCCTGTGGTTTTGCCATGGGCATCGAAAGATTGTTGATGCTGTGGCAAGGTGCCGGCGGCAAGTCGTCCCCCCAGACTGTTGATATCTACGTTGTGCATCAGGGAGAGCAGGCTCAGCGCTTTGCTTTCAGGGTTGCCGAAGGACTGCGCGATAATGGCTACAGTGTCCTGTTGCATTGCGGCGGAGGCAGTTTCAAGGCCCAAATGAAACGAGCCAACGCTTCAGGGGCAATGCTTGCGGCCATCATTGGCGATGAGGAAGCAGCAGCCAGTGAAGTCACACTCAAGCCGCTGCGTGAGGCTGTCGAACAGCGTCGCGTAGCTTACGACCAACTTGCCGAGGCAATCGGCGAATTGCTTTATGAATGGGATGATGAAAATGGCGGTATATGACCTCGAGGAACAGGAACAACTCGACGAAATCAAAACCTGGTGGAAGCAATATGGCGGCCAGGTGACGGCAGCAGTGGTTATCCTCGCTGTTGGTGCGGTTGGCTGGCAAGGATGGAACTGGTGGCAGCGTGATCAGGCAGTGCAAGCCGCGGCAGTGTATGCGGCGGTTGAGCGAGCGGCCAGCGAACACGACGCGAAAAAGGCACGCGAGGCTGCAGGTGACTTGATCGACAAATTTCCCCGTACCGCCTATTCCGGCATGGCGGCGATGGTTTCTGCCAAAATTCAGGCGGAGAGCGGAGACTTGAAGGGGGCTAAACTGCAGTTGGGATGGGCTGCTGACAATGCGCATGACACCGCGATGCGCGATCTTGCCCGTTTGCGTTTGGCCGCAGTGATGCTCGATGAGAAGAACTACGACGATGCCCTGAAGCAGCTGGCGAGCGAGCCATCTTCTTCCTTTGCGGCGCGCTATGCAGAACTCAGAGGGGATGTCTTTGCGGCGCAAGGAAAAGTGGAAGAAGCCAGAACCGCGTACCAGGCGGCTTTAAACAAGATTGACGAAGCGCAGAAAGCAGCGGGTAATGACCAGCGGCGGGGCCAATATCGCGACCTGATCCAGGTCAAGCTCGAGTCGCTTGGGGGCAAGTCGTCATGAGGAAATTGTTCTGGCCGGGTTTTTTTGTAGCAACGCTGACATTGCTTGGCGGTTGCTCGACGCTGGACAAGCTTAATCCGTTTTCAAGCAGCCCGACGAAGAGCAAACCGGCTGAGCTGGTCCAGCTCACAGCTGTGGTGAATCTCCAAGCGGCCTGGCAGGCCAGCATTGGCGGGAGTGAAGAGTTCGTATTTACGCCGGCCGTTGTTGGCAACAGTGTGTATGCCGCAGCACGAGATGGCTCCGTTGCGCGCTATGATGACGGACGCCAGGCATGGCGAATCAGTGCCGGTCAGGTACTGTCCGGTGGCGTTGGCAGCGATGGCAAACTGGTGGTCGTGGGCACGCCCAAAGGCGAAGTGTTGGCTTTCGATGCCGCCAGTGGCAAGGAACTCTGGCGGGTGCGTGTCAGTTCGGAGGTGCTTGCGGCGCCGGCTATCGGCGACGGACTCGTCCTGGTCCGCAGTGGTGACGCGCGAATTTATGGATTTGAGGCAGCAGACGGCAAACGGCGTTGGGTTTATCAGCGCAGCACGCCGGCCCTCTCATTACGCAGCCACGCCGGCTTGGTTCTGGCAGGGCGATCTGTACTGGCGGGATTCCCCGGGGGACGATTAGTGTCGATCAGCACGGCGAACGGTGCTGCCCTTTGGGAAAGCGCAGTAGCCATACCCAAGGGCGCGACGGAACTTGAGCGGGTAGCCGATGTCACCAGCAATCCCGTCGTGAATGAGCGAGAAGTTTGCGCAGTGGCTTATCAGGGAAGAGCTGCATGCTTCGACCTGAATAACGGCAACCAATTGTGGACGCGTGAAATCACGAGCAGTGCCGGCCTCGATGCCGATGCAAAGGCGGTCTATGTCAGTGATGACAAAGGTGCGGTCCAGGCCTTCGACAAGAGTAATGGCTCAAGCCTGTGGAAGCAGGACAAACTATTCATGCGCGGTTTGTCGCGGCCTCTGGTTCTGCGCGGCACGCTGAGCAAATATGTGGCGGTTGCCGATTATCAGGGCGTCGTTCATCTTTTGCGCGCGGATGATGGTGGCTTTGCCGGCCGTTTCATGACTGACGGCAGCGCCGTATCCGCCGATTTGCAACAGGCCAGGGATGGACTGGTGGTTCAGACGCAGAAGGGCGGCATTTTTGTGCTCTCTGCGAAATGAATTGAATCGCGTGCCACACCTAAAGCAGGAGTTGCACCGGAGTATCGATGAGGATCTTGGTCACACGCCATGAATCCAACGCTGGTCATTGTTGGCCGACCCAATGTCGGCAAATCGACCCTATTCAATCGACTCACCCGGTCACGCGACGCCCTGGTCGCTGATTTGCCTGGACTGACACGCGATCGTCACTACGGTCGTGGTCGCCTGGGGGACAGAAACTACCTGGTGGTCGACACGGGTGGTTTCGAGCCTGCCGCCAAAGGCGGCATCCTGCACGAGATGGCGCGGCAGGCCGAGGCGGCGATTGCCGAGGCCGACATGCTGCTGTTTGTCGTGGATGGCAGGGAAGGTTTGACTGCCCAGGACAGGGCGATTTCCGACCGTTTGCGGAAAGCCGGTCGGCCCATGCTGCTGGTCGTCAACAAAGGCGAAGGCATGAACCGACCACTCGTGGCAGCGGAATTTCACGAACTCGGATGTGGCACGCCCCTAGTCATTTCTGCTGCGCATGGGGATGGTGTGCGCGAACTCGTGGATGAGGCACTGATATTTTTCCCTGAAAAGAGTGAGTCAATCCCGGAAAGCGCCGGCCCGCGGGTTGCCGTGGCGGGTCGACCCAACGTAGGGAAAAGCACGCTGATCAACACCCTGCTGGGCGAAGAACGGGTCATTGCATTCGACCAACCAGGCACGACACGTGATGCCATCGAAATTCCCTTCTCCCGCAACGGGCGTGAATACACCCTGATCGATACCGCAGGTTTGCGGCGTCGTGGCAAGATTTTTGAAACTGTTGAGAAGTTCTCGGTGATCAAGACCCTGCAGGCGATCGAAGAATGCAATGTGGTGGTGTTGATGGTCGATGCCAGCCAGGACATCTCAGATCAGGACGCGCATATCGCCGCATATGCCATCGAGGCCGGGCGTGCCTTGGTCGTTGCGGTGAATAAATGGGATGCGGTCGACGATTACCGGCGCGAGATCGTCAAGTCGAACATTGAACGCAAACTGAATTTCCTCAGTTTTGCGCATATCCATTTCATATCTGCACTGCTCAGCGAGGGTATCTCCGGAGTGATCGCTTCCGTGGATAAAGCCTGGGCAGCTGCCTCGGCCAATTTGCCTACACCACAATTGACCCGCGCGCTGATTGCCGCAGTGGCAAAACAGGCGCCACCACGCCACGGTTTGTTTCGTCCGAAACTACGCTACGCCCACCAGGGGGGGCGCAATCCACCGCTGATCGTGATCCATGGCAATGCCCTCGATCATCTTCCCGAGGCTTACCGTCGCTATTTGGAGAAAACTTTCATCGAAGTATTCAAGCTGCGGGGAACCCCTTTGCGGGTGCAGTTCAAAAGTTCCAGCAACCCGTACAACATGAGGAAAGATCAGGTACGATAGACATCATTTAGGCTTCAACTCGCTGAGCCTGAATCAGGCTGCTGGCAGAGCGCCAGAAAATGTTTTACAGTGCGCACTCAAAACTAAAACAAAGGATCCACCATGAGCAATAAAGGGCAATTTCTACAAGACCCGTTCCTGAATGCGCTGCGCAAGGAGCACATTCCGGTCTCAATTTATCTGGTCAATGGAATCAAGCTGCAAGGACAGATTGAGTCTTTTGACCAGTATGTGGTTCTGCTCAAGAACACATTGACCCAGATGGTCTATAAGCATGCCATCTCGACTGTAGTACCGGCGCGTCCGGTCAGCATAGAGCTAGACAGCGATAGCGAGTAATGGCGGTTGCGCCGGTCGCGGACACACGGTCCGGCCTCGCAGGTCAATTCCTTCCCGATGATTGAACCGCCCATGGGTGGAGGGGGAGGCGTGCGTGCAGTCCTGGTGCAGCTGGATTTCGGTGAAGGTGGATATGCCGAGCGCTTGGCCGAATTCAAGCTTCTCGCTGGCAGCGCCGGAACGTCACCGCAAGTGGTTATCCAGGGAAAGCGTCAGTCACCCGATCCCGCCACCTTTGCCGGCAAGGGCAAGGTGACTGAAATTGCTTCTGCCGTCAGCCAGCATCAAGCGCTCATCGTTATTTTCAATCATGAACTGAGTGCCGGTCAGCAGCGCAATCTGGAGAATTTGCTTGATTGCCGAGTGATTGATCGCAACGCACTGATTCTCGATATTTTCGCTCAGCGTGCCCAGACCCACGAAGGCAAGCTGCAGGTGGAACTGGCGCAGCTTCAGCATTTGGCCACCCGGCTGGTGCGGGGTTGGACACACCTGGAGCGGCAGAAGGGCGGCATCGGTTTGCGCGGCCCAGGAGAGAAACAGCTGGAAACAGACCGACGATTGCTGGGCAAACGCGTCAGTCTCCTCAAGCAGTCACTCAAGCAGCTTGAGCGACAGCGTGCAGTGAGGCGCCGGGCACGCGCTCGAGGTGAGATCCTGACGGTCTCACTCGTTGGCTACACCAATGCCGGTAAAACCAGTCTGTTCAATGCGTTGACCAAGGCCGGCAGCTTTGCTGCCGACCAGCTTTTTGCCACGCTGGATACGACGTCGCGCCGGCTTTTTCTGGAAAATGTTGGTCAGATCGTTATTTCGGATACCGTTGGTTTCATTCGTGACCTGCCCCACACGCTGGTTGCCGCTTTTCACGCCACGCTGGAAGAGACCGCAAACTCCAATCTTCTCTTGCATGTGGTTGACTCGGCCAGCCCCGATCGGGATCAGCAGATTGCAGCAGTGAATGCGGTCCTTGCAGAGATCGGCGCCATCGCCGTGCCGCAAATCATCATCTGGAACAAGATCGATGCAACCATGGCTTCTCCGGGAGTTGAGCGTGACGAGTATGCTAGAATCTGCAGGGTTCGTTTGAGCGCTCGTAGTGGTGCCGGACTTGACTTTCTGCGCACCGCGCTGATCGAAGTGGCACAAGAGCATGCCTCCCGCAGTCAGGCAGAAACACCGGAAGATGCTTACCCCGGATAGAAGAGTTGGAGCCGACATATTTTGTTTTTTCTAAAAGCAAGGCTTAATCAAGTGATCGCAGCGATTGTCATGTCCATGAACGACCATGGTTGGGGAAACAAGCCCGATCCCGGTGGCAACAAAGGTGGCGGCCCCCCCGATCTGGAGGAACTTTGGCGTGATGCCAGCCGGCGCTTGTCCGCCTTGTTCGGCCGAAAAGGCGGTGGCAATGGTGGCGGGCGTGATGCGCGACCGCCGCTCAACCTGCGACAATTCGGTGGAGGAATCGGCCTCCTGCTATTGCTGATAGTGGTGATATGGCTGGCGAGCGGCTTCTATATCGTCGATGAAGGGCAACGTGGCGTCGTGCTACGCTTTGGCCGATTTACGCGGATCACGACCTCCGGCCCCAACATGAGGCTGCCTTGGCCGATCGAGAGTCATGAGATCGTCAACCTTTCCGGCGTCCGAACATTGGAAGTCGGTTATCGCGGTACGGAAAAAAACAAGGTGCTGAAAGAAGCCCTGATGCTGACCGATGACGAGAATATCGTCATGGTCCAGTTTGCCGTGCAGTACCTGCTCAAGGATCCGCAAAACTTCCTGTTCAAGAACCGCCATCCTGATGATGCGGTGATGGGAGCGGCAGAGACGGCGATTCGAGAGATTGTCGGCAAGAGCAAGATGGATTTCGTGCTGTATGAAGGCCGGGAGCAGATTGCGGCCAATACCGCCAAGCTGATCCAGGACATTCTCGATCGTTACGAAACCGGCGTGTTGATCCGCTCTGTGACCATGCAAAGCACCCAGCCTCCAGAGCAAGTCCAGGCAGCCTTCGATGACGCTACCAAGGCGGGCCAGGACCGGGAGCGACACAAGAATGAAGGCCAGGCGTACGCCAACGATGTGGTGCCGCGAGCGCGCGGTGCGGCTTCGCGCCTCACCGAAGAGGCTAACGGATACAAGAGTCGGGTGATCGCCAATGCCGAGGGCGAAGCGAGCCGCTTCAAGCAGATCTTGGTCGAATACAGCAAGGCACCTGAAGTCATGCGCAGCCGTCTTTATCTGGAGACGGTGCAGCAGGTGATGTCCAGCGTCAGCAAGGTCATGGTAGATACCAAGGGTGGCAATAACCTGCTGTATTTGCCGCTCGACAAACTGATGCAAGCCACAGGTGCGACAGCCACCGCGGCAGCACCTGCGGCAGCAGAGGCTTCTCAGGCGGCGCGACCCAACCCTGCAGTATCCAATGAGGTGCCTCCGCAATTGGAAAAGTCTGATGCCAGCATGGCGCGTTCGCGTGACGCTCTGCGCTCGCGCGAAAGAGGAGAACGCTGATGCAGCGCAGCCTGCCTCTAGTTGCAGTCGTATTGTTTAGCGGACTGGTGTTGTTTGCCATGACGCTGTTTACCGTCGATCAGCGCCAGTACGCGATCGTTTTCCAGTTGGGAGAGGTCAGGGAAGTGATTCACGAACCGGGGCTGAATTTCAAATGGCCACTGATCCAGAATGTGCGCTTCTTCGAACGGCGCATCCTGACGATGGATTCGCCAGAACCGGAGCGTTTCCTGACGGCCGAGAAAAAGCCGGTTTTGGTGGACTCTTACGTCAAATGG